>Ga0209225_1002493_pt1 | contig 16540 bp, 17 predicted proteins | sample WasSprMetagenome_FD_184732 | JGI IMG/M metagenome (GOLD analysis project Ga0209225, IMG submission 184732) | Sulfidic aquatic microbial communities from Washburn Spring, Yellowstone National Park, USA - WS (SPAdes) (version 3) | ecosystem: Environmental > Aquatic > Thermal springs > Hot (42-90C)...
TGCCCAATCGGTCTCGCCCACGCGGAAGAGGAACGGGTGGGCGTTGGCCGTGCTCCGGAGCGACCACTCGCCACTGGTGGTGCCGAACCGGACGTGGCCTATAACGACCACAGCGGGTACGGGCACCGACGCCAGCGCGGCGGCCAAGGGGCTCTCGTGCGCGGCCCTGGCCTCGCGGACCACCGCCGGGCCGTGCCCGTCGCCCGCCCAGTATGCGATCCCCCAGGCGTGGGGGTTGCTCTCCCCCCTCTTGCGGAACTCGGCGAAGAGTTTGTTGAAGGGTCTGGGTTCGGAGAAGCTTACTCCCAGGAGCTGGCACATCCGCGGCACCTTCTTTTTGTCATTAAATAATTTTTTCATGCTCTCATTATAAAAGGATAAGCTACGTTTGTCAAGGGCCCGCCGGGTAGATTTTTCTGGGAACAAATACAAAAGGCCCTGCAGGTGGGAACACCAGAAATACTGCAGGGCCTTCTGCATTTAATCATAGTTTCTAGGGTACTTTGCTACCTACCCATTAATAGCCTCATCACCAGAATTAAAACACCGGTCTGACCAGCAAGGAAGGCCAATACCTTCCAGAAAAGCCTTGATTCAGCCGCGGCTATCTCTTTCACAATCTCTGCCTTAGTTTCGGCAATCCGGCGCTCAATCCTCTCTACCGCCGTCTCGCTGATGTTTTCTTTAATGCTCTTTGCGGCTTGGTTGATAAGATTAATGAGCTCTTTTGTCCCTTCCTCACCCAATTTAGCCCGTAGGGTCTCAGGGACATAAAGGATTTCAGCCATCTTCTCCACTTCCTTTTTTGAGTTGGGAAGCACTTTTCCCTTATAGTTTGTAGATAAGGATCCTCTAATCAGATACAATGTGTTGCTTTACAGGCTCAGGCAACGTCTTGCTGAACCCTATCGGAGGGTTGTTTGTTTCTATTAACCACTCAATATAGGCGTTGAGGAGTTCGGCCATGGTAGTATTGTTTTCTAAGGCCAACTGGAATAAAAATTTTTTATACCTGTTGGGCAGTTTAAACTGGAAAAACGTTTCGTTTTCCGGCTTTCTCGGTCTGGCCATGTCCTATATCCCACCTATATTATCATTCTTTCATATTCGTACTATATCATACCATCACAGACTTGTAAAGTCCCCCGAACGGTGGGATGGTTCTGTAATACTACTCATTACGAGGCGGGCCATTCTGTCCCTTCCCATCGGGCTGTGCCTTCCCTTGCATCACCTGCCCCTGCGCCGCGGCCTCCCGCACGGCCTCGGCCCTCCGGATCTCGTAGTCGAAGAACGGGTCGTATTTGCCCGATGCCCCGGAGACCCACTCAACCCTGTCGGGCGGGTCGAGCGAGTACAGCACCAGCGTGCCCTCGGCGACCACCTCGGTGGTGGAGGCCGTTACTTTCAGGGGCTTGAGTTCTGCGGGGACCCCCGAGGATTCCAGCCCCTGCAGGACGCGGAAGACCGCCGGGAACGGCCCGGCGATGCGGAAGCTGTAGTACCTGGCCCGCAGGTGCCCCTGGTGGAAGCCTGCGTCCGACCCAGCCAGGGTCAGGCTGACATCCCTGACCCCGCTCTCCCTGCACAGCCTGCCCAGCAGGCCGAACACGAGCCCGCCGTCCACGGAGACCTCGTATTCCTGCTTCGCCTGCTCCCACTCCCCCAGCGTGCGGTCCAGCTGGGACTTGAGGGAAGGGATTGAGGAGGCCAAGGACAGCTGCCGCTGGAGCTCCGCCGAGGCCTGCTGCCAGGCCTCCCGGGCCGCCCGCGCCTTTTTGACGCCGTCCGCGAAGGCTGTGCCTGCCAGGGCCAAGGCTACAGCACTTACCAGAATGACCCGGGAGTGGTGTTTGAGAAATTCTCTGGCTGAACCGAAAGATACCTTCACCAACGTCCGGTCGGCGGCCGCCGGCGCGTATAAGAGCCGCGCGGCCGCCGACCCTCCCCCCTTTCCATATAAAAAATGTTCTCCGTTGCCCCTTTCTTACAACCAGGCCAACACAGCCAAGGTTCCGGGCACAAACACAGCCACGGCACTCCCGGCGGCCAAGAAGGGGACAAGCGGGACCTGCTTCTTCCGGTTTTGACTATCTTTGACTAATAGGGCAATTCCATAGGTTCCGCCGAACACAACCGCCCAAAATAGTGCTTCTACCGTTCGTACCGGGCCCAGCGTGAGGCCGATGAGCGCGGCTACGGGGGCGTCGCCGTCGCCCGTTAAGCCGAACCCCGCCGGGAGGGCTAGAAGGGCGGAGCACGCTAAGGCGGTCAGGATATCCGACAGCTTGAATACCCCGGCCGCGACCTTTAGGAAGGTCACTGCGGCGAGGCCTATAGCGATCGGTTCCAAGGGGACGACCATCTCCTTCAAGTCGGTAATAGTGGCGATTATCAGGACCGAGGCGAAGGTTGCCAGCCAGGAAAACTTCCACGTCAGCCCATACTTCCAAGCCAAGACAGCAAATATCAGTCCCGCAGCCGCTTCCACCAGAGGATACTGGGGGGAAATCGAGCCCAGGCAGTACCGGCACTTTCCCCCCAGCAGTACGTAGCTCAGCACGGGTACGAGGTCTTTGGCCGCCAGCCGGTGGTTACATAGGGGGCAGTGCGAGGGCGGCCAGACTACGGATTCACTTTTGAGCGAACGGAGGGCCGCGACGTTGAGGAAGCTGCCGACTACTGTACCTAAGACAAAAGCGAAAACTAATACTGCAACGAAATGCATTTTTAGGTATTTTCTCCTTTCGCAATTTATTGGAGGTCACCAGTTCCTATATTGCCCCAGGAGCCGCCTGTCCCCCATTTTTTCCTCGGCGCTCTCCTCGCTGACCAGGCCGCGGCGGATGAGGTCCGAGAGGGACTTGGCCATCAGGATCATGCCCTCGTCCCTGCTGGTCTGGATGACCGTGGCTATCTGGTGCGCCTTGCCCTCCCGGATCAGGTTCCTCACGGCGGGCGTCGCCACCAAGATCTCCACGGCCGGGACGCGCCCCCCGCCCTTCCGCCTCACCAGCTGCTGCGCCACGACGCCCTGCAGGGCGTCCGCCAGGTCTAGGCGGGCCACCTGCTGCTTGCCCTCCGGGAACATGCTGACCACCCGCTCCACGGTCTCCGCCGCGGAGGAGGTGTGCAGGGTCGAGAGCACCAAGTGGCCCGTCTTGGCGGCGTGCAGGGCTATCTCCACCGTCTCGAGGTCCCGCATCTCGCCCACCAGTATCACGTCGGGGTCCTCGCGCAGGGCGGCCCGGAGGCCGTCGGCGAAGGAGCGCACGTCCCTCCCCACTTCCCGCTGGTTTATCAGGCACCTCCCGTGGGCGTGGACGTACTCGACCGGGTCCTCCATGGTGATGACGTGCTTCCGGAAGCGGCGGTTGATGTAGCCCACCATGGCGGCCAGGGTCGTCGACTTGCCGGAGCCTGTCGGCCCCGTCACCAGCACTAAGCCGTAGGGAAGCGAAGCGAGCCTCTTCAGCGTGTCGGCGACCCCCGGGAGGTCGCCGAAGAACTCGTCGATCTCGGGCACCCGGTCGGGCAGGGCGCGGCAGGCCGCGGCGGGCGAGACCCGGTCGAAGTAGGCGTTCACCCTGAACCGGGCCCCGCCGGGTAGCTGGTAGGCAAAGTCGATGTTCTTGCGCTCCCCGAGGTCCCGGAGGGAGGCCCCGGCCCCCCTCTCTAGCAGGGCGGCGACCAGGCCGGCGGCGGCTTCCGGGGGGAGCGGCCCGCCCACTTCCGGCCACGCCGCGGCGAGCCCTTCTCCCCCCTCGAGTTCTAGCAGGCCGTAGAGCTCGCCGTCCACGCGGAAGACCGGGGGCGCGCCGGCGGCGATGTGCACGTCGGACGCGCCCCGCTCCAGGGCGAAGGCCAGCAGGGCGTTGACCGCCTCTTCCCAACGGGCCGCGCTGTGGCGGCCTTCGGTCTGCGCCATTACTGCTCCTCCCCCTTCAGGGCCGTGTATTCGGCCTTCACCCTTTGGATGTAGGCCTTCGTCTCAGGGTAGGGCGGTATGCCGCCGTACCGCTCGACGGCCGCAGGGCCGGCGTTGTACGCCGCCAGCGCCAGGTCGAGGTCGCCGCCGAAGCGGTCCAGCATGCGCCTCAGGTACTCCGCACCGCCCTCCGCGCTCTGCTGGGGGTTGAAGGGGTCGGAGACGCCCAACTCGCCGGCAGTGCCCGGCATCAGTTGCATCAGCCCCATTGCCCCTTTTGGGGAGACCGCCAAGGGGTTCAGCCCGCTCTCGGCCCGGGCCACGGCCCTGACCAGGTCGGGGTCGAGGCCGCGCCGCAGTGCCGCGTCTGCCAGCAACCGGTCCACGTGAGCAGTGCTATACCGTCCGCCGCGTACCGCGCTGTGTGCCGCCGCGGGGCTACCGGCCCCGGCCGCCTGTGCCTTCCTTTCCGCTTCCGCGCGGCGGGCGACCTCTTCGGCCAGCGCCTTCCTCTGTGCCTCCACGCGCTCCGCCTCGCCTGCCGGTGCCACCCTGCCGGGGAAGAGCGCCCCCATTATGTCGTAGGGGACGCCGCCCTTGGTGGCGCGTACGGTGAGGAGCCCGCCTGTCGCGGTGCCCAGCGGCTGCCCGGCACTTACGGCGTCCCCTTCACGGACCGCGGGCAGGAGGCCGCTGTACGTGACCTCTGTGCCGCCTCCAGCTACTACCACACTGTCAGGCTTCACGGCGATGACCCGGCCCGGCAGGATGCTGTGGACGGGAGCCCCGGTGCTGGCCTCCAGCCCGGACCAGCTACGGTATCCCCCGCCTTCAAAGCCATAGGTGAAGACCACACGCGCCCCCTCGACCGGGAAGACTGGGGTCTGTGACACTGGTACCGGGGGTGGAAGAAATCGGTATTGACCGATTTCAGCAGTAGCAACTTCTCCTCCGGGTTCTTGACCGCCAGGAGCTTCTTGCGCTGTTGCCTTCGCAGAGGCCAAGAGCATTGCGACTAAGACCAGCACGGCGGCCAGCCTGCGTAGGTGCAAGCAATATCACCTCCCAAATATTCCAATTAGTTCCATGCCAGCTTGGCCTCCAGTTTGAACTTGTAGAAGCCGCTATCATAGGCCACCTCCTGCACGGAGACGCCGGAGACATAAGGGAGCTGGGCCAGGTTATCCGCCAACAGCCCCACCTCTGCCGGGTCCCGCGCCTTCCCCAGTACCCGCAACACGTCGGGCGTGTAGAGGGCGGGGGGCTGGGTTTTCTGGGCAGGCTGCGGCTGGCCGGGCGTCTTCTGCGCGGGCTGGGCCTGGCCCGGTCCCGTAGCCGCCTTCTGGTTTCCGGGGCCGGATACAGAACCGCCCTGCCCGGCGGTCGGTGGCGCCGGCGTGTTCTGTCCCGCAACCGGCGGCGTCACCGCGCCCCATGCCGCGCCGACGCTCCCCCCTGCCTGCCCAGCGCTGCCGATAAACTGCGGGGCGGTCCCACCGCCCGGCTGGGGGGCCGTACCGGCTACCCCCGTTCGGGGCTGTGCTGGCTTCCCCTGCTGTGCCGCCTGCCCCATGCCGACCTGGGCCTGCACACTACCGATCTCCACTTCGTCCAGCACCATACCTATAGGGACGGCCGCCCGGAGGTCCGCCAGCACCGCGCTGTACGGCACCACCCTGTGGGTACGCACGGCGGCGATCCATTCCCGGTACTTCGCGGTTTCGGAGGACAGCCCCTGCGCCTCAGCGGCGGCCTGGGCGTTCCGCAGGGCACTGGCGCGTAAGTCCCGCTCCATGCTGCGGTAGTACCACGCCAAGGCGTGCGGGGCGGCGGAGGCGAGGGCCGCCGCCAGGCAGATCGCCGCGGCCACCTCTCCGGCCTTCGGCCTCCGGAACTCAGTGGGCCGGACGCGGCGGTGCGCCTCCGGCAGGACGTCCGTGAAGGCGGGGTCGCGCGGGGCGAAGGCGCAGCCGTCTGCCACGGCGCGGGCGGCCTCTTCGCCGCCGAGCTCCACCACCTCCGCGTCAGCGGCGTCGAAGGCCCGCCGGTAGTAGTCCACCGTCCGCGCCCTCTCGGAGTCGATGTTGGCCGTGGGCGGTATTTCCCGCACGAACTCCACGCCCGACCTGCCGCCGACGACCGTCAACCCGTCCGGCCAGGAGGCCACGACCACGCAGGGCGATGACCCCGGCCGGGCCAGCCTGAACCCCCTCCAGAGGGCGAACGGCCGCAGGTCCAGGGCCGTGAAAACACCGTTGCGGGCGGAGCAGAACTCTTCGAGCAACCCCACCGGTACGGCGGCGCACACGTAGTTGGCGTTCCCCTCCGGCGACAGGTCGGCCCTCCGGTACACGAACCGGTAGGCGTCCCGGTCGAGTTCGTAGAACTGCCACCTGACGGCTTCCTCCAGCTCCCCGGCTTTGAGGTCGGGCGGCACCACGGCGTTCTTGTACACCACCGCTGGCCCGCCCAGAGCCCCTACCACGTGGCGGCACCGCCTCGTGTGCCTCGCCACTTCGTCCAAGCCGCAGGCCTTGCGCGATATGTCCTCGCCCCTCACCTCAGTGATATAGGCGGAGGACACGCCGAAGTATACGCCGGCTGAGCTACCCGCCCCGTTGCGGTCTTTTCTACTTGTAATTTGCGGGAATTTTAACGCAACCAACTCTCACTCGCCTCCCAACACATCGGCTAAGGCGGACCCACAGCGGCCGCCGTCCGGAACCTAGCACCGGGCACCAAGAGGTCGGCCCCCACCAAGGGTCGCGCCCCCGAAAGGTCGGCCCAAAAGGTTCCTCCCGTGAGGCCCCTCACCAAGGCTACCCCGTCCCGTAGCACCCGGCCGTCCAAATAAGTATAAGTCACCGTACGCCCGTCCGGCATCGTGAGCTCCAGCCCGGCCCCGCCGCCCACCACCTGTACGCCGGCCGCCGAGGCGGCGTCGCGGGCCAGCCGCTCCTGCAGGACGGAGGCCCCTTGAACGGCTTCCACCGAGGCCAATCCTCCGGTGCCCATCCGCCAAAAGTGCAGGTAGATTTGGGCGGCCGCGAGCAGGAGCACCGCGCCCGCGGCCGCCGCCAGCACATCTGCGAGGACGTAGGCCCTACCGCGGCCACGGGTGCCTCTCGGCATACAGTACCACCTCCCCGGCGGGGTAGGTCACCGTCACGGTGACGCGGGTGCCACCGTCCGCGAGGGGTTCAACGCCGACGGCCCGGTAAAAACCGGGCCAGCCGGGCACTTCCGCGGATGGGGTGCCGGATAGCCCGTTCAAGGGCTGTGCAAATACCGCCTCCATCTCGCTCCGGGCCAGGGAGAGGGCTTCCGCCTTCCAGGACAGCTCCCGCCCCATCCTTGACGAGGTAGTAGCCGCCGCGGCAAGCCCTGCGGCCATGGCGGCGGCGACGGCCGCCGCCACCAGCACCAAGGCGAGCGCGAAGCCGCGTTTTTTCCCGCAACCGCGTCCAAGCACACGCACGAGGCCGACTCCCCTCTACTGGATGGTCTGGTACATTGAGACGATGGGCAGGAACAGCGACAGCATCACCAAAAGGACGCCCGCGCCGACGATCACCGTAGTGGCCGTCTCTGCCAGTGCGGGCAGCCTGCCGAGGACGAACTCGGCCTCCTTCTCCAGCAGGTAGGCCGCCTGCTCGGCCATCCGGTCCAGGGTACCAGCCTGCTCGCCCACCGCCAGCATCCGCACTTCGGCGGGCCGCAGCCACGTTGACCCGGACAGCCCTTCGGTCAGGGAACCCCCGGAGGCGACCGCGGCGCGCGCCGCAGCCAGATCGCCCCGTAGCGAAAAGAACGGCGCGGCGTCGGCCGCCATCTCCAAGGCGCGGAGCAAGTCTATCCCCGTACGCGTGAGCATGGCCAGCGTCCACAGGACACGTGACGTGTTGAGGCAGGCTACCACCCTGCCGACCAGCGGCACCCGCAGGAGCAGGAGTTCGAGCCTCACAGCCGCCCTTTCCCGCTTGCGCAGGGAGGCAAAGATCAGAACGGTGGCCAACGCGGCCAGCACGGCCCCGGCGGCCAAGGCCGGGAAGTTCCGTGCCACCGCCATCATGAACGCCGTCAGGGCGGGCACCGGAATGCCGCCCGAGACCAGCGCCGCGGTGAACTTAGGCACCACAAAGGTAAAGAGCCCCACGGTTACGGCAATGGCCATCGCCACCACTACAGCCGGGTAGGTCAGGGCCTGTTTGAGCTTCTGCCGGAACTCGGCGTCCCGCCGGAAGGAATCCGCCAGCCAGAGGAGCGCCTCCTCCAAGCGGCCGCTCTCTTCGGCCGCCGCCACCGTGCTGCACATGAGGGGGCTGAAGACCCCCGGCCTCCCCCTCATGGAGGAGGCCAGAGAGAAGCCTGCCTGAACGTTGGCCGCCACGGCTTCGAGGGCTTCCCTCATCTTCCTGTTGGTGGCCTGAGCGGCCAGCGTCCGCAGGCACTCCAGTACGGTCATGCCCGCGGAGAGCATGGCGTGCATCTGGCGGCAGAACAGCTCCATCTCACGCAGGGACACCCGCCCCCTCCGGGGCCCCGCGGCGCGCCGCCCCTTGGCGCGCACGGGCGTAACGCTCAGGATGGTCGCCCGCCCGGCACCGAGCCGCTCGAAGATCACGGCCGGTACCTCTTCGGGGCGGTCGGCCTCCACGACGAACGTCTGGTAGCGGTTGGCTGTGTAGACGCGGACGTAGTAGGTCAAGTCGGGGCTGTCCCTCCTTTCATTCCTGTGACCTCCTCCCTACCCCTGAAGGGGTAGGGCCTTCCCGCGGCGGTTCTGTAAGTCAATAAAAAAGCCGGGGATCTTAACTGTCCCCGGTTGGCATATAAGTTTTGGAATTAATAAATTGGGTAAACGCCCGAACCCCAGGCGTATGGACCTCCATAAACTCCTATATGGGCTTGCGTGCCGTCCGGATTGACCCCGGTACCCGTGTTTTGCCAGCCATCTTGGAGGATATTGAAGTTACCATCTGTTTGGGGATTTGAATTTTTTAGGTTGGTAACGAAGGTAATATATGCAGACGATCCATAAACGGTCAGGGGACCGTAGGTATTCTGCACAATATACGTAGTAGGGTCGGTCAGCAACTGTCTGAAGGTATAATTAATTGCGGCACTCTTTGCAAAGGTACAGTTGTAAAACTTAAATTTACCATTGACGTTAACGAAGTCTGCGTAATCTATGTCGTAAAAGTTTCTGAACCCTACATTGTGGAAACCAATATCACCTCTACTGAAAAAGTAGTTGGCAAACGAACCGCTACCCCTAGTTTCTATAACTAGCTTATAGAAATCTGCCTTTGAAGAGGTAAACATTAAATAACCATAACTAGGAACATCACTAAAGTATGTGTAGGGCGGATTAAAAACCAGCACTGTGTTGAGCTCTTCCCCAATGACGTCAACGCTCTTACTAAAATAATTTTGTGTAAAGTAATACGTACCCGCTCCGAGCTTTATAGCCCACCCGTTTTGTGCAACGGTATAGGCTTTCATAAATGTCTTAAAGGGCTTCTCGTAACTGCCGTCCCCCTCCGTGTCGCTACCTACCGTTGCATCCACGTAGACTACTCCTGAATAAGAGGAAAAGGTCACAGAAATGTTTCCTGTTGCCCCACCACTTAAGGCCGTAACCACCGCTTTGCCAGCCATGACCGAGGTTAATTGCACTGAAGCTGTTCCACCCGATGTCAAGGCCTTTTCTGTACTCAAGTTGCCGAGCGTGGTCGAGAACAACACTTCCGTACCGTCTGGGGCGGGTCTGCCGTCCTGCGCGCGGACTTCGGCGTTTATGGTGATCGGCGTCTTCCCGTCTGCTGGAGCTGAAGATCTATCGGACGTCAGAACTATGGAAGCAGGAACAAAAGCGGCATCCTGTTTGGGCACTTCACCGCTGGAGGGCACCAACTCGCCTTGGGTCAGCCCCAAAGTAGCCAAGTCGACCTTCCCCCTCACGACCTCCCCGTTTCCCGTAACGTAGATGTCGTCTGGCGTGCCTATCTGCCCGTCCTTCCCGGCCGAGAGGAGGATGAAGCCCGCGGGCTGCTCTGCCACCGAAGTACTACCCGGCAGAACAAGGAGAAAAGCGGATAAAAGCACCCAAGCAAACAGTCTAAAGCGTTTCAAAGAGCACATTGCTTAAGAATTCACCTCCTTTCAGCAAAACTAAAATATCCAATGCGGAACAAATTACGGCACAGCCGTCCGCAGGGCGGGCCCCGTAAACGCAGCCCTGACCAGAACAAATGCCCCGCTGTTGTCCACCGCCCACTCTGCCCTTACGGGTGCACGGACAGCAACCTTAACGCCGCCCGAGGAACCGACCGACGTCACATCCGCCTCCACGGCGTACTCCGAAACATACGTGTAGGCCGCCGTTACCCGCTCCACTGCCGCCCCTCCACCCACGGGGCCAGCGGCACCCGCCACCTCCGCGGTCGTCCCTGGTACCGCTACTCGAGGATCCAGCACCCCGGCGCAGAGCGGCTTGAACCTCTCCAGCCCTGTAAGGGCGGCGTAATAGGCCTGGGCGTCCCGCACCCAGCCGGAGAGCCACTTGCCGAGGGCGGTCTGCTGCGCCGCAAGGGCCAAGGCGAGCGTGAGGGCGGCCAGCATCAGGACCAGCGCCGCGCCGACGTAAATGTTCCCCTCCGACTTCCGGGCGGAAGGGGGCCAACTCGGTCGCATCACTCCCACCCCCCGAAGACTGCCTTCAGGGCGTCGTCCACCGTTATCTCCCCGGCCGCGGCCTTCCGCCTCGCCTCTTCGGTCAAGGGCACCATGCCTTCCCTGACGGCGAGCTCCCGTATCTCGTCCGCCGATGCCCCCCTGCGTATGAGCTCCCTCACGCCCCGGGTGACGGCCATGACCTCGGCCAGGGCCGTCCTCCCCCTGTAGCCCGTGCCCCCGCACCGGGCGCACCCCCTGCCGCGGGCCGTGGTGCTGGGCATGCCCGCCGAGGCCATGAAGTCGGAGGCCGGGCTGTCCGGTTCCAGGGGGACCGTCTCCTTGCACCTCGGGCACACCAGCCTCACCAGCCTCTGGGCGGCCACGCACAGGAGGGCCGAGGCCACCAGGTAAGGCTCGACACCCATGTCCACCAATCGCACCGGGGCCGACGCCGCGTCGTTGGTGTGCAGGGTGGAGAGCACCAAGTGCCCGGTCAGGGCGGCCTGCACAGCGACTCTGGCGGTCTCGCTGTCACGTATCTCGCCCACCATTATTACGTCCGGATCCTGCCGGAGGATGGACCGGAGGGCCGTAGCGAAGTCCAGCCCGGCCTTCGGATTCACAGCCACCTGGCACACGCCCGGCACTTCGTACTCCGGCGGATCCTCCACCGTCAACGCGTTGACCTCCCCGGACACGACCCGGGCTAGGGCGGCATACAGGGTGGTCGTCTTCCCTGAGCCCGTGGGTCCGGTGACCAGGAGCATCCCGTAGGGCGCCGCCAGTGCGCGCTTCAGCCGTTCCAGGGCGGCGCCGCCGTAGCCGAGCTCTTCCAAACGGGGCACGCTGCGCATGCGGTCGAACACGCGGAGGACCACCTTTTCTCCATAGACGGTGGGGAGCACCGACACCCGGAAGTCCGCTTCGCGCGGGGCCGTAAGCCTTATCCGGCCGTCCTGCGGCACCCGCCTCTCCGTTATGTCCAAGCCCGCCATCACCTTAAGCCGCGACACCGCGGGTCCATGCAGACGGGCGGGGTGCTCGGAGTGGAGCCGCAGCCGCCCGTCCACCCGGAAGCGGACCCTCATTTTCCCGCGGCCCGGCTCGAAGTGGACATCGCTGGCACCCTCGGCCAGGGCGGCCTCCAGGACCTCTCTGACAAGCCGCACCGCCGGCGAGTCAACGAGGGTTCCCGCTTCTTCCTCCTCCGGGGCCGCGGCCCCGCCCGCGTCTTCAGGTGCACCGTCACCGTACCACTTTTTCAGCGCCGCCTCCATTTCCCTGGGCGTGCAGACCAGCGGCACGACGTTCATGCCCGTGGCGAGCCGCAGGGCATCCGCCGCCCCCACGTCGGCCGGGTCGTCCATGGCGGCGTACAGCGTCCCACCCTCGGCCCTGACGGGGAACACCCTGTATTTCCGGGCCAGGTCGGCCGGGATCTCCACGGCGGGCCGCACGGCCTCCAGCCCCTTGACCCTCTCCAGGCCGTAGTGCTCGGCCAGGACGTCCGCCGCCTCGTCCGCCGATATCTTCCGGAGGGACACCAGGGCGTCCAGCAGGCTTATCTTTGCGTTACATCGCACTGCGTCGACCTCACGGAGGTCGTCCGGCGTTATGAGGTTTTTGGAAAGGAGGAGGTCAATGATGCCGTTGTGCATGGAGGTCTCGCCCCTTATGCTGTTCTAATTCCCTTGGCGGGATGTGCCCTCAACTATAACAGCCGGAATGAAATTGCTTTTAAAAGAAAAAGCCCGACAGGGAATTTTCTTCTCGGTCCATCCAACAGTTGCCTTCTTTCTTGATCAATGCTATACTTAAATTATGAAACCTGAATTAGAAGAACACTACCCATTACGTAAAGCCGCTGAAATACTGGGCGTACATCCTGTAACCCTGCGCCGCTGGGAGAGGGAGGGTAAAATACGCTGTATACGCACGCCCTCCGGTCAGAGGCGTTTCCCCAGGAGCGAGGTCTTGCGCCTTCTGGGAGAAGATCTCCCTTCCGGCCGCAGGGCTGTTGTTTATGCCCGCGTTTCTTCAGCCAAACAGGCCGGAGCGGGAAATTTGGAACGCCAAAGGCAACGGCTCGAGGAGTACTGCCGTTCCAAAGGCTACGAGATAGTGGCGGTTATTGCAGAACAGGGTTCAGGCCTGAATGAGAAGCGCAAAGGACTCGCCCGGCTCTTCAGGATGGCCCGCGAAGGGAAAATGGACCTGGTGGTAGTCGAATTTAAAGACCGCTTGGCCCGTTTCGGCTTCACTTATATCGAGCGCTTCTTTAACGCTTTCGGCGTAAGGATAGAGGTCATTAATGGGGAAGAGCCGAAATCCCTTCAGGAAGAGCTGGTGCAGGACATGCTCTCCATAATCACCGTATTTTCCGCCAAGCTGTACGGCTCACGGAGCAGAGAGTTCCGCAAAAAAGTAAGGGAGGCCATGGCGGATGCGGCAAAAGGTGAATAAGCCTGTTGACATGATAACCATACCAGGTAGGGTATACCCGGACAGAACGACGGAGGAAAAGCTGATCTCTTTCATGCGACGGTTCCAGGCGGCCAAACGGACCGCCTACCAGGCCCTAAGGCGGGGGGAAGAACCCGGAGAAATAGTTAAAGACCTCTACGATAAGTTCTTCTCCAACGCCCGCTGGTGCCAGTGGGCTGTCGAGGATGCTAAGGCCACTATTGAGAGCCAAAAGGAACAGGTCAGGATGCACGTAGCCGACCTGGAGGCCAAGATAGAGAAGTCCGAAGAAAAGCTGGAACGCACTAAGAATAAGCTCAGCCGCCAGGGCTTGACTTTCCGTATTGCCAGGCTCCAGAGTAAGCTGGCTTATTGGAAAAGCTTCCTGGAGAGGGGCGAAGTCCCGCCCGCGGTATTCGGGGGTAAGAAGAATTTGCTCCTCCTCCAGGAAGGAAAATTATCTAAAGAGGAGTGGCGGGAATTACGGTCAAACTCCTTTTACTCCGTAGGCCAGGCCAACCAGAAGGGGCTGGAAGGCCAATACGGCAACGCCAACACGGAAGTGGTCTTTGATGAGGCTACTGGCTCTTTCCACCTCAACGTCTACATACCGCCGGAGCCAGAAAACAAAGACGGCCGTGAGAGGAAAGAAGAAGACTGGGTCACGGTGCCTCTGGAAATACCTGATTGCTACCGTAACATGCTATTACAGCACCTTACGAAAGCCGGGGCCTATACGGTAAGGGTAGTCCGCAGGCACGGCCGGTTTGATTGCTTTATTTCCTTTCCCTTGGGCGATAATGTACCTGTAAACAAAAGCTTGCCCATAGGAGGGATAGACTTAAATCCTGATGTAGTGGCCGTAACGGTAGCCCTGCCGGACGGCAATTTTCATGTATCGCGCTGTTTCCGGTGCCCTGAATTAATCTATGTTTCCCATGAGAAACGGGAATGGATAGCCGGGAACCTGGCCAAAGACGTAGCTGAATGGCTGGAATCGCTGGGTGTAAAGCAGGTGGCCCTGGAAGAGCTGTCCTTCGCCCAGGACCACGACACCAACCGCCTCTTCAACCGGATCACCCACAACTTCTGCAAGAAGCTCCTGTTTAACCGGATTGTCGTGGCACTAAGGAAGAGGGGTATTGCGGTCTTTACCGTACCCGCCAGGTTCACCTCGCTTATCGGATACTTCAAATACTCGCGTGTTTACGGCCTTTCCGCCCACCAGGCCGCTGCCTTTGTAATAGCCAGAAGAGCTTTAGGGTTTACCGAGAAGGTCCCCAAAGAGATCTTGAAAATGCTGTCGCCGAGGGAAGGATGGCAGCATTTCAAGCTATGGGGCAGGCTCTTCGGGCTGTTCAAGGCGGCCAGGAAGCGGGCTATAAGGGAAGACCGCCTTTTCCGGCGGTGGGATCCCGAAGACTGGCTCTCTTTTATATTCAGCAACTCGTCCTGATTGTTGGGTTTTAAGCCTGCCGTTCTTCCCTAATGGGCTACCCGGGAGTCCGGCAACACCTTGCGGTGGGGGTAAAGGGGCGGCGGGCAGGCGGGGTGACTCCCCCTCCCGGTATGTGCCTGAGGGCGGATGCCGCCTGCAGGGATTTCCCTGTAGCCCACAAATGTGGGATCTGTCCGAGGGACGGAAAACGCCGGGAAGATGTCCGGTAGCCAGAGGCCTGAAGCCGGGGGAATGCGGGCCTCCCCTGTTTTAACAGGGGTGCCGGACAGCCAGACGGTGATGGAGGTAGCCGTCGGCACTAACAGCATATTTCCTGTTGGTGTCTGCACAATGAGTACCTGACAAAGCTATAGTATAGATTGTTCAGCTTTGTATAGGGAAAATTGACCTCCGGGACGAAAAGGGGAACATTGTAGATCGCTACCTGGCCTTGGGTAAGAACCTGACGCAGGACGAGTTCAACTCGATCCTCGATTTGAACCGTGAACTAATCGGGGATGGTGGGATCTGATATAAGGGAAACCGCAGTTATAGGAGATGATCGCCCATGCCACCGTTCCTCTTGCGCCGTATAGCCGCGGGCGTCGTGTGGTGCCTGCTGGTCCTGTCGTTCCTCTTTTCCGTCCGGGCCTCCGTCTTCGCGGCCCGGGCGTACAGCACCCTGGCCGCGAAGGCCTATACCCCGGACGAGGCCGCCCTCCGCGAGTCCGTGGCCGAGACGGCCCGGCAGTTCGCCTCCGAGTGGGCGACGTGGCTGGGCGACCAGGACGAGTACGCGAAGAGGCTGTCGGCCTTCCTCTCCGACCCCTCGGCGGCCCCGCTACCGCAGGGGATCCAGAGGGTGACCGCGGCCTCCGTCGCCGGGATGCGGCAGGACGGCCCGGGCACGTGGTACGTCGACGTGCTCCTCCACGCGGAGAGGCTGGTCAGACTGCCGCAGTCCGAGGCCTACAGCGTGCCCCCCGCCCTCAGGGTGAGCGAGCCCCCCGGCCAGCCGCAGCAACCGCAGGCCGAAGTCCCGGTGTGGCGTGCTGCCGTGATGCGGGTGCAGGTCCCCGTCCGCACGGACGGGGGGAGGGCGACCGTGGCGGGGATTCCGGCCTTCCTTCCTGTAGGGAGGGGTGAGGGTAAGACGGCGGCACCTCAGGGCGTCAGCGATACGGCCCCCGACGCCCTGGTGGCCTTCGTGAACCAGTTCCTGGAGCTGTACTATTCAGGGGGCAACCTCCAGAACTTCGTAGCGGACGGCTCCGGCATCTCCCCGCTCGGCGGGTGGAAGCTCCAGGGCGTGGAGCAGGTCAGGGTGGACAGGAAGGATAACCCGTCGAGGGCCCTTGTGGAGTGCACGGTTTCGGGACAAGGGGTCACCGGGGTGAAGCAGCGGATCCTGCTCGAACTCTCCACTTCCGGCGGTAAGTATTTGGTCAGGGGGATGCGCCCCGCCTCTTGATAAAAATTATAGGGGCTCGGGTCCGGGCGTTCTTTTTTTGGACATTCCACCAGAAAGGGGGTCGAGGCGGCAATGTTAAAACGTATGTGGACTTTCTTGGCCGCGGCTGGCCTGCTCGCCTTCAGTGCCGCTCCTGCCTATGCGGCCGTAGACGTTATGAATACTCTCACTGCTGGTATCCAGGCTGTGCAAAAAGCTTTCGTACTTATACTCCTCGTGGCAGCCATTTACAAGTTCTTCCGTCATGCCTTGGTGCAGGCTATCCTGCTCATTCTTATAGGCGGTCTGGTCTATGCGGCACTAGATCAGAACGTACTCCAAACGATCGGTGACGGCCTGTTGCATTTCATCGGAGCAAAATAAAAACGGAGTGTTACCCCAACATGGAGCGCGGGCGTGGTGAAGTTCCTCCCATAGGGGAGCAGATCACGCCCGCTTTTTTTTGTGCGGACAAAATCCAAAAAAGGTGAGGCACCGTGCAAAAGCCTGATGATGCCCGCGTGTTCAGCAGCTACCGCTCACTGTTCAACATAAAGTACAAGATCTACAACCTCGGCGATTG
>Ga0209225_1002494_pt1 | contig 16529 bp, 6 predicted proteins | sample WasSprMetagenome_FD_184732 | JGI IMG/M metagenome (GOLD analysis project Ga0209225, IMG submission 184732) | Sulfidic aquatic microbial communities from Washburn Spring, Yellowstone National Park, USA - WS (SPAdes) (version 3) | ecosystem: Environmental > Aquatic > Thermal springs > Hot (42-90C)...
AAAATAAGATGCCAAGGGAAGAATATTCGATAATATTCTTTCAATCCTCTTTGCATTGAGACGGACATACCGTGCGGTGGATATTCGCTTCGAGTATCCCTTTCAATCCTCTTTGCATTGAGACATGGAAAAATTTTCGGGTCGGGCCGGAAGATAAAAAATTCTTTCAATCCTCTTTGCATTGAGACAGGTGATGACATGAGGCTTGTGCTCTCTCTCCCCAATAGCTTTCAATCCTCTTTGCATTGAGACCCCGATATGGGTGAACGAGTACGTAAGGGGCGACGGCATCTTTCAATCCTCTTTGCATTGAGACGTGTCCCTTCATTAAGGGCTTTTAGTGCTGTGCGGAGTTCTTTCAATCCTCTTTGCATTGAGACTTTCATACAGGAAATATTGGGTACTCTGTAATAGTTAGCTTTCAATCCTCTTTGCATTGAGACTTTTAAAGTTATAGAGAGAGACAGTTAACGTAAAACTACTTTCAATCCTCTTTGCATTGAGACCACCATTTAGAGGACACGGTAAGAGTGACCGACGGAAACTTTCAATCCTCTTTGCATTGAGACTTATGTAGGCGAAGCCCACGAGGAGCACGGAGGACGCCACTTTCAATCCTCTTTGCATTGAGACCGACAGCTTGCTCCTCTGCTCCCTAGACAGCCTGAAAATCTTTCAATCCTCTTTGCATTGAGACGACCATAGGCCCCGACGGCACCATCTACGTGGGGAGCTTCTTTCAATCCTCTTTGCATTGAGACAAATCCGATTTTCTTAGTGCATCGGCCGCATCTACCGGTGCACCCCTTTCAATCCTCTTTGCATTGAGACTTCTCCCTCCCAAATAGAGGGGGCCCCCCATTTTACCTTTCAATCCTCTTTGCATTGAGACACGAAGTAGACAGGGCGTTCCACGGGGAGACACTAAACTTTCAATCCTCTTTGCATTGAGACGGCGGAGCTCGGGTATTTCAGCTCCACGACCGGCTTGACTTTCAATCCTCTTTGCATTGAGACACGCACCAACGAGGCCGGAGGAGAGGGGAGTGGACTTCCCTTTCAATCCTCTTTGCATTGAGACCGATGACAAGGGAGACTTAGGAGTAGCAGCGACAGTTGACTTTCAATCCTCTTTGCATTGAGACAACCTATGGTGCGGGTGGAGGTGGAGGTGGTGGAGGATCACTTTCAATCCTCTTTGCATTGAGACCTATCACTTTTGTGGAGTTCATATATGAAGAAGCCTGTCCTTTCAATCCTCTTTGCATTGAGACGGCTAGAATACAGGCAGGAGAAGCATGGATAAAAGTAGCCTTTCAATCCTCTTTGCATTGAGACGGTGTAGGTGGCGTTGTCTATTGTGTACCAGTACCAACTTTCAATCCTCTTTGCATTGAGACGTTCGGAAATATATAGGGGGGAAACCAATAGACCCACTCTTTCAATCCTCTTTGCATTGAGACGACAGGAGGACAGGGTCGATATTGCGGTCACGGGTTTCTCCTTTCAATCCTCTTTGCATTGAGACCAGGGTTGTCGCACCAGTAAAGTCATCGTCACCAGTAGGAACTTTCAATCCTCTTTGCATTGAGACAGGCCGACGTGGTGCCAAAGGTTGAAATTCTTCTCGTAATCTTTCAATCCTCTTTGCATTGAGACCTCATCGTTAGTAGAAGTGGAATCCGACGCCGTGATAGCTCTTTCAATCCTCTTTGCATTGAGACCTCCGATAGCTTCCCCTCGACCACGGCGTCCACGACCTCCCCTTTCAATCCTCTTTGCATTGAGACTAAGGAGGCTCACGAGGGAGGAGGTGCACAGGTGGGTCAGCTTTCAATCCTCTTTGCATTGAGACGTCCTCCAGCTCCAGCCTAACTCCCTTTATCCTTTTTATCTTTCAATCCTCTTTGCATTGAGACAATAGTGTCGTTGTTCCATTTATATAATCTGGCATCTAACTCTTTCAATCCTCTTTGCATTGAGACTTCCATTTTATCCCCCCGTTAGGATATAGGCTCCACATCTTTCAATCCTCTTTGCATTGAGACTAGGTACCACGAGAGGAGGGAGAGTATTGAGGGCTTTGCTTTCAATCCTCTTTGCATTGAGACTAAAGGTTTTTATTTTTCGGGGGCCTAAATTCCGGGGGGACTTTCAATCCTCTTTGCATTGAGACGTGCTTTTGTCTTCTCCTCAAGCTCCTCGGCGAGCCTATCTTTCAATCCTCTTTGCATTGAGACATAGTCTACATGGATTCCGCGGCCACCTCTTTAAAGCCTTTCAATCCTCTTTGCATTGAGACACAGAGGTTCACGACCCAGTCACGGACTACCTGCAACTGATCTTTCAATCCTCTTTGCATTGAGACGAAGAGGGAGCTCTTGGAGATGCTGTACATCCTGTCAAAAACTTTCAATCCTCTTTGCATTGAGACGTAGATCCAAGGGCATGCGGACGGGGTTGCCTCCCCGAACTTTCAATCCTCTTTGCATTGAGACGAACGTCTCTCTGGTCCACCCGTCCGGCAGGAATAACGCTTTCAATCCTCTTTGCATTGAGACGGCTCTCCCTTTTACGGGATAAAGCCCCGATCAAGAACTTTCAATCCTCTTTGCATTGAGACAAAATGGGGGGCCCCGCTGGGAGGGAGAGGTATGGGAGCTTTCAATCCTCTTTGCATTGAGACTCTATCTCAGCTTTTATTCCTCTCGTCGTGTATGGTCTTTCAATCCTCTTTGCATTGAGACTGCTTGATTTCAGCATTCCCCTGCTTTTTATTATCTGCTTTCAATCCTCTTTGCATTGAGACTTAAAGTGAAACATGTTGCTGTAAATGTTATCAAAACAGTCAACTTTCAATCCTCTTTGCATTGAGACGGGGAGAGGACTTTAATCCATGGCATCAGCCACAGCTCTTTCAATCCTCTTTGCATTGAGACAATAGCCACAAACTTGCTCCATACGGCATCCTGCTTGACTTTCAATCCTCTTTGCATTGAGACTATGTTACGGGATCGTTGTCAGGATCACCACCTGACCACTTTCAATCCTCTTTGCATTGAGACCTTCCAGCACCAACTGAGTTCATTGATGCATCAACAATACTTTCAATCCTCTTTGCATTGAGACTCATGGGATCACCTCACTGGTTCAGCATCACCACAAAGGCTTTCAATCCTCTTTGCATTGAGACGGAGCCGATTCCGGGAGGAGAATCGATAGAGGATGTTAGCTCTTTCAATCCTCTTTGCATTGAGACTTAAGAATATGACAATAATATGCGAGAAGAATTATACTCTTTCAATCCTCTTTGCATTGAGACAATTGGCTACGTAGACTACAAATACAGCTGGTTTGGGAACTTTCAATCCTCTTTGCATTGAGACATGTAATGATAACAGCAGGATTCAAGCTTAAAATGGGCTTTCAATCCTCTTTGCATTGAGACGCTGGATTCAAAATATTATCGAGGAGGGACTGGGAGTTTGAATGCTTTCAATCCTCTTTGCATTGAGACAGAATAAAGAGAAAGGATGGAAAAGAAGAAGTGATAAAAAACTTTCAATCCTCTTTGCATTGAGACACTTATGTATTCACAGGAAAAATAATAGTTCCTGACTGTCTTTCAATCCTCTTTGCATTGAGACACCCCATCTTTTGGCCTACAGCAATCGCAATAGGATCTCTTTCAATCCTCTTTGCATTGAGACAGTGATGGTTCTCAAATTCAGACCGGGATAACCGGTTCTTTCAATCCTCTTTGCATTGAGACCAGGAAAATTAAATTTCTTTTTCAATATCAGGTTTGACTTCTTTCAATCCTCTTTGCATTGAGACTGAACGTCTACAATGACATAAAGGACACAAAAACAACCTTTCAATCCTCTTTGCATTGAGACTTATTCAGATTTAATTTCAAATTAAAGGAGGTTAAAACACTTTCAATCCTCTTTGCATTGAGACTAGGCACTATTCCCCATATTCCACCCAATGCGGCACCTCTTTCAATCCTCTTTGCATTGAGACATACTTATGTAAATCAGCTCAAAAGTGCCTATGATCAGGCTTTCAATCCTCTTTGCATTGAGACGTCTCGCTTAAAAAGTTAACGCCTACTTCTATATGGCACTTTCAATCCTCTTTGCATTGAGACCCGCTCGCCGTGAATTTGTATATAGACACGCTTTTTATCTTTCAATCCTCTTTGCATTGAGACGGGGTTTTCACTTTTCTCACCGCCATGAGTCTACCCCCCTTTCAATCCTCTTTGCATTGAGACAATAAATGCACATGCTTGTATGGAAAAGGAGGATTACCCTTTCAATCCTCTTTGCATTGAGACAGTTTTAATGAAAGAAAAGCCACCTGTTGTTTTCACAGGACTTTCAATCCTCTTTGCATTGAGACCCAATAAATAAAATAGATTATGTAGAGTTTGTCTCAGAAACTTTCAATCCTCTTTGCATTGAGACGAGAAAAATGAAAAAGGATTGTTTACATTTGTAAGAGTGCTTTCAATCCTCTTTGCATTGAGACCTAATGATCGACACCATAAGGGCAATAAGAAAAATTTGCTTCTTTCAATCCTCTTTGCATTGAGACCTCTATCTAAAAAAGATGAAATATCAGAGACATGGAATACCTTTCAATCCTCTTTGCATTGAGACATGACCCTTGACCCTAGCTCTTTCGAGCTTTCAAAATCCTTTCAATCCTCTTTGCATTGAGACTGATGTGCAGACAACAGCTGACCTGCAAAATGTGATAACTTTCAATCCTCTTTGCATTGAGACAAAGAATATACCAGAGGCCCTCCCCGATGAAGGAGGACTCTTTCAATCCTCTTTGCATTGAGACGCGTGAATCTGCGGGATGCCTACATATATACACCTTCTTTCTTTCAATCCTCTTTGCATTGAGACTTTTTTTCAGCTTAGCCCTTTTCCCAGCCCTATCTCGACTTTCAATCCTCTTTGCATTGAGACGGGTCAGGGTAAACGAACTGAGAAAGCCTTCGCTGCGCTTACTTTCAATCCTCTTTGCATTGAGACTTTTGAGAAGCGATCACAGGTAAAAGGAGCTGAAGGAGGAACTTTCAATCCTCTTTGCATTGAGACTGAGGAGAAGGACTTCGAGAGCATAAGTAAAGCTCTAGGCTTTCAATCCTCTTTGCATTGAGACCAGAATTATTTGAACCCAGTCCATCTAAATCACCTCCTCCTTTCAATCCTCTTTGCATTGAGACAGACAGCCAGTATCTTAGAAAGAAAACTAATGTTGTCTGAAACTTTCAATCCTCTTTGCATTGAGACACATGAGAATAAAAGAGATAACGGAAACTGGGACTTCAGCTTTCAATCCTCTTTGCATTGAGACCAGGCCGATGGAATAGCTGTGATACAGGGCATGGAAGTCTTTCAATCCTCTTTGCATTGAGACCTAACGTTTCTAAAACTATGAGCTAAACTGAGCTGTCCTCTTTCAATCCTCTTTGCATTGAGACATCAATCATTCTTGAATGTGATGAGAGCAAAAGGCGTGTTCTTTCAATCCTCTTTGCATTGAGACAGATTTGCTGGAATTGTGCAAAAGATCCTTAGGTCTGCACTTTCAATCCTCTTTGCATTGAGACTCCAGCTCTTCATCCCCAATGACCCAGAGGTGGCATTGGCCTTTCAATCCTCTTTGCATTGAGACCCCGTCCCCAGAAGCTTCTCGCTTCCAGAGAACGGGTCTGCTTTCAATCCTCTTTGCATTGAGACTTCTATTTGCCTCAACCATCTTCTCTATTACACTTTCACTTTCAATCCTCTTTGCATTGAGACGACCTGCCTTGATGCCTCTCTTTTCAATTTACGATACAACTTTCAATCCTCTTTGCATTGAGACTATACACACACTCCTCTCTCTCTTAGTTATCCTCTCTTCACCTTTCAATCCTCTTTGCATTGAGACCTGGTACCACATATGGGATGATGAGGGGACAGGTGATTCTTTCAATCCTCTTTGCATTGAGACCCTACACAATCCACAGCATAATAGTGAATGAGAAGACACTTTCAATCCTCTTTGCATTGAGACTTGAATCAGTTGCCAATCCTTTTGGGAAGTAGCCAAGAAACTTTCAATCCTCTTTGCATTGAGACTTCCCTCCTGAACTCAGGAAATCTGGGCTGACTTAAACGACTTTCAATCCTCTTTGCATTGAGACATATACTCTAACAATCTATTTGTACCAAGGGGCTCCTATTTAACCCTTTCCACAAACCCCTCTCTCGAACATTAACTGTGAGGGAAAAACTTTAAAAGCTATCCTCGAAATGTTCGAGGAAAAATTTATATACTTTCATTCAGGTTCCCTTCTCACATACTCAGAAAAACCAAAATGTTCGAGAAAGTTGTCTGCGCTTAACAGCCTTCTTCTAGCTTTTTTATCCCATCTGAAATATATTGCTTCCTCTTTCATCTAATAACATGTTTTAAATTGAGAGGAGATGAAATCTTATAGATACAACAGAGTATTGCCATTTTTTGGTCGGCAGATTTGGTATCTCCCTGAAAAGAGGAGGGATTGAGCTGGAAAGCTGAGCGAGTTTTCCACAGAAACGAAAGAATAAATACAATGATAATGATTTATATAAAAGGGATAAAGCAGAGGACAGTGGACAACCAAGAAGTTGGGGGAGATTGAGTATGAGGGCGATTATTATACTGGTTCACTCTTGCTGTAAAAGAAAAGATGAAGTGTGCCCAAATGCTGTAGTAGAGCGATAAGGCTCTGCAAACTCCTTTTGGGAAAATTTCTCGACATGAATGCTTTCATTATGCTTCCTTTAGCTCCACGTATTCTCCCTTTTCCCTGTCGTAGTGAAGCAGCTTTATCGACCCTCTGAGATATCTCAGCTCAAATCCAAGCCTGATGTTCACCGGATGAGGTGCCTTTAACGTAATAAACAATTTTTCTCCGCTATTCTTACTTAGCTCCGAAATGAGCCTTGCAACTTCAGGGACAAATTTCTCGGAGAGAAACTTTATCTCACCCGGTTTCAGCACTCTTTTCTCCTCAAGGGATATGTAAACGTATTTTCCACCGGAGACCTTTTTTAAGGCATCCAAGTTGGCGGGACTTGGGGTCAGATCGATTAAAACTGACATCGGCACATCAATCGGAGAACCCATTCCTTTTATTTTATCCAGCATTTCTTTTATTTTATTACTCAATTCATTTATTCTCAGGCCTGATTCCTCCACAACCCCGAGCTCGACTCTCAGCTTCAGATCCCCCTCCTCCTGACACATGCTTGGGAGAACTATCACGCTGGACTCAGGTCTCTCCTCACAGTACACGAGAAACTCCTTGTGATTTATGATTCCCAATGCCATCCCCACCATGAAGGCAACTGAAGTGGGCTGGTCCTGTGGTATGTAGATGTGGAATCTCACATTGTTTGCACCGAATAGCTCCCTGAAGAACTCAAATTCCCTCTTAACTGCATCAAAAACGCTCCAATTCACCGTAAAATACTTTATCACTGTTCTTTCCTCCCTTAGGCCCTCTGCTCTCAGCCAGAGTCTCCCATAGCTTATCCTTGTCGGCTTGTGCTTTGCATTTTCCATCGCTTTCTCCAGCTCCCTGAGGCTCACCTCCCCCTTTGATACAGCAATTGGTATGTTCACATCCTTTCCCTCCTCCATGAGTCCTATCACTACTAGGGCGATGAAATAGAGGAAGATAACAGTGGAAATCATGAGAAAAAGCTCTAAATCAACGGATTTCTTCAGGAAGGAGTAAAGCAGGAGAGAAGCTGCATAGGGTACGAAAACTGAGAGGGAATCGATGCTCTTCATCTGGTAGATCGCATATCTGAGCGCAAGATAGAGTGCATATCTGAGTGCAGGTCTCACAAGAACCCTTTCTCTATATCTTTTAATAAAGTTTTTAGTAAGTTAAATAGAGAATTCTATTTTCCCCCTTCTTCATAGGCGGGGATGTATTTGCTCTAACACTCTTTGGGACTAAAAGTCTAAACTTCCAAGACTTTATTCCTTTTAAACTAAAATAGAAAATGAATTTTTGCATGCATCTCAAGACAAAATATGTCACCACTCCTCGCCCATGACCATCCTTCTGGTGTTCTCTAAAGCCCCTTTTATAATCTCTCTTGTTCTTTCAAGACAATCTCTCCTATATCTGACCCAGATCTCCCCGAACTCATCAAGCATTACCTCTATGGATCTAAAAGCAAGCCCTGCATGTGCTATCATTATCCTTCTCACATCCTCGCATTGAGATTCCGATGAGATCCACTCCTCTCTCCTTTCCTTAGCTTTTTCTATCATATTACTTAACTCTGAAATTGGCCTCTTCCTGAAACTGGAGATCTCATTCTCCGCCACTTCGGCTAATGGACCCTGAAGATATTTTACTGTCCTTTCCAGAGTGCTTAAAGGCGCCTCCACAAGTCCTTCATCTATTCTAATGTTTTTCATAAGCTCAACGCAGTTTCTGCCATATGAAATGAGGGATAATGCTGAGAAGAGGCTCTTAAGATCCTCATAGCTCAGCGCAACCATATGCTCTATTGACACTCTTTTCTCCTCCTTTTTGACGTTGATGTAGGAGAGCAGCTCATTCATGTGCTCCTCCATCTCATCTATTATCCCCTCCATCTCCTCCTTATCCATTTCCTCCGAGAACTGAAGGAATGCTAGAGGCATGCTGTAATGGATTGAGCTTGCCAGAGGACCCGCTCTTCCATGTATTTCCTGTGCTCTTTCAAGCCTCAGCTTCTCCTTTATCTCCACAATTTTCTCTCTGTTTAATCCTGTCGCAAATCTCATGGGCTTTACATCATCCCTGGAGAGGTAGCTGTATACAAGCCTCTGAGCAGCTTTCACAGGCGTTATTCTCTCCTTCTTAACGCTGAATACCTCGAGATCAGGTGGTTCTCCTTCCCCTTTTATACCTCTCGGATACGGAGTGCTGTTGTACTGCTCAAAATCTATTTTTAATCCATAAAATACTGATATCATTCTTAATGCTGCTATAACTGCTCTGTACGCAGCAAGAGGCATGAAGTTGATCCCGTGTGTCGTGTCCAAGTATACGGAGATTTCCTCAGCCCTTAGCCTCATCAACTCCGATATTGTTGAGATGAGGACATAGGAGGCATAAGCAGAGTCCGGGCTTATCCTCTCTCCTGCCGGCAGCCTCCACCTGAACCTCATCCCGTCACGGCCATATTCCCCCACGTTGGGCACAATTACGACCTTTATTTTCTCCTTTTTCAGCATATTATCCTCAAAAAACCCGTTCATGGACCTTCTCAATCCGGAGATAAGCTCTCCATACTCATCTCCTTTGAGCTCAGGTGAGATCACCTTTCCCCCATACTCCTCTACCTTGCTAACGCAGACAAGAGTCTCAGGAATGAACACAACTGCGAGATCAGGTGATAGCTCCTCCATGAGAAGGGAAAGGCTTGTAACGCTCTCAACTTTCTTCTCGGATCCTGTTAACCTGTAAGAGGCTTTCCTCCATTCAAAAGGGTTGCCCCAAGTGGCTACTATAATGGATCTCTTGCTCATATGTTTTTCAGCAATGATAATTTTAAAAAGTTAATTGAGATATTTTAAAATCTTTAAAGAAAGCTCTATCTTTTGTTCAGTCTGCTCAATTATTAACAGGAGATCCTCAGAGAGAACTCGCCAATACCCCTAAATCCTATGCGGAGATAACTTGAATATTGTTAAGCTAGTTGGGCATGAACCAGATGTAAATGCCAAGGATCAGGTAAAAAGCACTGGCAGCTGAGAAAAGAGCCTATTTTTACAAAAGCAAATGTTAGCTGGATCCATGAACGCAGAGTTATCCCAAGAGGAGGTGTGGAATCTTCGTCAGCAAGCTCCTTTCCTGCAAAGTTCCAGCCAAATTTTCCATTACTATTCGCATATTGGTTTAATCTAAATTTATATTAGCATTAAATAATTCTATAGGAACTTCATTCCAGTGATAACTCAGGAAGCTCGTTCAAGGAGAACACCAGCTCGTATGTGCTCCTTTCTTTTACCAATTTGTAGACCTTTATATCCCAGTAAGAGCCTAGGGCATATCCGAGCCCGAAGGCCATCGCCTCATGCATGCCAATAAACAGATGGAATCTCCTTACCCCCATATCCCTTAGGTCCAGTATCAAGTTGTACAGCTCCTGAACAGGCCTAGTCCAATCTTCATCCTTTAAATCCCCTCCATAAGTGTTCTTGACCAAAATTACAGGAGCAGTAATGTTATTCTCTGAGATATAATTCCTCAACTCTGTCATTAGGGGATGCCTCGTCATCTCAAGGGCTAAGACGACCTCATCCCCTATGTTCTTCGGGAGATCTACTTTTATATATTTATATTGTTTACCGCTTATTCGCTCCCTGATCCTCCCCGGATCCCTGCTGAGATCGAGAACCGGCCTGTATTCACCACCATCCTCGTGGTACACGATAACAGGCGGACTCTCTATAATAGCCCTTCCTAAAATAGCTCCTAAGCCCAGTGCGATAACAGAAGGTCGCCCCAAGAACAGATGGTATACCTTTCTCCCTCTGATCTCGTAATAGAGACATTTTATCATCTCTATCCCATCCTCTATATAGTTAATCCACTCGCCAGATGGAGTTCTCTTCCAGTAAACAGCCCTTGACAAATCGATGTGAAAGTGTCTCTCGATCATGCCGAATTTATCAAAGCCTGTGACCCTCTTTATTGCATTCTCTGCCTGAATCACTCGCTGTTTTCTGTTCACATCCCTCTCCCCTGTGACAAAGATCACTGGAAGGTGCTTTTCAGATATTACTGCGGAGATCTCCTCCTTCAACCTGTATACGAAGTAGAAAAAGAAGATGATATAGAGGATGGTGGGGAGTAGGGAAAACCCCCAGAGGGTAAAATAAGGAGAAAGAAAGGGAGAAATAAGGGAGGCTATAATATACATCAGAAGGACCATCAGATCGATATTTCCTGAGATCTCCCCAATCAATATCCTAAGTGTGCTCTCCCTCTTCACAGGCTGAGGGATCATTATTTACATAAAATCTTTGTGTTTGAGCTCAACAGCTATCTTAACTATCCAGTAGGATTCCTTGCGATAAGCGAGGAATATTCTATTTTAAAACATTAATAAGAAATCTAAACAGGAAGTATTGTTCTAGTGTATTATGCTGCCCGGCGAAAAGTTTTTACTTAAGGGTGTTAAGTAATTAAGGGGGTTAAGTGAGATGCTGTTCGATCTGCATCCTAAAGAGTCTCCGGATGAACTCTATGGCCGTAGTGAGGAAATTAAAGAGGTTATTAGGCTTATAAAAAGCGGTAATTGGGTTGCTGTTCTTGGCCCAAGGATGATAGGGAAATCCAGTCTTCTTAAAGCGTGCAGAAAGCCTCTGGAGGAAGAGGGCTACAAAACCATTTATTTAAATTTATGGGGCATCAAAAGTCTAAATGGGTTGTTGAGAGTCCTCATTGAATCGCTAAATAGCTCAAAAAGTCTGTTTAACAGCGTAAAAGATCTCTTGGGATCGATAGATGAGGTCTCCTTGACATCCTCCGGGTTCTCACTGAGGTTCTCCAGAAGACCCACCTCAACCCTTTTTTCAATTTTTTCAATCTTTGGCAGACTCAAAGACAGGATAGTCGTTGAACTTGATGAGATAGAGGAGCTATCAAGCGCCTCCCCTCAGCTGCTCAGATTTCTTGCAAATACCTTCAACACCTACCGAAACATCGTATTTATCTTCTCCGGTTCAATGTTCGGGCTGATGAGAATGCTTTTAGAACCCTCTTCCACCTCTCCTCTCTATGGAAGATCTCCTGCAAGGCTCTTTCTCAAACCCTTCAGCAGGGAAACCTCGGTAAATTTCTTAAAAGCGGGGTTCGAGGAGCACAATATCGATGTCCCGGATTCGGATATATTGGAGGCAGTTGAAGAGCTTGACGGAATAGTGGGATGGCTGACATTTTATGGAAACAGCGTCGCAGTCAGAGGGCTAAGCCACAGGGATGCTCTAAAAAATGTATTTGATGAGGGGGGTAAGCTGGTCTTGGAGGAGCTCGAGCACTTCTTCAGGAATAGGGACAGAAGAAGATACATTGTTGCTCTAAGTGCTATGTCAATCGGAGCTTCTTGGAGTGAGATAAAGCATGCATTGGAGATCAAAGTCGGCAATGTGAATGATGCAGTGTTGAAGGGCATAATAGACGCCCTTCTGTCTGCCATGATTATAAAGAAAGAGGGTGAAAAATACTCTGTCGTGGACCCCATACTGAGGAAACTGCTCCTTCAATCCTCTTTGCATTGAGACTCTATATCTGTGGAATCTCACAAAGGTTGAGAGATGGGGCCATAGGATGAGCAAAAATTGGGACAGAGAGGAATTCTTGGTACACTTGGAGGCAAATGATGTTAAGAGGACATGCGATTTATTGTCAGAGTTGAACTATAAGCAAGTTTGAGCCCGTGAAGAGCTTCTAGGATCCTGTTAAGCCTAGTTTTCTCTCTCCTTTCTCTTTTTTATTTGATTTTCAATTTTTAAAGAATGCCACAACTAGGATCAAAATTTCGGGGGTTAGCTAATCTTCTGATATAATCCTTACTCTCCTCAAACAAATCTCATGTAAGCTAAGACTAGAATTAGGATATTCGGAGAACTATCTAATTTTAGGAAATAGTCTTGTTTTCTCTCTATCTTCCCTCAACAACAGATCTCCGTTGGGATTGCTCACTGCCATCATATCATCTTCCTTCCCTTTTTCTTTTATCTTCGTTTCTACATTCTCTGGGTTCGCATACGCATAAAGGATATCGAATCGATAATCACCTTAGAGAGAGAGTTTATCATCTTTGAAATCAGGGAAGAACTGGAAGAAGCGGTGATATTTAAAAAATGAAAGATGATATTGATATCTATAATTAATAGCTTTGGTGCCGTTCGCCGCTCACAAAATTCTTGAGAAGCCGCTAGGAAGGTGATGCCAGAGGAGGTTAGTTGTGTAAAGACCTCTGCCGTTAGAGAAGGATGATGAAAATCTATAGTAGTGCCTTGGGATTCCTTAGTTAATTGCAGCATAACTAGACTAAAATGCGGAGGCCATTGAATAGTCTTAGAGAATTTACGGAGACAATCTTTAAATAATTCTGTTGACTTAAGTTGGGAGATGAAGATGAATTTAAGGATTTTCATCCCCATAGCATTGATAATTATCCTGCATCCTTTTCCACCGGTTTACGGTCAGCCTCAGGGCTATGTCCTAATATATTCCCCACCAAGAGTCTACAATGTTGACTGGATGGATGTCAAAGCAATCTACATGAAGGAGGAGGGAGAAAAACTATACTTCCGCGTTGAGTATTACGGTGCAATACCAAATTCCGAAGACTATGTGCGCTTGATAGATATCTACATAGATGCTGATAGGAACTGTCAGACAGGCGGACTTTACAACGGGCTGGGAAATGACTACATCATCAGGTTCTCTCTTTCTGGAGACAGCTCCTACTCCCGGGCAGAGCTTTTTAAGTGGGACAGCACGATCGAATATTATGAGGACATTAAGGATTTGACGCTGAACGCAGGGCGGGCACCCGGGCTAAGCTACATGGAGATCTGGGTGGACAAGCGGGACATAGGATATACCCCGGATGGAATAGATTTCTATATAGACACATATTTCGAGGTTGAGGCTACGCTAGATACGGAGCTTAATTATGTCATAGACTCCTCGGTTAAATATATCGAGATAGATGGGTACTCAAGCGATTGGGGCTCAATCAGTCCGTCGATAACCCTTCCACCAAAATCCATTCTTCTTGGGTTCGAGGTCTCAAGCATATATGTTGCAAACGACGATGAGAACCTTTACTTCAGGATTGATATGAGGGGCAGGCCAACAGTGATGGTCAACAAGGAAGGGTTATACTACGGTTTTCTTGTTAGTCTTGACACGGATAATAACGATAACACTGGATACTACAGATATGGTGGGTCAGAATTTGGAGTCGATGCCAAACTCTGGGCTAACTTGTTGAAAGACACTGAAGTGGACTACTATAGATATATTGGGACGGGAAGTGATTTTAATTGGAAGCTTATTTGGGTCTCATCAACCTCCGTAGATTTTAATGATGTATTCGAACTCAAGATACCTCTCGGCCTTTTGGAAGTAGGCTCTGGGCAAACAGTCGGCATCTATATGCGGGGGGTTCTTGGACGTTTTATTCCCGAGTCCGGCTATTTGACATATCTTAGCGATCTTCAGACAGTAATCCAGCAAAGAGCAAAGGAAATAAGGAGCGTTGTGGTAGATGGAAGCGAATACTATATAGTGACTCTGGAGAAGTTCATAGATCCAGTAACATTAGAATCAAGCGACCATTCTTTTCTTGCAGTAGAGCCTCATGCATGGGAAGTATATACCTACACCAATTTCCAACCTATCTCTGATGAAAGCCTTTTGAGGAAAATATGGACCATAGATAGGGCGAATAAACTTCTAAAGCGCATAGGATCCCCTGAATATATTTCAGATAATATCAATATAATTAATAACGTAATAACTACAAGTAAAGGGCTATCCGAGGCGTATAATATAGAAGTATGGGGTAAGACTGGTATATTTATGGTAGTAGATTTAGTCATATTCGCAGAATTGGAATTACCAGTTCCAGGCAGCTCCTTAGGTACAATTCTAAAGGAACAAATCTCTCATTATACCGATCCAGTGAGGTTCCTACTGGAGGCGGGTCGTGCGCTTTTGGAGGCCTCAAAGAAGGACTATCAAAAAGCGAGGGAAATAGCAGAATCTCATCGAGATGGGATTTCAGATTATGAAACGGCAAGGAATTATCTTAATTACTACTATAATGGATATTTCAAATTCCTCTATGGTACTAGCATGGCGCTTCCTACGGGAGAGATCGATAAAAGCGTATGGTGGACTGTTGTAAGTTGGATTCCAGATTATATCATCCACCTAGGTCAAAAAGCCCTGTCCTCCGTCGGCGCCCTAGGTAAAATAGCTTCAATTACAAAAGATGTTTCGGACGTAACAGTAAACATGCTTGAAACGCATAAAGAGCTGCGTGAATATATTGATAAGATTGGCAAAATAGAGAAGCAGGTAAACATTTTGTTTGAATCCGAATCCCTCTACATCGATTACACTTTAGCATTGATAGAGCGAAGTAAGGAGCGTTTATATGAGAAATGGGGCATTCATGGTATTGATGAAATGAATAGTCATCTTTGTAGTCCTGCTGAGCTGAGGGTCTGTGATTCCCAAGGAAGGATCACAGGGCTGGTAAATGGTGAAGTGAGAATGGAAATTCCAAATTCCTACTACTTCTATACTTCCCGTATAGTTACAATCTTCTTTCCAAGCGATACTCATATAATTAATATAGTGGGTACAGAGGAGGGAACTTATGGATTAGAAGTAACATACAGCAAAGAAGGAAAAACCATCACCTTTACTGCTAGAGATATTCACATAACCCCTAAGGCAGTCCACCAGTATAAAGTGGACTGGGAAAAGCTTTCAAAAGGGAAGAACGGAGTTACAGTTGAGGTGGACTCTGATGGGGATGGAAAATTCGATTGGAGCTTCACAGGAGGAAAGGATATTAATCAGGGAGATTTCACGTCTCATCTCGTTATTCCGTATTTATGGGTCATCGGAGTAGTAATAACCTTCATTCTCATAACTATAATAATAGCCCATAAGAGGAAATTTCCGCCTTCACCGCCTGAATCCAGCTAGCATCCGCTTAAAAAATGTTTGGCATAACATAGCTCCCTCTCACTAATGATCTTTTTTAACTTAAATGCATCTGCTACATACACATTTCTCTCATAGTATAGACATTGAGTCACATGCTTTGGTCTCAGGAAGATTTATCGATCCTTCGCTAAGGGCATTCAATTTTCTCCATTATGATTTCCCTATATAATGGAATGCAGTAGGTGGAAACCATTCTTTCCTGAAAGATGATGTTAAGGAGAGAAAGAAGAGGGGGCAAGCAATTCATATGTGAAAAACTATTAAAACTTTACTGCTCAACCAACTTCCTCAATCACCATTGGTGTCAGATCCCTCTTCCGCCTCAATATCCACACTTTTTTGTTTCTGGCAGTCTCCACAGCATCAGGAACTGCATAATCAGTGTATATCACCTTTATGATCTTCCTTCTCAGAAGATCCGGCCTCTCATGTTTTATGAGCTCTATTTTACCGAGGAGCTCGTCAATCAACTTTGCGCCCAGCCTAACTGTGGCTTCTCCAACAACGCAGATGTCATTCACAGCCCCATATATGTTCACCTCTCTTTCGTCGATGAAAATTCTGTCAAGCTCTATATCCATGTTCAGATCCCTCTTTATCCTGTGTTTTATCACGCTTCTGGCCTCATCCTCAACTGTCAGTGTGAGCCTGTCCAAGGTTGTGCGGATATCTCCCACGTCCTTCTTCAATGTACTCACATCCTTCT
>Ga0209225_1002496_pt1 | contig 16528 bp, 19 predicted proteins | sample WasSprMetagenome_FD_184732 | JGI IMG/M metagenome (GOLD analysis project Ga0209225, IMG submission 184732) | Sulfidic aquatic microbial communities from Washburn Spring, Yellowstone National Park, USA - WS (SPAdes) (version 3) | ecosystem: Environmental > Aquatic > Thermal springs > Hot (42-90C)...
CCCCCCCCGGCGACTCCGTGGAGTGCGAAGCCGCCATGTTGCCTTTCAGAGACGGCACCTTTCACGTGGAGTATCTCATCGCCGTCATACATCACATGCCGACACCCGCTACCTCCAGGCCCTCGCCGAGGCCAAACGCGTAGCCAGGCGGGTAGTCGCCACCGCCTGGCAACCAGACAGAGGACGCGAGGTAGCCCCCGGCGTGTACGAGGTGCCTTGGGGCACCCGGACAATGCGCTTCTATTACCGGTACAGCGTCCACGTGATGCCTCAACTTGCCCCAACAAAACCCCTCTCCTTAGGCATTATACGCAGAGCAAAACAACTGAACCACTATGTCGTACTCTAACTCGTCCACGCCGGAGCCGACATCGAAAATGCCCAAGCCTCTCGTCTAGCGACAATCCCAAAATTCTACCTAACTAAGCAAAGCCACAACAGCGATTCGCAATATATACTTCTCCGCTCCTCTACATGTCCTACGAGTCACGGCGCCGCGCTAGCTAACCACAAACCTCAGATACCTTGTGGACAGCGGGCTGGGCATTGCCCACACGGCGTAACACCCACTCTGCGTGAGATCCACCCAGCCGTTTACGACGCAGGTTCCCTCCTCCCCAGCCTGGGCATACATCTTCACAACGCCATCAGGTCTCCTCAAGTCCCCCACGTCATAAACCGCCCTAGAAAGAGAGACAAAAGCCGAGGCGGACCCCCTATACGCCGTCATATCTACCTGGACGTACAACACCCCGCCCACGTTGCGGAGCGTGACTTTGTAGTAAAAAGAGTCAAAGGGCGGGGCGTAGCTGGGGAGCGAAGCCTGCTGGCTAAAGCCGTACACCCCCGGCAGAAGGGCGGTGGAGACGCCTACCCTGACTTGGTTAACTACCGAGTCCAGAAGGGCCTGTGCGGCGGCCCTCACCTCCAACTCAAACACCTGCTGAGCCTGCGTATTCACGGCCCACGCCACCAAGACGGAGAGAAGCCCGGCGAAGACCATCGCTACGGCAGTCTGCAGGACGTTCATCGCAACTCCAGCCTAACCGGGATCACAACCACGGTATCCACGCCCGTCAAGTCAAGACCAGGGAACGTACACTGAGACACCTCATACGTCACGGGCGCCCGCACCTCGTAGTACATGCCGATCCCCGTCGCGTCTGGGGCCGCCCTGTATGTCACGTTGAACACAACGACGACACTGCCGTATTTCACAAGCCTAGGCACAAGCGAGACGGAGGTGCCCCAGCCATATATGGCGAGAAGCGGCTCCGGGGCCTCCACAAGGGAACGCCCATCGCGTCCCCCTGAACTGACCATACAGCGAAAGATACTGCGACCTGTAGATCAACGTGGTGTTGTACACCCGCATGCCGCCGCATTCTGTAGCCTCCCCATCGCCGCTCCGCACAACGGCGCATGCCGACACCTCCCTACGCCAGCTTCCTCGGGCTTGTTCGCCCACGTCGGTGGGGCCCGGCGAGTCAGTTTCACGTATGCCGTGAAGGGGCCGCCCCGCGAATCAACAACCTCTCTCAAGCCCTCCAGCACATAGAGACTTACACCAGCTTGGAGGAGGAGGTCTCTGGAGACTGATTTCCACGAGCCCCGCCGACCTCTCCGGGCTTAGCCGACGTGTTGAACGGAGGGTCCCGGCGGCTGCTCAAAACATCCTGCCAGCCGGCATCGTGCCGGGCGTTGCCTTGTGTCCTTCGCCTTAACCAACGCAGTTCGGTACCTGCGCGAATTGCCGTTAAACGGGATGAATTGTTGCTGTCTCTTACTACTGTGCTTGGTCTTGTGTAGACGGTATTAGCATACATGTGGCGCCGTGGCTACGGGCTGTATGTATTTTCTGCGTATTTTACGCAGTCGAGTATGTAGTTACGGCGTGGCGATGCAGTTGGGCGTTGTTAAGGTGGTCCTGGGTGGCCGTGGCGATGTAGTCGTTGTGGGGCGTAGCGGCGTCTTGTGGGTGGTTGAGTCATCGTGGTAGTTCTGCGCGTTTTTCCACGGCGGCGGTTGGCTGTGACGACGCACTCCCGCTGGTGCCGCTACGTTTTTGTCTCTAGGGTCTTCACGAGACTGAGGCGGCGAGTGGGCAGAGCCCTAAGGGGATCCGCCGGCGCACGGGCGGGCGACCGTTGCAAGCCGTCGGCGCTTTAGCCGGAGGGGCCCGCGGAGGAAGGGGCCTCGCATCTGCTGGGGCTGTTCCCATTTGTCTCAAGCCGGAGGCGCATTAAAGCCGCGTCAAGCTGACCGCAAGACCCGCCCCCGCCAAGACGGAACGTCTGAGGCGGGGTGCTGGGTTGCGTCGTTGTGGGTAGGCTTGTGCGTTTCTTGAATCTCTCAACGAACTGTTCCACGTCTTCTACGGCGTATTTCTCATCTCCGGGCGGCGTCCAGCCCGTAAAAGTCTTGGCGGGGACGTCGGCGTAGCTCCAAGCCTCCTCAGCTCTCTGTCTTCGCCAGCTGTTTCGCTGACGGGCAACCGCGGATTTCAGCTCTTTTCTTGGCGGCGTTGACTGTCTGGGCGGCGGCCCAGGCCTTTTCGGTAGCTTTGATGTAGTCGCACCTCGCCAGCAGTTCCTCGACCTCCTTTAGAAGTCTCTCGGCGATGTGTAACTCGGCGCGTTTCGGCAGATCAAGCGACGCCCTCAGCAATGACAACCTCGTCCACGGCAACGCCCCTCTTCTCAGCCTCCTACTTGAGCCTTTGGTAGAGCATCGCCGTGACGTAGATCTGCATGCGTGAGCTTGGCCGCTTTTTTAAAAGGCCTACGGCGGGGAGGCTGGGAAAGTTCTCCACCTTGCCTCTGTCCGCGCCGAGCCGCGCAAAAATTCCGTAACTCGGTACACGCCGCTGGGGTTTTTCCGCATGCATACCGCCGCGAAGACGCTGGGGGATCTGCATATGTGCCCCGCGTATCGCTAAGTTTTTTACCGTGGGCCGCCTCTAAGCTGGTGAAGAGGATTAAGCTTGAAATTGCTCCCGGCGTAGAGACTGAGTTTGTGGATAGGTACCGCGCCTTGGCGCAGGTAGAGGAGTGGGCGGAGAGGAGCACAGGGTTCCCCGTCGTCGTATTCGGCCCGGAGGGCTGCGGCAAGACCGCCTTTCTGCGGCAGGCGGCGGCTATGCTTAGGGAGCTGGGATACGACGTGTTCTACCTCCACCCTCTTGACAGGGTTTTTGAGGCTGAGGTTTCGCCTCCGGAGGTCAGGCGGGCCTTTCTGGAGTTTGTGGAGCGGGCTGTGGCTGAGGAGGCTGTGGGCCGCGTGGCGTGGGCTGTCTTCGACTTTGTGCGGAAGGTGTTGAAGACGCGCAAGACGAAAATCGCCGTCATCGCCGACGACGTCTTCCAAGCTATCGGCTTGGACAAAGCCGCCGCCTACGTAAAAGGACTGTTGAACATGATAGAGCACCCCGTGTATAGCTACGAAAAAATAGTCGTACTCGTCGCCACAAGCGAGGGCGTAACGCGGGTGGAAATTGGACGGCATTTCTGGGCCGAACTACGTCCTATGTGGAACATGCCGAAGGAGGGCTTCCAGCAACTATACGAGAAACTGCCAGGACCGAAGCCGCCGTTTGACGATGTCTGGCGTTGGGCCGGCGGCAACCCGAGGATGCTTAGGAGGCTTTACGAGTACGGGTGGGATGTGGAGGGTGTTGTGGGGGGCGTAGCGCTGGAAAAGAGGCTGTCTACGGAGTTCGTCTCTTTGTGGAGGAGGTGGCTTGAGGAGGCTGTGGAGGACCCGGAGACGCTTTGGACAGGCGGCGCGCCGGAGGTGCTGATAAGGGAGCTGGAGGCGAGGAACCTGATCGTATATAACATGTACGACAGGAGGCCCAGCTTCTGGATCGACCAGCCGCCGCCCGAGAAAGACCCAGAACTCGGCATTGGGAAGAACGTCGCCTGGCAGTCTCCCATACACAGGGAAGCCGTCATGAGGGCGTTGAGGGAGGCATAGCCGCCTCTCTCAATTAATGAGTTTTTAAAGAGTCTAGTGGCGATTGTCGTGGTTGTTGAGTTTGTGGAGAGGCCGCTTCCTAAGCCCTCTGACGAGGGCTATATCGAGGCTAGGCTGGATGCAGAGGACGTAAAGGCCTGTGCGCCGGACGTTGAGAGACTCGTCGAAGGAGCCCGGAGGGTCTTAGAGGGCGGGCGCTCTGCCTGAGGCGGTTTGTCTATCCGTGGTCGAGCTCGGTTACATGCGGCGGGTTGATGCTCCTGAGCCACCACCGCCGATATGCAAGGAGTCCCTTCTTCGTTTGCTTAGGCATCTTTCGGCGGTTCCTCAACGCGTCATATACTGGCTCCACAAGAGTTGTGATTGACGTTTCAGCGGCGAGGCGGGCGGTGTGGAGCGTTTGGGCGATGGTTTTTAAAATGGCTCTGGGTGGGTTATGTGGATTGTGTGGAGTTTTCTAGGTGGCTTGTGATGGCTAGGCGCACGCTGGAGTCTGCGAGGCGCGACGCGGAGGGCGGCGATTTTAACTGGGCGTGTTTCAAGGCTCACCAGGCGGCTGAGTTCGCCGCCAAGGGTCTGCTGTATGGAGCGGGGAAACCGGCGAGGGGGCACTCGGTGTATAAGCTTCTGGAGGCGGCCGAGGAGTTGTTGCCTGTGCCTGAGGGGGTTTTGGAGCTCGGCAAGCTCCTCGACAAGTTCTACATCCCGACTAGATACGTCGACGCGTGGAGCGAGGGGGCGCCGTTTGAGTACTTTACGAGGAGCGACGCAGAGGCGGCGCTGGCCGCCGCCGAAAAGATTTTAGCGTTTGTGGAAGAGTTATGGAGGGCGTGTTTAGATTCCGAGAGGCGCTGAGGGCTAGGGCCTTGGCGCTGGCCAAGGCGGCGGCTGAGGCGCTCCCTGGCACGGTCTTCCTCGTGGGTTCCTTCGCCCGGGGCGACTTCTCCGAGGATAGTGATGTGGATCTTCTGGTGGTGGCGGAGTTTTTGGAGCCGCCCCACCGCCGTCTTTTAGACGCCGATATTCCGCCGGGCGTGGAGGTGATCGCATTAACGCCGCGGGAGGCATTGAGGGCCGTGGAGAGGTGCTACCCCATTGCCCGGGATGTGGCGCTGGGTGTTGTGCTTAGGGACGGCCTTGGGATCGCGGAGAGGCTTGTGGAGCTCGCCAGGCGTTGCAAATAAATTTTCATCCGGGCCCGTGGAGGCTCTGTGGATGCTCTGGTTCTGCCTTCTCGCGTGGTGGAGCTTCTAAGGTGGGCCGCCGAGGAGGGCAGGGTCTCTCTAGAGGATTTCCTAATGGACGTGGCCACCGCCCGTCTGGATCCTCCGGAGAGGGCTAGGGCCTACGCCGAGACGGTGCTGGAGCTTCTGCGGGAGGCGGAGGTCGCCAGGGCGATCTGTAGCAGGAGTCGGAGGAGGTCTGGCACATAGCGGCTCTCGCCGTTAGGGCCTTTGCCTATTGGCGCGACGGCATGAGGCTGGCTTCCCACGGCGAGCTGTGGAGGTACGCGAAGAAGGTGGCGGAGGAGTTGGGGGAGTGGGCGCGCGACACGTGGGCCCACGCCAACGCCATGTATGTGAACTTCTACGAGGGGTGGGCCTCCGGCGAGCAGGTGGCCACGGCGTTGAATAGGGTGCGGCGGCTTGTGGAAGCAGTGGCTGGGCGGGTGCTGGGGGTGGGTAGTGTGTAATACTCTTAACTCTTTATTAAGTGGTGGTGGTGTTTGTGGCGTGTCTATTGAGCTGGAGCTTGATCTTGTGAGGGATAAGGTTCGGGAGTTTATTCAGAATAACGAGAAGGTTTCTGACGAGGTGATCAACATCATTATCCAGAGGAAGAGGTCTCTGGAGGTGGATTTCCACGATATTCTCCTGTTTGATAAGGGGTTGGCCGACCTCTTCGTGGAGAGGCCGAGGCTGATCTTGCCGGAGGCTGATAAGGTGGTGCAGGAGGTTGTGGAGGAGAAAGATCCGGAGACGGCGCGGGCGCTTCGGCGGTTTCACTTCAGGGTGCGGGGGTCGCCTCTGGTGGTTCCGCTTAGGAAGCTTAGGTCTGAGTACATCGGCAGGTTGGTCAGGATTGAGGGAATAGTCACGAGGCAGACCCCGCCTAAGCACTTCCTGCATAAGGCGCTTTACCGTTGCACGCAGTGCGGCTACGAGATTGAGCTGATGCAAGAGCTGGAGCGTCACGTGGAGCCTCCTGCGAAGTGTCCGCGGTGCGGCGCTTCGAAGAGCTTCACGTTGGTGACTGAGCTGAGCCAGTATATCGACTGGCAGAAGGTAATCGTGCAGGAGAGGCCTGAGGATCTGCCGCCCGGCCAGCTTCCGAGGAGCGTGGAGGTGGTTCTTCTCGACGACTTGGTGGACGCGGCGAAGCCCGGCGACATAGTTTCGCTTACCGGCGTCGTGGATTTAACGCTGAGCGAGCTCAGGAAAGGCAGACCCCCCATTGTTACCTCCTACGTGCAGGGGGTGCACGTGGAGACGTCTAACAAGGAGTTTGTGGAGGAGATCACCAAGGAGGATGAGCAGAGGATCTTGGAGGTTTCGCGGAGGCCCGACGTGAGGGAGCTCATCGTGCGGTCCATCGGCCCGTCTATCTACGGCTACGAGGAGATCAAGGAGGCGATCGCCTGCCTCCTCTTCGGCGGCAACGAGATGGTGTATCCCGACGGCGTCAGGGTGAGAGGGGACATAAACATCCTGCTGATAGGCGACCCAGGCACGGCGAAGTCCCAGTTGCTTAAATTCGTGGCGAAGATAGCGCCGAGGGCCGTCTACACCACGGGCAAGGGCTCGTCTGCGGCGGGCCTCACCGCGGCTGTAGTCAGGGATAAGCTGACAGGTGAGTTCTACCTGGAGGCCGGCGCGTTGGTGCTTGCGGATAAGGGCGTCGCCGTCATAGACGAGATCGACAAGATGGACGCCAAGGACCGGGTGGCGCTTCACGAGGCCATGGAGCAAAACACAGTCTCTATAAGCAAGGCCGGCATCGTGGCGACCCTCAACGCGAGGGCGGCGGTGCTCGCCGCGGCCAACCCTGCCTTCGGCCGCTACCTGCCGAACCGCACCGTGGCCGAGAACATAGATCTGCCGGTGTCTCTGCTGAGCCGCTTCGACCTCATCTTCGTCATTAAGGACGAGCCAAGGGAGGATTTTGACTCCTCTGTGGCCGGGCACATCTTAGACCTCCACTCTGGCAAGGTGCCGGAGTCTTTTCGAGACGTGCTGAGGCCTGAGTTTCTCCGCAAGTATATAATGTACGCGAGGAGGTATATACGGCCGGTCTTGAGCGAGGAGGCTAAGGAGAGGATTAGGAGGTTCTACCTGGAGATGCGCCGGAAGTACCAGGGGCCGGGCACGGCCATCGCCATCACGGCGCGTCAGCTGGAGGCGCTTATACGCCTCACCGTCGCGGAGGCCAAGATGAGGCTCTCCCCGATAGCCACGGGGGAAGACGCGGAGAGGGCCATCAGGCTGTATCTAGCCTTCCTCAAGTCCGTCGGCATAGATGTGGAGTCCGGCGCCATAGACATCGACGCCATAATCACGGGGGTGCCCGCGTCGAGGAGGGAGGCGTACATAAAGGTGGTGGAGCTGTTGAAGAGGCTTGAGGAGGCGGAGAGGGGGCCCGTGAAGATCGAGGTTCTGAAGGCGGAGGCGGAGAGGGCCGGCATACCTGGCGCAGAGGTGCAGAGGATTGTGGACCTCTTGGTCCGCAACGGCGAGGCCTACATGCCGCGGCCGGGCTACATAAAGCGGGTTGTGTAGTTTTTATTCTGGTCCTGAACAGCCTCTGTGGATGTGGCCGAGCTTCCTCTTGACGCCAGGCTCGTTGCGGTGCTGAAGGAGAGGGGGGTTAGGCGGCTCTTCCCGCCCCAGGCCGAGGCCGTGAAGGCGGGCGTCTTCGACGGGAGAAGCGTGCTTCTCTGCACCGCCACGGCGTCTGGGAAGTCTCTGCTGGCCGAGGCTGCAGCGGTTAAGACGGCTTTGGAGGGGAGGATGGCGCTGTACGCGGTGCCCCTCAAGGCGCTCGCCCACGAGAAGCTCCTCCACTTCTCATACTACGGCAAGCTGGCGAAGGTGGGCATCTCCACGGGGGATTTCGAGTCCGACGACAAGCGGTTGCATGAATACGACGTGGTTGTGGTGACCTATGAGAAGCTAGACAGCTTGCTGAGACATAGGCCGAGCTGGCTGGGGTCTGTTGGGCTGATCGTGGTGGACGAGATCCACTACCTGGGGGACCCCAAGAGGGGGCCCGTCCTCGAGTCCATAATCGCCAAGGTGAGGCACCTGGGCCTCCGGGCCCAGTTCATAGGACTGAGCGCCACCGTGGGCAACGCGGCCGAGGTGGCGCAGTGGATGGGGGCTAGGCTCGTGGCGTCTAGCTGGAGGCCCGTGCCTCTGCGGGAGGGCGTGTACTTCGGCGGGAGTATCCACTTCCCCGACGGGACGCGCCGGCCGGTTAGGGCAGGAGGCGACGCCGAGGTGGCCCTCGCCGTGGACGCGCTGACCGACGGCGGGCAGGCGCTGGTGTTTACCAGCAGCAGATCCTCCACCGTGCGTCTCGCCGGAGCGATCGCCAAGGCTATCGCCGCACATCCCGCGAGACTCATCGACGTGGGGGAGGCGAGGGAGCTGGCGGAGGAGGTGTTGCGGGCGTCGTCTAGTAAGATCATCGGGAGGGAGCTGGCGGAGCTCGTGGCGAGGGGCGTCGCCTTCCACAACGCCGGGCTTGAGCTGGAGGTTAGGAGGCTTGTGGAGGAGGGGTTCAGGCGCGGTGTGATTAGAGTCGTGGTGTCCACAACCACGTTAGCCGCCGGCGTGAACCTCCCGGCGCGGCGCGTGGTCGTGGCGGAGTACGAGCGCTACGACCCGGTGGTGGGGAGGGAGGAGATCCCCGTGCTTGAGTATAAACAGATGGCGGGGCGGGCGGGGAGGCCCGGGCTCGACCCACTCGGCGAGGCGGTGATCGTCGCCCGTGGCAGAAACGAGGTGGGGTACCTCATGGAGAGGTACGTCCTGGGCCAGGTGGAAAACGTGAAGTCGCACATCCTGTCCGGCCCCAGCCTGAGGGCGCATGCGCTGGGCGCAGTGGGCGGGGGATACGCCAAGTCCATAGACGAGCTGGCGGACTTCTTCTCCAACACCCTAGGCTTCCACCAGCTGAGGACCGGGCTTAAATCCGGCTTGCTCCGGTCCAAGGTGGAGGACGCCGTGGACCAGCTGGTGGAGTGGGGCTTCTTGGAGCGAGACGGCGATTACGTATACGCCACCGAGCTGGGTAGGCAGGTGGCTAGGCTGTATCTAGACCCGGAGACCGCCGCCAGGTACATAGCGCTTATTAAGTCGCTAAGGCGGGGCGCGACTGCGGCGTATCTATACATGGTGCTGACCGCGCCGGATTTCCCCAGGGTGAGGCGGGGCAGGGTGGATAAACACCTTGCCGAGGAGGTGCTGTCTGCCCTCGACATGGAGGAAGACGAGGAGTTTGAAGACGTGGTTAAGACCGCGGCGATGCTGAAGGCGTGGATAGAGGAGGTGGATGAGGACGAGATATTTGAGCGGTTTGAGGTGGCGCCGGGCGATCTACGGGTTTACGTGGATCTCTTCGAGTGGCTGGGCAACGCGGCGGCGAAGCTGGCGGGGATCATGGGACGCGGGGAGCACGGGAGGGGGCTTGAGGTGGTCACGGCGAGGGTTGTACACGGCGTGAAGGAGGAGCTCCTGGAGCTGGTCACCGCGTTGAGGGGCGTGGGGAGGGTCAGGGCAAGGGTTCTGTACAACTTCGGCTTCCGGACCCTTGGAGACGTGGCGAGGGCGTCGGTGCGGGAGATTGCGTCTCTGCCGGGCTTCGGCGAGAAGCTGGCCGAGTCGGTGATAGAGCAAGCGCGGCAGCTGGTCACCCAAGGGCAATGACGTTGTAGCGGCCGACGACCTTAAGCATGGTGGTGCGGCTCCTCAGCTCCTCCAGCGCGGGCTCCAGCCCCGGCCCCGTCTCCACCTCCACCAGGAAGAAGTAGTCCCAGGGGGATAGCTTAGTCGGTCTTGAGTATATCAGAGTCATGTTTATCCCCCTCTCCGCCAGGGGGGCCAGCGCCTTGTAGAGCGCGCCGGCGACATTGGGCACCGCGAATATCAAGGTGGCTCTGGCCCCCGAGGCGCCGCCCCTCCTCGACAGCACCGCGAACCTCGTGTAGCTCTCCCCGTCTTCCACACCGCAGGTCTTTTCGTAGCGCTCAAGCGCCCTGGGCGACGCCAGCACCGCGCAGTCGGAGGGACATTTCTCGAACTCCTTCACGGCCTCGGAGGTGGAGGACGTGTAGACGACCTCGGCGCCCAGGGCCGCGAGCGCCCTCCTCGCCTGGGCGGCGGCGTGTGGATGCGTGTAGACGACCCGGGGGACCCCCCTCTTGGCGATGCAGAGAATCACCCTCAGCTCGCCCATTGAGACTATCCCGACGCCGTGTGTAGCTAAGGCGTCCACCGTCTCGCCAACAGGCCCCTCAAGGCTGTTGATAAACGGCACCACTCCGTAGTCGGCCGTGCCCCGGTCCACGGCTTTAAACACATCCGTGATGGTCTTGCTAGGGACGTGGGCTCCGTGTGGGAACATGGCCACGGCGGCTTCCCACGTGAAGGAGCGTTCGGGGCCTAGGTAGGCCACGGCGGGTTTGTGCAGTCGGGATACCTCCGAGGCGACCACCGGCGCGAGGACGCCGTCAATAAGCGGCGGCGCGTTGTACCTAGCCCTCTCTCTTAAGAGCGCGTAGAGCTGTTCCTCCAGTTCGTAAACCCCTGCATTAATAAACGGGATAGTTCCGGTATATATGTGTTACTTGTCCACAAGAACACGTCTGACTGGGTCTCTGAGGCTTTGAGGGAGGCAGGCGCTGAGGTCGTGGAGGGGGCGGGGGGCTGGGACGCCGTGCGTCTTGCCCACAGCGAAATTTTTGTAAAAGCCGCCTCCAGACGCGAGGCTGACGTGTTGAGGGCCGTCGCCGTGGCCGACACCGCCTTGTCCAAGCGGCGGGCCGTGTTTTATGTGGGAGGCACCTCCATGGCTGGTCTACACACGCCGAGGGGCGGACATGTGTTCAACGCAACGGTCTACATAGCGAAGAAGGTAGGCGCCTCCGTCTTGTCTATAGATAGACACTTCCCACTGGGCACATGGGAGCTCCACCTCGAGCACAAGTTCCCGCTGTATGTGGTATACGGCGGGGCCGAGGGGCCATCCCACAGACAAGTGGCGAGGCGGGGACATGGGGCTGTCGCCTTCCCTCTGCCTCCCGGCGCGGGGGACCGGAGTTTTGAACGAGTCTTGTCCTTTATAGACCACACGTCTGAGGGGCCCCTTGCCGTCCAGCTAGGGTTCGACATACACCGAGACGACCCCACGGGGTACTTCTTCGCCTCCGAGAGTTTCTACTACCTCCTCGGCAGGTTGCTGGCGAGGCGAGAGTTCTACATCTCTCTGGAGTGCCCCTCCACTCCGGGTGTTTTCAAGAGGGCTCTGGCCAGCCTCATAGCGGGGGTCGCGGGCGGGGAGGCGCCGGTTGCAGAGCCGTATAGAGAGAGCGAGGCGGTGCGGAGGGAGGTGGAGCTTCTACTTAGGCGCGCTAGGCGGATACTCTAAACTCCTTATAGTCGCCTCGGTACTCGTCCTCCCTTACTGAGATCTCCCGTATTTTAACGGCAGGCGACGCCATGGGTATGAACTTCACAAGCCTCTCCACAGACTCGTCGGGGCCCTCCAAGACGGCGTAAAGCGTGTTGTCCACGAGCCGGGCCTCGCCGCAGACCCCGTGTTTAGCCGCCTCGCTCTTTAAGATCCTCAGAAGGGGGACCCCGGGGAGGTTGATGTCGCCTTTCACCGTCAAATACACCCGTTTAATAGGCGTAGACCCGTTTATGGTATTTAAGCGTCAGGTCGTCTCTTCCGTCGTCACACATCCCTCCATCGATCCCGTCATCACCAACAATAGACTTTTATTCACGGTATAAAACCTTACCGTGGAGGACGTAAATAGGAAAATCGAGGGGGCTGTCCGGGCGTTGGCAACGGAGGTTTTGACCAAGTTCGAGAGGAGGAAAAGAATAGACAACGTGCAGGAGCTAATAATCCTGGCCACGTATCTCAACATGAAGAAGATCGACGACCTCAGGGAGGAGGTAGACGGCATCATACGCGGCTTCCAGCGGCTCGACGCGTTACTCGACGTGGTCAAGGATCTCAAAGCCGCGTTGGAAAGGCTGGAGAAGGGCCAGTCAGACGAGGCCGCTACGCTTCTGAAAGAGGTAAACGCCAAGCTTGACCAGGTGCTTGAGAAGCTGGGGGCGTTCTCCATCGAGGTGATCTAGGCGGATCGGCCATCACCAGTTCAGTCCGGGTTCAACACAGCACCTCTCAGCTAAATCCGCCACGTCTAACAAGATCACAAATTTAAAACCTTCCCTCCCCTCCCCCCGTGGCCGAGGTTTTCAAGAAGTGCACCTCTTACGGCGACTTGGTGGCCGGCTCGCCGCACGAGAGGGAGTTCCTCCAGTGGCTCCTCGCCTTCCTCGACACGCCTTCAATATGGTTCCACCTATCCCCCGTGGAGGTTCTCCACTGGCAAGACGCGGGCACCAAGCTTGAGGTAGAGAGCGCGGCGCTCCCCGGCCTAGCCATGCCCTATTCACAGGCCGCGTCTGTAGAGGGGAGGCTTGTACCGGTTGACGGAGACGTGGAGGGCAACATAGCCGTCGCGGAGTTCCCCCCAGACGTAGACGACGCCAAATACGTGGTCATCGACGCGGCGCGCCGCGGCGCCGCCGCTGTGGTGTTCACAGGAAGGCCGCCCCGCCGGATTGTAGTCGCTGGGGAACATGGCTATAAATTCGACGCGGCGCCGACGCCGGTGCCTGCCGCCAGCTTCGAAGACGTCAGCTCATACGTGGGGAAGCGGGCAAGGCTTGAGGTAAACACCACGTCGCGGGTCACCTACAGCTACAGCCTCGTAGCGTTTAACAGTTTTGAGAACACGCCTATGATATCAGCGCATTGGGACCACTGGCTCGTCGGCGCCACTGACAACTGCGCAGGCGTGGAGGCCGCCGTCCTTGCGTTTAGCGAGCTCGTGGCCGACGACGTACCTATTGCTCTCGGCTTGTTTACGGCTGAGGAGGGCGTGGCGCCGCACACGCCCTCATTCTACTGGGCGTGGGGTTCTCTAAATTACCTAAAGCGGTGGAGGCCCACCCTTCTGGTTAATATAGACGTCGTCGGCGTGGGGACCCCCAGGATCTACGCAACGCCCTATCTACACGAGACGTTGAAGGGCTTAGGCCCGGTGGAGGCCCCCGAGGCGTACTTCGACAGCGTGCACTACGAGAGGTGGGGCCTCCCCTCCGTGACCATCTCCTCACTAAAAGACACTTGGGGCCTCTACCACAGCCCCCTCGACACCCAGATAGAAGCCGCCAACGTGCTCTACGCCGCCGAGCTGGCCAAGCGGATTGCCAAGGTGAAGCCGCCGACGCCCTCCGTGAGGCTGGAGGACTACGGCCTTCCACCTGCCGACGACCCCTACACGGCTTGGTCACTTGTGCACAACTACCTCGTCGTCTTCACGGACTTTAAACACTCAGATATCGTGTACACCGACGTGTTCAGGTTCTTGAAGAGGAGGGGGAGGGAGCACCGGAGGATAGACCTCCTCGGCGGCCCCACGCTGTGTGTGAACACATGCGGAGAGGCGTTAGAGACCTACCGCGACCTCTCTCTACTTAGGCTCTAGCCTCATGTGTTCCAGCGCGCGTCTGATGTAGGTGGAGGAAAGAACATGCCCATATCCATCTCTTACCGTGGATATAACCACCAACTCCATGGGCCTGAGGCCCCTCTTGGCCCTCTCGTCGTTTATCTCGAGGGCGCGCGGTGCGGTTTCTATGCTGGCCACGATGGCCTCAAGCCGGGGGTCCGCCACCGCTGGCCCGTGGGGGTCGTTGATCTCGGCGTAGACAACGTCTTTGTCTGACGCTATTAGGCTTAGCAAATTTCTTATGTTGGCAAGCCGCGCCGAGAAGGGCCTCACCCTGTACTGCTTATAGGTGGAGGCAAACGCGTCACTGGTTAGGCCGATGAGGATCTTATCGCCTATTAGAGTCGCCGTGGCCAAGAGCTTCACGTGACCTGCGTGTAGCGTGTCGAAGGTGCCCCCCAGCACCACGTATCTGAACCTCAGCTTCACGTGTATAGGTATTTTCGTATTTAAAAACCTCCAGTAGTACGTGGATTCGCTCAGGCGGCTTCTTCTTGAGAACCCGGCGGTGCTTGAGATGAGGTACCGGGAGAGGGAGGCAGTGTGCGAGCCCTCCTCGCCGCCTTTCGCAGTGCGACTCGACGGGGTGGGTTTCGGCAAGAGACTCAAAGATTTCGAGACGCCCCGGAGCAAGATGGCACACACTGCGCTTGTGGAGACGGCGCGGAAGGTCGCAATGCAGTACGGGGCTGAGTTTGTCCACGTGGTAAGCGACGAGGTTAACTTGCTGTTTCTAGGATCCGCGCCGTATGGCGGGAGGACGTTTAAGATCATCAGCGTACTGGCCGCACACGCCTCGGCTGAGCTCACGGCGAAGCTCGGGCGCCCCCTCTACTTCGACGGGAGGGTGGTGAAGCTAAGCGACGTCTGCGACGCCGCGAGGTACGTGTTGTTCAGGGCCAGGGTGGGTCTGAACAACTACGTGATCCAGCTCGCCAGAGCCGCGGGGCTAGTGCATGAATACACCCCCCGCATCGAGGACCTACTCGCAAAGGTGGAGATCGGAGATTTACAGCTAGCGTGGGGCACCTTCATGGATAAACGAAGCGGCTACGGGAAAAACGGCGATGTGTGCACCGCGCTGTCTGGGCTTTGCAACGTCTGCTAGCGGTACTTCTCGTCGAGGTACTTGACGAGGTACTCCGCGTTGTACGCCTCCCCAAAGCTCCTGGAGAGCAACTCCTTCGGCGGGTAGACGCTACCCCATCTGTGGATCTTCTCCCTCAGGTACTCCTTGACAGAGGCCAGGTTGCCCTCGGCGACTAGCTCGCGGATTTTCCCATGCTTATAATAGATCATCGCCGCAACCACGTTGCCGAGCGTGTAGGTGGGGAAGTAGCCGATCGAGCCGTGGGCCCAGTGTATGTCCTGGAGGACCCCCTCGGCGTCGTTTCTAGGCCTAACGCCAAGGAGACGGTCCATCTCGTTGTTCCAAAGCTCCGGCAGTTGCGAGATCTTGACCTCGCCTGTAACCATGAGGCGCTCCAGCCTGTACCGGAGCAATATGTGGAGGTTGTAGGTCACCTCGTCCGCCTCGGTTCTAATGAGGCTGGGCCTAACCACGTTGAAGTAGTAGAAGAGATCGTCGTCTGCGTACTTGGCAAGGAAGTCTAGGTGTTTCCGCAAGGTTGGCGATATCTTCGCCGCGAATTCGCGGCTCCTGCCCACGACGTTTTCCATGAAGCGGCTCTGGCTCTCGTGAATGCCTAGGGAGACCCCTGAGCCGACGGGCGTCATGGCCAGGGACTCGTCTATGTTTAGCTCATAGAGGGCGTGGCCGTATTCGTGCAACGCCGAGAAGAGCGGCTCTCTGAAGTCAACCCCCCTGTACCGCACGGTTATCCTCACGTCAAAGGGCGTAGCGATCCCGACTGTGAACGGATGCGGAGACACGTCAACCCTGAACCTGGCCTTGGGGTAGCCGACGAACTCCAAAACCTCCATAACCGCCGCCTCCACCTTCGCCTTGTCGTAAGGCACGTCTTCCAGCGGGTGTCTCCTAGGCCAGCCCCGCGACTCAAGCTTGTAGAGAAGCGACTTGACCCCCGGCTCCAGCACCGAGAAGACCGCCTCCACGTCTCTAGACGTAAGTCCCTCCTCGTAGAGGTCCAGCAAGGCGTCGTAGGGATGCTCCTCGTAGCCCAGCTTCTCGGCCACGACCCTGGTCAGCTCCACTATCCTCTCGAGATACGGCACGAAGAGGTCAAACCTAGCCTTCTCCTTGGCCCCCCGCCACGCCACAAAGGCCTCGGAGGTCACCTTCGCGAGCTCCCTAACCACCTCGGGGGGCACCCTCTGGTAAAACCTCAAGTCTCTCTTTAACGTTCTTATAATTCCTCTTTCAACATCTGTAAGATCCTTCTCCTCCTCAGCCCTTTCGATAAGCTTTACAAATTTTTCATCAAGCATAAAACGTTGAATCAATTGAGCAATTTCAGCCCTGGCAACTGCACGCCCCTTTATGCCTTCCTCGGGCATATACGTCTCGGAGTCCCACCCCATCACCGACCCCGCGTGGCCGAGAGCCCAGACAACCCTGTAGTGCTCCAGTATCTGCTTTATGGTCTCAGAATTAATCATAGGTTGGGAGAAGAGGCGACTATATGAATATCCTAGTCCGTGGGGACGAGCTCCACGTATCTCCTAGACGGCATGTTGTTGAGCTCCAGCAGGAGCTCGCGGATGGTGGCGTCTGGCTTCTCGGCGAGGATCTTCCGGGCGAGGTCTGTCTTCTCGGGA
>Ga0209225_1002501_pt1 | contig 16507 bp, 7 predicted proteins | sample WasSprMetagenome_FD_184732 | JGI IMG/M metagenome (GOLD analysis project Ga0209225, IMG submission 184732) | Sulfidic aquatic microbial communities from Washburn Spring, Yellowstone National Park, USA - WS (SPAdes) (version 3) | ecosystem: Environmental > Aquatic > Thermal springs > Hot (42-90C)...
GGGAAGGCCGGAATCCTTGGGACGCTGAAGCCTGGGGCTGAAGGGGATGCGGTCGTCTTTAGGCTTGAGGAAGGTCGCTTTTCCTTCATCGATACGAAGGGAGTTCAAAGAATCGGAAAGACCCGTCTTGTTCCGACCGTTACGGTACGAAGAGGCGTATTAATCACGTGACGATGTGCGCGATGCCGCTATATAAGAGTCTCTCAACCGGAAGAGTTTTTCAAATGGAAAATTGGGGACAGGAAACACGATATCCTATGTAAAGTATCAATTCCCAAGAGGGTTAAAATTCACAGCACCGTGGGGGACATTTATCCTTAGCCCTACTTCTTTATTCATGGTATTTTACGCTTTCGAAGAAAGTTAGAAACTTTACCATCGTAAGACTGTATCGGCGAGTCGATAAGTCCACCTATCAACTCCACGATTAAGAGCGAAGCCACAAATCTTTTTAGCTACTTGCTCCTCCTCCAAGGTCGCTTCCAGATCATTACAACTGCAACGATAATCACGATAACCCCTATAGCTCCAAAGAGTGTTACATCAAATCCAGTTGTGACTTTAGGCTTCGGGTAAGTCAATTCTACAGCCTCAGGGGTTAATAGATAAGTTCCCCATTGAGGTAATGCTAGGACTGGTAATGGTCTCGATTCACCGCTCGACGGAAATGTCACAGCGGGCTGGCTGATAAGCTCAACGATGAGAGTGGCATTGGATACAACAGTTATGAGTCCTTTAGGAAGCTCCACATAACGACCCTTAGGAATAGTTATCGAAGATGCCCCAACCGTCACCCTTGCCGTCGCTTTGGGGCTGAAGGCTAATGCCCTAGAAATTACATACAGCGTCGTGGGATCATTCGGTCGAATCCCTACCATCGTTACATCTGCATACATATTCGTTACTATAGGATTCATGGAATAAACATTTCCCGTTATGACTATTACATCATTCGTACTCGTAACCATCACTTGTTTATTGACGAAGTCAACTTCCTTGGAAGTTAGAAACCAGTAGCTTCTTGAGGCAAGTTCTTTTTCGATCATGGTTTGTCCATTGCTCATATCAATAACACGGACCTTGCTAGGCCTTTCTTGATTTACGATCAATAGAGCAGACCATTGAGGCTCGCCGTGAGTATGAGCATCCTGCCATACAAAGAAGTATGTTCCCTTAAAGCCTCCCAATGGGGCTGGAACGGCCTTCACAGTAAACTGGCTCCATGTTCCTACGATTATTCTTCCTGTAGATACGATCCTATATACGCGTCTATGGAGCAGACTAACCTGCCTCGTCGTGTTGGCCTCCATTTCCCGCTCCCAAATAATGCTACCTTTAGAATCGTATACTGTGACCTTAGCCTTTTCTAAAGCATGTATAGTTGCTCCTGGTGCAGCCCTTTCAGTTCTTCCTCTATTGTAAATAGCCATAAAGATGAATTCGTATCCTGCATATCCTCCATCTGTGCTCGGATAGAAGAGATCAAATCCATAGTCATAAGCGGACCCGCCTCCCACCATAACTGCGATGGGCTTGTCTGATACTACTTTAAAGAAGGTCTTCGCTGGTATCGTTGTATTATAAAGCTGCATTCGGTTTACCGTGAAACTATGTAGTAAGATAGGCTCAAGTCCTGATATATCAAAGACCTCAACCTTCGTGCTATCGTTATAGCCAATTATGTCAAGATAACATGTTCCATTGTCAACGTAGCCATAGTTTTTCGTATAGTTGCCATATATAGGATTAATCTCCCAACCTGGTCTGAAGGTATTACCTGCAGCTACGGGGACGGGCCCCTCCCAGCGAAGAGGAATAGCATCAAGAGTGCTAAAGTTGCTTGGCGGAGCATAGCCATAATACTCATAAGCTGGAGAAGCCATTATTGGAACTATAGCCCCATACATTAAAGCGCGAGGTCCAAGGAAAGGTCCAAACGTTATAAAAATCATTACTATTTCCAGTATGCTTAAAACCTTTCCTATTGAAGACATACAAATATTTTCTTCTCTTCTAAACTTAAAAATTTTTCGGTCTCTTGGGGGGTCTCGTTTCCCGAAATTATTTCACTACTCATCATAAAGGATTCATGGTTAAACTGGACGGAAGGAGAGGACACGCCCCCTTTCCATAAAATTTATAAGGAGTAGATGAAAAAAACATAATCTGATGAAAAATGTCTAAGGAAAGTGGCATAGCACCTTCGGAAGAAAAAATTCTTACAACGAAGGTCTTTGTCGCTGCAATTGCTTTGTCCGTTTTCCTTAGCATCGTTACCCTTTCCCTAACGAGCTTTCTCATTCCAGGTACTATGGAGAAGATTGGAGATATGGTGGGGCCTCTAAACACATCCATACATTCCCTCGTCTTATCATTCGCTTTTGTAAGCCTCATCGGGGTCCTTCTTACAAAGGCAAAGATCGATCCACGCCAATATGCCCTCATTTATTCGACGATCCTTGTAAGCACCATATACGCATGTCAGTTTGGTTACCCGATGACATCCCTCGCCACAGTCGCCCAACTGAGAATGACAGCTTGGATACCTGTAAGCTATGGTCCTTATCTTCCATGGTGGGTTCCATCCTATGATGTAGCTGTGGGAATGACTACCGGGGGAGTTCCGGTACCTTGGGTAGCGTGGGCTGTTCCACTCCTTTTCCTCTGGACTGGAGCCGTAATCTGGTACTTTTTATGGGCATCCTTATTCAACATCTTTAGAAGGCAGTGGATCGAGATCGAAAAAATGGATTTCGTCTGGGCAACAGCGCATACAAATGTTATCCTTAACATCGCACCTAAGGAAGATCAAAGAACAAGTCCACGTTTCTTCCTCCTGAGAAAGCGTTTTCTCGTAGGACTGATAATCGGTGCCATCTTTGAGCTTCAAATGGCACTGCACATTATGCTCCCCTGGTTTCCAGCAGTTACTGCCGCTTGGGGGGCATGGCCATGGGTTGCTTGGCACCCAGGAACGCTCGACTTTGGTGTAGCCATCGGTCCAGCTTGGTTTGAGTCTCTACCAGGATGGACGGGCATCATATTCGCCCATCCCGTAGGCTTTGCGATAGCCTTCCTAGCCCCCCTCGAAATCCTCCTGACATGTGGTATATTCACCTTCATTCAGGGCTCCCTGATTCCTATGATCCTTCACTTCATGGGCATGGTTCCAAAACCATCATTTCCAGGCGGCGGGTCAAGATACGGATTTAACGCTTGGTACTATGGGACTACTCTCGGGCCAGGAAATCCGTTGATGGGTTCGACTGTGGCAAACTTCGGTGCCTACATGGGCTTGGGCTTCTTCCCCCTCATTGTTGGTGGAAATTGGCGGTATATAGTAGAAACTTTCAAGGCTGCGCGTAGAGGGCCGACACAGGAGGAGATAGAAAGGGAGCCCATGCCTTATAGGTGGGCATGGATCCTCTTCATCATCTCAGCCATTCTCCTCTTCGTTTGGGGCAGCATATTCCTCTCAATGGATGTGATCGCATGGATCTTCATCCTATTGTACTTCGGTTTCGGACAACTCGCCAAGGTTAGGATGAAGGCTGCAGGCTTTAACAATAGGAGCAGCTGGGACGATTGGATGGGAGCCCCCTACAACTTATGGAGGATATGGCCAGGATACCAAGGGCTTCCAGTTACTTATGAGGGCCTCAAGGAAATATACCCTGATCCCAATGCCATATCCTGGTTCAGCATAAAATATTTCTGGGGCCTCAAAGGATTCAGCTTCGCAAACACAGAGATCTTTGCAACACAAACTTTGGTTGAGACCTACAAGATTAGTGCCGATCTTGGAGTGAAGCCCCGGGATACCTTTAAGTCCGTCACTATCGCATCCTTACTCGTCATGAGCATTTCGCTACCATTGGGGCTGTGGCTCTTTTACACCTTCGGTATAAAACCAGAGGGCTTAGCCTATATATGGAGTACGGGCGGGGGAAACATGGCAGGAGCTTGGAATTTGCCCGGCTGGGCCGTGTGGGGATCGCCAAAGGAGGTTGGGTGGAAAACAGGCCTTGCAGCCCTCTTAAGCTTTTTAACCATTGGTGCCTTGACATTCCTTCGATCTCACTTTGTATGGTTCCCCTTAAGTCCTGTGGGCGCTGTGATGGGGCTTACCATCAACTCGACGGTTATAGGCTGGGGCTACACCTTCTTCCTCACATATTTCCTGAAGAGGCTAGTTTTGAGGATCGGTGGGGTCAAATTCATTGATGACTGGATAATACCGGTAGGCGTAGGTTTCATTGTAGGCTATGGTGTCGGGGTCCTACTATGGAACGTAGCCAGTGTTCTCTACTTCTTCACCTTGTAGAAACCAAAATTTATTTTTTTTCTTATTTAATGGAGGGATGAACCTCGATGATCTTTTTATCTCTCCGTAAAAATCTTATTTTTATATTTTTAATTTTCATGGTTTTTAGTTCTATGGTAATTTCTACATTCGCAATAAATATGCGAACTTTTGATTTTCAATCAATTCTTAAACAGATTGATCTAAAGCTCTTAAAGAATCATATTGAAGTTCTCACACATTTACCAAATGAAAATGAACCTTCAAGATTCACAGGTACTCCCGGTTTTTATAAGGCCGCAGACTATATTAAAGCCCAACTTGCAGAATACGGCTATTCAACTAATGATGAACAGTTTTCTTTGACCGTGCCTTTAGATGAAGGTGCTGAGATCTTAGTTCTCGGAAAGAATGGAGATATATTTCGCGCCATTAAGGCTCATCCCCTTATTCCAAACACTGTTAATCCATCCATCACTCCCAAAGAGGGTATAGAAGCTAATCTAATCTATGGTGGCACCTCACAACTTTCTGAATTAGCAGGGAAAGAGGTGAACGGCAGTATAGTCCTTCTAGATTACAACTGCAAATGGTATTGGAAAAATGCGGCAATGCTCGGCGCGAAAGCCATCATTTTCATAGAGCCACAGGATACAACTCAAGTTGAAACAATAGGGAAAAGTCTTGGCATACCAGCTCCTATGCCGCGAGTATATGTCCAAAGAGAAGATGGATTATGGCTTAAGGATCTTGTAACTAGATCCAACGAATCCTTCAAAGTGATATTAAGAAGCCATATGCGTTGGGCTAATGTTGCTGTTTCAAACATTATTGCAACAAAGGAAGGGACTCAATTGCCTACCGAATTCATAGTGGTGGCAACTCACTATGATTCATACTCCGTGGTCCCATCCATAGCGCCAGGTGCTACTGAAGCGATTAATGTAGCCACTGTTTTAGAGTTGGCAAGACTATTTTCAGATCCCATCTTTGCTCCGAAAAGAAGTGTTATGTTCGCATTTCTTGCAGGCCATGGTCAAGCTCTCTCAGGAGCCAGAGAATTTGTGGATCGTCATTTCTATGAAATAGGCTCCACCATTCAAATATTTATAGGAATTGACCTCAGCTACGATAGCCCTTACCTAGGCATATATGCTAAGGGTAGCGTATATCAGTATAAGACAAGTGTTGAAGGTCGTCGTTTTCCTTGGGTAAATGATAAAATCATAAATGATTATGTGCCAAGTATAAGCGAACAGATGGGTAAGTCTTATAACGTTCTTTCTGCTATGTTTCCAGTAGAACCTGTCTCAGATCCTAACCCGATGTTTTTCGATGCAGATCCTTATACCTTAGCTGGTGGCATAGGCTTAACCTTCCATACTACAAATGCCCTAAGAAGTCGAGAGAGGACCCCGCTTGATAAGCCAGAATTCATCGACTATGAGAGGCTTCAGCCACAAATAGAGGTAGTTATGGGCTCCGTATACGGCTTCTCCCAGGAGCCATCTCTTCTCGTTACAAGCTCCCCAGAGCGCATTGCCGCGGATGGTGGCTTCGCTACCATAGAGGGTTATGTAGGCCTATACAATTTCACTACGGCTTGGTACGATCCTTTCAAAAATGAGGATTCGATCATTCATGTCCAGTGGCCATTAGCATATCAGCCATCTCAGGTCCAGTTTGCAGGAGAGGGTGTAAGGGAACCGTTGACCTTTGATATCTTCATTAAGCCTGATTCCGAAGGGAAGTTTATTGTAAAGGGCGTAAAGCCTTATACGGCTGTAAGGGTTGAAGCTTACGTAATAGATTCTAATAGCAGCCAAGTCCTTTATGCAACAGATTTCGGTGTATATGGTCTAGGAAAGGGTTATCCGACTCCTCCTCCTACAGCCCAATCGCCTGGGGGCGCATATTTTTGGATTACAGATGAGCTGACTTTTCTATGGCTTCCTGTCTTTCCATGTAGCAGCATAGTTCTTTACGGACTTGTGGATCCAAGGACTGCTACAGTGACCTCGATATCGATCTCTAACTACAACTTCTATGCCCACAGCTGGAACCTTAGGCATGCCGAGGATGTTAAGGGCTCAGAGGCTATGCTCTTCATTCCGGCGGAAAATCCTTCAGAATTTATCATTAATCTTGGAGCTACTGCGACTCCTTTAGCTGTATTAGCCAATCTTACAAAGGAACACCCCGAAGGGTTTGGTTACATGGTTCCATTGGGTAAGACCTTAACTCTTTATCAAACACCATATATAATCGCTCAGCAACTAATCTGCCTCATAGGAAGTAGAGCAGACCTTATGGCTTCCTTCAATGTCATGAGCGATCAAGTGAAAATGTTTTATCCTAAAGCCAAGGAGCAACTAAAAATTGCAGAGAATGCTCTTCAATCCAAGGAATGGGATGTCGCAATAGCTTCTGCTACGGCAGCTTGGGCCTACAGCATCGAAGCCTATAGGGCTACGATGTCCCTTGTCATGGATGTCATTATCACGGTCGTCTTCTTCTTTCTACTTATGATACCCTTCAGTCTTCTTCTGCAGAAGCTTCTTGTACCCGCCATTTCTGGTCTTAAACGCACCATAGGATTCGTCCTCATCCTTTTGGCCTCTATAGGCATCCTAGGTGCTTTTCATCCAGGCTTTCATATAGCCTTCAATGCTTTCATGACCATGATAGCTGGGGGTGTCGCTGTTCTGAGCTTTTTAGCTCTCTTCCTTCTTTTAGGTGGGGCCTCCGAGGCTACAAAAGTACAGCAAGTGAAGGCCCTTGGCTTACATTATGCTGAATCTGCTCGAGCAGCTACTACTGCCCTCGCCTTTTCAACGGGTATTGAGAACATGAGAAAACACAAGCTTAGAACAGGGCTTACTCTAATATCCCTTGTTATTTTGACCACAAGCCTAATCGTTTTAACTTCTGCATCTTTCTTCACAACCATATTATCGACCCAGTATTCCGGTAAAACATTGTATAATGGCATCCTTGTCCGTGAGGCAGAATGGAACCCTATCTCTGAAGATATGGCGAGGATTTTAGAAGCCCTTCATAAAGGAGAAGCAAAGGTTTCTGAACGTACATGGATTGTACAATCCATGGGGTTCAGGCTTAAGGGGGATGTCTTTGCTGATGGAGTCCTAGGCCTTACGCCTCAAGAAGACGAATTTGTAGGGTTGAGTCAATCCTTGATAGAGGGACGATGGTTTTTACCAACCGATGAAAATGCCGTTATTATTAGTAATACGTTGCAGAAACTTTTAAACGCAAAAATAGGCGATAAAATTAACTGGTTAGGTTTAGATCTTTCAATCATAGGTGTTTATGATGCTGAAACATGGAAACAGATAGTCGATCTAGATCAATCGTATTTTGCTCCTATTACCTGGGAAGGCGGATATCCCCATCCTTTGCCAATAGATAAGCTGTTAATTGTTCCATATAGTCTTCTTATCCGCCAATTTAATTATTATCCGTTTACTATAGGTATTAAATTTGAGAATCAGGCAAAGGTTCTTGAATCTGCTTTCAAGCTCGCCCTCCAAATGCAACGCATAGGAATATACGCAGGTGTTAATGAAAAAATTACATTTTATAATCCTATGACATTATATGGAGTAGTTGGAATTCAATTTCTCGTCCTACCTTTCATTATATCAGCATTAACTGTCCTTAATGTTATGTTAGCCTCTGTTTATGAAAGAATCAGGGAAATTCATATTTTCAGCTCTGTTGGAATAAGTCCAAGAGGAATTACAGTTATGTTTCTAGCCGAATCAATACTTTTCGGGATTGTAAGCTCTCTAAGTGGTTATCTTATAAGCATAGCTATTATTGCTGCTCTCAGAGCAATGTCACTCAGTCCAACTGGACTTTCTGTGAATTATGCCTCAACTTTCGTTATATTAGCTATTAGCGTTACAACCATTACGGCTGTCATATCCACCCTTTTCCCAGCCTTAAAAGCTTCCAGTCTAGTTACGCCCTCCCTAAAGAGGAAGTGGGAAGTAGAGACTTTGCCCAGAGGTGATAAATGGACCGTGCCGCTGCCTTTTGTTCTAGATGCCAAGGAAGCAGGTGGCGCCCTTGTATACTTAGGGGAGTATGCCAGCGCCTCGACAGCAACTTATGGCGCCTTCGCTGTAGATGCCAGTTCCATAGCCTATGAAACTGGCAAAGACTTCTTGGCTTTAAAGTTTAATGTAAGGCTTGCACCTTTCGACTTAAATCTTTCTCAGAAGGTAGAGGTGTCCGCAGCAGGAGATGCTCAAAGGATGCGTTTTGCCTTACATATCGAAAGAATCTCAGGTCATAGAGAGCAATGGATGCTCACTAACTATAAGTTCATAGATGCTATAAGGAAGCAACTCCTCCTTTGGAGGTCCCTTAAACCAGACAATCGAAAGCAGTATGTAAGTAAAGCTGATAATTTGTTGCCATATTATAAGGAATAAGGAGGGTTTGCTATGGCTGAAGCTTATCAAACTAAAATTCTAGAAGAAAAGGGGAAAGCAGTTACTTGGCGCTCTTTCTCTGCCCTTCTCTTTGCAGCGGCTGTAGTTCAACCGCTCATCATTTATCTTACTCTCGTAGGATCCGAGGGTTTGATTACCCTTAGCCTCATCAATTGGGGAGGGGGTCTGGGACTCGGCTACTCGCTAGCCGTTTTCACATCCTTAGGGGGACAGATTTTATGGCTTATAGTCCTTCTCTGGGGCTGGCTTGCAAGAAGCTTCGGAAGGGAGCTTAGCGTAGGAGAGACGTTTATCATTTATGCCTTCTATCCTGTTACTGTAAGTACAGCGATACTTTTCATACTACCTGTCTTCAGATTATATATAGCCAATAGCATCATAATAGAAGCTCTTGGCCTAGCTCCCTTCATCCCTTCATGGTGGGCGCCGAGAGGGGTTGGGGGGCTTCTAGCTTATAGTGAACGTAATCTTTTTTCATCATCTATGTTCCTTCCTACCCTTCTTACCATAGCTGTGACTGTTCTCACTTACATATGCGACATAGCTTTAGGTCTTTTTGCCTATCAAAGGTACGCTGTTGTGGAGAAGCTGACTTTCCCAGCCGCCTCCTCTTATGCTAGGGGCATCCTCGTTCTTGCTGGCGTCGAGCCCAAAGGAAAGCACGCCCTTATGGCTGGCGCAGCCATAGGTATTTTTTACGGTCTCTTTTCATGGCTCATACCAAGCCTTACGGGAATCCCGGTTTTACAACTTTTTCCAAGGGGGATTACTGATTTCACATATCTTATCGAGGGAAGATATCCGGGCGCCTCCTTTGGGGTTGACTTCTCATGGGTAAATCTCGTCACAGGCTTTGTAGTCCCCCTAAAGATTCTTGCTACAATTGCCATCACAAGTCTCCTAGCTTATAGCGTTGGCAATGCCATCCTCGTGAGTATGGGAATATGGCCAGACTGGGCTCCAAAGTATGGATTGGGTTGGAATTTTGCCAGATCTCACCTATACTGGTGGACAAGCGTAACAATAGGTCTTTCTTTGGCCGCTGCCTTCATCCCCCTTATCCTTCATCCAAGGCGAATTGTTCGAATACTTAGTCCTTCTATGGGAAGTTCGGTAGAGGGCAAAGGTCGAAAAATAGGGCTGGGGACTACTCTAATCTTAATATTCCTAGGATCAAGTCTAGCTGGCGTTCTACTTTTTCACATTCTAATACCTGAGTTTCCCATCGCTTTAGCTCTTCTTTTCGTAGTAGGTTGGTCCTTCTTTGCTACTATGGTTGGTGCCCACGCATCAGGTGTAACCTTCGGAGGTCTATTCGTGCCATATGCAAAAGAATCTATGATCTACTATAGTGGTTATACAAACCCAGAGGCTTGGTTTGGCAAAGACTTTTTGATGCTCAGTCAAGGAGGTACTGGTCATGTATCAAGTTTAAAGATGGCATCTATGTGTGGGGTGAGCATAGCAGAGTATATTAAAGGCTTTGTTATAGCTGCTAGCGTCGGTCTATGCTTCGGCTTCCTGTACGTCACAGCCTTTTGGAAGACCGCTCCAATACCCTCCTACATATATAAGTTCACTATCACAGGTTGGCCTATTATGGCTCTTGAAACAGCAAGATGGACAAAATGGCTCTGGACGGGGATAATTTTTAAAACGGATGTGATTTTGGCCTCGGCTTTGCTGGGGGCAGTCATAGTAGCCATTAGTGACCTTTTCCTTGGGGCTCCCTGGCTACTAATCTCCATAATTGCCGGCATAAACTCCTTACCCTCCATTGTACTGATGCAGTTCGTAGGCGGATTACTTGGACAGTTTCTAGCCAGATCGCTAGGAAGGGAGAGATGGAGGGAAATAGCTCCCCTTGTTGTAGTAGGGGTCGTTCTTGGAGACGGTGTCATTATAGCCCTCGGTTCAGCTATATCTATTATCTCTCAATCTTTATGGAGCTTGCCATATTAGCTAATGAGTTTAAACATACCATAATTTTGATCATCGCCTTTAAATTAAGTTTGTAATTCTTATCATATTATTACCTTTGTAAGATGATATTCGAAAAATGAAATTCTCTATTTATGGGGAATAGAGCTTGCCTAGAAACCATCCTTACAACCCTCCGACATAAGTCTCCTCAATCCCCCTCACCTTCAGAAATCACTAATGGTGCAATTGGCCCATAATGTAGAATATCAGTTGGACATAAATGAACGACTCTAAATCAGGGGTCTAACAATTATATGCTTCAATTGTCTTCTATATTTCATTAATGCATACATGCCAGCCAATACTGGTATCGTTATAGTCAACATGGTTGCGCTAACCAATAGGTTTTCTTGGGTTGGGGCAGAGAGGATGGCAACAACCGCTAAGTTTCCGTCTCCAAAATATGTCATCCTCGCCTCCGTATAAGGATCTGAGGGCATCCATTTTACTGCCTCCGCAACGGTCTTCTTGAGTACGCAGATTTGTCTAAAGAACTCGGTGCTCATCATAGCGCCAAACTCAATCCCACAATCGTTGTCCAGCCTATGTAACTACCCGCCCCGAGCTTAAGGAAAGCCTGAGCCATGCTTGGATTGTATGTGGAGTAGCAAGCGTCAATGAAAACTAGGGCGTAGGGATAACGGGTATCGTTCCGTAAATGGTGATGAAATCGGGTGTGATGTCAAAGTACACGGGACGCCCAAGTGCGTCCTCCCAAGTTTGAGATGGCCGATGAGTCCATTGCGAATATCTTCTTCGAGAGCATACGCTTTCCGGTAATCAGATGAACTCTTCCCCTCGAGTCTACGTACCCGTGGGTGTTGAGATAGATGACCCCATAGCCCTCGTCATCTAAACGTTTCAGAAGATTAAAGCACCATTAACTTAACAGTAATGTTTAAGAAAGTGAACTGCGGTAAGAATTGATGCTAAAGGCGACGGCAAGAGTTGCAAGGGTGCTTTCGTATGACCAAGGAGGCGCAAGCCCCAGCCCTAAAACTATCATCGACCCACCCCTCCTGCCTGTGGCAGAAGAGCTCGTTGAAAAGACTGTGAAAAGATTCTACAAAGGTTCTGCTGCGCTATGTTTACACGTTCAACCACGTAGTAACTCCCTTTTCCACAAGTTCTTCTACAGCACACGGCACCGTCCCCGGAAATGTTGCTACTATTAGTCGAAACACCAAGAGATGAAAAGAGGCTTATCCATGATCACGATCATTGGTCCTCCCTCGACAGGCAGGGAAAGAAGCCCACGGGCATAGCCTACAAGGCTCCCTTCCTAGAGGGCGAGGGCTCAAGCAAAAATCGATAGTCCTGGCTCTTGATTCAAAGATAATGGAAGTAACGATGAGAAACAATTGAAGGTGCATAGAAGGGCTCCTAAAGAAGAATCCCCTAGCAATAGGCTACTATCCATAAAGAAGCCTATCCATCTCAAAAGGGTTTTTTCTATCATAGTTGAGGGGCTCAACCATGATAGGGCTTCCAAGAAGCCTCATAGGGGTCTTGGAGTTGGAGGGGCTTGGAGGGGACTCGGAAGTGGGTTCGGAGGGAAGTGGGTTCGATGCGTGGCTCAGCCAGGGCTATGACTGTCTCTTCCGTGGTGTTGTCAGCGGATGCGATGAGCCTCCTACCACTACGCTCGATAAACGCGAAGACAGGAACCTTATCCTCCTTGTACGTTCCCCCTACCCGGGCGCCTTAAACCCTCCTAGGCTTCCTACCCAGCAGCTTAATGAGGCTACCGTTATTTTATTCCTCCTCTTCAAGCCAGCTGTCTGGTAGACCTCATCTATCTCCACCCTTCCTTGGATTTCGGCTAAAGGCTGATCAAGTTTGAGAGGAAGCGCCTAGAAGCCCTAAACACGCTCATATAAGAGATGCCAAGAAGCCAGCTAATGGAGCGGATGGATGTGTGGATGAGGATGAAGAGGATGATTAGGAAGAGCCAGGCCCTAAGGCTGAGCCTAGAGTAGTGGAAGATGGTCCCCGTCTTATCGTTGAATGTTCTACAGCAGACCTTACACATATACCTCTGGCAACCATGATACCTACATCACCGAATCACTTCCCTTGAGCCGCACATAGGGCAAGTCACACCATCAGGCCAGCGAACTCTACGAAGCAGGGCTGCGCACTCCTCCTCACTCGAAAAAAAAACCTAACAAACTCGGGAACAAGCATATCACACGAGAGGGGAGCAGGGAACAAAAACCTTGCCAACAACATTCATATTTAAGAACGAAATGAATAATAGGTTTTCGATGACGAAGGCCGGCTCTCGTTTCACTTGATATGCTTAGATCCTACAATAACGCAAAGTTAGAAGCCCTTTTGGATCAGAAACCATCTAGCTCTTGTTTTCAAGCCTTTCTTTCTTTTTTATTCCATTCTCTCTCAACATATTCTTTGATGAGCCCTTCCACGACAGCACTCTTTTTTCGGTAGCCCCCATCCCGTATTAGTAGAATGCTGAAGCGTTTCCAGAGCTCCTCGTCTATGCTTATGGTAGTCTTGACCCTTCCCAAGGTATGCACCCTTTCTTCGAAAGCCTTCTATACTTATAAATGTTTTGCCTTATAGATGGCTAAGTTAAATTTATTAATATGATTGGACTTAACTTAAAAAACATGGAAAAAGAAGTAAAAGTCGAGTCTGTCCTAACACCAGGTTTTCTGATTGGGCTCATAATCTTCTCAGCCATCCTGTCGTTTATCAGCATAAATGCCGTAATGTTCGCCTCTTACTTTAGCCACTACTTCAACTTTGGAAACAATTGGTGGGGTATAGCCCCAGGCCCCTTCTTCATCATGCTCCTACTCGTATTTTTGAGGGTTCTGCCACCGATTAAACGCATGGATATTCGACAGATCCATGTACTCATCGCCACATCGATGATGGTAAGCCTCACCTCGAGCTTTCGTTATCCTTTATCTGCTATCTTCCAGCACATGCCCATCCGTTTTAACGATCCTTGGATGACGAGGCTAGGCTCCTATGTGCCTGAATTTTGGATACCATCCGCTAAGGTAATAGAGCCCGGCTTCGTTGGCGGGAATCCGGTTCCTTGGGGCGATTGGATTCCTGTCCTAGCCTTCTGGATACTCTGGGGTTGGGGAGCCTATTTCCTAGGCGCCTCCTTGGCTATGATTATGCGTCGGCGCTTCATCGAGGAAGAAAAGATGACCTTCCCCGTTGCCGCAGCTCTTTCCGAATTCCTTGGTTTCTGGCAGAAAACAGAAGGTCCTGTGGCATCGGGTGAAGAGAAGCCAAGGTACTCTAGGATCAGAATGGTTACCATCGGGCTCATCATCGGAATTATCACAGTTTTGCCTTGGATACTACGCCTTTCCTTTGCTTGGTTCCCCAGCCTATACGGTTGGGAAGCCTCTCCTTGGATGGGACATGCGGGAGTCCTGAGCCTTGAGCACGCGATCTCGGCGTTACACTATGCGTTGCCGAATGCATCCCTCTATGCCTCGTTTAACCCCATCTGGGTTGCGATAGGATTGTTTATGTCCCTGGATGTACTCTTCAGTGCATGGGTGGCCTGGATCATCTTTGGGATAATCGTTCCAGTTGTCTTGACGAATGCAGGCTTCTATACCAGCCCAGGACCATGGGGCGGTTCTGCTAGGGGGCACATAGTAGGGTATGTGGGGGCCTACAGATCAGCTGCCTTCTTTGATATCGGGATGGTCTTCTTTGGACTCTCCATTTGGCCCCTCATCTTCGGCTGGAGATACCTTCGCGAGGTGGGAAGGTCAATCATAAAGCCAAAGCCGGGCGAGGCAGAGAGGGAGGGCTTAACATACCGAACCATGTTCCTCCTTCTCATCGCATCGATGGTCCTCATAGGGGCCTTAGCCCTCGTGAGCGGCACAGGAGTCGCATCTGTACCAGCACTCCTGATCTTCGCCATCCTAGCTGTCCTAGCGATCACGAGGATACACGGGGAGGCCGTTTCCTTCATGGACAGTTTCCAGCACTTCCACTCGGCAAACCTTTATTGGACTGTCTTCCCAGGCTGGACAGATGATATGGTGAACCAAAGCTACTACACAACCATGGTCCTAGGTCATAGCCTCTTCGGAAGAGACTTTGTGAACAACCCTGGAGGAACTACTGTCTACGCCTTTAACAGCTACAAGTTGCAACCCCAGAGTAGGACTTGGGTGAGAGACCTCTTCATAGCGGCAAGCCTAGGTGCAGTCGTATCGGTTGCTGTGGCCTTGCCGACGCTTATAAACATCGGGTACACAGCTGGTATTCAGAAGACCCCTGGCGGCAACACAGCTTATTGGTGGACATGGTGGATCATCCCATCCCAGATGCCCTCTGGTGCCATCATGGTGCCTGAAGCACCTTATTGGCCGCAGGCCCTTGTTGGCTTCCTAGCAACTGGTGCCTTAATGTTCCTGCGTATGCGTTTTGCTTGGTTCCCCTTAAACGCCGTGGGCATAGCCATCGGTGCCACGATGGCTCAGTGGTTCCAAGGGCATGGTGCAGGTCTTCTCGTCAGCTGGATCATCAAATCCATCCTCCTGAGGACAGTGGGTTCAAGGGTCTATGACCGTTACGTGATCCCGTTCACCGCGGGCTTCCTTGGGGGCTGGATGTTCGGGCTCCTCATCGGCACGATAATGTCTGTGGTGAAGTTCTTCTTCCCCTGGTAGGTTCCTATGGCTCGCTGGATATGCCGAACATATCTAAGCGCCATAATCTTATTCCTTTTCTTCTTCCTCTCTGTAAGTCCAGTATCTATCGCCTTAGCAGTTCAAGAACTCGGTGTGAATAGGGTCTTCTACGCCTACATGCCAAAGACCATCAGGGAAGCCTCTAAGCTAGATGTGATCGGTCTCTACGATGGGACAAAGGTGAGCGTCTACGACATCACAGGCGAACCTGCGAAGCTCGTGAAAGAGGGTACCATCAACAGGATGGGCCTGCTTACGGTGGAGACGGAAAAGGAAAGCTACTACAAGGTGATTTCCGATAAACCCGTCGCCGTAAGCGTTGGGGCCGGAAGTATGGTCCTCGAGCGTGGACCTTGTGGCTCCATGTTCTATCCTGCTATAGACGGGGGCTTCGTTGGGAAGGATTTCATCTTCATGGCTCAATCCGGCGGTAACACTACTTATCCATACATCACATTAACGATCTATGCCGTTGAGGACTCGTCTGTCGTTATAAAGGATTCAAAAGGCGAAGAGATTACATCCGTCTTCCTGACGGCTAACAGCTTCTATGCAGTCAAGGATTTGGTTAGGCGCCGTCAAATCGTCCAGGTTCAGTCCACGGGAAAGATCATGATCGCGAGCTGGTGGGGAGGCAGATTCACATCCCTGCCTAGCGTGACGGGCGACTTCATAGGCAGAAAGTTCTTTGGCTACATCAACTACTACAAGATTGTCTGGACCACGCCTCCGGGTGGTCGGGCGACTTGGGAGAACCAAGGCGGGCAGGGCATGTTTATCGTCTACGCATATGAGTCTGCCACAGTGAAGGTATACGACCTCTTGTCGGGGCAGCTCCTCTATAACAAGACCTTGAATGTAGGCGACTACTGGTATGTCTATGGGCCAACCCCACCTCCCTCAGTTACACCAGGGGAGCCCCCACCTACACCCTACGACCCAAATTTGGCTCCCAAGCATCTCTTGTTTGAGAGCACGGGTAACATCGCTGTCTGGTCCGGTGATGGTGGCGATAGCCCGGCCAAAATAGCACAACCTGC
>Ga0209225_1002503_pt1 | contig 16505 bp, 14 predicted proteins | sample WasSprMetagenome_FD_184732 | JGI IMG/M metagenome (GOLD analysis project Ga0209225, IMG submission 184732) | Sulfidic aquatic microbial communities from Washburn Spring, Yellowstone National Park, USA - WS (SPAdes) (version 3) | ecosystem: Environmental > Aquatic > Thermal springs > Hot (42-90C)...
CGCTACGCTGTCGGGTATATCCTTGGGGAATTGGCAGGTTCCCGCGAGGAATATCCCCTTCGTAAGGGTTTCCACGGGGCGAAGCTTTGGATGAGCCTCCATCAACCAGCCATATTCATCTGTTGAGATATTCAGCTTGCGTGCGAGCTCCTTGACATCCTTTTGCGGTTCAAGCGCGGCAGCGAGGACGACCAAATCCGCCTCCACCTTAACCTGCTGTCCAAGAAGGGTATCTGTTCCCTGCACGATTAGCTTGCCATTCTCGGGATAAATCCTCCCAACCCTCCCTCTTATATAAATGGCGCCGAATTCATCCTGCACTCTCCTCACGAATTCCTCATAACCTTTTCCGAAGGCGCGAATGTCAATATAGAAGATATATGTCTTGACATCTGGGAGATGCTCTTTTAATAAAAGAGCATGCTTCGCTGTATACATACAGCAAACCCTGGAACAATAGGGATAGCCTTTCTGCTCATCCCTTGAGCCGACGCATTGGATGAAGACAACGCTCTTTGGATGCTTTCCATCCGAAGGTCTCACGATTTCGCCTTTTGTGGGTCCCGCGGAGTTTATCATTCGTTCAAGTTGAATTGAAGTGATGACATCGGGATATTGTCCATATCCATATTCTCCATATACGGATGGGTCAAAGACATTTGCGCCAGTAGCGACTATAATTGCTCCAAATTTTTCCTTTATATAAGTATCCTGCTGAGAATAATCTATGGCTTTTGCGGGGCAAACCTTTTGACAGAGCCCGCATCGCCCCTTTGTGAAGTATAAGCAGGCTTCCCTATCTATAACGGGAACGAGGGGGACAGCTTGAGGGAAGGGGATGTAAATAGCCTTTCTCTCTCCTAAACCTTCATCAAACTCGCTTGTTGCCTTGCCTGGGCATCTCTCTATGCATAATCCACAGCCTGTGCAGATGTTCTCGTCTACTGAGCGAGCCTTTTTCTTTATAGTGACCTCAAAATTTCCCACAAAACCTTTTACCTCCTCAACTTCGCTATAGGTGAGGAGGGTGATGTTAGGATGGCGATAGCAATCAACCATTTTGGGGGAGAGGATGCACATTGCGCAGTCGAGGGTTGGGAAGGTTTTATCGAACTGCGCCATCCTTCCACCTATGCTGGGCGATTTCTCAACCAGATAGACCTTGAAGCCGGCGTCCGCAATGTCAAGCGCCGCCTGTATTCCCGCTATACCACCGCCAATCACGAGCGCCTTCTTCTCCACTCCGAACTCCAAGGGCTCAAGCGGTTGGGCTCTCTTGACTCGCTCCACAGCTGCTGCAACGAGCTCAAAAGCCTTCTCCGTTGCGCTCTCTCTATCATCGTGGACCCAGGAGTCCTGCTCTCTAATATTCGCCATTTCCATAAAGTAGGGATTGAGCCCCGCTTCCTCAACCGCTCTCTGGAAGGTTCTCTCATGCATAGCGGGAGAGCAGGCGGCGACGACTACTCTGTTGAGGTCGTATTTCTTTATCGCATCTCGGATTAGCTCCTGCCCCGGGTCTGAACACATATAGCGATAGGAGGTGGAGTAGACTACGCCAGGGAGGGTTGAGGCTTGTTGAGCTACTTTCTCAACATCAACCGTTCTCGCTATATTAACTCCACACCAGCAGATGAATACTCCTACCCTTTGCATTTCTACCTCCTTCTAAGGGCGGGTATGAGGAATGGACTGACGAGATGTCGGTTCAATCCCAATTTCTTGGCGGGAATCCCTAAAGCCAACCCAACAGCCTGAGTGAAATAGAGGATTGGGATGTTGAAGACCTCCCCTTTCACCCTTTGGATATCAGCTTGGCGTGCGTCAAGGTTAAGATGGCAGAAGGGGCAAGCTGTGACTATCGCGTCCGCTCCAGCTGATTTAGCTGATTTCAATATTCTGTAAGTAAGCTCGACGACCAGATCAGAGCGGGGAATGGTTAAATTGGCGCCGCAGCATTCCGTTTTAAAAGCCCAATCAACTACCTGCGCCCCGAGAGCTTTCAGCAATTCGTCCATTGTTTGGGGATTCTCGGGGTTGTCAAATTGGCAGATGTGGGGAGGACGGAGGAGGAGACAACCGTAGTAAGAGGCGAGTTTAAGGTCGGAAAGGGGATTCTTTACCTTTGATTTAATCTCATCAAGCATCTCGCTGAAGATGTCAAGGAGATTACGAACCCTCAACCTGTTCTCCCAGGGGATTGGAAGGAGTTCCTTAACCTTTTTAAAGGTTTCCTCATCTCTGCAGAGAACTTCTGCGTGTTTAAGACGATTGAAACAGGCGGCGCAGGGAGCGACAACATCCTCAACATCCATTCTTTCCGCGAGGGCGAGGGAATAGGCGGGAAGGGCGAGGGAGAGGAGATGATTGGTTGCGTGAGCGGAGGTTGCCCCACAGCAAACCCATCCCTCTATTTCCTGGAGCTCTATTCCCAATGCCTTACAAACTTCCTGCACGGAGATATCAAACTCTATGCCCGTTGAATGAAGGGAACAGCCTGGGAAATAAGCGACCTTCATCTTTGGCTTGCCTTCTCAATGAGCTTTCTTACTTCCTCGCTATTGGGGGAGGAAGTGGGGATTGGGTTTAATTTTCCGTTGATAAACATCTTTATTCCCATTCCGATATCGTTGAACCATTGCCTGCTTCTCAGTTTATATTCCATTATGAAGCCAAATTCGTAAAGCTTGCCCAGCCAACCTATCCACCGGAAGAAAACTTTATGGAAGAGAGGGATATTCGGCTCCTTTGGTGGGACATTTTCCCTCAAGGCGATTTCCCTCAGGGCGTCCATAACGAAGGAGATGCGGATTTCAAGAGGGCAGCGGGCAGTGCAGGAGGCACAGGAGGCACATATCCAGATTGTTGAAGATTGAAGAACTTCCCTCAAGCCGAGCTGGGCCATTCGCATAACTTGATTTGGCTTTACATCCATAGCGAAGGCGAGTGGGCAACTTGCTGTGCACTTTCCACATTGGTAACATTTCTTGACATTTTCTCCGCAGATTTCCTTTATTTGATTTGCTAAAGAATCATCCGCTACGAGGTCAATCATAAAAAAATCACCTTTAAATTATTATACCTTTGAAACTCCATAAGTCAAAGAAATTTAAGGGTTAAGAGAGAAGTTGGAGATTTAATCGGATAATGGGTTTTGTTGGATAAATCTAAAGGGCGATTTCTTATTAAACGAGTTTATTAAATTTATTCTTTTTAAAGAGAGATTGCCACGGCTTCCCTTTGGGAAACCTCGCATCTATGGGTATAGGTTTTTAGATGGCACTGGTCTCTTTTTCACTCTTACAAATCCATTCCCATAACTCTAAATCATAAAATTCGTTCTTTTAATTTATTTGATTTTTAGACACATACGATACCTCCTTTTCCCCTTAATTAGAAAAGAATTGAATTTTATTCCCAATCCCTATTTCTACTCTTTATCCCTTCACCATTTCAAAAACCTTTACTCCTGCCAGCAATGACAGACTTTTGGGTCCGCCCTTTCGTCATTGCAAGGAGGAAGCGACCTTTTTGTCATTGCGAGCCCGCCGAAGGCGGGCTCGCAATCTCTTCCACTTCCCTCTATATAAAAATCGTTCTTCCTTTTGCCTAAATTTTTCTATTGACTACTCTTCAAAATGTTTTATTCTATTGACTAAAAATAAATCGGAGGTGATTCAAGTGAAAATAGCTTGTCAGGAGAACCTTCTTCCCGGAAGAGACCTTCTGGAGAAGGCGGAAAACGCCAAGAAGTTGGGGTTTGAGGGAATTGAACTATGGGGAAGGGGATTAAAGGAAAGAGTGGAGGAGGTAAAAAAGGTTGTTAACAAGGTGGGGATACCTATATCCACGATTTGCGCCGGCTACAGGGGAACCCCTCTGGATGCCGACCGCTCCCAGCGAGAGCTGGCAATGGAGGATTCCAAGGAAATCCTCTCTGTAGCCGCGGATTTGGGAGCCGTGGGGATGATTTTCGTCCCCATCTTCGGTCATCCTCGTATGCCTGACCTCAGCCCACTATACTCTCCCTATGATTTAGAGAGGGAATTGCTGTTGAAGCTATTGGACGACCTGGGCGCCCACGCCGAGAAGGTAGGGACCTATCTCCTCTTGGAACCCCTTAATCGCTACGAGACACATTTCATCAACAGGTTGGAGCAGGCAGTGTGGTTCTGCGAGAAGGTCGGGAGAGAGGGAGTAAAGATAATGGCGGATTTCTTCCATATGTCAATTGAGGAGAGCGATATAGCTCAGGCTATAAGAGCCGCTGGACCCTACATCAAGCATATACATCTCGCCGATTCCAATCGCCTGCTTCCCGGCTGGGGACATACTGATTTCAAGGCACCCTTTGCTGCTTTGAAGGAGATAGGCTATGAGAACTTTATGGCGATGGAATGCGGAGTGCCGGGCAATCCTGAGGAGAGCTTGCCAAAGAGCGTAAACTATCTCAGGCAATTCATTTAAAAGGAGGATGATAAGATGAAAGTGAAAATAGGATTTTTAGGCTGTGGAGGAATCGCCCACGCTCATATGGAGCGTTTGGCGAAGATGGAAGATGTGGAGATGGTCGCCTTCTGCGATGTCGTGAAGGAGAAGGCTGAGAGCTCTGCCCAGAAATATGGAGGAAGAGCTTATACAGACCATCACGAGATGTTGGATAAGGAGAAATTGGATGCCCTTTATGTTGCCCTTCCACCCTATGCCCATACGGATGGCGAGATAATCGCAGCTGAGAAGGGAATCCACATTTTCGTGGAGAAACCGATTGCCCTAACGCTGGAGAAAGCTAAGGAGATTAACGAAGCGATAAAGAAGGCGGGAGTGATATCCTCCGTTGGCTACCATTTCCGCTATATGGACACGGTTGAGGAGGCAAAGAAGCTGGTTGAGGGAAAGACGATTGGGATGATTTTGGGTTATTGGATAGGTGGATTTCCAGGCGTTTATTGGTGGAGAAGAATGGATATGTCCGGAGGGCAGATAGTTGAGCAGACGACCCACATCTTTGATTTAGCTCGTTACTTCTGCGGTGATGTTGAGGAGGTTTACGCCGCCTACGGAAGGAAGATTCTCACCGATATCCCTGAATCGGATGTCCCCGATGTGGGAACGGTAACGATGAAGTTTAAGGATGGCACGGTTGGAACAGTCAGCAACTCCTGTATGATATCGCAGGGCTTCAGAGTGGGAGTGGAGCTGTTCCTGAGAGACCTCGTTTTGGAGGTCGGCTGGCGTTTGAGGATAATAGAGCCCAGCAAAACCATAGAGAAAAGCCTCAAAGTTGACCCATATTTTGAGGAGGATAGGATATTTATAGACGCGGTGAAGAAGGGAGACGCCAGCAAGATTAAATCCTCCTATGAGGATGGGTTGAAGAGCTTGGCGGTGAGCCTGGCGGCGAATAAATCTTGGAAGGAGGGGAAGGCAGTTAAAGTAGAGATTTAATTTGCATGCATATCGTTGATTTACTCTTTGTTTCCTGCATCGTAGCGATTGCCTATGGAGTTGGGGGGCGGATTCTTCAAAGAATCCGCCCCCTAAATTTGAACGATGGCGAGAAAACAATCTTCGCTATAGGCTTCGGGCTCGGAATTATCTCCCTTCTCGTCTTCTTCCTCGGAATATTGGGGCTTTTCTATAATTGGGCTTTTATAATCCTTCTCTTCCTTCTAACCCTCTTCGCCTTCTGGGGAGTAAAAATTAAAGGCAAGCCGAAGCTGGGAGCTTTCCCCTATGAATTATTGATTTTTCTCCCTTGGTTCATCGTTGCTATATTGGGCGCTCTATCACCTCCAATTGATTGGGATGGTCTTGCCTATCACCTCGCCGTCCCCAAGCTTTATCTTCAGGCGCACAGAATCTATTGGGTCAAATTCATCCACCATTCTAACTTCCCATTTTTAATGGAAATGCTTTACACCATTCCCCTATCCTTCCGTTTGACAGATGCCTGCAAGCTCTTCCACTTCACTTTCGCCCTCCTTATCATCTCGCTTATTTATTTTGAGCTGAGAAAATATGGGAAGATAGCTGGGTTAATCGGGGCTCTCCTTCCCTTGCAAACTGTCCTTTTCTCCTGGGAAAGCACCATTGCTTACAACGATTTAGCTTTCGCCTTCTATGTCCTCCTCGCCCTTTCCGCCTTTCTCAAAGAGGAATTCCTTTTAGCGGGAATAGCGATGGGCTTCGCTTTGGGAACGAAGCATCTCGCTCTTTCTTTCCTCCTCGCCTTCATCATTCTTTTGCCATTTTATAAAGAAGGAAAGCTCATTATCAAACCAAGATGGAGGGGATTTCCGAGAAAATTGGCTGTTTTTCTTCTTCCCGCCCTTCTCCTCGCCCTCCCTTGGTATCTGAAAAGCTATATTTATACGGGAAATCCCGTTTATCCCTTTCTCTACAGCATATTTGATGGCAGGCTATGGAACGCCGAAGCGGCTGAGGCATATAGGAAAGCCCAGCTTTCTATGGGGATGGGAAGGGGATTGATTCATTTCATCCTTCTTCCCTGGAACCTCACATTTCATCCCGGCAAATTCTTCGACCCGGGAGCAAATCCCTATTTCGTCCTCATCGGTCCTCTTTATCTCGCCTTCCTCCCCCTCATTTTATATGAGCCTTTCTTTCTTGTCTTTCTTTTCCTCACCACCCTGCAGTGGTTTCTTTTAAGCCAAAACATCCGCTATTTCCTTCCCATCCTTGCTATCCTTCCCATTCCTTTGGCGAAGAATTTGCTTAGATTTTGGAGAAAGCCATTCAAGATGATTTTCGCTTCCCTCTTGGGAATCTCTTATCTATTTCATCTATTCCTTTTCTCCTGGATGACCTATCCCTGCTGGGTGGTGGCGTCGGGCTTGGAGAGCAGAGAGGATTTCATAAGAAGGGTTTTTCAACCCTATCCCGTTTATGAATTCGTTAACGAGAATTTGCCGAAAGACAGCAAGATAGCCCTTTTAGGCGAGCCGAGAGGATTTTATCTTGATAGGGAATACATCTGGGCTGACCCCGGTCATCACACGATGATACCCTATGAGCAATTCAGAAGCGTTCAGGAATTGATTGAAGGATATAAGAAGCTCGGCATTACCCACATAATAATAAATAGGATTTTCGCTCCGGGAAATCCCCAAAGCACGAGACCTCTTGACAAATTGCTTTCCAATCCTCTATCGTGTCCATATTTAGAGCTACTCTTTACGGATAGAGAGGTGTATTTGTTTAAGATAAAATGAAGAAGTCATTATTATGTGTTATCTTAACAGTTGCGTTTATTGTTGGTTACTCGCAGAGCGAGGTAAAAGGAGTTGTGGTTGTCAACGAGGCGGGAAAGATACAGGAGGCGTTGGATAGGTTGGGAAAGGAGGGTGGAGGGATTCTTTTCCTTCCTGCGGGAACATATAGGATTGAGAAAACGCTGAAGATTCCCTCCAATGTCATTTTGAGAGGAGCGGGAGCGGGAACGATTTTGAAGCCGACGATAGCGATAGGGGAGAGGCAGTATCCCGATAATAGGGTGATTTCAAATAGAGATGTTGAGAGAGGGAATAGGGGGATTATAATTGAGGATTTGGTGATTGATGGGGAGCTTTTGGGCGAATATCATAAGACGGGGATTTATGGGATAAGCTTGAATAATTGCGATAATTGTATAATAAAGAATGTGATAGTGAGGAGATGCAGCGGGGAGGGAATCCTCGTTTCCTATGGGAAAGGGAATACGATTGTGGAGAATTGCATTGTTGAGGAGAACAACCACGGGATAAACATCCATCATATTCAGGGAGCGGTTCTTTTGAGGAACAATATCTGCAAGAGAAACGGTGTTCATAAACCGGAATACGGAGGGATAGGGATATTCGTTGAGGGGGTGGAGAATATAAGCATAATTGGAAATATCTGTCAAGATAATGTTTGGGCGGGAATAGTTTGGATGGGAGGAGTGGATGAGGCGAGGGGGATAAAGTATCCCTCAAAGGATTGTCTTATAGCGAATAACATCTGCATTGGGAACGGTTCGCAGGGAGGGATTTTCCTCAATGGGACATATTCGGATACGAGGCGTTTTCTGGTGAACGCAAATCTCTGCAAGGAAAACAAGGGGAATGGCATCTGGGGGTTCAAGGTTAGGGAAGGAGTTATAAGCAATAATTTAAGCTTAAATAACAAGGGGTGGGGTATCTCATTGGTGGAAAGCGAGGGCATAATCCTCGCAAATAATTTAGCTTTGGAGAACGATAAAGGAGGAATAGAGGCGAACAAGGAGAAAAATATCGTTGTGAATAATCTGTAGATTTTTAGTTTGTGAATCGGTCTTGTTTAAAAAATGAATAATCTCAGAGAAATATTGGACTCGCTAAAAAAGGAAGGTGGTTTTGTCATTGCGAGGGCTCCCTACGGGAGCCCGTGGCAATCTCAAATGGGATTGGCTTCGCCAACACAATTCTCCAACTCAAAGGGTTGGAGAACGAGATTGGCTTTGCCAACACATTCTCCAACCCAAAGGGTTGGAGAACGAGATTGGCTTTGCCAACACATTCTCCAACCCAAAGGGTTGGAGAACGAGACTGTTTCGTCGCTTCGCTCCTTGCAATGACAATAAAGAGGATAGAGAATTGGAAGGAGTCTCAAATGTTATGAGATTATACAAAAAATTGACCCAACAGCATTTGGTAGATATAATGGAAAAAAAGGAGGTTGATATATTATGAGAATAGGCATTTGTTGGTTGTATGCGATAAGTAAATATGGGTATCCTCCCTCACTCGCTGATACCTTCAAGGTCATAAGGGAGATGGCGAGTTTGGGGTTTAAGTATATTGAGCTGGAAGGTGTAGGTGAGGAGAATTTGAGGGAGATTTATGAAAACAGGAATGATTTGAAGAAACTTTGTGATGATTTGGGACTCGTCGTGCACAACTTCTGCCCCATCCTTCCCGATATCGTGAGTTTAGATAAATCTAAGAGGGATAGAGCGAGGGATTTGTTCAAAATGGGAATTGAATTAGCGAATTTCTTCGGCTGTGAGACAATCCAAACCGATAGCTTCACCCCGCCTTTGAAGTTCATAGGCGATAGACCATATAAGGAGATGGTTGATTTCGGTCTCCAGTTCAAGGTGGAGATAGACCCTTCCTTCAGCTGGGATGAACAATGGAGGGTTTTGGTTGATACATTCAAATTCTGCGCACAGGAGGCGAGGAAAGCGAATCTGCGCTTCTGCTTGGAGCCGAGGGTTGGTGAAATGGTGTGCAATACCGATGCAATTCTACGTCTTATGGACTGGGTGGAGGATGATAATTTGGGAGCGGTCTTTGATACTGGACATCTCAATGCCCAGAAGGAGATACTTGCCCTCTCGGTTGAGAAATTGGGGAAGAGGATATTTTATGTCCATTTGTCCGATAACGACGGGAAAGTGAACGAGCATCTCGGGTTGGGCAAGGGAAATATAGATTTTGAGGAGATAATCAAGGGCTTGTTGAAGCATAATTTCAAGGGAGTCATAGGGTTGGATATCGGGAGGATACCCAATTTGGACGAGGAGGTAAGAGCTTCAAAGGAATATCTTCTAAATATCTTTGAGAAATTGGGAATTGAAGCGGAATGAAGTGCAGGATTTGCGGGAAAGAAGCGGAGTTCAAGATAAAAAGCTATAACCTGGCGCTTTGTTCGGATTGCTTTTTGAGCAGGCTTTATAAAAGGGTGGAGGAGACGATTAGAAAATATCGGCTTTTTGACGAAGGAGATGAAATTTTCGTTTTGAAAGGAGGAAAAAATAGCGAGGTTTTGGCTAATTTGCTTTCGGAGATGGGTTATAGGGTTGAGATGGCGGGCTCTGAGGAAGAGGTGCAGGAGGGAAGGATAATAGCGAAGGGGGATGTGTTGGAGGATGTGGTAGCGAATGCCCTCTGGAAGATACTGAATTGGGATTTGAGGGAGGATGTTCTGCCATCTTATCATGAGAGAGGGAGAAAGGTCGTCAAGCCTCTCTGCCTTTTGATAGAGGAGGAGGTTTTTATTTATAGGAATTTAAAAGGGATTGAGGAAGGCTGGGGAAGGGTAGACAAAATAAAGGATAGAATGAGGGAATTAGGGATTTTGTCTGCGGGTTTCTTGCTTTCCTTTTATAAGTCTTTAGTCAAAGATATAAGGTTATTGCGAGATTGAGGATTTCCTCAATCTATGCCTTCTTATTTGCTAATAAATTTGACTATTTGATACATGTTGTTATTATTATAAATACCCCCTAGGGGTATTTTGAAATGAAAGGAGGTTTTATGTTATGAAGTCCAAGATTGTTATAGTGGTTCTGTTTTTGGTTGTCGTTATAGGGCTTGTTGTCCTATTAAGTGGAAGAAAGGAGAAAAGCTCTTCCAATGTTCCGCCTGCGGTTTCAAATGCTCCTGCAGCAAATGTTCCCGCTGAGAAAGGAGAAACGAAAAAGGAAGAGGCAAAGGCGAAGGAGGGAGATGTTGTCAGTTTGGATGAGAGCAATTTTGACGAGTTCATAAATTCGGAGTTGCCCACGGTTGTTGATTTCTGGCAAACGGGTTGTGGAGCTTGTATGATGCTTGAGCCGGTTTTCAAGGAAGTGGCTGGGGAAATGAAAGGGAAGATGAAATTCGCAATGTGTCAAATAGATTATAACGGCAACGAGAAATTAGCCTATAAATATCGCATTGAAGCCACGCCCACTATTATAGTTTTCAAAAAGGGAAAGGAAGTTGGTCGGATAATAGGATATAGAGAAAAGGAATCCCTTCTGGACGCCTTTAAGGATTTCCTTAAAAGATAAATAAACTTAAAAGGAGGTTATAGTGAAATGGCGTTTATCTCGGAAAAAGACAGGGAGTATCTCGAGAAGTTGTTTGCGGATAAGTTGAACAAGGAAGTGAAGATTTTGATGTTCACCCAGAGGGAGAGCCCCTTGTTGGTGCCTGGTGTTGAGGAATGCACTTACTGCAAGGAGACGAGGCAGATTTTGGAGGAGCTGTGCGAGCTATCGCCCAAGCTGAAATTGGAAGTCCATGACTTCTACGGGGAGAAGGAGCTCGCGGAGAAGCACGGAGTTGATAAAATACCAGCCACATTGCTCATCGCTGAAGGAGAAGAGAAGGCAAGGGTAAGGTTTTTTGGGATACCGAGCGGATACGAGTTCGGTTCCCTTATTGAGGATATTATAGATATGTCAAGGGGCGAGACATCGCTTTCCCCAAGTTCCAAGCAAAAGCTTGCTTCTCTGACGAGCGATATTCATATTCAGGTCTTCGTGACCCCCACTTGCCCCTATTGCCCCTCGGCAGTTAGGACATCGCATCAGATGGCGATGGAGTCAAAGCATATAATAGCGGATATGATAGAGGCTATAGAGTTTCCCCATTTGGCTAACCGATATCGGGTAAGGGGGGTTCCGAAGACGGTTGTCAATGATGTAGTGGAGTTTGAGGGTGCTTTGCCGGAGGAGATGTATGTAGATAGGGTATTATCGGCGGTCAAGAAATAATTAATAGAAGGCGAGGCTTCCCTTACGGGAAGCCTCGCCCACAAAATCAGATACAATTAACAAATGCGAGGTAGCTCCTCGCCAATCGGCATCTCCACTATGCGGGAGCCTCCTATCTTCGTCCGAAGAACGACTTTTCCCTTTGGCTGCTTCTCAATCCTACCTATTATCCTTGAATCTTTTCCTTCCTCTCTCTCCCTCATAACTCTTAACACCTCCTCTCCCGACTCCGGGGAAACAATCGCTATGAACTTCCCCTCATTAGCAACATAAAGAGGGTCTAATCCGAGGATTTCGCAGGCAGATAAAACCTCGTGTTTTATGGGAATCTCTTCCTCTTCAATTTGAATAGCCAAGCCCGTGGCTGAGGCGATTTCGCAGAGGACCGCCCCCAATCCTCCCCTCGTCAAATCTCGCATTGCTTTAATTCCCTCTATTTTTACCATCTCTTCAACTATATGATTCAATGGTTGGGAATCGCTTTTTATATCCCCTTCCAAAGTTATTCCCTCTCTCATCATAAGGATTGCGATTCCGTGCTCCCCGATTGGACCATTTATAATCACCAAATCGCCTTCTCTAATATTTCTCAAAGAGAGCGATACATTGGCGGGAATTATTCCTATACCCGCTGTTGTTATGTATATCTTATCCGCCATTCCCTTCCCTACTACCTTCGTATCACCCGTAACTACTTCCACTCCCGCTTTTGAACAAGCTACCTTCATTGAGCGGGTAATCCTCTCCAATTGTTCTATGGGAAATCCTTCCTCAATGATGAGGGAAACGGAGATATAGAGGGGAGTCGCTCCCATCATTGCCAGGTCGTTCACAGTTCCATAAATTGACAAGCTCCCTATATCTCCGCCGGGGAAGAAGATTGGGTCAACGGTATAGGAATCAGTGGTGAAGGCGAGCTTGAGATTTTCGAATTCCAAAACTGCGCTATCCCCAAGCTCGGAGAGGATGGGATTCTTGAAGAAGGGGAGGAAGAGCTCCTCTATGAGCTCTCTTGTGAGCTTTCCACCTCCTCCATGGGCGAGAAGTATCCTATCCTCTCTCTTCATTTCTCCTTTAGGAACAGATTCGCCCTGTGGACCTGAACGAGCTTCAGTTGAGGCAGGAAGGATTGCAAAGCCTCAATCACCTCTCTCGGTTTAGCAGAGCCATAGGGGGTGAGGGAGACGAGCAATTCCAGATTCGCTTTTGAGGGTTGAAAATCCCTCAATTTCAAATCTCTCACAAAATCTTTCAAATTTATCTCCTTTATTTTCCCTTTCTGGTCTCTTTTTATTGGAAAAGTGGGCGTTTCAAAAAATTTCTTTATCGCTTCTTCCACATCTTCTCTCTTAATATGGATGGGGAAAGTTATTGTCAAGATGAAGAGGGTGCTATCGGCTATTATCTCCTTTTTGTTCAACTGAGAGACATCTTCTATTCTTATTTCCCCAGGAAGGAAGCGATTGAGGCGCTCCCTGATTTGAGGAGCAGGGAGGGGTTCTTGGAGGGTGATTATCGCCTTCTCGCAATCGCTTGTTGCGCCGAGCTCTAAAGCGGTGAGGAAGGATATTTTGGGATGGGGATTGTAGCCCTCGGTGAAGGATATGGGTAAGAGAGAGCGTCTCAACGCCCTCTCAAGCGTCCTATAGAGGTCAAGATGAGATATGAATTTAGCTTTTCCCTTTTTGGATATAGTTAAGCAATAATCTCTCATTAAAGGGAGGCGATTTCGTTTTTTATTTTAAAGTTTAGGCAAACGCCACAGTTGGAACAAGTAGAGAATCGGCAATCGGGAGTGGTCTCTTCCCTCTTAGCTCTTTCGTTTTCCTCTATAAGGAATTCCTTTGTTATACCCACATCTATTACATCCCAGGGGAGAGGTTCATCATAGGGGATTTCCCTTTCTACATAATAATAAGGGTCAATATTAGCCTCGGCGAAGGCTTCAAGCCAGCGGGAGAAGTTAAATTTCCCTTCCCAGCTGTCCATCCTACAGCCTTTCTCCCAGGCTTTTAGGATAACCTGGCTAACTCTTCTATCTCCCCTGGCGAGTGCGGTCTCAACAAAGCCCATATAGGGTGAATGAAAATCCATATCAACCCTTTTATCGCTTATAGCTTTCCGCAAAATTTGCATCCTTTTCTGTAGTTGTTCTATTGGGAGCTGGGGACGCCATTGAAAGGGTGTATGGGGCTTGGGCATAAAGGGAGAGACGCTTAAATGGAGCCGCCTCAGATATCTCCCTCCTATTTTAAGGATTTTCCTTATCAATTCTCCCAATTCCTCTATATCTTCTTCCCTTTCCTCGGGAAGCCCAATCATAAGATAGAGCTTCAATCCTCTCCAGCCAAGGGAGAAAGCGGTTTCAATCGTGCTGAATATCTCCTCATCGGTTATGTTTTTGTTTATGACTTTCCTCAGGCGTTGATTTGTTTCGGGAGCGAAGGTCAGGGTCGTCTTTCTCACCCTCTGAATTTCCTCCGCTAATTTCAGAGAGAAGGTATCCAAACGGAGGGAGGAAAGGCTTATTCCCACCCGCAAGGGGAAAAGCAAGCGGGATAAGCGGGAGGTTATCTCCTCTATTTGGGAGTGGTCGGCGGGATTTAGGGCAATCAAACCAACTTCTTCCCCACCGCTGAAGGAGGAGAGGGAGGAAGCAAGGGAGATAACCCTGTCCGCTGAGCGTTCTCTCACGGGGCGATTCACCATTCCCGCTTGACAGAACCTACATCCCCTTGTGCACCCGCGCATAATTTCCACCGAGGGGCGGTCGTGGACTATCTCTATAAATGGTGTAATCCAACATTCAGGATAGAATGCCTCGTCTAAGCGCTGAACGACCCTCTTCCTAACTCTCTTTTGAGCTGGTGGATGAACCTTGAAGGAAAGGAACTTCCCCTCATCATCAAATATAGGTTCATAGAATTTCGGAACATAGACTCCCTCTATCTGGGCGAGTCGTTCCAATAATTCCTCTCTGCCTTTGCTTCTTTTAACCTCCTCTATTATTTCCTTAATCACTTCCTCTCCTTCGCCGATGACGAAGGCATCAATGAATGGGGCGAGAGGCTCGGGATTAAAGCAGGCGGGACCACCAGCGATTAACAAGGGATGGCTATCGTCTCTTTGGGAGGAGAAGAAGGGGATTTTTGAGAGATGAAGGATTTGAAGGAAATTGGTGTAATTGAGCTCGTGCTGAAGAGAAAAGCCCAGGATTGTGAACTGAGAGAGTGGTCTGCCTGTTTGAAGTGCGAAAAGAGATATATTTCTTGAATTTAAAATGCTTTCCATATCCTCCCAGGGGGAGAAAGCCCTGTCGCAGAGGACGCCATCCATTTCGTTGAGGAGATAGTAGAGGATGTGAATAGCGGAATTGGACATCCCGATTTCGTATATATCGGGATAAATCAGGCAGAAGCGGATGGGATTCGCCTCCCATTCCTTCTCCACGCAACCCCATTCTCCATTGATATAGCGAGCAGGTTTCTGGACGGATAGGAGGAGTTCCTCCTCAATGGAGGGAAAGGACATTTTGGAGAAGTTTCTTAGATTTAACCTACCTCTTCTCCTTCTATCTCTCCTACTTTCAGCTCTAATTTCTCTCTTTCCTCTATTCTCTCAATTTTTCCATCTCTAATCCAGACAACTCTATCGGAGACATCTATCATTTTGAGGTCGTGGGTTGCAGAGATGATAGTAACTCCCTTTTCCCGATTAAGTTTTTTAAGGAGGTTGATTATTTCCTTACCCGTGCGAAGGTCAAGGTTTCCCGTGGGCTCATCGGCGAGGACGATTCCGGGGTCATTGGCAAGGGCTCTCGCAATTGCCACCCTTTGTTGCTGACCGCCGGAGAGTTCATTTGGCTTGTGATGGAGCCTGTCCCCCAAACCAACGAGCTTGAGAAGCTCCACCCCCTTCTCAATCGCTTCGTCCGTAGTTAAACCGGCGAAAATCATCGGGAGGGTTACATTCTCAAGGGCGGTCATAACGGGGATGAGGTTGAAGGTTTGGAATATGTAGCCGATGCGTCTACATCTCAGCCAGGCGAGCTCATAAGCATCGAGCTGGGCGATATCCACCTCATCTATGAAGACGGAGCCAGAGGTTGGTCTATCCAAGCCTCCAATCATATTGAAGAGAGTAGTTTTACCTGAGCCAGAGGGTCCCATAATGGAGATATATTCTCCTCTGCGGATATCAAGGGAAACACCATCCAAAGCCCTTAGGACGGTATCTCCCATAACATACTCCTTAACCAAATCTTTTGTTCGCACGATATATTCAGCAACCGCCATAAATCTTCGCCTCCTTAATAGATATTATTTATGATTTATAATTTTCGTCAAATTTCTTTAGACTTCAACTCTCAGAGCAGCAGCGGCGGGAAGCCGTGAGGCTCTATAAGCAGGCCAGATAGTGGCGATAACGGTGAGGACAACGCCGATGGCGAAAACCAAGAGGAAGTCGTGGATAGTTCCCCCCACCGGCAGGGCATGGATGAACTTTTTCCAACCGTATTTTCCCCAGTAGGCGAGGAAGGAGAAAATGAAGCCGAGTATTGAACCACCAATGGATGCCCCCACGCCCAAAATCAATGCCTCAAGGAGGAAAAGCCTAACGATTAGGGAATCCAATGCGCCCAGGCATTTCATCGTTCCTATCTCCCGAAACCTTTCTGAAACGGCGATGAGCATTGAGTTTGTAATCCCAATCGTGCATACCACCAAAGCAACAACGGCAATCCAAGTTGCTCTCGCTTGGATATCAGGAGGGAGGTTCTTTTCAACCGCGTGAAGGACGCGGTTCTGCATAAAAGTGGACATCAAAAAGGCAGTTCCCAGCAAAGTCCCTCCCGCTGCCAGTATCTCTCTACCAAAGCGAATGCGAATGTTCTGAAGAGTGAACTTCAAAGCTATTCGCAGAGGCAACTGGCTTATCCTTCCGATTTTTCCTTCCTTATAAGCTTCAGATATTCTGCCTTTTCGCTTCATTTTTCTCC
>Ga0209225_1002510_pt1 | contig 16442 bp, 18 predicted proteins | sample WasSprMetagenome_FD_184732 | JGI IMG/M metagenome (GOLD analysis project Ga0209225, IMG submission 184732) | Sulfidic aquatic microbial communities from Washburn Spring, Yellowstone National Park, USA - WS (SPAdes) (version 3) | ecosystem: Environmental > Aquatic > Thermal springs > Hot (42-90C)...
ATCGCTTGTCAATCATTTAAGGAATAAAAATTGAAAAAACTTTTAAAAAAATAAACTTAAATATTCTTGGGTTTTGTCTCTTCGTTTTTTATTTTTAATAAATTATTGTTCCTTTGAAAGTTTTGTTTGCTAAGTAATTTTCTAAATTTTTTAATTTCTTTCCATTTAAAATTATTACTTTAAATTTAAATTTTTGAGCTAATTTAGAAGCTATTGGATCAAAGGGTGCTGACATTCCTGGTATCCATTTTTGTTCTATAAGTTTTAAATAATCTTTCCAAGATATTTCTTTAAATGGTTTTGCGTCTTTGAATTTATTTGGATCTTTATCATAAACATAATCTACATTGGTCAAATTAATGATTGTATCTGAATTATATGTTTTTGCGAGCAAAACTGCATCATAATCTGTACTGAATCCTGGTTTCCAACCTGCAGCAATTAAAATCTTTTCTTTAAAATTAATTTTTTCTTTTGGATTTTTAATTATTCTAAAATAAGCGTATTTTCTAAAAATTGTCAAAAGTAAATGAGCATTAATTCTTGTTGCATGTATTCCTAACCAATCAAGGTCTTCATTAGAAACTTTAGTTAAAGCTTTAGCTGCATTTTGATAATTTCTTGCTGTTTTACCTCCTCCAGTTATGATAATAAACTTTTTAGCTTTTTTGATTTCTTTTTCAATAATATTTTTAAACTTTTTTAGAATTTTAATATCTATTTCTGCTGGAACAATCAAGCTCCCTCCAAAAGATATCACATAGATCTTCTTCATTTTTAAATTATAAGCTATCTTTTATATAATTTAATTTCTAAAATGAATATAAACAAAAAACTTTTAAAAGAAATCAAAAATAGATTGAAAGAATTTAAAAGAATCGAGGATGAAAATTTATTATTTAAAGAGCTTTGTTTTTGCATACTTGTAGCAAATACAAACTTAGAAAAAACATTAGAAATTTGGAGAAAGATTAATAACGGTTTTTTAGAATATAATAAACAGAAGCTTTCTTTGGAATTAAAATCATTGGGTTATAGGTTCTATAATAAAAGAGCAGAATATATTGTTTATAATAGAAGATTTTTAAAAATTATTCCAGAAAAATTGAAGACATTAAAAGAAGATGAATTAAGAGAGTGGCTTGTTAAAAATATTAAAGGTTTTGGTTATAAGGAGGCAAGCCATTTTTTAAGAAATATAGGATATAAAAACTTTGCGATACTGGATAGGCATATTCTTAATTTTTTGTCTAAAAATAAAATTATCTCCCAAATTTCTAAAATTTTAACAAAGAAAGTTTATCTTCAAATAGAAAATATTTTAAAAAGAATAGCTAAAAAGAAAAATATGAGCTTGGCAGAATTAGATCTTTTAATTTTTTACTTTGAGACAGGGGAAATTCCGAGAAAATAAAATATTATTTCTTCTTACTTAATCTTAATGATTTTTTTATAAATTCTAAAAATATTGGATGAGGATGTAAAAATCTTGATTTAAATTCTGGATGGAATTGTGTTCCTAAGAAAAATGGATGAATTTTTTCTGGTAATTCTATAATTTCTACTAAAAATAAAGATCCAAGCGAACTAGATTGTGTATTATTTAATCTGTGGATTCCTGAAAATATTAAACCTTTATTTTGTAAAATTTCATAGAATTTAGGATTTACTTCATAACGATGTCGATGCCTCTCTACCACGGATAAATACGGATCTGACGCTGATTTTCGCTGATTATTATCACCCGGATTTCTCCCGGATGAATTACCCGGATGATTACCGGATGTATCCGGTTGATATCCGGGTAATGTATCCAGTTCTAATCTGAGTAGATTGTTAAACATATCTGGTTTTGCATCCGGGTAGTTTATTATCCGGTTTTTATAAGGGTAAAGAGCGTAAGCTCTCCAAGCTATTGTTCCCTTTTTAATTTCGCATGCCCAATCTCCAAGTCTCATTGTTCCTCCATATAATTTTTCTTTTAAAAATTTCTTTTGCTCTTCTAAAATATCAATAACTGGGTATTTTGTTTTGGGATCGACTTCGGTAGTATGAGCACCCCTTAAACCACAAACATTTCTTGCAAACTCAATAACCATAAGCTGAAGTCCATAACATAAACCTAAGATAGGAATTTTGTTTTCTCTACAATATTTAATTGATAAAATTTTACCTTCGACACCACGAGAGCCAAAACCACCTGGGACAATTATTCCATTATAATTTCTCAATTCTCTTAATCTATTTTTATTTTTTTCATATTCTTCAGAATTTAGCCAATCAATTTTTGGTTTATATCCAAGATGCCAGCTTGCATGTTTAACTGCTTCAATTACAGAAATATAAGCATCAGATAAAACAAAATCTCCTGATTTAAAATATTTGCCAACAATTCCAATTTTTACTTCTTTTTTTAATTTTTCAATTTTTTCAATTTCTTTTTCCCACACCACAAAGTTATTACCCGGATTTTTACCGGATATTTTACCCTGATTATTCACGGATATCCGGTTTACATCCGGGTAGTTTATTATCCGGTTTTTATCCGGGCAATATCTTGCTTTTAATCCTAAACTTTTCAAAATTTTCTCTCCTAGTTTTTCTTTTTCAAAGTTTAAAGGAATTTTATAGATTATTTTCTCATCAGGAGCAGAGATGATATTTTCTTTCGGTACTCCACAATTGAAAGAAATTTTTTCTTTCCTTTTTTCATCTAATGGATAAATAGCTCTTGCTAAAACAAAATCTGGTTGAAGTCCTGCAGAATTTAAAGTTCTTATAGCATATTGGGTTGGCTTTGTTTTAAGTTCCATTCCTTCACCTTGATAAGGAAGATAGCTCACTAAAATTAAAATAACATCTTTTGGTTTTTGAAGTTTCAAAATTCTTACTGCTTCAAGGAAAAGTAAATTTTGATATTCACCAACAGTTCCTCCTATTTCAGTTAAAACAATATCTGCTTTAGTAAATTCTCTTGCTTTATCAATTTTTTCTATAACTTCTAAAGGTACATGTGGTACAACTTCAACACATTTTCCATTAAAATATAAACTTCTTTCTTTTTGAATTAAAGATAAATAAACACTTCCTGTTGTCATATAGTTTACTCTTGTCAGCTCTTGATTTAAAAATCTTTCATAATGCCCCATATCTTGGTCACATTCAGTACCATCTTTTAAGACAAAAACTTCTCCATGCTCAATAGGATTCATTGTCCCGGCATCAACATTTACATAAGGATCAATCTTGATGCAAGTAGTTTTATATCCATACCAAGTTAAAATTTTAGCAATCGAAGCGGTAGCAATACCTTTCCCTACTCCTGACATAACTCCGCCGCATATAAAAATATACTTTGGCATTATTTTTTCAAAATCATAATAATTAAAAATCATAATAATTATATAAAATCATATATAGAATCAAAATGGTTATTTGTGGAAAATTTTCTTATTTTTGAAATTTTTGACAAATTCTTTTAAAACTATATAAAAATTATTTAAACTTTTTATATCTACCCATTCTCTATCTGAATGGTGGCCTCCACCTCTTGGTCTAGTTACAATTACAGGAATATTTTTTGAAGCAAAAAAACGTGCATCACTTGTACCATGAGAAATAATAAAAGAGGGTTTTGTTTTAAATCTTCTTTCAATTATCTCAATAAAACTTTTAATATAAGGATTTTTAAGATCAACTTCATAACCATTCCCAAAAACTTTTTCCTTTATTTTGATATTTTTAAATTTATTTTTAATTTTATAAATTTTATTTTTTAGTTTAGCTTTATTTTCTTTTGGCATAAAACGGATATCTATTAAAGCTGTAGCAAAGTCTGGAACTTTATTAGCTACTTCTCCACCTTCAATCTTTCCGATATTTAAAGTATTGTGATAATGATATTTATCTTTACAAGGTTCAGATACAAATTCTTTTCTAAGCATATTTAAAAAATCTATTAATTGATCTATGGCATTTAACCCCTCCCATGGTCTTGACCCATGACTTGATTTACCATAACTTTCAATAATCAAATGCCAAACTCCTTTAGCTCCTTTTTCAATTAAAAATTCATTACCTCCATCTGGTAAAAAACAAAATTTTGCTTTATATCCTTCTTCTAAAAGAGCTTTAGCTCCATTATATCCACCAATTTCTTCATCACTAGTAATCATTATTCCGAAATTATATCTTTTAAGTTCTTCTTTTAAATCTTCAAGAAGCTTTAAATAACAAGCTATAGCAAATTTCATGTCAAATACTCCTCTCCCTATTAGCTTATTCTTTTCTTTCCTTAAAGAAAATAAATTATCAGGTCCTGGCACAACATCAATATGAGCAGCGAGAAAAAAATCCGGATTTTTTGTTTTCTGTATTGTAGCCACTAACGATGTATAACTATTGAAATTATATTCATTTAAATAGAGATCAAATTTTTTAAATTCATTTTTTAACCACAAAATAGCTTTTTTATTCTCTCTTAAATCAGAAGTAACAGTTCTAAAAGAAACTAATTTTTTAAGAATTTGTTCTATGTTCATAGTTGTAATTAAAACAAATTTATAAAAAGAGAAGTTCTTTTTATTTTAACATATCTCATTTAGTATTTTTCTTTTAGCTTCTTGTAAAAATTTTAATTTTATCTCTCCAGGAAGATCTAAGTTGCTATGATAAACTCTAAATAAATTATCTAAATCTTCTCCACTGAAAACTAAAATTTTGTTTTTTATTTTTTTTAAATTATTAATAGGAAAAGCCAGTTTTATAAAAGTTTCATCTCTAAAAATTTTGGTTGGAGAATGTCCAACGCAATCAACAACTAAAATTTTTTTTGCTTTAGATAAAAGTTTATAATATCTTTCTTCAAAAACCCTAAAGCCATGTCCCCAGTAAGTTGGAAAATCGTAAGAAAGTTCTTCATTAGCACTAAAAACAAAAAAATTCTCATTTAAAAGATTGCTTTCCAAAATTATTGATGTCATCACTGCAACTCCTGAAGCATTATCAATAGCGCCACTATTTATAGAATCATAATGGGCAAAAATAATTGTTTTTGGATTATTTATATTTCCAACTAAAATATTTACTGCCTTATGTTTTATTTTTCTCACTTTAACTTTGCCGTAAACTTTCTTTGCCTTTAAAATAAGTGGCAAACTTTTAGGGGCAATAGCTAAAGCAGGAGCAAAATAAAAATTACTTAAAGATATATCAGGGCATTTAGGATTAAAATTAATATTTGGTTTGTCGATAAAAAAACGAGAGGGAATTAATGAACTAAGAATGTAATCTTTATCTTTAATCTCTCCTCCTATAAATGAACATCCTTGGCAAGAAATAAGTTTACCATCTGCATTCAAAACTGCTTTTTCAATTTTAGGAATAAAAGTAAAAAAATAATCTAAATGATACTGAATATTATTCTTTTTTAAAAAATCAATAATAAAATTTGCTGTCTTTGTCTCACCTTCAAGCTGTCTCGGAGAAAAACTTACTAATTTCTTAATAAAATTAAAATAATCAAAAGATTTATTCATTAATATAATTTTAACATATAAAACAATAAGGGGCTTTCCCAAATCGGGAAAGCCCCTTGATCTTTTCTGATCTCACCTCCTAAACTCCTACGTCAGGGGATCAGTGGGCCGAAGATAGCATCCGAAGCCCCATGTACCCGAAGATTGGGTCTCGCATTCCATAACCCCCCTAAATAATCCCAACGTTTCTTATGAGGATCGAACCCAAAGTATATCCGTCTGATCAAGAAATACCCAGGAGGAAGGAAATCGTGAGATTCAGGTGCTATCCATCTCTGCCAGTAAACTGCCTGGCCAGAGAGTATCGCTTCCTTTATCTTTTTTCGGGTAGATGTGCCAGGAAGTTTGTCAGGATGCCACAAAAAAATACCTTTCATTTTGCTTCCCTGATGGGGTTTTATTACAAACCCCTCCTCCCAAGGTAAACGATCAAGATCCTCTGGGATCGGCTCCCATAGACCAAGTTCTATACCATAACCCTTCCAACCCTTTAGCCTTATGGGGAATAATGCTCGAGACTCCAAGGACCAATATTCCTTCTCATCCGGCTCTGCTCTAACTAACAACGAATAGTCCCCCTGAATCTTTGGTGGTCCATCTTCCTTAAAAAGGGGGATACCAAATTCACGTGTCCATATCCCATCGTCGTGGGTAGTACGACGATGGGAAATGACTACGGCTAGATTCCACTCGTAGCTTCCAAGCCATTTTTGAAACCGACATTTAAATTCGGAATTGACTAGACACGAAATGCCGATCCCTGCCGGCCTTTCTTCAATTTCGAATATTCCCAGTTTCCCATCTAGAGCAGCGTCAATTCTAACCAGTACCGACGGGACTCCGAATTCGGTAAGTGCTAACGTCTTCTCCTCCCTGGGCCAAACCTCTCTCCATCGAGGGAGTATGTTGCCCTCGATCTCGTTCAATACATCCGAGGGCATCTGTAAGTCAACCCCGCACACATTGAAAACCCAGCCTCCCAACTCCATTTTGACCATAATGATCACCTCCATACTTATATAGTGTTCACGGGGCATTTGCCCCTTAAGAAACCATTTAGTTTCAAATATTTTTATCTGCGTAGGTCTGTGGTTTCCTAAGGGGCAAATTAACCCCTAAAACAAAAATTGCCGGGTGGCCCCGGCTTGATGATTTTTAAATTTTATTATTTAAACTAAATCACCAAACCGGGGCCTCTACCGGCTAAAATGACTAAAATCCAATTAAAATTTTTAACTTCTTTCATTTTGATATCTATATTATAACATAATTTAATTTTATTTGTCAAGTGAATTATCCACATTTTTATTCCATAGAAATTTTGTTTATAATTCCCAAAGCTATCATAATAGATATTTGACTTGAGGGACCATAGCTGAAAAATGGCAAGGCTATACCGACTGGAGGAATAAATGCTAAATTTGATGCTATATGTAAAAATGCTTGGGCAGATATCCAACAGCCAACACCAAAAATAAAAAATCTTTTATCTTGAGAAGTTTCATTCATTCCTATTAGAAAAATTTGAAATATTAAAAATAAAAATATTAATATTAAAATTATAGAGCCAACAAAACCTGTTTCTTCAGCATATACTGCAAATATAGAATCTGTTATTAATAATGGTATGCCTATTAATTTAAGTTCGGATTTTCCTATACCCTTTCCTAAAATCCCTCCAGAACCTATTGCTAATCTTGTTTGAGATGCCTGAAAACTTTCTTTTTTCAAAAAGCTTTTTACCCTTTCAACCCTATAACCCCACAAAAAACTAAACAATATAAAAATTATTATTAAAGAAGAAAGTATGATAATTTGGGTTTTTAAGTTTGTTGCCAAAAATCCACCGAGTAATCCTACAGTCAAAATTAATACATTAGATAAGGCGGGTTGATTATAAATTAAAAATAAAACTATTAAAATTGCGAAGGTTAACAAAATTATATAATCTTTACTTTTCTTTCTTTTTAAAAAAGGAATTATAAAGCTTATAAATAATAAAGTTGTTAATTTTAAAAATTCAGATGGCTGGAAAGAAAATCCTTTAAAATAAACCCATCTTGCAGTTGGTTGGCCAGGTAATCTAAATTGTGGTATAAAAGCTATCATTGCTAAAATAATGTTTAAAATAAAAAAGAATAAAATTGACTTTCTTAAAATCTTCCATTCGATACAAGACATTAAAAAGAAAAACAAAAAACCAAGAAAAAAATTACCTAAAAGAAATCTTTTGAAATAATAATATGGATCTCCAAATTGCTTTTCAGAATATGTTAAACTAGCTCCATAAAAGAAAAACAATCCTAGTAAAGAAAGCAATAGGATTGGTATAAAAATTTTTGGATTTAAAACCATTATCTTTTATGCCATTGAGGAGCTCTTCTTGCTTTATGCAATCCATATTTCTTTCTTTCAACTTCCCTAGCATCTCTTGTTAATAATCCTGATTTCTTTAATTTCTCTCTCCATTCAGGATTTAATTTTACTAATGCTCTTGCTAAACCAAGCTTTATTGCATCTGCTTGTCCTCTTAATCCTCCACCTTTTGCCAATACTTTTACAATATAAGCATCAAACAACCTTAATTTTCTTAATGGAGCATCAGCGCTTTTTTGTAAATCCAAAGTAGGAAAATATTCTGTATAATGCCTATTATTAACATAAATACCCATCACTTCTTTTTGTGGATTAGAAAAAATTCTTACTCTTGCAACAGATGTTTTTCTTCTTCCTATTCCTTCAACATATCTTCCTTCTTCTAATTCAGGGTATTCTACTTTTTCTTCTATCTTCTCTTCTGTTTTTTCTTTTACTGCTTCTTCCATTATATTAAAATTATTCTTTTTAATCTTCTTTTTCTTAATTTATTTTTTGGTAACATTCCACTAACTGCTTTTTGAATAACTTTTAATGGTTGCTTCGTCCATAATTCTTTTAATTTATATTCTCTAACATGGCCTATATAACCAGTAGATTTATAAATAATCTTTTTATCAAGCTTATCACCAGTAAAAACAATTTTATCCCAATTTTTAATTTTTACATAAACAGGAAAATCAATATAAGGAGCATAATCTTTTTTATGCTTTCCTTGAAGATAATACGCAATCAATGTACTTAACCTTCCTAATGGTTTATTTTTAGCATCAATTTCTATCTCTTCTTTTTCGATTTTTTTTGTCTTTGCCATCTTTATTATTTAATATATTTTAACATATAATTAAATTATGCTAGAGGAGATTAAAGAAAAATTAGATATTGTAGAATTTGTGAAAAATTATGTAGAGCTAAAAAAAGTAGGAAGTTATTATAGAGGTTTATGCCCTTTCCATAGCGAAAAAAATCCATCTTTTTATGTTTCTCCACAAAAACAAATTTTTAAATGTTTTGGTTGTGGAAGAGGAGGAGATGTTGTTACATTTTATATGATGATAGAAAATTTAGATTTCAAAACTGCAATAAAAAGATTAGGAGAAATGGTTGGTATTGATATAGAAGCTGAAACTAAAAAGGAAGATAAACATATTAAAAAACTTTTAGAGCTTAATAAAATAGCATTAAATTTCTTTAAGAAAAATTTACAAAAAAATAAGGAAGCATTAGATTATCTTAAAAGAAGAGGGGTTAATGAAAAGTTTATAGATTTTTTTGATTTAGGTTATGCAAATATTGGTAATGAATTAAGAGATCACCTTTTTAAATTAAATTATAGTTTGGAAGATTTAAAAATTGCAGGGCTTATTAATGATAAAAAAGAAGACAAATTTCAAAATAGGATAATTTTCCCTTTAATAGATCATAAAAATAGAGTTGTTGGATTTACTGGAAGATTGTTTCCTGAAAGGGAATATGGGCCTAAATATTTAAATTCGCCAGAAACTCCTTTATTTAAAAAATCTCAATTCATATATGGGTTAGTTTATTCAAAAGATTATATTTTAAAAGAGAAAGAAGTTATTGTTACAGAAGGACAATTTGATTTTATTTTATCATTTCAAAATGGATTGAAAAATGTTATAGCAATTTCTGGATCAGCATTTACAGATGAGCAATTAAATATATTAAAAAGATATTGCAATAAAATAGTTTTTGCCTTGGATAATGATGAAGCAGGGTTTAAGGCTTTATTAAGATCGAGCTTGAATGCTTTAAAAAATGGATTTATTTTAGAAAAATTAATTTTTGAAACAAAAGATTTAGGAGAATTTTTTGAAAGAGGATTTAAAATTGAAAATCTTAAAAAGATACCATTAATAGAGTTTCTAATGAGCTATTATGCTGAAAATTTTGATTTAAATAAAATCGAGAATAAAAGGTTAGTTTTATCATCTTTGCTTCCTTTAATAAAATTTTATGACCCTGCCTTAAAAACAGAATATATTAATCAACTATCTTATCTTTTAAATATAAATGAGAGGTTTATTTTGGAGGAATTAGAAAAAATAAAAATTGAAAAGATCGAGGAAGAAAAGAAGTTAGAGTTTATACCAGGGGATAGATTAAAAATTCTTTTAGAAAGATATAGTGCAATTAGTTTGGTTTTGAATAAAGAAAAAGATTTAGGTAATATTAGAGAGTTTTTGGATGAAGAAGGAGCAAGTTATATTGAAAAAATTATAAATGGAGTGGATGATAATGATGTAGAGATAATAAAATTAAGAAGTTTGTATGAAAAATCTTTAAATATTAATTTGGAAGAAGAACTAAAGTTTTTAGAAAAAGAAATTGCTAAAGAATTTTACAAAAAAAAGATAAGGTTTTTGAAAGATTTAATAAAATTTAATGAAAATCAACATATTGACAATATTCTAAAAGAAGTTAAAATATATATTGAGAAATTAAAAGAATTAGAGAAAAATGGTTAAGAAAAAAAGAGGAAGAAAACCAAAAAAACCAGAAGTTATAGAGGAGAAGATAAAGGAATTGATAAATAAAAATAAGGCTAAGGGATTTGTAACAGAAAAAGATATTTTGCATTATTTCCCCAACATTGAATCGGATATTGATTTACTTGAAAAAATTGCAGAAAGATTAGAGGTTGCTGGATTAGAGATTAAAAGTAGTGGTGAGTTATGGAATTTGAATGAAGAGATTAATGAGGAAACTATTACCAAAGAATTAGAATCAGCAGGAAATTTACCAACAGCAATTCAACAATATCTAAAGGAAATAAACAAAATACCTTTGTTAACTCCAGAAGAAGAAAGAGAATTGACAAAAAGAGCATCACAGGGAGATATGGAAGCAAGAGAAAGATTAATCAAGTCAAATCTTAGATTAGTTTTTAGTATTGCAAAAAAATATTATGGAAGAAGTAGAAAATTAAGTTTTATGGATCTATTACAGGAAGGAAATTTAGGACTAGCAAAGGCTATTGATAGATTTGATTATAGAAAAGGGTTTAAGCTTTCAACATATGCTACATGGTGGATAAGACAAGCAATAACAAGAGCAATGGCAGATCACGCAAGAACAGTAAGGTTGCCTGTCCATATAATTGAGCAACTTTATAAATTAAATAAAATACAAAAAAGATTAAGTGAAGAGCTAGGAAGACAACCTACTCCTGAAGAATTGGCAAGAGAAGCTGGTATTAGCGAGAAAAAAATACATAAATTATTAAAGCTAACTCAAGATGTTACTCCATTAGAGTTATCTATAGGAGATGGAGATACAGAGCTTAGAGATTTAATTAGGGATGACAAAACAATATCTCCTGAAAAAGAAGCTAATTTGGAGGTTATAAGAGAAAAATTATTAAAAGCAATTGAAGATTTGCCACCAAGAGAAAGAGAGATAATAAAATTAAGATATGGGCTAAAAGATGGAATTATGCATACATTGGAAGAGGTTGGTAAAATTTTTGGGATAACAAGAGAAAGGGTTAGGCAATTAGAAATTCAAGCATTAGAACAGCTCAAAAATCATGGCATTATATTAGATATTAAAAATAATTATTAAATGATCTATAGAAAATATCGTCCAAAAAAATTTAATGAGATAAGAGGGCAAGATATGATTGTTAAGATTCTAAAAAATTTTTTAGCAAATATTGATAATATTCCACAAGGATATCTTTTTGCAGGCCAAAGGGGGACAGGAAAAACTTCAACAGCAAGAATATTTGCGAAAGCTTTAAATTGTTTAAATTTAGATAAAGATTATGAGCCCTGCGATGAATGTGTAAATTGTAATAATTTTAATAATTTTAAATTTTTGGATTTAATAGAACTTGATGGTGCTTCAAATAGAGGTATTGATGAGATTAGAAATTTAAAAGAGCATATAGGATTTAAGCCTATGCAGGGTAAATTTAAAGTTTTTATAATAGATGAGGCCCATATGCTTACAAAAGAGGCTTGGAATGCTTTATTAAAAACATTAGAAGAACCACCAAAGCATGTTATTTTTATTTTAGTTACAACAGAGCCAGAAAAAATTCCGGTAACAATTTTATCAAGGGTGCAGAGGTTTGATTTTAGAAGAATACCATTAAAAGATATGGTTGAAAAATTGAAGATGATTTGCGAAGATGAAGGTATTGAAGCAGATGAAAGTTCTTTATCTTTAATTGCAGAAGAATCAGAAGGAGCATTAAGAGATGCAGAAACATTATTAGAAAAGATAATTTTATCTTTAAATCCAACGAAAAAAATCAATGTAGAATATGTTGAAAATTTTTTAGGAAGAGCTAGTAAGGTTAAGGTGTTGGAATTTTTAAAGAAATTGTTTGATAAAAATTTAGAAGAATGTATTAAATTTATTGATGATATTTATAAAGAAGGATTTGATCTTTTAAATTTTAATAGAGAGGTAGTAAAGATTTTAAGAAATATTTTGATGCTTAAAACTTACCCACAATGGAGAGCTAATTTGCAAAGAGAATATTCAGAAGATTTTTTGGAAAAAATAACCGAATTATCACAAAAAGTAACTATTCCTGATCTTCAAAAAGCTATAAGATTATTTTTAGATTCAGAGAGCGGTTTTAAAAAAGATCCACCAATACCAACTTTACCATTAGAAATTTCAATAGCAGAGTTTATCCTTTAAATTTATTCTTTTAAAACTTCAGGAATAGCCTCTATAAGATCAGTAGCAGTTAATCCTTCTTTTAACCTTTCGCCTGCGATTTCTCCAGCTCTTCCATTTATATAAGCACCTGCTTGAGCTGCTAAAAATGGATCAATTTTTCTTGAAAGTAAGGCACCGCAAATTCCTGCTAATGTATCTCCAGTACCACCAACAGCCATATATGGTGAGCCAAATTCACATAAAGCAATCTCTTTTCCATTAGATATAATATCAGGTTTTCCTTTTAATAAAATAACAGCTTTTAATTTCTCTGCTTCTTCTTGCACAATTTTTATTTGTTCTTCAACAGGCAATTGATAAACTTTTCTATTAGTTAAAACAAAAAATTCATATGGGTGAGGAGTTATTAAAAAATTTTCTTTTATAACATTTTTATTTTTTGCTACAGCATAAATCGCATCAGCATCTATAACTGCTGGGATATCGATTTTTTCTAAATAAGATATTATAGCCTTTTGTGTTTCTTTTTCTCTGCCAATTCCTCCTCCAATAACAACAGCAACATTTCCATCAGCAACATTTTTTGAATATTCTGTTATTTCAAATAAAGTTTGTAGATGTTTTCTTTTTAAATATTTACCATCCAAAGGGTATGAAACTAAGTTTGGAGAAAATGAAGCAACTATATCTGCTGCCCTTTTTGGAGCAATTATTTTTACCATCCCTACTCCTGATCTAAAAGCAGCCATAGCATTTAAGGCAGGAGAGCCAGAGTAAATCTCAGATCCCCCAATAACAAGCAAAAGCCCAAAATCATACTTTTTATAATATTTATTTTTCTCCCTTTCAGTAAAAACTAATTTTAAAACCTCTTTAGTAACTTTTAACATGAAATAATTATAGCACAAGACCCCAAATACTATTAACGACATCTCCTGCCCGCTGGCAGACGAGGATGCAATTTCCCCGCCAAATAGTTTGTATTTCTCAATTTCTTAAGAAAATGAGAAATTAAAATATGTTATTTTAAAAGATGTTTAGATAGAGATAGGATTGCTTCGAAATTGTCTTGGGGTGAGGCTTTAACTTGAAATTTATATCCACATTTTTGACATCGATAATAAATTATATATTCACCACCTTTTATGTCTATTCCTATTGGCTTCATCATCCCACCGCATTTTGCTTTTCTATCTCCTGGATTAATGTCAACATGCTTTGACCATAAACAATTTGGGCAATGATCAGTATAACCTGTTCCTTTAACAAAACTCCCACATTTTTCACAAACAAAATCTTCTTTCCTTCTTTGAAACTTTTTCTCCTGCATATCCTATCTTTATTATAACATCTAAAATACTTAACGACATCCGATGTCGTTAAATGGGCAAAAATTCAAAAAATATAGATTTTAAAAGGAAAATTCATTAACGACATCCGATGTCGTTAAATTGGTTCGGGTAGCCTTATCCAATTTTTATCCGGTACTCCATCCGGTCCTAATCCGGGTAATTTTATCTGGTCCTCATCCGGGCGATATTGTTTTTAAATATCTATTATAAATTCTCCTATATATTTGTTATCTTCATTTTCTATTTTTGCTTGGTGGTATGTGATTGCTTTTATATCTTCTTTTAAAGATTTATATTCCTCTCCAATTAATTTTGCTTTTAATTTTATTTCTTCATTTTTTATTATTTTTATCTCTTTTACTTCAAAAATCATTTTTTCAGTATATGTTAAAGATAAAACTTCTGACAAAAAATCAATATAAAGCAAAACCAAATCTTTTGATGAAAGCTCAATATCTCTTTCAATTTTCTTGCCTCCCTTCTCTGCTCCTAAAAATTCGTTTAATGCTCTCAATGATTCAATAAAAAGATTTTCTAAACTATCCGATCTTATTCTTATTTTTAAATCAGCTGTATGAGGTAAATATTCGTACATTAACCTAATGGCCAAATTTCTGCTTCTCTTAATATTTTTCTTGCTTTTTCTATAAGATTTTTATTTTCTTCTTTATTTGGGTTAATATGATCAGGATGCAAAATCCAATGTGGCTTGCCGTCCTCCCCAATATAAACAATAACTTTATCTTTTATCTCTTCTGGTGGCTCTCCTTTTCCTTCTATAGGAAACTTATCACTTAAATATTCTTCCTTCTTTGGAAATTTTTCAATTGGGAAAGGCATAATTGTTTAAATTTTTAATACGACCTTTATAATTATAAGATGGATATAAAAGATTTTGAAAATAAAAAAGTTTTAATTTTTGGATTAGGAATATTAGGAGGCGGTGTTGCGAGTGTTAAATTTTTTAGTAAGATCAAGGGTGTTAAGTTGAGAATAACTGATTTGAAAAGTAAAAAAGATCTTGCTGAATCATTAAAAAAGATAAAAGATATAAAAGCTGAATATGTTTTTGGAAAGCACAGAAAAGAAGATATAGATTGGGCAGATGTTGTTGTTGTAAATCCTGGGGTTGGTATAAATAATGAATTTGTAAAATATGCTTTTGAGAAGAAAAAAATTGTTGTTAATGATCTATCTATATTTTTTAATTTAGCAAAAGCAGAAATAATCGCAATAACAGGAACAAGAGGAAAAACAACAACATCAAACTGGATATATCATTTTTTGAAAAATGGATTAGAAAATAAAAAAGTTTATTTAGGAGGTAATCAGCCAGAAAATCCTTTGCTAAAAATTTTGCCAAAAGTAAAAAATGGAATAGTAGTTATCGAGGTTTCATCTTTTCAATTAGAATTTTGTAATAAAAAAATTGGGAAAAATTTACCAAAGATAGCAATAATAACAAACATTTACCCAGATCACTTAAATAGATATAAAACTATGAAAAACTACATAAAACAAAAAACAAATATATTTTTAAACCAGGGCGAAAATGATTATTTAATTTTGAACAAGGATAATAAATGGACAAATTATATTTTAAAATTTAAGCCAAAGTCAAAAGTTTTGTTTGTATCAAAAAAGGAAATTAAAAATGATGGAATTTATCTAAAGAATGATTTTTTGTATATAAGGCTAAATAAAAAAGAAAGAAAAGTTTTTGGAGTTAAAGATTTTCTTGAAAAATACGGAGAGCATAATTTGTATAATTTAATGAATGCAATATTAACTGCTTATATTTTAAATGTTCCTACAACCAAGATAAAAAAACTTATTAATTCCCTGCCCCAAGTTAGATTTAGACAAGAAATTATTTATAAAGATAAAAATTTAATGATTGTTAACGATAGTTCTGCAACAAGTCCTGAAGCAACAATCCAAGCAATTGAAAGATTTAAAGACAAAAATTTGATTTTAATAACAGGAGGGACAGACAAAAATTTAGATTTTAAAAACTTAGCAAAAGAAATAAAAAAATATATAAAACCTGAAAATTTGATCTTATTAAATGGGAGTGCAACAAAAAAATTAATTGAAGAATTAAGAAAAATTAAATATAAAATAAAAGAAGAAAATATTTTTGAAGATTTAAAAGATATAGTAAGCAACATTTTACTCGGATTTAAAACGGATATAATACCCGGATACAAATCGGATTTATCCGGTAAACATCCGGGTAATTTATCCGGTAAACATCCGGGTAAATCTGTGTTGTATCCGCGTTCATCCGTGGTTCTGTTCTCTCCAGCTTCTGCATCTTTTGAAAAATTTAAAAACGAATTTGATAGAGGAAAAAAATTTAATAAGATAGTTTATAATTTTTTAAAATGAAGTTTATAATTTTTTAAAATGAAAAGAATTTTGACAGGAATAAAACCAACAGGAGAAATACAGCTTGGGAATTATTTAGGAATGATAAAAGAAATTATAGATATGCAAAACAAATATGAAGTTTTTT
>Ga0209225_1002511_pt1 | contig 16439 bp, 25 predicted proteins | sample WasSprMetagenome_FD_184732 | JGI IMG/M metagenome (GOLD analysis project Ga0209225, IMG submission 184732) | Sulfidic aquatic microbial communities from Washburn Spring, Yellowstone National Park, USA - WS (SPAdes) (version 3) | ecosystem: Environmental > Aquatic > Thermal springs > Hot (42-90C)...
GTAGCCGAAACTATTACTAGTGAGGAGGCATTGCCATTCATGCGTAGGGGGTTCATCACCTGGTCAGGCACCAAATGATTCAAAAGCTCTCTGCTTTAGAGAGCCAAAGAATTGTGTGAGCATTGCTGTGCTTTTGGATTACTTGTGGCGTTACCTCGTAGTGATCTCTTCTAGCATGTGAATCCTGTTCTGTAGGTTTCTAATACTCTTCAAGTAGTTTATGGAGCATTTGAAGCACTCCCACTCTTCTGGAACTGCTACAGCAATTATTGTCCTCTTCTTAGCGTAGTGTGCTAGTGCTAGAGCTAGCTTGACATCACTTGAATGATTCTCGACACTCTTCCCCTCTTTCACAACAGTGCATTGCTTTAGTGCTGGTTCCTGGAGACATGCAGCTCTCTTGATATCCTCGACAACGTTACCCAAGTTCTCCTCTCTCAACACAGCTCCTGCAGTAACTTTCTCGATCTGCAAACCAAGAATTTTACTAGCCTTTCTCGCTAAATATTCTCGATAGTAAGTCGCATCGAGCTTGAATGATGGTGCGCCACTCCTTATCAATGCATTGATCCTGCTTAACATGATAGGATCCAGCTTAATCACAGTCTTAGCACTCAACACGTCTTCAGGGACCTTGCCTTCTTCATCAGCAATAAGCAAGTACTCTAATGCAGGGATGTGCTCATCACCAAAGCCCATATTCATAAGCTTCAGTAAATCGAGTGTGCTCCTTCTATTCACTACAATATCTCTGTAAACCTGGTCAAGCAACTTAATTACCTTCTCCACATACTTTGCAAACAATTCTAACGTGATTGAGCGTAGCTGTAGATCCTCAAATAAGAGAATACTCTTCATCTTAAACCTCTTCTTAACCCTATCCAGCTTCTGCCTTAATTCAGGCTGTAAGAGCCTTACCCAGGAATAGTAGTAGTATGTATCGAGAAAAATGCTCATTAGTTACTGCCGCTCCTCATAACCCTCGATTACCCTATCAATGCTCGCTATGATCTCATCTATTTTCTTTAGCCCTTCATCAATAGCTTCACAGCTGTATCTATTCCTCTTTAAGCTGTTGAGCACGTTGATTAGTGTTGCAATGATTTGTGTTGCCCCTTCAATTAGTTTGTTGCGTATTGCTTCATCCCCTATTTTTTCGTAGAGTGTGAGCACAATATTCATGGATATGCCTGCATGGATTACTAGGTCCCATACCCTGCACCTGGTGTCTGTGTCTGCAACTGCTTCCTTAAACACGTCTAGAGATTCGTTAACAATTATTACAATGTCTACGCCCTTGTCTAGAAGGCGCTTCAAATCATTGGCAAAGCTATTTAAGCCCTTGTCTAGGAGCAGCGTGCTCATGGTCATAGTATCTCCTCGCCCAGATCCCTACCTCTAACCTCGTCAAGACTATAGACGTGCTGTAGCAGCTCATCTAGGCTCAGCTCACCAAAGTTCTTAACAACCTCGTCAGCAATCTTCTTAGCATCTCCACCAAGCTTAATATTGTTGTAGAGTGCTGTGTAGAGGGTTATACCCTTATCAAGCTCGACAACCCCCACAACACCGTCACGCTCCAGCTCATCAAGAATATCTAGAACAGCCTTTGAGAAAGGTCCATAGAGGTACTTAACCCACCTCACATCAAGCAACCTCTTCCCAAAACGCTTCCAGTGCAAGTAGTCCACAAGGAAAACAAGCTTCATAAGCTTAGTCCTCCCAATACCTTTCCCAGTAGCTCTATAGTACCTGGTGATCAGGTAGAGAATGAGCTCTCTAAGCATCTTCACCCCAATATATGCACACCCTAACCCACATTATAATGCACAGAGCACAATGCATAAAAATGCATAAACCAGATCTTTTATGCAAGCATAGCACTCCAGTATTACCTATTAGTATTTATAGAGTATTACCAGGGTTAAAAAACCTCATTAATATCCAAGAAAAACCAAAAGACTTACCCAAGCCCCTAATAAAACACAGCAAACCCTAGCTCTGCTCGCAATTAAGACCATTCCTCATGCAGGGTCAAGACCTTTACGCCACCACCACACACATTTATAGGGTATTTATAGTAGGTGTAGCGTGAAGTGCTTACTGGGAGAGAACTGAGTATGGCTACACACATTGTTTGTAGAAACTGTGGCTATAGAACTCCTCTTAGTTTTAGGCTTAGGACTGAGGCTCCTATTCACTTTGTTGTTGCTTGCCCTAGCTGTGGCTATAGGGGTGTCTATAGCTACACTTTCTCGGCGGATCCCAGCTTGCAGGAAAAATACGTTCAGTGGCTAACCCTGGCTATCTGCGTTGCGCTGATCGCTGTATCCATTGCTATGGCGGTTGCTTTGACAAGGCACCTCACGCTACCGAGCAAACCTGAGTCGCTGTACATCACGGTCATCAACCCTCCAAACTCTTCGCTAGTGCTGGAACTGACATTAATTAGAATCAGCAGATCTGGCGACACAGCGCCAAGCATACTGGTCTCGATTAGAAACGCTGGCGCAGCTCCACACAGCGGAAGAATCGAGGTGGTGGCGTACCGTGTAGGGTGTGGCGAATATGTTATTGCATATGGGGAGACAGCAGTTGAGGTGCCGCCAAACAGGACAGCCACGGCAATAGTGCAACTAAAACTGAGACAAGGCTACAGAGCAAAAGACATTAACAGCATAGTAGTAGCACTAAACCAGACCAGCTAGCCACAAAGCATTTTATTTATTTAACACTGCCACAGCTACGGCTCTATGTTTTCAGCTCTAGTGTATATAAATGCACAGAAATTAAGAGTGGTTGCTGGTGAGCTCTGTGGTCTTGTTCAGAAAGAAGCTGAGTGAAGATATGTGCATTGTTGCTTTAGTGGCTCTGCATGTGCTTAAGAGGCGTCTTGATGCTGGGCAGGAGCTTGCTGTATCAGCTAGGGACATTGCTGAGCTTGGGATTGAGAGGTACGGCATTGAGATCCCGGAGAGCCTCGCCAAAGAGACTCTTGAGAAGCTTGTTGATATGGGAATCATGAGAAAGGGTGAAGAGGGTTGCTACACGCTGACAGACATAGCGATGCAGGTGTTCACAGCGTCACACAACATGGCACGCAAAATAGACAACATCAACCTGCCGGATATCGCCAGACAGGCAATAGTAGTAGCATCAATGCTCAGATCATCAGGATACAGCGCACCACAGCTCATAAAAACCATGAACACGCTGAGAAGCGTAGCAGAGTGCGGAATCAAAGCACTTAAAAAGCTTGCAAAAAGCGTTAAGTAGCCACAGCTGTGACCAAGACAAACAAAAAACTTTTTAACCACACTAACAACTAATTTTATACTTGGCGACATAGGAGGCATCACCTCATGATGTGGGTCGTGGGCTAATCCACGATCCGAAACCTCATGATCATCCCATCACCTTTGTTTTCTGAGTTCAATGAGTCTTCGAGCCTCGCTCCGCAAGCACCACCTTTTCTAGTGCTTGTTTTCGCCACATCTGTGGCTAGAAATAAAAAGAGTGAGGGGTTAAAGTGACGCACCTCCTCGACGGGTTCCAACTCAAACCCGGCTCGCATATACGGCGCGGTTTTTCAATGCACTACCGGCTCGCAAAGCATATACGGATTCAACCTTTAGCTTGGCTGTGCTTCAGTTTATCCATGGTTCGCACAGCTACACCGGATTTCACACACCCATTGGCTCGCATTATGGACATGGACTCCGGTTTCTTCATGGCTCGCAAGTCAACAGTGGGTTTCATTTTAAATTCGGCTAAAAAATGTGTTCGTTTTTGTGATTTATGTCTGTTTCTGTTGCTGTTTATATATCTTCAGCTCTGTTACCCAGTCGTAGTATTCTCTCTCTGTCCACCAGCCGAGGGGGCTGAGCACCAGGTCGTAGAAGCTCTGCAGAACTGCTGGGTCTTCTGTGTCCAGCACTGGCGGTATGCATTGGTGTGGCTGTTTCTCGCATATATACGGCTTTCTAACAGGTAGACCCTGGAGTGCTCTTCCAACTGTGTGCCAGTGTGCTAGGAACAGCTTTACTGTTACTCTCCTTGCGTGTGCTAGGTGGTGTGCCTTTGTCCAGTCTGCGTGCTTCTTTGTGCTCTCTTCGAAGAGCTTGTGGTACATCATTTTGTAGAAGCCTCCCCTCATCCTAAAGCTCTCACCCAATCTCCACATCATTGTCCTTGCAACAGGGTTCCAGTTTGTTGCCTGCCCAGAGACCCTCCTAGGAGCTTTTCCGTTCTCTACGTGGAGACCTGAGTACTTCCACAGCTTGCTCACAGTATCAAACCTCGCAGGGTTCAGCACAGTTATTAGATAGGCTGACATAGCCGCTCCGACACCGTCAACATGCTGAAGGTATTGGATATACAGCGGGTGGCCCTCAACCCTATGCTCAAGCTCTCTGTAAAGCTTCTTCTCAATCGATTCAAGCTCTTTCAGTACACTGGTTAAGACCTCTGGCGATTCAACATAGACAACAGCTGTAGGTGCTCCGCATAATGGACACTTATCTCTCTCACCCTTTGCAAGCGGAATCATGTGTCTGCTTGGGCACAGGCTGAACTTTGTTATCTTAACCCTTAGCTCTGTTGCCTGCCTCAGCTTCTGAATGTCGTAATATGTTTTCAGGACTCTTAGAATCTCCATCTCTGTTTTTGAATTTGGGTTTATCTGTGTTGACATGGATTTACCCCGAAAAAATTTGATGTTTATTACTGTTGCTCGCCTCCTAGAATCATCTTAATTATTGCAACTATTTGTTTGATTTGCTCAAGGGACTTTGTCTCTGCATCTGTAGTCTTTCTGATGTTGTTTATTATTGTCTCTATTTCTTCTGGCTTTAGGTTGCATGCAATGTCTATAAGGTCTCCGACTGTCTCAAGCTCTCTTGACAGCGGTATTACGTCGTATACATGCTTGCCGCTGTATATATAGTGTATGGCCAGATTCTCGTTCTCTGTTTTGATGTTTATTCTGTTGAATGTATATGGAGAGTTTACGCATGTCACGCCCTTCTCGCTGTCTATAACTGCATATCTTGCTCTCCTCTCCTCCACAGGTATTGTAACATCTATTAGCCCTGTTGGTGCGTGTAGAGATATTCTTATGTTTATCAGGAATGCAATCTCCTTACTCACATCAATCTCTCTTCCAACAGCATCAATCAGCTCTATAAGTGTGTGCAGAGCTTTCTTAATGTCGCTTATGCTCATTGTTGCTCGCCTCCTAGAATCATCTTAATTATTGCAACTATTTGTTTGAAGTGTTAATCGGTTCTGGTCACGCTTATAGCTGTGTATATGGCTTTTAAAGTGTTTGTAGCGCTTTCAAGTTTTTTAATCTCCTCCTCCACAGCTGTTGCGCACTTGTTTATTGTGCTCGCATACATATTCTCAAACTCTTCAACATCTGTCTTGCTTGGATTTTCAAATACTCCTCTGTCAATGCTCCACATTCTCATATCTTCAGCGCCTATGTCTACAGCTTTCAAAGCCTTTTTTTCTACTGGGTCTATCACCATGATTATGCATCTCTCCCCTCTCCTGCACATCATGGTCACATCGCTGTACACACATATTATGTAGCCCTTCAGCAACTCCTCAAATCTGTTTAGAGTAGACTCTATGTCATCTAGAAGGTTTTTGACATCATGTGCAAGTGTAAGCATTTTCCTGACATCTTCAATAGTCATGTCCATCCCCGAAAAATAGGGGCTGAGCAAAACTTTTGCTAACCTCTCACTGTTTTAAATCTCTTCTTAGGTAAGGAATTCTTCTCATTGATACTACAAACCCTAACTTTCGGCTCGCTATTGAAAATGCGGAACTGTTCTATAAGTAAGTAGACTAAACTGAATCTGGAGACAGCTCATCATCATCATCGAATAGGTCTGCATAAGTGTCTGGCGCTCTCCAAATCTCCTCAAATCTCACAGCTGTCTTGGTGTCTATATGGAGCCTTGCCTCGTACACTCTGTCATCACATCTAATTGATAGAATTATGTCATCATCATCATCTGTCATCAGTCCGACCTTCTTGCATATCTGTTTGAGCACAGGCTCTATAAGTGCTTCAACAGTGTACTCATTGTCAACATCTCCTATAATCTCTAAAAGCCTTCCAATTAGCTCTAGGTATGCGTCAGTCGTTTTGATTCACCTCAGCTCAGAACCATTCTCACCAGTGCTAATAGTTGTTTAAGCTTCTCAATAGTCTCGCTGTAGCTGTTCAAAGTGTATTTGGCTGCCTCGATAAGCCTGTCAATATCCTCTTCCCTCATGTTGCATGCCAGTCCCAGAATGTCTTTCAGCGTTGAGAAGCAATATGTCCTGCCTGATGCTCTGCCTGAACGCTCTAGTGCTATGCAGTAGCCCCTCGGTATTGTGTAGAACTTGATTGTGTTATAGCTGTAGTTCTTCAGCTCTTCGCACACAGGCTTCCCATCATCGATGCTAATCTCCTTAAGAGTCCTTTCACCCACAAAAATCTCTGCACATCTAAGCATATTTGATGTTGGTGGCGACTCGCTGAAAACATTCTGGCTCAGCAACGTCTCAAGCTCTGTATAAGCATGGTTTATAGTGTTTCCGAGCATCAGCAGTTGCTTCAGCTTGTTCAGAAGACCTTCATTAATCATGTCCATCCCCGAAAAATGTTTAATCTAGAGTCATCTTAAGAAGTGTTAGTAGCTGTTTTAGCCTGTCTATCTCCTGCCTCAGCCTGTCCATAGCCTCATCGGTTACGCTGAAGCAGCTCAAGACCCTATCAATAAAAGCCTTTACTTCTGGTAGCTGTAGCATATTATTCAACTGCGTGCTGAGCGTTTTTTGAACGAAGTCTGGGTCTGTGTAGAAGCGCTCGTTTGGCCGTATTATTATTGTTATGTTTGACCTGTTCGATATGTAGCAATGGTTTATTAGTGGTTGGCAGGAGACGTCAATGTCGGTACAGCTCCCCCTCACATCTTCAAGCACCTTCTCAGCCATGACAATTGCTTGTGATATTACATTGTATACAAGGTCTCTAACCTCGTCGGCAACTGTTAGCACCTCACGTATCAGTGCAACTGCTTTCAGAATCTTTATGTACCTCTCTGTTTCTGCACTCATAATTCCTCCTCCAGATATGGAACTAGGTCTAGGAAGTGCGCTACTGTGAACCTCTGAGCCTCTTCAAGAAACTCCTCAACTGTTGCTGGCCTCAGCAATAGGCACATGCCGTAGCCTCTCCTAACTCTCCAGCAGAACGCCCCAATCCTCCTCGGTGCAGGCTTGTCAGGTGCAACGTTGTATAGGTAGTGCTCAACAGCGTCGCTGAATATCTCGTCTGCCGTGTCATAGTACTTCCTCTTCCCATGTGCTCTTGAGATGAACATGAACAGAGGCTCGAATATGTAGTAGTCGCAACAGCTCCTCACAAGAAAAGGCTTTACATGCAACGGCTTGACAAGGTGTAGACCTGTCCTTGAGCTGTACTCAGATACAGGCACTTCAACAAGCTTTATCCTAACACCCTCAACCTCATTTAAAACGTCTTCAGGCGGGTTCCATAGCCTAAACGCTCTGAAAACCCTTGCATCCGATATCATTACAAGCACAAGTGGCGGTGAAAGCCCCTCGTGGTTAAGGTAGTGCATTGGGTAGACTATCACATTAACCCCCGAAAAAGTTGTTTATAGTGTTAATGCTATGTATGCGTATGTCTGTTTCAGCTCTTCTAGTGCTGTGCTTAGCCTCTGTAGCCAGCTCCTCAATACCTTTGCAACATCTTCAGCGCTTCTGTAATTTGATATGAATATTCCGCCGAAATCCATGCTAAATGTCCTTAGCAGGTGTCTAGCGTCGTGGCACATGTCGTAGTGCTTGTCCAGTTGCTTTCTAGCCTCTTCACCAATCATTCGCCTGATGCTGTAGACCATGTAGCACACCTCGTCACGTGCCTTGTCCACCCTGTGCCACAGCTCATCGATTTCTCTCGCCAGTCCCTCTGGGATGTCCCTGAACCTCATAAACTTGTGGAGGTCTGCCAAGACCTTAGCCCTCCTGTTCTTCATCACAACTGTCCACCCAAGCCTTGCTCCTGTTGTAGGCTGTCTGAACACGTGTTTAAGCCCCTCAACCTCAACCTCGTACACAACCACGCCACCTATGTTCAAAACATTTATGCTTGCCCTTGGGAGCCCAAGTAGCTCGCTAGCACTTTTGAACAGAGTCCTGTACACATCCAACAGAGCCTCGTTCCTGCAGAAAAACACCTTGACAATGTATGTGTGCTCGCAGGAGCCGTACCTATCAATCTCAGCAATGGGTGATAGACTCTCCTCATCCCTTTCCCCAGCACCGTAGACAAAAACCCTGCGCCTAGCAATGCGGTACAGAGTAGCCTTAGCCAACTGCTTGTATCTATCAACAGATACAGAAACAAGGTAGTCGCTATCACGATAGCGCTTTAATTCAAACAAGCTGGAAACAGCTGTTGACATGGGTAACCCCGAAAAAGTGTTCACGCTGTTAGTATTGCTAGTGCTATTCTCTCCCTCATTACCTCAACAGCCTTTTCTAGAAGCTGTGCGTATTTCTCAAGCTTTTTCCTCAGGTCTTCAATGTTGTTTGTCCACACCTTTCCGTCCCTAGCGTCATCTACAAAGTCCTCTACTGCGTTCATAACTGGTGTTGGTATTAGAAGCGGTTTGGTGTCTCTGCTCCTAGACTCGTCAATAAGCTCTTCATACTCTTTGTACAGGTTTACAACTTTTTCAACAAGCTCTCTCCCAACCTCTGATACCTCAACCTTCTCCCTAGCATTTGTGAATATCCTTATAAGCTCTGCAAGACTCTTATCAACTTTCTCAACAATTGGAAGATAGTCACCGACTTTATACCACCACAGCACCCTAGCACCGTACCTCGGAAGGTGCGGAACCTCAAGCACTCCGCTCTCCAAGCACTTAGCGCTAACAAAAGTAGCATATACAGCGTCGCCAACCACCTCGGTAATGGCTATCCTATTGTTCTTACCCCTGTAAATGTGGTACATACCTTTTCGAATCCTTGCTGTGACTGGGCTGTCTGTAGGCAGTATGTATGCCTGAACACAGCTGTTGCCAACAAGCTCATACAACTCACTCTTCTCAAGCCTAATCACATGCACATCCCCTGGCGCTACCATGACCTTTCCAAGCTCTGGCTGGTTACTCAACCACTCTTCAAACATCTTCAGCTTCCTTGAAATAGTTCTCCTGCTCCTGTAGCAGTTGCAGACAATGTCTTCAACGGCTTTCCTGAACTCCTCCTCAGTCATCCACCTGTCCTCATAAGGTGCGATAAACTCTCTGCACCTAATGCTGTGAAGCCTCATGACGTGCCACACAAGCTTGACCTCCCTAAACACCTTAGTCCTCTTCAGGTTTGTTCGTTTCATCGGCAGGAAGCCTCTCCTCAAGCTCCTTACAAACGCATACTGTAAGTTATAAGTTCTCTTAAGTGGTTGAAGCTTGACAATTGCGTACCACATGAGCAACCCCGAAAAAAGAAGGTGTGAAAAATGTTATTAGGTTCTTATCTTGAAGCTCCTCAAGAACTCTGGTGGCTGTTTGTATGTTGTGAACGCAAGTATTCTGCTTGCATACTTCTTCAGCAGGTTCTGAACATCTCTGTTGTTAATGTCGTATATCTCCCAGTCGCTGAAAATAACTACCATATCGCTGTTGCTGAACTTAGTGTCAACCACTTTGAGGGCTGGCAGAATGCAGGTTCCGCCACCGCCTCTAAGACCTGTCTTAAGCTTCTCAATGTCTCTCTGAGACTTTAGAACTATTGGGTCATAGGCTGTAGCGTCCCACGGAATCACAACAACCTCTGCATTCTCCTTAAGAATCCCATAGACCTCGCTGACAAACTTCTTAAGCTCCTTCTCACCAATAGAACCGCTGGTATCTATTAGCACCAGCACCCTGTTCAGCTTAAGAGTCTCCTTACCTGGGTAGACAAACGGTAGCTTTCTTGAAGGTCTTGACCAAGTCCTCTTAACCTTGCTCCCAATTCCCTTGGTCAGCGTTAATAGTAATAGCCTTCTCCAATCAATCTCTGGCTTCAGCAGTTCATTTATTAACCGCTCCCATCCTGCTGGCAACATCCCTGCCATCTTAGCAGATACCAATGCTTCAGCCATTTTCTCTCTCCACCTCTTCTCCAGCTCATCCTCGCCCTTACCCTCAGCATCACTATCCTCCTTATCACCTTCATTTACAGGAATCCTATCCTTGCCTTCACTCTCCTTACCTTCACCACTCTCTTTCTTTTCCTTCTCATCCTTTCCACCCTTACCTTTCTCCTCGCTCTCCTTACCCTCTCTGAATACATCCCTAACCTTCGGTGGCTTAACGTTCTTTTTCTCTCTCTTGCCGTTTTCCTCAACCTCAACCTCTATGTCTCCTTCTGGTGATGGGAATGGCGATGGGAAGCCTCCCTTACAGCTACATCCCCTAATGGTAACTATCTTCACTTTCTTTGCAAGCTCATCCAGTATCTCCTCAAAGCTCTTCTCCTTAACGTTCTGAATGTTGAATGTCTGTTCAAACCATTCAGGTGTTATTACATTGAGCTCACTGCCAAGGTGCTGGAACAGCGGTAGCTCCATGACATATTGATTGACTTTTACATCCGCTACAATGTTCATTAGGGCTGGCGGTATGAACTTCCTGTACCTCTCAATGTAGTCCCTCTGCCTGATAGAGTGCTTCAACACTATGTGCATCAATTCGTGAAGCAATACAAATGCTTGGTTCCTTGCCCCCCATACAGAGTCCTTGCCAATATTTGTGAACCAATCGTAACACAGGACAATCTTCAGCCCATCTGTGTATGCTGTGTCTTTACAGTCTTCAGCATATATCCATGTCTTCTTCAGCAACATTCCTAGGAACGGGTTCTTTACAATTATAGACGCCATTGCATTTTGAACAGCCTGCCTCACTTCCTCAACCTGTTTTTGGGTTAGGGGCATTAGCTTACCCCGAAAAAGAAAATTGAAGGTGAAAATGTTTTGAAGCTAAATGAACTTCGCAATGTCTTTGCTAACCTTCAGCACAATATCCATGAACCACTTTTCTGCTAGTAGCCTCTTCTTAGCATCCTTGTTCATAATCATTATCAGAATCGTTAACAGCTCCCTGTGCTTCTGCATCAGGTACTCAAAGAACTTCCTAAACCTTGCCATCCTCTCAGCATTCTGGCTCGCAATGCTAGACAGCACAAGAATCTGTATATCAAGCCTCTTATCAGGGTCAAAGCCATCAAATTTCGCTGGATTTTCCTCAAGCTCCCTCAGCACAGCATTCAAGTCTATGTTCACCTTGAATATTCTTGAGAATTTCAGCCCAACCTCCTGACCCAATCCGCCCACAGCTGTAGCCTCAATAACTTCCTCATCCGCTTCCTGCTCCCTCAACTTGTAGATGTCTATGCATGTCAAAGTCCATGAGCGTGGTGTTGGAAATGCTTCAAATGACTGTTTTGGTGGCATTAGTAGCTCTGCTGGGAATAGCTTTAGGTACACTGCACAGCTCTTTTCCCACTCATCACCATAAATTTTTTGCATGTAATTAATCCACTCATCAACAGATGGCGGTAAAACCTCATACATTTTCATTCTGTTCACAAGTGGAGCTGGCAACTCTCTAACAATTGTGCTCCACTCCGGCGTGTTCCCTGCTAACACTATCTTAATGTTTCTGCTTAGCTTCAGCTGGAAGCCAGCTTCCTTCTCCAATATAATGCTGTAGTACATGCTTATCTGGTCGTCTCTCTGAACATTGGTAATCTCATCTATGAATAGAACACCATAGATATCTGGCAACGATAGTATCTTCAGCACCTTTGGCGGTACGTACTCTACATAGTCCTTGTTAGCTGAGTGGTTAATCATCTTCGGGATTCCTAAGTCCTCTGGAAACACATGTGGTGCTACAATCCTTAGGTACACATAGAATTTGCTGGGATTCTCAAGTATCTGGTTAATCAGCTCCTCACCAGCCTCCCTCAAATCAACAAAGGTCTTTCCAAGCTTCTTTGCTTCCTCTACAGCCCTCTGCTTAATGATTTCAGTCTTGCCAATTCCAGGTGCTCCTAGCAATAGAATTCTATCAAGCAATGGGATTCTGGTAACAGGTAGCTTTACTCTACCGCCTTCCGATACAGGGGTCTGACTCATGGAGAACCCCGAAAAATTGTTTAGGATGTTAGGCTTCTCAGTGTGTGTAGCTCTCTGGCTTTCGCTATCATTTCCTCTAGCTTCTCTGCCATTCGTTCATACGCTCTGAGTGCTTGCCTTGGTGAGCGCTTCCCTATGTACATGCCGGTATCGGCTATTATGTTGTTGTCTATCAGTCTGTGTACTTCGTATCTAATTTCCTTCATCTTTCTGTAAAATGGGCTTCCAAGCACATTTTCAAGGTCTTCGGAGTCCAATGTATAATACCATCTTAGGAACTCGTCGTAAAGCCTCTCAATCCTGCTTCTCAGTTCGGTAATCTTATTTGCATATTCTATGCATTGTTTGCAGTCTCTAAACAGTGCAAATCTGTTGTAGTATCCGTATATCTTTACGCATTGCCCTTTTCCTTTTCTCACAACCAGTGTTGTCTTGTGCTTATATTCTCTGAATGGATACTCAAAGCCTTTGAACGCTATGTACATTACGCCCTCCTCTACGGTGAACGCAGACATCTTTACGCCTGTCAATGTGTAGATATAGTCGCTGAGCTCATTTACAACCTCTACATCAATGCCTACATCAAATGCGCTGTTTATAAACATACTCACATCCTCATTGTAATTGTAAGGGTCTCTGCACATAGACAGGTGTATAAATGTCTTAAACCTAATATAATCATCTTCAAGTCTAGTTTGGTCTGATACAACCTTCACACAGCACTTTGAATCACCATAATAAGTGTTCCTAGTATAGACAAGGTACCTACCATCAAAGTACAGCTTCCCCTCAATAAATGCTTTAACAATTTCACGAACATTAACCATAATAACCCCGAAAATGAAAAGCGGGGAAAAGGCTAAAAATGGTTTTGATTTAAGAATCTTGGCTGTTCTTCACAGCTTCAATAAATGTGTTGATTGAAGCTTTCAACTCCTTTACTGTTTCCTCAAGTTCATTAACTGTCTTGGTAAGGTACTCGATGTCCGTGTTGCTGACTTGGCGAGTGAATGTAATGTTGTGCAATAGCCAAATAGCTTGCCACATAATGTTGCTTAGCTTCTGCAAACGTCCTAAGATTTCCTCAAAGCGGAAAGAGATATGGCATGTAGGCTTAAACGTGTAGAGCTCCATGTGAAAAACCCCGAAAAAGTAAAAATAAAATGAGTTATAATTCGCACATCTGAGGGCTTACTTTTTCGTATCTAACATCTGCTACTACAAGTTCATCAACATCGATAACGGCTATAACCTTGTAACAACAGCTGTCTGCCTTAACTATGTAAATCGCTTCACAATATCTGCTTTCACCTTTATCATAGCACATGCCGTCTCTTCTCCACAGAACGTTTTTCTCTCCAAATAGTCTTGAAAGTGCTAATCCTATGACATCAACTAGTCCTTCGTCATCAAGCAAAAGCCCCTTCATCTTCTTCACATCTTCAATTCCCATACCTAGCCCCGAAAAAATAATGGAAAAAGGATAAAAACGTGTTACTGTGTAAGCATTGTGTATGCTAGTGCCTCTTTGGCTTCCCTGTAGAGCTTTCTGAGCTCCTTTGCAAGGTCCATTAGCTTCAGCGCATCTTCCATTTTCTTCACATAGACTCCATACATAACTCCATCCTCTTTAACAATTGTACTCGTAGCATCGTCAATTTTCTTACCGATTTCCTCTAGCCTTGTTTCATACTCCCTAGCCTTGTACCAGTCCCTCTGATAAATACTGTTTATGACATCTCTTATCGCATACACTAGCTTATTGATTTGTCTGTATGCTCTCCTTATCTTCTCAAGGCTCTTATCTTCTATTACATACTTAACCTCTTTTCTCTCATCAACAAACACTGAAAGTAGCTTTCTCTCTGCAAAGTCTATGAACATCTTAACTATATCTACCCTAAACTTCCTACCATCGATTACCATATAACTATGGACTGGATAGAATCTGAAAGAGTCTCTATCCTTAGTGTACTTTAGTCCAAATTCAACATTGTGTTCAATTCCCATCTTCTTCAGGTGGTAGAGAATACCGTTTAGCCTACTAACCGTTGTTGGTGTTGGAAATCCTGCATCTCTAAGAACAAGCATATAGACGTTTCCATACGTAGGCTTGTGGAGCTCTGCAATAATGTGACCGTGTAGCTTCCAAAGAGATATTGGGTGCTCATCGTAAATTGTTAATGTCTCGTCCTGCCAATGCTCCATTCGGTGCTCATAATAATCACACCTCCAATTATGGCAATCACGAAACTCTATAAAGCATTTGAATAACCTCTCAAACCAATCAACCATGGGAAACCCCGAAAAATAAGAAGAATGTAAAGTAATTGTGTTAGCAAAAGTTAAATAAGGGGCATTGCTCTGCTTACTATTGGTATTGGTACCTCGCCTACAAACACCATCTTTATGTTTTTACTTACATTCCACTCTGACATGATGGCTATGAGGTAGTCTGTCACATCCTCTATCACTACCATGCCGTGCACTTCTGGTAGCTCTAGTACTCTAACAATTACAGGCTTAATGTGGCGTCCATCTATGATTATTGGGGTGAGCTCATCGTATATCAGTGGTGCTATTATTCTTAAATACACATAGAATTTGCTGGGATTCTCAAGTATCTGGTTAATCAGCTCCTCACCAGCCTCCCTCAAATCAACAAAGGTCTTTCCAAGCTTCTTTGCTTCCTCTACAGCCCTCTGCTTAATGACTTCTGTATCAAGATTTGATACAAACACATTTTTAAGCCAATCCATATACGAAACCCCGAAAAAGAAACTGTAGTGTTAGAGGTTACATATTTTATGTGCAAGCGGGTCAAGTACCATACACACTCTCCCTTTCTGTACCAAGACTGTACCATACTTTATGACCTCACATGCCTCGTTTACATTCAATTCATACTCTTCACAGTAGCAATTCTTTTCAGTCTTCAAGTAGTTGACCATCTTTATTTTCTTATCTTCGACAACAATAAGCGTCTTCGACATATACTGCTCACGGTCTATCATTTCAGCTATAATGGTGGCGGTGGACGGGATTCTAACCTCATCGCTTATACAATATACGGTCATATCTAACCCCGAAAAAAAGAAAATAATGAAAGGGTAAGTGTTTAAAAGAGTACTACATTGTATGACTTTAATAACTCTTCAATTTCATTTTCATTAGGAAGGGGTATCATAATTGTTATATCTCCCCATGGATGGCATGAACAAGGATAGAATACATACAATATGCTGTCTCCTTGGTCATACTTTCCAACTTCAAAGAATCCGCAACATGCAGCGCATCCGCCGTTTACTTCACCCCTCAGTTCCTCTACTATTTTCATTATTTTTTTCGGAATCATGATTTCCATACCACAAAATGCTTCGAACAACAACTTATTTCCCTTCTGATACCTCATATAACACTTCTCCTTTGCAAACTCTAACACTTCTTCAAGATGCTGAACTATTTGATGTATTGCTAGGTATTTTCTAACAAGATGTGTTGAGGACATGGAAATCCCCGAAAAAATAATGGAAAAAGGGTTAAAAGGTTATCTAGTGATGTAGCGTACGTCAAAGTTCTCATCAATTTCTAAAGGTACCTCATAACCAGCGACATACCTAACTTCAATAAATTCAATGTCTTCTGGTTTAACGTTCTTAATGTCCTCAACCTTCTCTAACCTCTTCCTCAACCTAACAATAATTGCTAAATCTCCATTTCTAGGTGAATACATAGCTCTGTTTACTGGGACAGGCTTGGATGTTAATTGCTCTAGAAGTTTCGCTGTAGCCTCATGTCCAATGTAGCTCTCTAAGCACTCTGACATCCAAATTCTCTCAATACCCTTGTTAAATGTCAATGGCTTTGTGATTAGTATGAACGGCTCCTGTGAAGATGTTACCAAAGCGTTTAGTAAGATTAAGCACACCATAGATAGACCCCGAAAAAAGAAAAAGAATTGAATTAAAAATGGTTATTGTTGTTGGTTTTGCTGTTGCTGAACAACCACAACTTTCTTCGGCTTTATAAAGTTCAACATTGTAATCCTTGGTGGCTGTACCTCTACCTTGTTACCATTCTTAGCCTTTTTAGCCTTCCTACCATTACTCTGTAACTCTTTCTCTACTTCGGGAGTCCATGAAAGAGCCGTTATTATGCTAGGTACTATGCTCTTTCTCTGAATGGTGTTCTGAAGAACTCTAAGCTCAGCAATGTCTAT
>Ga0209225_1002512_pt1 | contig 16437 bp, 12 predicted proteins | sample WasSprMetagenome_FD_184732 | JGI IMG/M metagenome (GOLD analysis project Ga0209225, IMG submission 184732) | Sulfidic aquatic microbial communities from Washburn Spring, Yellowstone National Park, USA - WS (SPAdes) (version 3) | ecosystem: Environmental > Aquatic > Thermal springs > Hot (42-90C)...
CTAACGCAGGCTTGACGCAGACTCACACAGACAAAAGTAATTTACACGGATATAAACCGGATAGACTACCCGGATTAAGACCGGATAGACTACCCGGATTAAGACCGGATGCATCCGGTAATCATCCGGGTAACTATCCGGTTTCGGTTATACAAAATATCTATTTTAGGAAATTTTACTTGAATAATAATTTTCAGATAGAAAAAATGAGTGAGAAATTAGTTCCTTATGGGTTAGAAAATAAAGTTTATTTGCTCACTGAAGCTAAAACACCAGAAGAATGGCAAAAGGGCTTAATGTTTGTTAAAAAGCCAGTTGATTATGATGGTATGATTTTTATTTTTCCTGACAAGCAAATAAGAAGTTTTTGGAATAAAAATACCTTTGTAGATTTAGATGTTTATTGGTTAAAAGATGATAAAATTGTAGGCAAAGATAAATTAGAATCCATTAAAAAAACAAAAAATATTAAAATTATACAATCCACATTACCAGTAAATAAAGTAATAGAAATTATAAGATAAGCCAGATAATGTATAATTAAATAATGGAAGAAATTTTGAGAAATTTTAAAGATCAATTTTTATTCGAGCCTATTATAGAAAATTTAGAGAATTTTAAAGAAAAAAATAAGTTTTTGATTGTTGGTATGGGAGGGTCAATTTTGCCTGCTGGCTTATTAAAAATTTTAAAAAATAATCTTGACATAATTTTGTATAATAATTTTGGATTACCAAGTTTAGATGATTTAGAAGATAGAAAAATAATTTTTATCTCACATTCTGGAAACACAGAAGAAACAGTAGATTCTTTTGAAACTTCTATAAAAAATAATTTTGATACATTTGTTATTTCCTCAAACGGGGTTTTATTAAAAAGAGCAACAGAATTAAATATTCCTTATATAAAAATTCCAGATTCAAATATTCCTCCAAGATTAGCCTTAGTTTATATATTTAAATCTTTGCTAAAAATTTTAAAAGACGAAAATAGTTTAAAAGAGATATCTTTATTAAAAAATTATTTTGATTCAGAAAAAATTGAAAAACAGGGAAGGGAATTAGGAGAAAAAATTAAGGGCTATATTCCAATAATATATTCATCAAGCAAAAATTTTTATCTTGCGTACAATTTCAAAATAAGATTTAATGAAACAACAAAAATACCTTCTTTTTGCAATACTTTTCCAGAATTATGCCATAATGAGATTCAAGGATTTGGTTTTGATAATTTAACAGAAAATCTATCTAAAAATTTTTATTTTATATTTTTAAAAGATCTAGATGATGACCCTAGAATATTAAAAAGGATGGATATATGCAAAAAAATTTTAGAGAATAAAAAAATAAAAGTTGAGATAATAAATCTTGAAAATAAGAATATTTATTACAAAATTTTCTCCTTAATTCATCTTGCTGATTGGGCATCTTATTATTTAGCAAAAATTTACAAAAACGATCCAATAAAAACCAAAATAATAGAAGAAATTAAAAATTTAGCAAAAGATGGGGATTCAAGACAGGGATTATTATAAAGAAAAATTAGATGAGATAGAAAAAATAAGTAATAAGAAAAGATTAATTGTTTTTATATTGGTTTTAATTGTCATTTTAGCTCTTATTTTAAGTTTAATTTAATGTATATTTTAGGAAATATAGGAGGAACAAAAACAAGAATAGGAATAAGCAAAGATTTAAAGAATATTTCACATTTTAGAATTTTTGAGACACCAAAACTTTATAAAGATTTTTTAAGCTTGATAAAAGAATTTAAAAATTTTAAATATGGTTGTTTTGGATTTGCAGGAGTTTTTGATAAGAAAAAAGAAAAATTAATTTTTTCTCCAAATTTAAAAGATTATGAAAACAAAAATTTGAAAAGAGATTTAGAAAAGATATTAAAATGCAAAGTATATTTAGAAAATGATGCTATATTAGAAGGATTAGAAGAAGCAAAATTTGGAGCCGGAAAAAATTTTAAAAATTTTGGATACATTATTTTAGGAACAGGAATAGGTGGAGCAAAAATAGTTAATGGAAAAATAGATGAAAACTATTTTGGTTTTGAGCCAGGACACTCTTTGTTTTTTATACAAAATAAACTTAATAAAATAATTCCTATAGAAGTTGAAGAAATTTTAGGTGGCAAAAATATTGAAAAAACTATTGGAGAAAAACCAGAGAATATAAAAGATAAAAATTTCTGGATAAATTATTCAAAAATTTTAGCATTGTTTTTAATAAATATAAGTTTATTATGGTCAGTAGAAGCAATTATTTTAGGGGGTTCATTAACAAAAAATGTAAATTTTAAAATTTTAAAACAATGGTTTAATAAATTTTATCCATTCCCAATAAAACCAAAGATATTAAAATCAAAGCCAATAAAAGAAAAAGGTTTATACGGAGCATTATATTTATTAAAAATAAAGCAAGATGAAAAATAAAAAATTATATTTTTACTATTTCTTTTAATTTTAAATCTTAATATAACAAAAGCAGAAAGAGAAAATTATAATTTTTTGCCTGAAAATTTAAGTTGGAAAAAAATAACTTCTAATGCACCTTGGAGGCCTCGTGATTCAGGAGAAGCTTTTGTTTTTAAAGGTAAAATTTGGTTGATTGGGGGAGTAGATGGAAATAATTATGTTAAAAGGCCAAATTTAGTTTTATATTACAAAGCACCTCATTTTAATGATATTTGGAATACAGAAGATGGAATTCATTGGGAAAAAATTTTAAATAAAGCTTCATGGCCTCCTAGAAGGTCAATGTCAGTTGTATTCTTTAAAGATAAATTATGGATGTTAGGCGGTTGGAGTCCTATTAGTGGTTATCAAAGTGATATTTGGCAATCAACCGATGGTATTAATTGGCAGAAAATTGTTTCTAAAGCTCCTTGGCCAGCAAGAGAAGGGCAGACAGTTGAAGTTTTTAAAGATAAAATTTGGCTAATCGGTGGTGTAAATTATGATCAACGAAAAGTTTTTAATGATGTTTGGTATTCTGAGAATGGGATTGATTGGTATGAAGTTAAAGATATTCCTTGACAACCTCGATGGGATCATGCTACAGAAGTTTTTGAAGATAAATTATATTTGACAGGAGGTATGAATTTAAATGGTAAAGTTTTTAAAGATGTTTGGGTTACAGGCGAAATGATGTTTGGGTTTCTAATTACAAAGGTTTATAATTTTAAAAATGGTAACACTCAGAAGGAAGAAAAGCAAAATTATAATACTTATTCTTTCATTAATTGGCTTAATTTCTCTCTGTTTAATAAATTATTATGTTGAAACATATTTAAACCTTTATAGATTTAATTTGGCCTTAATATCAAAAAAGGAAGCCTATTTTTTACATAAATATGCAAAAAGATTTGGTATTAATCGATCTCTTAAAAAAGGAAACTCCGGAATGGATGTAAAAATATTACAAAATATTTTAAGATTGGAAATAGATAAAAAGCTTCCAATAACTGGCTATTTTGGAGAAAAGACAAAAAAATGTCTAATAAAACTCCAAAATAAATATAACTTAAAACCAACAGGTTATTTAGACCCAGAAACATTAGATAAAATCAATCAATTATACTATCAATTACTTTGCCCTGCTCCTGAAAAACAATATCCAGATTTTCTACTTTATCCTGTTAGCAAAGATAGTCCTTTGCCCTTAGATTACATTCCTCCAGATTTAGTTAATATTACTAATAAAGTTTCATCAAAAGGTATTATTTGTCTTCGTAAAGAAGCAGCTGAGAATTTATTGGAAATGCTCAATGATGCTAAAAAGGAAGGTTTAGACATTATCGTTGTTTCAGGGTTTCGTAGGCCAGAGATTCAAGAATTTTTATATTATAGTTATATATAAAAGTTTATGGTAAAAAAACCCTTGATATAATTGCTCGAGCAGGTCATTCAGAACATCAATTAGGAACAGCTGTAGATTTAGATAGTGGTAAGATAAAAACAAATATAGAAAAATATTTTGCTTATACTCCTGAAGGCAAATGGTTGAGTGAAAATTTTTGGAAATATGGATTTGTTATGAGCTATCCACCAAATGCATCAAAAATTACAGGATATGATTATGAACCATGGCATTTTAGATATATAGGCAAAGAACATGCTCGTATAGTAAAATCTCTTAACTTAGTTCCATTAAAATATTTAGAAATTTTACAAGAAATTAAAAAAACTTTTAATATAAATACCCAACAATAAAATCATTTAACTTAATACAACCTCTCCTCTTTTTTCTATTTCTTTCCTTAATAAAGGATAGCCTTCTAATTTTGGATTTTTTGATATCAGTTCATTAGCCAAATCTTTAGCTAAATTCACTAACTCAATATTTTTCATTGCTCGCATTGCTAAATCTGGCATTCCTGATTGTTTTTCCCCTAAAAATTCACCAGGTCCTCTTAATTCTAAATCTTTCTCTGATATATAAAAGGCATCCTGCGATTCTTCTAAAATTTTTAATCTTTTCCATGCTAATAAAGAGTATTTTTCAGGTATTAAAAAGCAATAACCTTCATAAATAGATCTTCCAACTCTCCCTCTTAATTGATGAAGCTGTGATAAACCAAATCTTTCCGCCCCTAATATAACAATAACAGTTGCTAATGGTAAATCAATTCCAACCTCAATAACAGATGATGCAACCAAAATTTTTATCTCATTATTTTGTAATCTTTTTAAAATTCTTTCTTTATCAATAGATTTTATCTTTCCATGAAGCATCTCAACTTCTACATCAGGAAATATTTTTTTTATTTTCTCAAATTCTTCTTTCACTGCTTTTATTTCAGAATTTTCTGTTGGCTCTATCCTTGGGCATATTACAAAAACTTGATGATTATTTTCTATTTCTTTTCTTACAAATTTCCAAACATTATCTAAATTTTCTTTTTTTACAACAAATGTTTTTACATCTTTTCTTCCTGGAGGTTTTTCTTTCAAAATAGAAATATCCAAATCTCCATAAAATGTTAAAGCAAGAGTTCTTGGGATAGGTGTTGCTGTCATAGTTAATAAATGTGGTAAATATGTTTGTTCTTTTTCTAATTTAGTTTGTTCTAATAATTTTTTCCTTTGCTTTACACCAAATCTTTGCTGCTCATCTATTATTACTAATCCTATATTTGGAAATGGTGTTTTTGTTTCTATTAAACTATGCGTTCCTATTAAAATTTGAATTTTATTTTGTTTAGTTAATCTTATTATTCCTTCTTTAGTTTTTCTTACTTTATATCCTTTTAATCCATAATAACCATAATTTTTTATCATTAATCCTACCCCATAATCAAGGTGAGAAAAATCAGACAAAAATCTATTAAAATGTTGAGTTGCTAAAACCTCTGTAGGCGCCATAAAAATAACATTATAGCCACTATTAACAGTTAATAAAGATAATATTTCTGCTATTAATGTTTTTCCTGAACCTGTTTCTCCTTGCAGTAATCTATTCATTGGATATGGCTTTTCAAAATCTTTTAATATTTCTTCTAAAACATCTTTTTGTGATTTTGTCAATTTTATATTTAGTTTTTCTAAAAATTCATCAATCAATTTATTATCAATTTTTATAATCGGTGATTTTTCAATTTTTAATAAAATTTTCTCTTGCAAAGTTTTCAATTGAATATAAAAAATTTCCTCAAACAACAATCTTTTTTGTGCTTCTTTAATTATTTCTAAGTTTTCAGGTTTATGAATATTTATTATTGCTGTCTTTAAATCCAAAATTCCTGCTTTTTCTTTTATAAATTCTGGTAAAGGATCTTTTAATTTTTCTATATTAAACTTTTCTATAATCTCTTGAATTATTCTTCTTGTAAAACTTGATGGGATTCCTGATATTTCTCTATAAATAGGTATAATTTCTGGATTAAATAATTTTTCTAAGGGTGCTTTAGGGGTTTTTGCTAAAATTTTAAATTCTGGATTTGAAAGATGAAGACCATATCTATTTTTAACAAGCTTTCCATATAATAAAACATAAGGAGCACCACTTAAAACTTTCCCAATATATGCTTGATTAAACCACAAAACTCTTAAACTCCCTGTATCATCTTCTACAATCCCTTGCACTAAAATCATTCTTCTTTTTGGTGAAGGAAAAACTCTTAAATTTTTTATCCTACCAACAATAACAGCATTTTCATCAATTTTTAAATCTTTTATTTTTGTAATTTTGCTTAAATCTTCATATTTATAAGGGAAAAAATACAACAAATCCTTTATTGTTTTAATATTATATTTTGAAAATTTATAAGCAGTTCTTATTCCTATCCCTTTAAAGTTAGTTAAGTCTATTTCAAGCTCCTCTAACTCCATGGTTTATAATTTTATAATGGAAAAAATTATTTTTCTCCATGGTTGGATTAATAAATATATTATAGAAGAAAACTCTGATATCTATGAATTTTATAAAGACTTGATAGAAGAGTTAAAAAAATCTTTTGAGGTTTATTTTGTTCATTTACCAGGTTTTGATAAAAAAAACCTTGAAAGGCCATACAATTTAGATGACTATGTTGAATATTTAAAAAATTTTGTTGATAAAAATAATTTAAAAAATTTTATCTTGATAGGCCATTCATTTGGAGGTCAGGTTGCTGCAAAATTTGCATATTTTCATCCAGAAAAAATTAAGATGTTAATATTGTATAATTCAGCTTGTATAAGGAAAAAAAGCTTAAAAGAAAAAATATTGAATATTTTTAAAAATCCAGGGAAGTTAATATTTAAATCATTTCCATTTTTAAGAAAAGTATTCTATAAAATTTTTACTGGCTCAACTTCATATTTAAAACTTTCTGAGAATATGCAAAAAACAATGCAAAATGTTATTAACGAAGATTTAACAAATATTTTAAAAGATATAAAAACAAAGACTTTAATTATATGGGGAGGAAAAGACAAAATAACACCATTGTGGCAAGGAAAATTAATAAATAAATTGATAAAAAATTCTAAATTAATAATTCAAAAAAATGGTGATCACTCTTTTCATAAAAATTATCCTCAACAATTTGCAGAATATGTGAAAAAATTTGTTTTTGATAAAATATAATAATATGGTTGCATTTATACTTTCAATATTTGTTTTCCTCTTTGCAAGCCTTAATGTTTTAAAATTGATCCAAATAAAAGAATATTTCTTCCCATCATTATGGAGTCATTTTGATTATCCTTCAAGTTATTACATATTTTTTAGAAGAAGAGAATTATTTTTGTATATTTTATGGATTTTATTTTTTTTGCTTGGTGTAATAGGTTATATTTTCGAAATTGATTTATATTTTAGTTTAGTATTTTTACTTCTTTCTATCTACTTGTTTTTTAGGAAATTAGAATTTTTAAAAACTTTTAACTGGACACCAAAATTTTTATTTATCTGCGCTTTAGTTTTTATAATAAACTTTCAACTTTTTAAAATATCATCAAATGATTTATTGATCTTTATTTCTTTATCAACAACTGCAACCCAATTTGTTATCTCTATTTTCTCAACTTATATTGCCAATTTAATAACAAAAGTCTATGCCGAGAATATTTTGTACAAAAGAGCAAAAAAGAAGATTATTGATTGGAAAAATAAAAAAGAGGGGAGGGAAGTAATAGGAATTACAGGTAGCTATGGAAAATCTTCTACAAAAGAAATATTAGCACAATTATTATCTAAAAAATATAAAGTTTTGAAATCACCAGAAAGATTAAATGCAGAGATAGGGCTTTCCCAATTTATAATAAAAAGTAATTTAGATGATATTGATTATATAGTTTTAGAATTAGGAGCAAGGCAGATAGGAGAGTTAGAAACATTAGTAGAAATTTTTCAACCAAAAATTGTTTTTCTTACAGGATTAGCCCCACAACATTTGGCAACATTTGGCTCATTTGAAAATATAATTTTAGGGAAAATGGAGATATTTAAAAAAGTAGTTCCTGATGGGATAGCATTATTAAATGGTAATGATAGATTTGTAAGAGAAATTTTTGATGATTTACCTATTCCTAAAAAATATTTATATTCAACAGAAGAAGGACATTTTTATTCAAGAGGAGAAATTTATTCATTAGAAGGAACAGAATTTACATTTGTTTATCCAAGAGAAGAGATAAAACTTAAAACAAATTTAGTAGGAAGAAATTTCTTAAATAATCTTGTTGGAGCATTGGCTTGTGCATATTTATTGGGAATAAATATAAAAGATTTAGAAGAGGAGATAAAAAATTTAAAATTATTAAAACACTCTTTTGAAGTAGTAAAAAAAGAAAATCCTGTTATAATTGATGATTCTTATAATGCAAATCTTGTTGGGGTTGAAAAAGGAAGTGAATTCTTTTTAGAGATCCCTATAAAATATAGAGTTTTGTTTTTTGGAGGGATAATTGAGCTTGGGGCAGAAACTGAAGATTTATATAGAGGCTTAATAAATAATTTTAGAAAATTTGATAAGGTTATATTAACATTTAAAGATTTTGCAGATATATTTTTAGATGAGTTAGGTAAAAAAGTAGAAATTTATAATGATCAAACAATTTATGAGCTTATTAAAGAATTTCCAAAAGAAGATTTAGGAATAATTGTTTTTGGGAGGATACCAGAAAAATTACTTCATCAAATTAGAAGTCTATAATGAAAAGGCTAATATCACCTGATTTTTTCCCAAATTTTGAAAAAGATGATTATGATTTAATTAAAAAAATTTTGTTGAAAAGAAAAAATTTACTCGAAGGAGATAGTATCAAACTTTTTATAAGAGGATTAGATAAATTTTTTCCAAAAGGTAAAATATTTTTATTTTCAAGCGAAAGAGGAGCATTAGAAACATTTTTAAGATTTTATTTATCAAAAGAAAATAGGAAAAAGGTTATTTGCCAAGCATTCACATGCTTTGTTGTCCCTAAAGCGATAATTAATTCAGGTGGTATTCCTGTTTTTGTTGATATAAAAGAAGGTTGTTTGAATTTTGATTTAGAAAATTTAGAAAAAGTTTATGATGAAAATGTTTCTGTTGTTATAACGCAAAATACCTTTGGTGTTCCAAGTAATATAGAAAATATATTGAATTTTTGCAAAGATAAAAAAGTTTTATTAATAGAAAATTTAGCCCATGCCTTTTCTTCAAAATATAAAGGAATATATTTAGGAAATTTTGGTGATGTGGCAATATTTAGTTTAGGAAGGACAAAAGTTATATCATCAATATTTGGCGGAGTTTTAGTTATAAATAATGAAAATTTGGCAAATGAGTTTGAGGAGTATTATAAAAAATTAAATTATCCAAAGAAAAAATTTGTTTTAAAATCTTTAGCCTATGCTTTATTAATGATAAAGTTTAGAGAAAGATATTTTTCATATGGAAAATTTATGATGTATCTTTTAAGAAAATTAGGTTTAGGTATTTTGGATATAAGTAAAAGGGAAAGATTGGGTTATAGTGAAGATTATTTAACCTGTAAATTACCAAATGCCTTTGCTGAGATAGCATATCACCAATTAAGAAAAATAATAAAATTTAATGAGCATAGAGAAAAATTATCAAAAATTTATTTGAAAGAAGGATTAATTCCATATGGAGAAAAGCCCGGAGATGATTATGAATTTTATTATTTAAGATATCCTATGACAACAATAAAACCCCAAAAACTTATTGAAAAAATGAAAAAATATAATATCTATTTAGGAAACTGGTATAATTCTCCATTGGCACCATTAGAAAAAAGATTAGATAGATTTGGATATTATTATGGAATGTGCCCAAATGCTGAAAAACTTTCAATGATGATCTATAATTTGCCAACAAATATATTAACAAAAGAAGAAGATGCATATTTAATAAGTGAGTTATTAAAAAAATGGAAAGAGTTATAAAAATTGAAAGGATAGATGAAAAAGATTATAAAAATTTTGTAGATAATTTTGAGACATATTCTTTTTTGCAAGATTATGAATGGGGAGAGGTTGAAAAAATTTTGGGAAGGGAAGTAATAAGATATGGGATTTATTATGATGAAAATTTAATAGGAACTTCTCAAATAATAGGTTATAAAGCTAAAAGAGGAAATTTTTTGTTGATACCGCATGGACCTTTAATAAAAAAAGAATATTATGAAAAAATTTACGAAATAATTGAAAAAATAATTGAAAAGATCAAGGAAGAAAAACTAAACAAGCATTATATATTTTTAAGATTGAATTCAGGATTTTTAAAAGAAGATGTTAATTTAGAAAAGTTTAAAAAAATAGGTTTTAATTTAGCACCAATATGGACAGTTTCAGAAAATTTTTGGATAAAAGAGATTGATAAAAATGAGGAAGATTTGTTAAGCGAGATGAATAAATCTCACAAAAAATTAATTTTAGATTCTCTTGATAAAGATTTTTTAGAAATAGAAGAAACAGAAGATTTAAATAAAATTGATGATTTTTGGAAAATTTATGAAAGTTTAGCGAATAGAAAAAATTTTGTTCCTTATCCATATGAGCTTATAAAAAATGAATTTGAAATATTTTCTAAAATAGGAAAAGCAAAACTTTATTTTGGTAAAATAGAGGAAAAATATTATTCTTCAGCATTAATAATCTTTTCTCATAATTCAGCATTTTATCATCATGGAGCTTCATTGCCGATAAAAGAACCAATAAATTATAAACTTCATTGGAAAATTATTTTAGATGCAAAAAATAGAGGTTGTAAATTTTATAATATGTGGGGAGTAACTTTATCAAATGATATAAATCATCCTTGGTATGGATTAACACAATTTAAAAAAGGCTTTGGAGGAAAATTAATAAAACTTTTAGAAACATTGGACTATAAATTTTCAAAAAAATATTATATAACTTATATTTATGAAAAAATAAGAAGATTTAAAAGAAGATTATAAGATAGTGACTACATTAAAAAGGGAATAAAGATTTTAAAATATTAGAAAACATATGTTTAAAGAATTTTTTAAGAGAATTTTGAAAACCTAAAGTTTGAGAAGTAATAACATTACCATAAGCATCTGTTTTTATAATCTGACTTTTCTTCCAATAATTACTACTATTTACTATTAAATATCCCCTATCAGGAGTTTGAATAAGAGACATATTTTCTATCAAATACCGATAAAAAGGTTTATCATAATAATATCTATTTCTCTCTTTAAAACCTTCGGGTGCAATGGAATACTCATAAATTATCAAAATAATTTTTCCTTGATTGGAATCAAACCCTACAGCAGGATAAATTACTTTGCCGAGCTGTAAATAATCTGATGCTTCAATTATATCTTTAAGGAAAATATCACTATCGGTAAAAGTTTCTGAAAAAAGAGTACAGCTATAAAATTCTGAAATGACTCCATTATAAATACACTTCCCTGTATCTAGTCTACATTTTCTTTCGTTATATATACTCAGCACCTTCCCACTCCCCGTCATTATTAATGATTCTATACCAAAAGTTTCATGTTTATATGCATAAGAGATGCAATAAGGACCATAACATACTTCATATGTCCTACGGTTAGCTATTTGTGTAGAAGAGCATATAACATCTCCAGTTGAAGAATTTATTTTCATAATAAATCCATTAGGTGATGATCCTATATAGCCTCCTATTATATAGTTTCCATCTCCATATCTACCATAAGGTCCATACATTTCAATATCTATTGATTTACCTACTCCTCCTCCATAAGGCATACTAATTTGTTTTTGCCAAATGATATCTCCTGTACTTGAGCTTATTTTTATAACCCAAATATCATTAAAAGAAGTACCTACTCCTACATAATTTCCATCAGGAGCTTTTTTGATCTGGTTAATATAATCATATGAACTAGGATTAATATCTTCAAAATATTTTTCCCAAACAATTGCTCCTGATGTTGCTGATGCTTTAACAATATAAGCATTTGAGGTTGTTGGCGTTCCTGTCCCATAATAATAAGTATAACCTGCGCCAACAAAATAATCTCCATCAACAATTAAAGATTTAAAACCACTTGAAGGAGCATAATTAAATTGTGCTACAGGCCTTCCTGATCTATTTAATCTTAAAACTGTTGCTGTACCTGTGTATGTATATCCTCCTATTAGATAATAACCATCAGATGTTGTCGCTGCTTCATATAAAACTACACCATCAAAAGTTTTATTAAAAGTTGTTTTACATTCTGGGGCACCCCTACTTCTTTTCTCTATAGCAAAATAATAATTGCCACCAATATTTTTTACTCCTCCTATAAAAACTCCTTCATCATTAACAGCTATATCATAAGCCTTTCCATAATCACTTGTTGTGGCCCAGTCTAAATCTCCCCAATCTAATCTTCTTTTCTCTATTCTCCATTTAGGATAATCAGAATCTGCAGCTTGTGTTCCAGCAATATAAACACCCTCACAATCAATTGCTATACCATAAGGAACATCGCTGTAGCTTGTTGGATCTACTGTTGCAGCCCATTCTAAAGATAAATCACTTTTATTTCTTTTTTCAACTCTCCATTGCCCTCCTTCTGACCCAGCTATATATAAATAATTATCATCTATTGCAATTGCATACGGAACACAACTATATAGTGCTAAATCACAAAAATCTTCAGCCTTAATAAGCCTTAAACTTTTATCTCTTTTTTCTATCCTCCAAACATTATGGGCAGCAGGCGAAGAAGTAGTATAAAATCCTACAACATAAATATAATCATCATCTGAAGCAATATCTGTAATTCTCTCATTACCTGAAGCAGTAATGCTTTCTGTAGTAGAAGTAATTAAATAATATAAATTAGAATCTCTTAATTCTAAGGCCCAATCATAATCATTTGAGAGTTTATAACCAGCTAAAAATAGATTATCATCTTTATCGATAGTTAGACTTGTTATTCCGCTCAAAGAAGTACCAGAAATTGCTGCACCCCAAATAGAAAAAGTAGAAGTAGCTCTTTTTTCTACTCTCCATTCTCCATCACAATTATAACCTCCTACATAAATATATCCTTCTTTAACTTTTATATCTCTTGGAATATGAAGATCTCCAGTAGAAGTAACTTCAATATTGTTTAAATCAAAATCCAATCTGCCTAAATATTGACCAAGCTCCACATAACACAGGCCACTTACTCCTGTAAAATATAAATTATTACTATCTAAATCTAATCTTAAATAAGAACCTCCTATGGTTGTTGCTGTTGCATTATAAAGAATTTTACTATCTATTAACTCCCCACCACCTCCACCACTACCACCTCCTCCACCACCTCCACCACTACCACCTCCTCCACCTCCTCCACCACCTACACCTCCCCCACCTACACTTATTACATATCCACAAGTAGTTGTTGTAATATCTCCATAAAGAGTATTGTATATTAAACATTTGTTATTTCCTACTTCATAAATTTCTAAATCACTTCCTCCATCTTTTGATGTTTTGTCACTTCTACCATCTTTTCTAAAGGCAGAATATTCTAAATTGGCATTTATCTCAAATTCTTTTGTTTCTTTCTTAAAAACATATGAGTAAAAATATTTTTGTGAAAAAGAATTTATTGGATCTACTGGTAATGAAGATAATGGTGAATATCTTAATGTTGAAAGATCAACAGGAAGCCATCCAGTGCCATTAATATTATAAAGATCAGAAGAAGTTACAGTATTTATAAACCAGATTTTGCCAGTCGCATCAGTTGTTGTTGAAGGAATATCTTCTTTACCATACGGAACAGAGATATATATATAGTTATCATTTTCTCCTAAATTACAATTTGGGTTAACTGCTATACAAGTTTCAATTGCAGAAGCTAAAGAATTTAAATCATTTATCCTTTTAATATCTCTTTGCCTTTTAGAAAACTCAATAGGATTAAAAAATGTAAAAATAATTCCCAATATTCCTAAAAATATCCCTATAGCTATCATTAACTCAATTAATGTAAAACCCTTTTTCATCTTTTATCTGTAAACTGAAATTTCAGTAATTGTAAAGGCTCTTATAACTCGGTAAGGATACCAATATGACGAGCTCCATTCATAAGAATCCAAATACCAATCTGTATTAGGATTATCATCGGTCATATAGTTTGTGATATTATACCAGGTATAAGGTTCGCCAGGTATTTTAGGTGATGCGGTTAAATTAATATATTCACACGTACTTTGAATATTTATTGCAGAATATCCACTTATATAACCCAGTCCTGAATTTGTAATATAGTCACCAATTTTACAATACCAATATATAGGAATATTACTACTATATTGAGAAGCCGAAATTGTAATAGAGTAAACATAAGTAGGTTGACCAAAATTTATAGTAATTACCGGATGAGTATATTTATACCGTTCACTTAATCCTTCCGGAACAAGTGTTCCAGCACCATAATATACTGCATTTACCGTTCTTCCGAGAATTGATCCATAAACTTCACTACATCCTGTGCTTTTCCCTATTTTATTTACAGCATAAACAGTATAATAATATGTTATTCCAAAAGAAACATTATAATCATCATATGAATACCATGTTGTTGTTGCTATTAAAGAATATGTACCATTAGCCCCTGCTTTTCTCCATATTTCATAATAATCAATAGGATAATATCCACTATACGTTGGTTTATCCCAAGATATGGTCAAATGATTAGAATAGCTTTCTAATTTTAGATTTTGTGGGCAAGAAGGAACTGCTCCTGCTATTCCATAAACCACATTAATTTTATCACTTTCACCATAAGAATTTTTTGCTGTTACATAATAGTAATATGCCATACCTAAAACTAAATCTGTATCTGAATAAGAAAGTGTTGAAGAAGACGTTGTTGCTAATAAAGAATAAGAAGCCCCATTTTTACTTTTATATATTCTATATTCCAAAATAGAAGAGCCTCCATCATATGCAGGTGCTTGCCAAGAAAGATTCATAACTTTATCACCAACACTTAATGAAAGATTTTGAGGTGGAGATGGAACACTATAAGGAGTTGCAGATGCTATATTGCTTTTATCACTTTCTCCAGATGAATTATAGGCTGTTACATAATAATAATATTTGTATGGTTGTAAATTAGTATCATCATATGAAGTGTTTGTTGTTGTTGCTATTTTTGAATAACCGTAATTTTGATAATATGATCTATAGATATAATAGCCAGAAACAGTTGGTGGTTGAGATGGTGCTGTCCAAGATAAAGTTATTTTATTTAATCCAGGAGTTGCAGAAAGGTTTGTTGGAGGATTTGGAGGATTTCCTGTACTTTGTGGTGTTGCACAGGCTGGTCCTGCCTTATCACTATCTCCTATTGCATTGTATGCTGAAACATAATAACAATATTGTACCCCATTTGTTAATCCTGTATCTGTATATGTTAAGTTTGTTGTTGCTCCTAAATAAGTTGTTCCTCTATAAATTTTATACCCTAATAATGTACTTCCTCCATCTGATAAAGGTGCTTGCCAAGTTAATGTAACTTGTGAATCTCCTGGAGTTGCTTTAAGATTTTGTGGTGGAGATGGGGGTGTTGGTTGTGGGCTTGGTGTTGCGCAAGCTGTATTACTTTGAGAACTTTCTCCAACAGAATTTACTGCTCTTACATAATAACAATATTGTACCCCATTTGTTAATCCTGCTCCATTATTTGTATCTGTATATGTTAGATTTGTTGTTGATGCTATATATGTTCCTCCTCTATAAATTTTGTAATATTGAATAGCACTCCCTCCATCATCTAATGGTAAATCCCAATTTAATATTATTTTTTGATCTCCTGGAATTGCTTTAAGATTTCTTGGCGAAGATGGAACAGTTGGTCCTGCAGTACAAGAATTAACGAAAGAAGTAACAGTAAGATTTGGAGTTGAAACAGATAAAGATGAAGCAATATTAGAGGATAGAGGTAAGATATTTTTTGTCAAAATATAATCTTTAACACTTAGGATTGTTAAACTTGGCGATGTTTTCACAGGATTAACATTTTGCATATAAAATCCGCTCCTCAAACCTATATTACCATTAGAATCTGTTTTTATAACCCAAATATCAGCTCTGTCTGTGTCAAAATAATACGTACCGCCAGCTAATATATACCCTCCATCTTGTGTTTGAGAAATCGAAAGAGCATCCTCGTATACCTTTCCACCATATGTTTTAGCCCATTGAATATTACCATTAGAATCTAATTTTATTACTAAAACATCAACATCAGTATATCCTGAGCCAAAAGAATGTGTATAACCAGCTAATATATACCCTCCATCAAAAGTTTGGATAATTGAATAAGCTCCATCATAACTCCTTCCACCATATGTTTTAGCCCATTGAATATTACCATTAGAATCTAATTTTATTACTAAAACATCATCGCTGCTCCAATCAGCTACTATATATCTCCAACCAGCTACTATATACCCTCCATCTTGTGTTTGAGAAATT
>Ga0209225_1002515_pt1 | contig 16394 bp, 15 predicted proteins | sample WasSprMetagenome_FD_184732 | JGI IMG/M metagenome (GOLD analysis project Ga0209225, IMG submission 184732) | Sulfidic aquatic microbial communities from Washburn Spring, Yellowstone National Park, USA - WS (SPAdes) (version 3) | ecosystem: Environmental > Aquatic > Thermal springs > Hot (42-90C)...
GATCTCTGTAGAGGCACAGGACAGATTAAAGATACAAGAAGAACCCCCTTTGGACAGTTTGTTCAAATAACTACATGTCCCAAATGCCATGGAACAGGAAAGATTATAACAAGCCCTTGTAGAGAATGCCATGGAACAGGAAAAGTAAAGGCAAGAAGAAGGATTGAGGTAAAAATTCCTTCTGGAGTAGATGAGGGACATGTGATAAGACTTTCAAGAGAAGGAGAGCCTGGAGAATTTGGTGGTCCCAATGGAGATTTATATATTTATATCCATATTCAACCTCATAAATATTTTAAGAGAGAAGGTCAGGATATATTAATAGATTTACCAGTAGATTTTCTCACTGCAATTCTTGGTGGAGAGATAGAAGTTCCTACCTTAGAAGGTAAGGAAAAAATATTTATAAAACCAGGAACCCAAAGTGATGAGATAATAACTCTAAAAGGAAAAGGTATTCCATATTTGGAAGGGAAAAGAAGAGGAGATGAAAAAGTAAGAATCTTAATTTCTGTTCCCACAAACTTAACTCAAAAAGAAAAAGAACTACTACTTGAGCTTGCAAAAATTAGAGGAATAAAGATAGAAGAAAATAAAAATTTCTTTGAACAAATTAGAGACGCCTTTAAAAAGTAAAAAGTAAATAAAAAAAGCCCCCCAAAATTTGGGGGGCTTTTTGTTTTAAGTGGTTAGAAGGAGACGGAAATTTTATTATCTACAGTAAGTTGATTAGGTAAAGGAGTCCCTACAAACTCATCTATTACTCCATCACCATCTGCATCATTTACATCAGCATTATAGAAAACTCTTAAAGTATTTGTTGCAGGGCCTACTGGGGTATCAAGCTTTAAATATCCTGCGAAAGCGTTATCTGATGTTCTATATCCACCCCATACTGCTAAGGTTCCTACTGGTAGAGATTGAGTAACTTTTGCATAACCATAGAATGTTCCAGTAAATTCTCCATAAACTGTAACATTAGGAATAGTGGTTACTGTTGCTGATACTTTATAAGTGTTGTCTCCTTGATAGTGTCCATATAGAGATACACCAGAAACTGGAGTTACAGTGGCACCAACAATATAAACAGCTTTAACATTAGCATATTCAGCAAATGCTTCTACCATTGGAACTGGCTTTACACTACCACCTACAGCAAAAGTTGTAGAACCACCAGACATAGATACTAAGCCCCAAACTGTAGCAGGTGCTACTGTTGCATCTAATCTTACTGCAAGAACACCCTGAGTAAATGAAAGTGCATCAGTAGAAAGTGGTTTATAACCTGCAGTTACTTTTAGAAGAGCTAATGGAACAACTACTCCAATACCATCTACACTATCTAATGGTGCTCCTACTAACTTTGTTCCACTAACAGTAAGAGTCCCCTTATTAAGGGATAGATCTACTAAGCCACCAAGTTTTGCAAAGGTTATAGTACCAGAGGTTGATGGGCTACCACCACAATATTGATCGGATACAGCATTAATTACTGCGGTAATATTTCCAACTGTTTTTGAATCTCCAGAAAGATCAAAATTAAATGATAAACTTGCAGAAGGCTCAAAAGTTACTGGTGTTGGTAAAAGTTGGCTCTTAAAACTTAAAGAGCCAGAAGCAGATGTTGTTACTGTGATGGCAGCAAATGCAGGAACCACAAGAAGAGCTAAAACAAATAACCATACTAATTTCTTCATCTTTCCTTTACCCCCTTAGGTTTTTATAATTTTTTAGATAAATTTTGAAGAAAACTCCCTGGCAAGTCCACGAAACCTTTCCTTGCCAGTTATGCTTTCCTCCTATGGCTACCTAAGGTCTGTTCACCTCCTTCCTTCGCCATTATGAAGAAAGCTAACTGACTATAATTTTACATAAAATTTAATCCTTGTCAATACTTGTCCCTAATTTTTTTTTAACTTCTGTTCTATAAAATATTTCTCTAATGATTTTTAGATTTTTTAAATCAGAATCAAAGGAATCTTTTGGTGTTTCCAATATTAAAGGAAGATTTCTTATCTCATTTATCTGAAAAATAAAATAAAATCCCTTTTTTCCAATTTGACCTTTCCCAATATGTTCATGCTTATCTTTTTTACTACCTAAGGAATAAAAAGAATCATTTAAATGAATGAGAGAGAAATTTTTATAAGGTATTTTTTCAAAGAATAAAGAAAAACAATTCCTACATGATTTATAATCTCTTAGGTCAAAACCTGCAGAAAAAAGATGACATGTATCAAGGCAAAAATATACAGGAAATTCTTTATAAATAGAATATAAATCTTCGGGAGATGAGCCCCATCCATCTCCTGTTCCCGCACTATTTTCTATAATTAGTTTTGAATTTCCATTAAAATTATTAAAAATTAAATTTAGGGCTCTTAAAAAATTAAATCTTGCTTTATTCTTACCCTCACCTTTACTGCTTCCTGGATGAACAACTATACCTTCCCATTTTTTCTCATCGCATATATTTAATTCATTAATAATTACTTTGCATGAAAGATTAAGAATATTTTCATCAGAAGATGCTAAATTAACAACATATGGTGAGTGAATAAATATGGGAGAAAAAGAAAATTCTGGAAGATTATAATTTGAAATTTTAAAGCTTCTTGGATTTTGGACAAAGATTTGAGCGGTATTTATCTTATGAATCTTAAAATATTCATCATTTATATCTCTTCTAAATAGATGAATACCTAATATAATTTCTTATCCCTGCCTAATGTTTAAGAACAATTTTATTTGAGAGTAAAAGAAGAATTTTTGTATTATACCTATTCATTACTGTTAAAGTATAAGCATTCTCAGAAGGGTCATAAGTATATGTTATTTTATAATGGTCATTATTTTCATCACTATATGGCTTATTATTAAAGGGATTTTCTGGAAGCTTTCTATCAAAAAGATAATTTTTCAGTTCTTCCAAAAGTTCTGAAAGATTATTTGCATTGGGATATTTCCCCTCATGATCTACCGCATACATCTCAACAGTAACATGAAGAAGACGAAGCCCTGCTTCTGCAGATATCTCTCTTGCCTTTTCTAATCCAATATAATAGCTTCCAACTCCCACTATAAGGAGAATGCCAATAATAATAAAAACTATGAGGATTTCAACAATAGTAAAGCCCTTTTCCTTCAAACCTTTCGCTCCTTGAGAAAAAGGATAACATAAAAAAGAAAAGGGGGCAATATTTCTTTGCCCCCTTTGAATTCCCACACGAATTTTTATTACTTATTGGATAGTGTTAGGATTACCGTAGTATTCGTCCTATTATAACCTGTTAATGTATAAGAATTTGTTACTGCATCATAGGTATATACTATAGCATATTGCTGAGCTGTAGTTGGATTAGACGTTGTAGGAGACCCAGAAGTGCTTCCATCAAATAAATTAGACCCTAAGGAATATGCAGAATTTGTTGCAGGGCTCTTTGGAAATGCATTACCAGGAAGATAAGGTTTTACATCTTCAAGTCTATTAGTATATGTTCCACTATGATCTGTTGCATACATTTCAATCGCGGTTTGTAATGTCTTCATAGCAGATCTTACTGCAGATTCCCTTGCCTTTTCAGTGGCACCCATAAAGTTGGGGAGAGCAACAGCAGCAAGAATTGCAATAATAACAATGACTACCATCAATTCAATAAGGGTAAATCCTTTTTCATGTCTCATCCTTTAACACCTCCTTTCTTTTCCTATAATTTATTCTACCCCATTTTATAAAAAATTATTCCAAATAGAAAGTGATTTTTCTCACATTTTTTTAAAAAACTTCTTTTGTAAGAATTTCCTTTAGTTTTTTAAGTGCAATTTTTAATATTTTTGATACCTGACCTTGAGAAATTTTTAATCTTTTTGCAATCTCTGATTGGGTAAGGTCATAGTAAAAGATATAATATATAATTTTTCTCTGAATCTCTGGTAATGTTGATATTGCTTGCTCTAAAGCAATTTTATCCTCAATAGGAAGCTGAAAGGATATTAATCTTTCACTTTTTAATTTAGATAAATCTATTTCAATTTCATCGTCTAAGGATACAGAGTAGAGAGCAGATCTTGCCTTGAATAATTCCAAGACTGCAGATTCCTTTAGATTTAATTCCTTTGCTATCTCTTCCACATTAGGTTCCCTATTTTCCTTTTGATAAAATTCATATATAAAATTTTCCATATCAAGTATTAATTTTTTAACAGTTTTTGGAATTTTTATTTGAGATACTTTATCTCTTAAATAGTGACTTATTTCACCATATATACAAAAGGATGCATATGTGGAAAATTTTCCCTTTTTTGAATTATAATTTTGAATAGCCTTTATAAGACCTAAATATCCCACCTGGACCAAATCTTCTAAAGGTTCATTATATTTAGAAAATTTTCTTGCCCAATAATATACTAAGTTATTGTTTTCTATTATTATCTCTTCTAATATTTTTTGGTCCTTACTTTTTTTATACTTCTCTAAAAGTTCCACATTTTTATTCATTATTTTATATACTGGAACATTGTGAATATAGGAAGATAGAGAGAAATAAGTATTCCACCAGCAATTCCACCAATAAATATAATCATCATTGGCTCAATTAGTGATGTTAAGCTTTCTATGGTATTTGCTACCTCTCTTTCATAAAATTCCCTAATTTTATTTAACATTAATTCTAAATTTCCAGACTCCTCCCCTATGGATATCATTTGAATAACCATAGGTGGGAATACATTGGTATCTTTTAATGACGGTGCAATTCTATCACCCTCTTTAACCCTTTCCTTTGCTTTATCAATTGCTCTTGAAAGAACAATATTTCCTGTAGTCTCAGATACTAAATCTAATGCCTGGATAAGAGGAACGCCTGTTCTTATCTGTGATGCTAAAACTGTTGTAAAATTAACTATGGAGTTTTTTCTAATAAGGGGTCCAATAAGGGGAATTTTTAAAAGTAAAACATCTAAATATTCTCTTATTTTCTGATTTTTTAATGCCTGTATTCCTCCTATAATCAATCCCAAAAAAACTATTAAAATAATTAGTATATTTTGCGTTAATATCTTACTTATTTTTAGTATAATTGCAGTGGGAAGAGGAAGGGGTGCTCCTAAGCTCTCAAACATGCTTGCAAAAGTGGGAACTAAAAATATCAAAAGACCAGCGGTAACAAGAACTGCAAAAATTAATATTGCAACAGGATATGTCATTGCTGATTTTATTTTTCCCCTTAATTCCTGCTGTTTCTCAAGAGTAAGTGCCAATCTTTCCAATGTTTCTGCAAGAGTTCCTGATTGTTCTGCAGCTTTTATCATGTTTGTATAAAGTTTTGAAAATACATGGGGAAAGTTTCCAAGAGCCTCAGAAAGACTTGCACCTTCATCTACATATCTTTGAATCTCACGAATTATATTTCTTAATGCTTTACTTTCTGTCTGTTCAGAAAGAACTCTTAGAGCTGTAGCCATAGGAATCTGTGATGTAATCATTGTTGCAAATTGTCTTGTAAATATAACAAGGTCATTAAGTTTTACTTTTTTAGGCTTTGTTTCAAGAGTTAAAGAAAGAGTAAAAAAACTCTTTCTCTTTTCCTCAATCCTAATAGGCAAAAGACCCATTTCTCTTAAACGATTGGCAACTTCTCTTATATTTTCAGCCTCTATTACCCCTTTAATCAATTCCCCCCTTATATTTCTGGCATTATACTCATAGGATTTAGCCAACTAAATCACCTCCTGGCTTCACCCCAAAGAAGCCTAAGAAGTTCCTCTTTATTTACTGCCCTCTCCATGGCAGTTTCTTCAGATATAAGATTCTTTTTAACTAAATCTGCAAGGGCTTGGTCCATAGTCTGCATTCCATATTTTCCACCTGTTTGAATAACAGTATAAATTTGGGGTGTTTTTGCCTCTCTTATCAAGCTTCTTACCGCAGGAACCGCAATCATAATTTCAACAGCAACAACCCTTCTCAAGCCATCCTTTGATGGTAATAGTTGCTGAGATATTACCCCTTGAATAACACCAGAAAGCTGAATTCTTATTTGTTGTTGCTGATGGGCAGGAAATTGGTCTACAATTCTTTCTATACTCTGAACAGCATCTACAGTATGTAATGTTGCCATAACTAAGTGTCCTGTCTCTGCAGCAGTGATAGCAATTGCGGTAGTTTCTAAGTCTCTCATCTCACCTACTAATATTACATCTGGATCTTCTCTTAAAGCAGATCTTAGGGCATTTGCAAAAGAGTGAGTATCTGCACCAACCTCCCTTTGATTTACTATAGATTTCTTATGAGTATGGAGATATTCTATTGGATCCTCTATAGTAATAATGTGCCTGCTGAAATGTGTATTAATATAATCAATCATTGATGCTAAGGTTGTTGACTTTCCACTTCCTGTAGGTCCTGTTACTAATATTAATCCTCTTGGTAGGCTTGCTAAGTCCTTTAAAATTGGTGGAAGACCTAATTCTTGAAAGCTTGGAATTTTCCATGGAATTAGCCTAAAAACTGCAGCAACACTATTTCTTTGCCAAAAGGCATTTACCCTAAATCTACCTTCCCCTTTTAATCCAACAGAAAAATCCAATTCTCTTTTCTCCTGAAATCTCTGTTTATTCTCCTCAGTAAGAAGACTGAATATAAGGTTCATGGTATCTTGAGAGTTTAAAACAGGATATTGGGTTTGAGGTATCAATTGTCCCTTAATTCTAAAAATTGGGTTTGCTCCAACAGTTATATGAACATCAGACGCATTTTTCTTTATAGCATCTTGTAAGATCTCAACCATAGATAATTCAGGCATAAATATCTCTCCTCCCTTTAATCAGCAGCAGTGACTCTCATAACCTCCTCAATAGTAGTAATTCCTTTTAAAACTTTCATAAGTCCATCTTCTCTTAAAGTTGTCATTCCCTTTCTTCTTGCGGTATCACGAATAACGTCCTTTGGAACTTTTTTAAGAATTAATTCTCTTATTTCATCATCTACAAGCATAATTTCATGAATAGCAGTTCTTCCTTTATAACCCTTATTATTACAGAAGGGACATCCCTCCCCTTTATATAATTTCAAATTATTAAGATCAAAATCTATATTATAAAGATTACTCTTTAAAACTTCGAGATCTTCCTCTGTAGGTTTATAAGGTGCTTTACATTTTGGGCAAATTTTTCTTACAAGTCTTTGTGCAACAGCACCAAGGAGTGACGATGAAATTAAGAAAGGCTCTATACCCATATCAATAAGACGGGTAACTGCAGAAGGTGCATCATTGGTATGCAATGTGGATAAAACTAAATGTCCTGTTAATGCAGCCTGAATTGCAATTCTTGCAGTTTCCTCATCTCTAATCTCACCTACAAGAACTACATCAGGGTCTTGACGTAGTATTGACCTTAAAGCATTGGCAAAGGTAAGTCCCGCCTGTGGATTTACCTGAACCTGATGAATTCCTGGGAGCTGATATTCTACAGGGTCTTCTACAGTAATAATATTTATCTCAGGAGAATTTATCATGTTTAAAGATGCATAAAGGGTTGTTGATTTTCCACTTCCTGTAGGTCCTGTTACTAATATAATTCCATAAGGACTTTTTAACATCTTTAAATATCTATTATAATTTTCATCACTAAAACCTAAACTTTCTAAGGATAAAGAAATTTCTCCTCTACCTAAGATACGCAAAACTGCTTTCTCTCCAAAAACCCCAGGAAGTGTGGACACACGAAAATCATAAGTATTTCCTCTAACTATCATCTTTATACGACCATCTTGAGGTTTTCTCCTCTCAGCAATATCCATATTGCTTATTATCTTTATACGGGAAATCAAATTAGCCTGAATTCTTCTTGGTAATCTTTTATATTCCTGAAGTCTTCCATCAATTCTAAATCTTATCCTAAGGCAATCTTCCATAGGTTCCACATGAATATCACTGGCTCCAAGAGTTACCGCATCAAAAAGAACACTATTTACAAGTTTTGCTGTAGGTCCCTCTTCAGACTCAACATCTTCTGAGATTTCTTGAACAGGTGTTTCTTCTTCTTTTACTCTTACAATATCTTCTATAAGTTTTTCTGTCTCTTGGGTTGTCCATAGCCTATTAATAACATCTAAGAATTCTCCCTTTGGAACTATTATGGGCTCAATATCACCCTTTATTACCATCTTTATCTCATCTAAGGCCATAATGTTTGAAGGGTCAACTATGGCAACAAAAACCTTATTCTTCTCCCTATATAGAGGAAGAATTAAATCTTGCCTTGCCTTAGAGAAATTTATTAGTTTTGCAACATCAGGATCAATCTTTACCTCTCTTAATGATTTAAAAGGTATTCCCAATTGAATACTTAATGCTTGTGCCAATCTTACATCATCAATAAATTTTAAATCTAATAATACTTCTCCTAAGGGTTTTCCTCTTTTAACTGATTCATCTAAGGCTTTCTCCAATTGTTCCTTTGTAATAAATCCTTCCTCTAAAAGTATCTCTCCAAGCCTTCTCCTTCTTGGGATTTTTGTCTCTATCTCTGACTTTTCCATAGTTCTTTGTCTTGGAATTTTCTCTCTTACAGCTCCAAAGATTTTATCAGCAATTTCTTTTGATCTATCCTTTTTCTCTTCTTGCTCTACTTTTGGTGCTTCTTCTAAGATAACTTCTTCTTTTTTCTCTTCAACTTCTTCGGTCATTACACTTGTTTTCTTTTTTTCCTCATCTTCTATCTCTTGTATTATCTCCTCTAATGGTTTAATTTCTTCCTCATTTATCTCAATAACCTTTGCTTCTTCCAAACTTTCCTCTTTAGAAACTATCTCAGAAGTTATATTCTCTAAAACTTCTTCTGATATTTCCTTTTCCTCAGTCAAAATATAAGGTATAACAGAATATCCTGTTAGAAGTGTTATATCATCAATAGCTGTTGGTTTAACAGGAATAGTAAAGCCAACATGAATAGTTCTTCCTTCAACCTTAAATGGTATAAATTTATAAAAATTTGTGATAAAACTTGGAATAACTTTTAATGCAGAAGGATCAGGAGTAATATCTTTTGAGTTTATTATCTTCCAGTTTAAAATTTCTGATAAAATCCTAACAAGATCATCATAGGTTAAAAATTTATGCTCCAATAAGATTTGCTGTAGGTCATTATTAGTTGTTTTAACTGTGTCCAATATAAAATTATAAATTTCTTGAGATATAATTTCCTTTTCTTTTAAATAATTTAGTAATTTTTCCTCAAAAGCTCTAAGCATTTTTAACTCTCCTGTAAGATTTCTCCTTTTCTTATCCAATAATTAATAAGGAGATTTTCTAATTTTCTTACAGTCCATCTTTTTATCCATATCTCATTCTTATTTAATGGGGATACTAAAATGGTATACATTCCCAACCTATTTCCGCCCCATATATCTGTTAATATTCTATCACCAATTACTAAAGTTGTCTCAGGGAAAGTTCCAAGAATTTTTAATGCCTTTTTAAAAGCTCTATTTCTTGGCTTTAAGGCTCCTCCAATTGCTGGAATTTTTGTTACTTCCGCATAATAATTTACTCTTCTATGGGATAAATTATTAGAGATGATAATTATTTTATAGCCGATTTCTTTTAAATTCTCTAAAAAATTTAAAGTTTTTGTATCAATATTGCTTTCATTCCAGGGAACAATAGTATTGTCAAGATCAAATATTATACCTCTAAAACCTTCTTTATATAGTTTTTCAAAATCTATCTTAAAGATTGAATGAATAAATCTTTTTGGTCTTAACTCTTTTAACATTTATTCTAATATCCCCTTTTTAATTCTTTCTGAAACCTTAAATGTTCCTCATATGTTTTTGCAAAATAATGTCTTCCATCTCCCTTTGAGATAAAAAATAAATAATCTCCCTTAGGATATAATACCGCTTTTAAAGATGAAAGTGAAGGAGAACATATGGGAGTTGGGGGAAGCCCATAATGTATATATGTATTATATGGAGACTCAACCTTTAAATCATCATAAGAAAGAATTGGTTTTTTAAAATTAAATACATACTCAACAGTAGCACAAGATTGTAATTTATAACCTATTTTTAGACGATTTAAAAAAACTCCTGCAATAAGTGGTCTTTCATCTTCATATTTTGCCTCTTTCTCTACAATAGATGCCAATATTACCCAGTCCTCAAAATTAATATTTTTATTTTTCAATTCTTCTTTCCAATTTGGTATTTCTTCTATCTTCTTAAAAAATGTATTCAACATAATATAAATTACATCTCTTTCCTTAATTCCAAGAGGAAAATCATAGGTTGCAGGAAAGAGATAACCCTCTAAGGTATCTGGAATCTTTTCAAAGTATCTTTCTATATTATTTAGGTTTTTTGGGTTTTTTGCAAGATTTAAAAAATTCTCCTTAGAAAGAGATAATTTTTCCTCTAATATCTCTCCGATTTTATCTAAATTAATACCCTCAGGAAATGTTATTTTTACTTTTATTATCTCCCCAGAGGACAGCTTTTTTAATAGGTCAAAAATATTAATAGATGGTGTAAGTTCATAATATCCTGGTTTAAGTTTTCTATCTAACCCTAAAATCTTTGCCCAGATAATAAAGCTCCATTTACTTAGTATAATCCCTTTCTCTTTAAGAAGCTCTGAAATTCTTAAAGAGGAGCTACCCTCTGGAAGATAAAATATAATTTTTTCCTTAGAATTTATCTTTCTTGGAGCAATACTTATAACTAAAAAAAATATAAGAAGAAAAAGGAAAAGAAAAACTAATCTACTCTTCTTCCCAATCTTCTTCCTCTTCCCAGTCCTCTTCTTCCCAATCTTCTTCTTCCAAAGCTTCCACGACTCTTTCAAATTCTTCTTCATCTTCAATTTCTTCCAAGCTCTCAATATAGAGCTCATCATTTTCTTCAGAGAGTTTACAACGAAAGATGTAAATCTCTTCAGAATCAATGGAAGATTTAGGAGAGAGGAGGACATAAGTTCTATCATCCACTTCAATGAAATCCCTTATAATGTACTCATATTTTTGTCCATTCTCATCCTCAAGGATTAGAATGTCTTCTCTATCATGTTTCTGTTCACTCATGATTCACCTCATATAATAAAAATTTAAAAAGGATTAAAAGATGGTGCCGGAGGCCGGACTCGAACCGGCACGGGTATCGCTACCCTCTGGATTTTAAGTCCAGTGCGTCTGCCAATTCCGCCACTCCGGCAGAATCTTTAACCCTCTTTTCAAAGAAGTTTATCATAACTTTAAATCTTAGTAAAGGGCATCTAAAAACAACATAAATAATAACTCATTATTATAAATGAGTTATATAATAGAAAAAATTTTTTATCTTAAACATTTGAAATTTTAAAAGTAAAGTATTATAATAATAAAGAAAAATATACTAAAAAAGTATAAATTAGGAGGTATAAAAATGAAACCGAGAAAGATTAAAGATGGAATATACTATGTGGGAGCTATAGATTGGAATAGAAAACTTTTTGATGCATTAATTCCTCTTCCTGATGGAACAAGTTATAATTCATATCTAATAAAAGGAAAAGAAAAAACCGCATTAATTGATACTGTAGATCCATCAATGGTTCATATCCTTATGTCATATCTTAAGGATATCTCCCATATAGATTATATTATTTCTCATCATGCGGAACAGGACCATTCAGGAGCAATTCCATATGTTCTTGAAAAATATAAACAAGCAAAAGTGGTAACAAATCCAAAAGGAAAAGATCTTTTATCAAGTCATCTTCATATACCTGATGAAAAATTTATAACTGTTTCTGATACTGAAACTTTATCCTTAGGAGATAAAACTTTAAAATTCATATATACACCTTGGGTGCATTGGCCAGAAACTATGGTTTCATATCTTATTGAGGATAAAATTCTTTTTACATGTGATTTATTTGGCTCTCATCTTGCAGTTTCAGATCTTTATGTAAGAGACAAAGGGTTAGTATATGAATCTGCAAAAAGATATTATGCTGAAATTATGATGCCCTTTAGAGCAATAATACAAAAGAATTTAGAAAAGATAAAACCCTTTGAGATAGATATGATTGCACCAAGCCATGGTCCAATTTATCAGGATCCCTCATTTATTCTTAATGCATACAATGATTGGGTAAATAATCCTCCTAAGAATATTGTAGTTATCGCATATATATCAATGCATGATAGTACAAAGAAAATGGTAGAATATTTAACAGAAAAATTGATAGAGATGGAGATTAAGGTAGAAATTTTTGATCTTTCTGAGGTTGATATTGGAAAATTAGCTATGGCACTTGTAGATGCCCAAACTTTAATCGTAGGTACTCCCACTGTTCTAACAGGTCCACATCCAAAAGTTGCATATGCAGTTTTTCTTGCTAATGCCCTTAAGCCAAAATTAAATTTTATTGGTATAATAGGCTCTTATGGTTGGGGAGGAAAGGTTATTGATATATTAAAGAGTATGGTAAATAATCTTGATGTAGAAATTTTAGAACCTGTTCTTGCAAAAGGACTTCCAACTGAAAAAGATTTTAAAGCCCTTGATGAACTATCTATGAAAATTTATAATAAGCATAAAGAAAAGAGCTTAATTTAATAATGAGAATTATAAAAAGGTTTGGAGTTTCTATAGAAGATGAACTTTTAGAGAGATTTGATGAGGTTATTGGAAAAAAAGGTTATAATAGCAGATCAGAAGCCATAAGAGACCTCATTAGAGATTATATTATTAAAGAGAAATGGGAGACAAAAGGTATAAAAGTTGCAGGAACAATAAGTATTATTTATGATCATGATATTCATGGTCTTGTTGACAAGCTTTTGGATATTCAACATCACTTTCATGATATAATTATCTCAACTTTACATATACATTTTGATGAGAAAAATTGTCTTGAGGTATTGGTTATAAAGGGTAAAGTAGAAAGAATTAAAAAATTATATGATGAAATTTCATCTATTAAGTGGGTAAAACATACAAACATTTCTATAACAGATACTATTTAATTTTTTTTCTTTTTAAGTAACACTTTTTTAAAAAATTTTGCTATTAGGAGGTGTTTATTATGCATATACCTGATGGTTATTTGGGACCACAAACTTATGGAAGCTTATTTGTAATCACAGTTCCTTTTATTATAAGAGCATATAACTTTCTTAAGAAGAATCTAAAAAGATCACAAATTCCAATGCTTGCCCTCGGATCTGCATTCTCATTTGTTATTATGATGTTTAATATTCCTATTCCTGGAGGGACTACAGGTCATGCAGTAGGTGGTGTTCTCCTCTCAATTCTCTTAGGACCTTGGGCAACATCAATCATTATCTCCATAGTTCTTATAATTCAGGCTCTAATCTTTGGGGATGGAGGAATTACAGCAATAGGAGCAAACTGTTTTAATATGGCAATTATTATGCCTTTTACTGGATATTATGTATACAAAATATTAAAGGGGAATAGACCATTATCTTCTAAAAGGGGGATATTATCTGCAGGTATTGGGGCTTATGTAGGACTAAATATGTCTGCACTTTTTACTGCTATTGAATTGGGTATTCAGCCATTAATTGCTAAAGATATCAATGGAAATCCTTTATATTGTCCATATTCTCTTTCTACTACAATTCCTGCAATGATGATGGAACATCTTCTACTCTTTGGTTTTATAGAGGGAATTATTACTATGCTTGTTATCTCTTATCTAATAAAATCTAAGATAATAAAGGAGTGGGAATATGCGTAAATTATGGATAATAATATTAATTATGATAATTTTATCTCCTTTGGGAATAATTTTGCCTGAGATATTTAAGGCGGGCTCCGCATGGGGAGAGTGGGGACCTGATGAATTAAAAGAGCTTGTGGGTTTTATTCCTAAAGGGATGGAAAAATTATCCTCCTTAGGTAAACCTATATTTCCTGATTACAATTTAAAAATATGGGAAAATGGAGATTTATTTTACCAATGTATTGGGTATATAATTTCAGGATTTATAGGGGTTGGAATTTTAATTTTAATAACTTATATATTAGGAAAGATTCTCTCAAAAAAGGAAGATAATGGCTAATTACATTGATAAAACTTTAAGAGATATAAATAGAATATTAAGAGATTCTCTAATTTTTGAAGAAAAAAAGAATTCTTTTCTTTCAAAATTAGATGAAAGGATAAAGATTTTATCTCTATTTATTATTCTTATTACTATTAGTTTTATAAATAAATTAGAAACCCTTATCTTTTTATATTTTTTAAGTATTCTTATAGGTTATAAAAATAAAATAAAAATAAGAGAATTGCTTAGGAGAACTTGGATATTTATTCCTCTTTTTACCCTTTTTATAGCTATCCCATCTATTTTTTTACAAAATCTTTATACTGCATTGAGACTTGTTTTAAGAACTGCTGTATCTATCTCATATGTTCAAATTCTTATTCTTACCACTTCTTGGACAAGAATCTTTTTGGGATTAAGGGGGATTAAATTTCCCCCCTTCCTTATTTCTATATTAAGCTTAACCTATAGATATATATTTCTTCTCCTTGAAATTGCAGAAAATTTATTTTTAGCTAAAAAGAGTAGAACTATTGAGTTTAAGAGAAAAAGGGAACAAATTTTTATTGGAAATAGTATAGGAATTATGTTAATTAAAACTCATAATCTTTCATATGAGGTTTATCAGGGAATGATTTCAAGAGGATTTAGTGATGAATCATTTTTTTATAGAAATATAAAAATTAATATTTATGATATACTATTTTTACTCTTAACTATTCTCTTCTCAGTAAGTATTATTTTTATAGAAAGGCTATAATGACAATATTCAAGCTTGAAAATGTAAGCTATTATTATCTTGATCACAGAATTGCTCTCTCCTCTATAAATCTTGAAATAAAAAGAGGAGAGAGAATATGTATTCTTGGTCCAAACGGGTCTGGAAAAACTACTCTCCTTAGGATTCTTGATGGTCTTATTTTTCCCAAAGAGGGAAGATTTTGGGCATTTTCAAGGGAAATAACAGAAAAAACCTTTGATGATTTGGAATTTAATAGATTCTTTAGAAAGAATGTGGTTCTTTTATTTCAGAATGTTGATGCACAACTATTTTCACCAACTGTTGAAGATGAACTTACATTTGGACCTCTTCAACTTGGACTACCTTATAATGAGATTAAAAAAAGAATAGAATATATTTCTAAAACTTTTCGTATTAGTCATCTTCTAAATAGATCTCCTTATCAATTAAGCGAGGGGGAGAAAAAGAAAGTTGCATTAGCATCTCTACTTATTATTAATCCAGAAATAATTCTTCTTGATGAACCCACAAATGGTCTTGATCCAAGAAGTGCAAAAGAACTTATATTATATATAAAAAATTTACAATCTCAAGGGAAAACAGTTATTACTGCAACTCATATCTTAAATATTGTGCCAGAAATATCTGATAAGATTTTTATTCTTGGAGAGAATAAAAATATATTAAAAATGGGAAATCCTGAACAAATACTTTCTGATAAAAGATTCTTAGAAAAGATTAATCTTCTATAAATCTTTTTTCTTCCTTTTAATTTTCTAACTTTCTTTTATAATATTTATATTTAGATGGGTCTTTATTCTTTTAAAAAGGAGGTTAGATTGTGGACTTAGTAGATGTATTGATGAAGTTATCAAATTTAGATGGTCCATCTGGCTATGAAGAAGAGGTTATAGATTACATAAAAAAAGAGGCTCAAAAGATTTCAAAGACAGATATAGAGATTGATAAATTGGGAAATCTCATTGTAAGAAAAGAGGGAAGGGGAAAGAAAATTGCCCTTTTTGCCCATGTTGATGAAATAGGATTTATTATAACTAAAAAGGAATTTGGAAATTTTTTTAGATTTTCAACTTTTGGAGGAATTGACCCAAAAGCTATTATCTCCCAAAGATTAAGATTTCATACAAGGGATAAAGATATTGCCTATGGTATTGTGGGAATGTTAGAGCCACATTTACAGACAGATGAGAGTAGAAGAAAGGTGCCATCTCTTAATGAGCTCTTCATTGATATGGTAGAGAATGTGGATAAAGTAAATATTGGAGATATTGGAAATTTTTCATCTGAGCCATTCCTACTATCAGAAAAATATCTTACTGGAAAAGCCTTAGATAATAGGGCGGGATGTGCAGTTCTATTATACATTATGGAGATATTAAATGAGTTTGTTCAGAGATCAGAAAGTTTTTTTGTATTTAATATTAGAGAAGAAGATGGAATATCAGGAGCTCGTGGAATTTGTTACAGAATAAAGCCTGATCTTGCAATAATCTTAGATGTTACTCATGGAGACATATCTCGCCCCTCATATCCAAGAATTGAAACAGGAAAAGGACCTGTTCTTGATATAGGT
>Ga0209225_1002517_pt1 | contig 16385 bp, 17 predicted proteins | sample WasSprMetagenome_FD_184732 | JGI IMG/M metagenome (GOLD analysis project Ga0209225, IMG submission 184732) | Sulfidic aquatic microbial communities from Washburn Spring, Yellowstone National Park, USA - WS (SPAdes) (version 3) | ecosystem: Environmental > Aquatic > Thermal springs > Hot (42-90C)...
CGCCATTGAGGTCAACGTGGAGTACCAGCCTTATCTTGTTCTCCGTCAAAGTTCCAGTTTTATCCGTGCATAGAACGTCCATGCTTCCAAAATTTTGTATGGCTGCCAAGCGTTTCACAATGACGCCTTTCTTAGCCATAGACACTGCTCCTTTGGAGAGGTTAACTGAAATTATCATGGGCAAAAGCTCCGGCGTTAAGCCCACGGCCAAAGCCACGGCAAAAAGAAGCGAATCCAAAACGCTCCGCTTGTAAAGGGCATTTATAAAGAACACAAATATGACGAGTAGAAATGTAACTTGCATTATCATGTAGCCAAAACTTCGAACACCCCTCTGGAACTCGGTTTCAGCCTCCCTCTCCACAAGCCTTCTTGCGATTTTCCCGTACTCCGTTAGGCTGCCAGTTTTCACAACAACAGCCGTTGTCGTCCCGCTTACAACAGAGGTGCCCATAAAAAGGTAGTTGCTCCATTCCGTTATCGATTGGTCAAAAGACTTCAATGGCTGAGCTGTCTTTTCAACGGGAAAAGATTCACCAGTCAAAGCGGATTGGTTAACGAACAAATCTTTGGCAGTTATAACCCGAGCGTCTGCAGGCACGATGTCGCCTGCTGAAAGATAAATGATGTCTCCGGGAACTATTTCAGCAAGCCTAACCTCCCGTTTAACTCCATCCCTCAAAACAGTGGCCGTTGTTGCTACTCTCTGCTTAAGCATTTCAGCTGCCCTTTCAGCCTCAGACTCCTGATAAAAGTCTAGGACAACGCTGAACACAACTATGAAAAATATTATTGCTGTGTTTGCAACTTCTCCAAAAAAGCCAGAAATCAACCCAGCTACAAGAAGGATGATCACCAATGGGCTTTTGAAATGGGAGAGAAAATCAACGATGGCTGCCCTCTTCCTCTTCCTAACAAGCTCATTATAGCCAAACACCTTAAGACGCTTTTCTACATCTTCAGAAGAAAGCCCAGCCAAAGAAGTGTTCAGACGTTTAAGAAGCTCCTCAACAGGCAGAGTTAGAATATCTTCAGTACTTGGCAGAGCCCAGCCTAAAACCTCGCCGACATCGAACCCTTCTAAATTCTGAACAGCCATCAATCCCACCATCCATTCTCGCTGAATAACCTCCACGGCTGGGCCTTACACAGTTAAAAACATCAGTTAATACATAAAATTCTTGCTACACCCCTTGTTAAATGATAACAATTTTATTTTCAGTTATAAACACTAACGTGGGAAATGGTGGGGTTCCCATACACTTTTATCGGATTTTTCTGATTTCGTCTATAAGCTTATTTATTTCCGTTTTTGTGTTGTAGAAGTGGGGTGAAACCCTTATTCCGTTGGCTCTTGCTGAGACAATTATGCCTTTTTGCTTTAAGCTTTCCACAACTTCTTTGGGCTTTTCTATTTTGAAATTGACTATTCCAGAGCGATATTGCGGTTCTTCTGGAGTTTGAAGTCTTAGTCCAAGCGCCTTAACCCTTTCGATTAGGTGGTCTGTAAGCTCCAACACTCGTCTTTCAACGTTTTCTATTCCAAAGTTAAGCAGCATTTTCATGGCTTCAGCTGCTCCCACAAAGCTTACAGCGCTTGGGGTGCCAACCTCAAAGCGGCTGGCCGTTTCAGAAAGCCTCAAACTCCAAATGTCCCAGAAGTCGGTAGTTTCGAAAATTTCCTGGTTCACGCTTGCCCACCCAACGTAAGGCGGCTCCAATTTTTCAATGAGATCTCTTCGCACATACAGATATGCGGCACCCGTTGGCCCTAAAAGCCACTTGTAGCAGGCTGTTGCCAAAAAGTCCACGTTATCCCTTTTCACGTCTATTGGAATTACGCCCGCCGACTGGATGGCGTCCACTATGAGGACTGCGCCGTGCTGGTGGGCTATTTCGCCTAAAGCCTTTAAATCGTTGCGGAAGCCATTGGCGTACTCCACGTGGCTGACCACAACTGCCACGGTTTTGTCGTCCACGGCTTTTTCAAAATCCTCTAGCAGAATCTTGTCGTCCACGTTCCGCACGTAATGGACTTTTACGCCTAGGCTTTTCTTAAGCCATGGGTAGACCGCGGAGGGGTACTCCAAATCCGTCGTGACAACCTTTGAGCCCGACGGATAACGCAGCACGTTGGCGGCAATGTTCAAGCCAACCGAAGTATTCTCCACTAGGGCTATTTCCTCGGGCTTGGCGCCCACAAGCTTTGCAAACAAGGGCTTTCCATAGTCGGAAGCGTCAAACGGCGAATCTCCGAAACTCATGTAGTCCTTCACATACCTAAGCATGGCTTCAGCCACAGGCTTCGAGAGGGGGGAATGGGCGGCGTGGTTTAAGTAAACCCTGTTTTTAACGATTGGAAAGAGGCTGCGGGCCTCTTCAACACTGTTCAAGAGACTGCACTCCGCTATTTGATTTAGGCAACCTAAAATAGGGGTGCCCGGCTATAAAAGGTGTGGGAGCTCACATGGGCGAAGTAATAGTTGTCACGACACCTGAGGTTCCGGGCTACGAGATTGTGAAGGTGCTTGGTCCAGTACATGGATTAACGGTGCGAACGCGGGGCGTGGGCGGGAAAATAGTCGCCAGCATTGAAGGGATTTTCGGCGGGGAAGTAACATCCTACACTTCTGAATGCGAAAAGGCAAGGATGGAGTCGTTGAACAGGCTTATTGAAAACGCCCGAAAAATGGGCGCCAACGCCGTTATAGGTGCAGACTTCGAAACAAGCGATATTTTACAGGGAACAGCCACAGTTTTTGCGGCTTACGGCACGGCCGTCGTAGTGAAACCAAAAGAGAAAAGGGAGTAGCCTACCTAAAACACGTCCACCAGTTTTTAAGCAGGCTTTTCAACTCTTCAATTACACCTTCAACCTTTTTCCGGACGAAAGGCGGCTCAACAGGCGGGGCGTAAGGCTCCTTCAATTCAAAGCTTGGAAGCCCGACGGCTCCAGCCACGAGGGCGTACCAGCACAGTGGCAAAACCTTCGGGTTGTAGCCGCTTCCAACTAGCATGACAAGCCTTCCACCGCAAACCTTGTTGGCGCTCTCCCTTATTAGGCTGGAAAGGGCGAAAAAGCCCTTAGCTGTTAGGTTTAAATCTCCAAGCATATCCGCAAAGTGGGCGTCACTTCCACCGTTAGCGATTATTATTTCGGGCTTGAACTCTTCAGCCAAGGGGATGAAAATCTCCTCCGCCGCGTAAAGGTATGAAGCGTCGCCTGTTCCCGGTGGAAGGGGAACATTGACGTTGTAGCCTTCTCCCTCGCCTTCGCCAATCTGCCACGTGAACCCCGTGCCCGGGTAAAGCGTCCTCGGGTCTTGATGTATGGATATGAACAGCACTGTGGGGTCGCGATAGTAAATGTCGCTTGTGCCGTTTCCAGCGTGAACGTCGTAATCCAAAATCAGAAACTTTTTCACACCCCTTTTCGCCCTCAAATACTCAACTAGGACGGCTATGTCGTTGAATAGGCAGAAGCCTCCGCCATAACCCCTCCCAGCGTGGTGGAAGCCTCCTCCAAGCGAAATCCCTCTCCTCGCCTTTCCGCAGTAAATAGCTTCGCCACAAACCAGGGCGCCGCCGACGATAAGCAGAGCCGCTTCAAGGATCTGGTGTGAAACCGGGGTTTCAATATCGTAAGGTCTGCCTTCAGCAGCTAAGCGAAAAATTAAGTCCACATAGTTTTCCTCATGAACCCTTAACAAGTCTTCCCTAGAAGCCTTCGTAGGCTCCACAACCGCCAGACACGGTAGGCTTAGGAGGCTCTGTTCCATAAAAAAGTTCATGGCGTTCATGAAACGGTCTCCCCGGTAAGGGTGCCCTTCGCCCAGGTCATACTGCTTAAACTTTTCATGAAAAGTCATAACAACCCTATCGCCCAAACAGCCACAACTCCAGTTCCAAGTGAAACGCTTGAAAATATAAGCCTATTCGAAGAGACGGTTTTAAAGGAAGAAAAAGAGGATGGAGAGTTGGTGTTTCTAGCTTTCCACAAATCCCTCTACGGTTCCGGTCTTCGGGGTAACCTTCTCCGGAATATTTCCAGTTTTAACTTCAGGTGTAACCTACGCCCCTGCCTCCATTTTAGGCTCAGCCTTCGGCGTTTCAGCCTCACCTACGTTTAATCCTTTAACAGTTTCAGCTTCAGCAACATGCTCCTTCACCGTTTCAGCGCCGCCAACGCCTCCAAGCTTGTCCATGGCTTCTTTAATGGCGTTTAACTCCAGTCTCGCGTTTTCAAGACCTATGGAAAGCACGGCAACCTCTCTCTGGTAGGTTTCATCGTCCACCTCCCCACTGACATGCTGTATTTCATAGTTAGCCAGCAGCCGTTCAAGAATTTTGATCTGCTCTTCAACCTCCCCAATTTTGGCAGCCATCTTCTCCAACAAAACCCTTTTCTGCCTCTCAACCTCCGCCAAGGCTTCCTCGAATTCTCTGTCGAAAAGCTCAAAAGTGGACTTGGATATCTTGCCACTGTTAAACAGGCTGTTCAAAGCCTCCCTCTTCTTCACCACAGTTCTGTATTCACTATTTATCTTCTCGAAAGAATACCTCCACGAAAACATTTCAACAACACCAGCCTTTAGACATATCAAAAGGAAAATAACCTTTGTTAACATGTAAATATATCGCTAACTAATTCCCTCTCCGCCAAAATCCAGAAATTTGTTTCACATACAAGTCTATTTCTCCTCCCTAAACACATCAGGTTACCAACTTCACAGACACATTAAACTCTTCACAGCCGCCGTTAAGCCCAATATTCAATACTGGGTTTTGCATAATCAAAACTGAAAACTAAACTCCACCAACACGGAAACCGAGCTTTATACTTCTTATGTTTTAATTTCAACTTCTGAATCTGAATATGACCGCTTTGACAATCATTGTTGGCGGTGAAAGGTTGGAAGGCAAAGTATTAAAGAAACTTCTGAACATATAAATCAAAAACTTCATAACAAACCTTTTAAAGGTTCAAACATCCTAAAACCCCGTCCACCTGTCCCCTTATTCTATTTATTGCTATCGATCGAAACCCTAAAATGCATCTTCAAAACCTTTCTAAAACCGAACATGGTAAGGAGAGGGGCCCGTAGCTCAGCAAGGATAGAGCACCGGGCTTTTAACCCGGGGGTCGCGGGTTCGAATCCCGCCGGGCCCGCTTAAAACGCATGTTTTCGGTAAAGCCTAATAGGTTGGGTGCATTACATCTTGTGAAGTGAAGCCAGGTGGCTGCTCGGAGGAAAAGGCTGGTTTACCCCTTTACGGCCATTGTTGATCTTGAAAAGCTTAAGCTGGCGATTTTGATAAACGCCATAAACCCCAAGATAGGCGGCGTCTTGATAAGGGGGCCGAAGGGCAGCGGGAAAAGCACGATTGTGAGGGCCTTGGCCGACATTCTCCCAAAAATAACAGTTGTCAAAGATTGTCCCTTCAACTGCAACCCCCATGATCCTTCAAACATGTGTTCCAAGTGCAGCGAGAGATACGCTAGAGGGGAGCAGTTGCCCGTGGAGGAGAGGGACATGGTTGTCGTTGACTTGCCTTTGGGCTCCACGGAAGACAGGGTTGTGGGAAGCCTGGACGTGGAGAAGGCAATAAAGTATGGAATAGAAGCCCTTGAGCCGGGCATACTGGCGGAGGCTAACCAGAACATCCTCTACGTGGACGAGGTTAACCTCTTACCAGACCACATAGCCGACGACCTGCTGGACGCGGCGGCGACGGGATGGAACATTGTTGAGCGGGAAGGAATATCCGTCAGCCACCCATCCCGCTTCATATTCATAGGCACCATGAATCCGGAAGAGGGCGAGCTGCGGCCCCAACTGCTCGACCGTTTCCCCATGTCTGTAACCGTTGAACCAATAACATCCGTAAAAGATAGGGTGGAGATAGTTAAGCGAAACCTCGAGTTTGAAGCAGACCCGGAAAAGTTTTACGAGAAATATAGGCCCATGCAGGAGGAGCTTCGGAACCGCATAATCCAGGCGCGGAAAATACTGGAGAAAGTGGTTATACCAGACGCGGTTTTGGAGGCTATCTGCAGCGCTTGCACAGAGCTGAAAGTCGATGGACTGCGCCCAGACATAGTCATAGCGAAAGCTGCGGCGGCTTTAGCAGCCTTTGAAAACAGGACTGAGGTTACGATTGACGATGTTTTGGTGGCAGCCGAGCTTGCCCTAAGCCACAGAACAAGGGAAGGGGGGTTCCTGGAGCCAGCAACCCCCCAAGAGATAAGGGAGGTTTTCACCGCAAGGCTGAAGAAAGTTTTCGAGGTTGAGAAAATAGGCGAGGCTACAGCTCAGAAGGAATCTGGGAAAAGGAAATTTTTGAAGGGGAAAAGCGTTTTCTGGGTTAGACGGGACGCTACGGAGAAAGAAGAGAAGCAAGCCACGAGGGAAAGCTTTTTCAACAAGGCGAGGGCAAAATGGTTTGAGCTTATTTTTCGCCTAAACAGGCTGTTGGGCGGAGTCTATTTTGGAATAGGTAAAAGGCTCAGCAGAAAACCGGGGAAGGCTCCGGAAGTTGAAGGCTTCCAAGTTGGCTCTGAAAGGCTTAGGGGTGAAATCCATGAAGAAAAATCTGAAACGAGGAGAGAGTTTAAGGGAATCCCAACGGTTGGCAGCGCCGAAGCTCCAAAAGTCTCCGAAGGGGCCCCATTAATATGCGGCATAGCCAAAACAGTTTCTCCTTCAAGGTTTTTTCTAAAAATGGGGAGGATTAAGGCTAAAGGAGTGCATGTTTATGCTGGAAGACGCGCCCAAGCCGTGACGGCTCTTCATAAGGGCAAACCCTACGGTTGGAGGCTTCCGAAAGGGAAGCCCGCTGACATTCATCTGCCGGCCTCCATACGGGAATCTGCGAGGAAACAGAAAAGCCTGGAAAAGCCCACAGACCTGGCCATAAAACTCCGCATCGAGGACATCCGCGAAAAACTGAGACTTTACAGGGCGCCGGCAACCATAGTTTTTGTTGTGGATTTAAGCGGTTCAATGCTTTTAAGTATTGAGGCTGTTAGGGAAGCTCTTCTGGGGCTGCACAGCGACGCCTACCGTTGCAGGGACCGCGTGGGCATAGTCGCCCTAAAGGACATGGGAGCAGTTGTAGTTCAGCATCCAATAACCAACCTTAGGGTCGTTGCCAAAAAACTTGTGGACTTAAAAGTTAGCGGCTACACGCCTCTCGCGGCTGGGATGCTGAAGGCTTGGGAGGTCTTGAAGGAGGAGAGGAGGCGAAACCCCTCCATAATACCCATCATGGTTCTAGTAACCGACGGAGGCGCCAACGTCCCTCTGCGGCGAAGCCTTGAAACAGGAGAAGTTAGAAAAATCGAGGAAACCCGCATAATCCTCCGAGAATACGAGGAGCTAGCCGTCAGAGACGTGATATCTGTTTCAAAACTGGTCAGACGGGAGGGCATCCACACCATTATCGTAAACACCAACCCACACCTTTATGGGAGGGAAACCTATGGCTTTCTGGTGACGAAAGCCATAGCAAAAATCACCCGTGGAAGCCACCATGAAGTCGGCAAGCTTACAACACCGAAAGACATGGTTAGAGACACGGTTGACCGAATAAGGGAGGACCAGCGTAAAATAGTTCATGGAAAAGCCGCAGTCAAACTGGCGGCTTAACCTTCTTCATCCTATCCACGCCCATCTTCATCCATTTTTCAAACTCCTTTGAGGGAGGTTTCTCCACGAAAAGCCTTTTCCTAGCCGCTTCTAGGAAGCTGTTTTTTAAGCCTAGAAACTCGGCGGCTGTGGAAACTTTGTGACCCGTTTTCTCAGCTTTTTCGAAGATTTTGGATGCTTTCTCCCGCCAGTTTTCATCTCTTAAAAGGTGGTGTTCTAAGATGGTGTATGGGACAGTTTCCACGAGTTTTTCAAGGTTAGCCATGCCCAACAGAAACTCCTCCTCGTTTACCCTGAACCCGGCTAGGTAGGAGGGTGGGCCGCCGACCATAACGATATGGGGTTTTTCAGCCACAATTTTTTCAAGGGTTTTCGTTGATATGGGTCCCTGCACGTCTGGCGCGAAGAGGAAGCGTTCGCCTTGGTACTCTATGGTTGTCGTTAAAACCCATCCTAGGGCGGAGTCTTCTGGACCGTGGGGAACCGGCTCTGAAAACCTTATTGTGGTTTTTCCAAAGGCGAAGGTTCTGCCATCCGCCACCTCAAGCTTTTTGGCGTATCTGCCGCCCGTCTTCTGGAAAACCCAGCCTCGGCGCCTCTGGCTGAAATTGATCCATTCTTTGGGGTTTTTCATCAAAACAACCTTGTCTAGATAAACTTGTTTGGCGGTTTCGTCTTCAATAGTCCAGTTGCACAGCCAGTCTTCATAGGAGGGTGTGTGGTGGTCAAAATGGTAGTGGCTTAGGGTCACAACGTCCGCCATGTCTGCAGCTTCAGCTATTCTTTTCCGGGCTTTCTTTATTGCCTTAAACTCTAGTGGGTGAGGTGGCAGGCCGAAACGGTTTGGGCAAAGTGAAACCCCAGCGTCTAGAAGAATCCTTAGGTCTGGTGTTTCGACAAAAGTGCACATGGACCTAACGCCCAGACTTTCAGCGGCAAGCGGCACAACCCTCAAATGCTTAAACATGGCGTTCAAGCCCTAAAGGGTCAACTATAGCTTTTTATCCAAGTCCAATACTTATTTTGTATGGCGGGCGATGACGACTCTGGCCCCTCTGAATTGTGATTGGGATCTTGAGTGCGCGAGTCCGCCTTTCAAGCCTTGGATGGCTTCTCTCGAGTTGCCGGAAGGTCGATGTTGTGGTGTTGTGCAACTAGCTTTGGCCAAACTTAAAGCGGTTTTACCCGTGGCTAGCTTCAAACCTAGGCGAGAAAATCCATTTTTCGAAATACTCTGAACATGAAATTAGTCTCCAGTAGCCAAACTGACAACCACTAGGTCTGAAGCTAGCCACGGGTAATTGCGCGCGAGCTCGCCACGCATTCTTCCATGGTCCGCCAAAGCGTTGAAATGTTGAACAATCTGACAAGGAAGAGCGAGAAAATCTTCCGCAGTAGAAATAATGGAGGCAACCTTCCGCTATTAACGCAACAAGTTGCAAAGAAACTTTGCAGCCCAAGGCTTCAACAGATAATTTCAAAGCGTTCCGCCACTGGAAAGGGACACCCGGGATGCCATAAACCAGAGATCCAATTGGAGATGGATGGGAATACGTGTTCACCCATGAAGGACTGCATATTTCAGGAAAAGAAAGTAGAGCTATATCGCCACACCAGGATTTCTCCGAAATCACTCAGGTTTCTCCCAGAGTTCCATCATGCTCTTTTTCAGTTCTCTGCGTTTTCTGTGGAGGAACCCGTAAACTGTTGAGTGTTGGCTTCCTTCGATTAGCATTTGGATGGCTTCCCGTGCTATTTGGACGTTTTCGATTTTACCTATGATTCCAACAGTGTGGCCATAAACTGACACGTGGGTGTCTGTCAACTCCTCTATTATCCGCCTTGTTTTCCCGTCCATTCCGATGATTCTTCCCTTAATCCTTCTTATGTCGGATTCGGACCTTCCAAAGATGGCCCTTAAGTCTATTATGTCTAAGATCGCTTCCTCGTCTTCTATGAGCTTGAAGGCATGCTCGGGGGAAAATCCTCTTCCAATGGCGGTTACAACATCCTTGGCCCTAAAAAGCATCGAAGGGTCTTCGTTGTTTTCCGAAAGTGTTACGGTCACGCCGCCTGTGTCGCTTTCCACCTGAAGCTTCACCGACAACATTTTTTCAATAGCCCTCTTTGTCTCGCCTCCTGGACCTATTAAGACGCCAACTCGTTCTTTTGGGATTCGAACAAACACGCTAGGCTGAGCCATGCCCCGTAATCCTCCTGTAAACCTCCTCAGCAGGCAAAACTTCCACGCCTAGGCGGCTGAAGTAACGGTTGAGGTTGGCTATATCCCTGTTCAAGAGGAACTCTGCCAGCGGGTGGGAGAGCGGGACAGCCTGCGACATGTCGAAAAGCACGGGCAGCCCCTTCCAAACCATCACGTTGTATTCGCTTAGGTCTCCATGGACAAGTTCCGCCTTATGGTAAAGTCTTTCAAGGTATGTTAGTAGGATTTTGTAGATTCTCTCCGGGTTTGATGGAGGCTGCTCCTTAAGGGACGGAGCGCTAACCCCATTTTTGCCGATAAACTCCATAACAAGCACGTTGTTTTTAACAGCGAAGGGTTTGGGCACCCTCACGCCCGCAGCAAATGCCTGCTCAAGGTTCTTAAACTCTTTCTGAGCCCATGCAAAAATCAGCGAGCGGGTGTCCCGTTTCACATTTTTAAACCTGTGGTCGCCCTCAATGTATTTTAGCATCCCCTTGCGGAACTCGGCTGAAACGGTTAGGTAGATTTTTACTGCAAGCTCGTTTCCTTCTTTATCCTTTCCCCAGTAAACGCGGGCTTCTTTCCCAGCCTTCACAACGCCGTAAATACGGTCTATCACACCGCTGTTCATGAAGTCGTATATAACCATGAGGGTTGTGCGGTCAAAAACCTCCTCTAAAACCTCGTATTCTTCGCTCCGCTTCTCCTTCATCAACTGTTCAACTTCGTACTCCTTCTCCTCTTCGTGGAGCTTTTTCTCAACCTTTTCACGAAAAGCCAAAACCTTTCCTCGCAAACAAGCCTAAATGGTTAGGTAGCCGTTTTTACGTAGCCACTCCGCCTGGGCGTGAGTGTAACGCCAAATAATGTCGCCACGCTTATCAGACTGGACCTCCCATGGCGAAACGAGGACAACGTCCCCCTCCCTTATCCAAACCCGCCTTTTCATTTTACCCCTAATACGGCATAAACGTTCATGACCATCCTGACACTTAACCAGAACACGGTCAAAACCGAGGAGTTTAACGGCCACGCCTAAAACATCGTTCGGTGTTGGAAGCACAAGCTCGCTTAGCTCTTCCTCGCTTATAACCTTCTTCTTACCCAAACAGTCACCTCAAACCCATTCTTTAGTAGAATGTGCTTCCCCCTTAAAAGCATGTTTATACCAATCTGTAAAAGATTCTAAGAAAGGTTTTACCGGAAACCTTCGTTCTATAACTTCACTATTTGCGCGTGCTGGCAAAGTCTGGAGCTTTCTCCCGCAAACTCCCCATTTTTCTGTTTCCCCGCACTCTTAAAATTTTACTTTTAACGCTGTTTTTGTTAGGTTTGCTTTATTTAGGCTTCATGTTCAAGTTTCTGCAGGCAATAGCCGCCCTGCTTGCTTCAAACCTTATGCTGTTTTCCGCCCTTTTCCTGTTTCTTGTCATAATATATTTGGCTAAGAAGGTGGGTGGAGAAGAGGTTTCAGAGGTATGAACAAGCTTCTTGATTTTTTCCGCAGAAAGAGGCGGGATAAACGTTTGGAACAGGAGCTTGCAAGGCTGGAGGCTAAGGCTTTAGAGGCTGATATTCGACTGTCAGGCTTCGCTCTCTTTGAAGAGCGTCTAGTCTATAAAATGGTTAGGGAAGCTCAAAGGCGTTGTAGAAAAAGGAGGGTTGATTATGTTGTTTGAAGAGTTGAGTGAAACTTTCCCGGCTGAAGTTGTCGAGCCATACGGGGAAGTGCTTATAGTCCCTGCTAAAGCCTTCAAGCCTGAATGGAGAAGCATGCTTGAAGCTGAAGGCGTGCAAATCTACACAAACGCGTATAGGGGGCAGGTTTGCTTCTTTCTGAGGAAAAAGGCTTCAAACCAAGCTGTTCAGGAGAAGCCTCAGCCCAATGTTGAGACAGTTGTCTCAACATCCCCTAACAGCACGCCTAAAACTAATGTTGTCTCAGCTGAGACAACATCCTCAAATGTCGAGGATGCTGTGGTTCAGCTTGTCGAGCAGGGCTTAGACTTCAAGGAGATTCAGCAGAGGCTTGGCTTAACTTCTGGGCGGCTGATGGGCGTGTTTTCAAGCCTAAGCCGGAAGGGCGTTCTCCAAAAGCTCGGATGGGTTCCTGAAAGGCGAAAGAGGAAGCCCTCAACACGAGAGGCTAAAGTTGAGCTTGCCAAACCTAGCCTAAACACTTCAAGCCTGTCTGTCCGAGAAATGCTCCAGGCAAGCCTCAAAATATTAGACGAACACCCCAGAGTTGCCAAGTTTCTTTTGGAAAAATGCGTGGAGGCTTTAACATGAGCAGGCAGGGCTATTGGAGTTTACATGAATACCACAGGCTGAGCGTAAGCAGCTTTGTAGAAGAGTTCTGCGGCTGGCAGCCCTTAATCGAGCTTGTTGAGCTGGCTGGCAGCCCCCGGGAGCAAGCTTTCATAAGCGCCCTGTTCCTTACGGGTTCAAGGGTTAGCGAATGCCTGCTTTTGCGCAAAAACATGTTTGAGGTTAGGCGCAGAGAACGCGTTATCGTTTGCCGAGGCGTGCCTCTGTTTAAACGCTACCGAAAAATCGAGGAAACCCGAGACGAAGAGGGAAGGCGCAGGTGGATAACTCGGCGGGTTGAAGCTAAAAGAAAGCCGTTTCCAATAAGTCTCCGCGAGCCGCTTGTCCCCTACCTTCTAGGCTGGCTTGAAAGGCTTCCAGTTGAAGACAGCCTGCTGTTTGAAAGCCCCTACAAGCCCGGCTCCGCCTTAACCAGGTTCTGGGCTTATCGCCTCATAAGAGACTTGGACAGCCGCCTAAACCCGGAATTGAGGCAAAGGCTAGGCTTGGACAAGCCGTTTGTAGCGGATGGACGGCTGATAAGCGACAGGCTCCACCTGTGGCTGCATTGGTTCCGCTCTCAACGCGCCAGCCAGCTTGTAGCAGAATACGGCTTCGAAGTCATAGACTTAGTGGACTTCTTCAGCTGGGAAAGCTACGACACAGCCTTGACTTACAGCCGGAGAGGCTGGAAAGGCTTAGCCTCAAAAATGCGCAGAAAATAAACAAGCCCTCCATACATATACACCGTTTATTTACTTACTTACCTCTCCAACAACATCACATTAGAACCATCCATTACACAGTAAACGGAAAGCCCATGGATTCAACCTTAGACACTTAACGTTTAATTTTTGAACTTTTCGCCAAAAAGAAGGCTTATTTTGGCTTCTTTTCGTTTCTTATTTACTACATATATACATAACTAAGGCATATCAAAGCATATTGAAAGCATACCACAAGCATATTCTAACTCAAGAAAAAAGGGAAGGGGTTTAGGAGATTGCGTTTGCCAATGCTCCTATGATGATTATTGCAACTATGAGCATTACTGAAAACACAACCAAGCCGATTATGTCTTCGGTTGTGAATTTCCAGCCTCCAAACAATGCTTTCCAAACCGTTAAGGCTCCGGCTACGATTGGGAAGATTGTGAAAAGCGCTAGTGCTAGCCAGAAGTTTCCAAAGATGGGTGTTGAAACTTCAGGCGGGACAAGCGGCTGCGGCTGTGGTGTAACGTCAAGGTATGCGAATTTCACGTTGTACGGGCTTGAAGTCTTGGTTAAATAAGCTAACCCTATGTAGTTGCCGTAAGCTTGGTAGAAGCATAAGAGTTCAGATGCAGCTGTTAAAACTTCTGTGGACTCGTCTATCCAGTCTGTCCATGAACCCCACGTGCCAGACGAAGCTGTGTATTTAATATAGTAGATGTGGTTGGCTGTCCAGCCGCTAGGCGAACCAGTCGTTTTAGTAGCCAAGAAAACGTACAAGTCGTTTGTTGACGGGTTTATGCACATAACCGGGCTTGAACCGCTTGAGGCGCCGGAGACAAGGACTGTTTCATTTCCAAAACTGTTAGAGGCATAAGAATACTTCGTGTATATGATGTCGTATGTGCTGTTTTTCAAGAATACTAGATGCGCGTCGTCTCCCTGAGCAACTATTGAATATCTGTATTCGTATCCTTTGACAATGTTGCTTGATGTGGAAGCTTCGCTAAGCCAGCTTGAACCATTCCAAACCCTCACCCTAACTGTTCCACCGTTTTGAGCATAAGCAGCAAGCATTTTTCCAGAAGTTAACGGAATAATGGAAGGCATACATTCGCCAGTTGTTGTTGTAAGCTGGTATGGAAAGCCGGACGCTGTAGCCCAGGTGCCGTTGTTAAGCGAGCTTTTAACCACGCATGGGGGAAGCCAAGTGCTTGAGGATGAGTTATACCATGCGTAGGCAATCCATGGGTAGCCGAAGCTGTCAACACTTACAAAAGGATAAGTATAGTAAATTTGCGAGACGCCTGAAACGGCTAACTGTTCATCTGCGCTCCAAGTGATTGTTCCATTACTGTTTGGAATGCCGCGCCTATAATATATTGGCGCACCTGTCACACTCTGTGTATAAGCGTAATGCAAGTATGTTCCATCAAACCAGATTGTAAAATAATATCCATACAACCAAGTGGGACTTGAAGCCCTCAAATTTGTAGGCGCCGTCCACGCTGCGTCGTCCACGCTTGTCCTGTAAACAATGTTGTAGCCGTTGCTGATGTAGAAAATCCAGAAGCGCCCGTTAGCATAGAAGCTTTTTCTTTGGGTAGGAGCAAATATTGAGTAAGCTGATGAGGTTGTTCCGACAAGGCTTGGTGTCGCTGCAACACAAGCAGGAAGAGCTTCAAAAGTGACAAACAGCAAAGCTAACAATATTAATAGCAGCCTACGCTTCTGCATCATTCCCACCTTCCTTAGAAAAAGAAAGGGAAATAGAGTGTAGGTTTGGCTGTTTGGCTTATTCACGCCTAGGTGCAGCTCCAAAAGCTCCCAGCACTAGGGCTATCAAGCCTACAGCAGCCAGTATAATTATGCCTATGGCTCCTAGCTGCAAGCCTGTATACACGTTGTTTATGGCTGTAGTGGCTGTGGTGTTAGCCACGCCCGTCAAGCCCAAGCTTCCAATGCTTTTCTGGAAGTTGGCGATAATCAGAACACCGGCAACAATTATAATGCCCAACGCTACCATGGTTATAATATCTCCAACACGCATCCCACATTCACCTCCTTTAAAGCTTATCAAAAAAGTTTAGACAACAAAGGAAATATTTAAAGAAAATCAGACTTTTTCCATGCTTTCACTCTAGCCTAAGCAAAATCGAGAAACAGAAAAGAGGGGGTTAGAGGTTAGCCCAAACCTGCATGCTTTCTCTTGCTTTTCTAGCCATATCTTCGTAGAGTTTGGCTTCCCGTTCAAGCATTTCCTCGACAAACCCTGAAAGCTCTTTATCCTTTTTGCATGCTTTCCAAATTAGCGTGTAGTCTATTTTCGGCTCCCATTTTTCCCGTTCAACTCCGAGAAGGTGCAAACCCAAAAAGGCTCCATTAATTTTAACAAAGTCAACCTCCGGTGGGCGCCTCCAAAAAGCAAGCCAAACTATCTCCAGCTTGGCTAAGTATTCTATTTGGTGTTGCATGCTTGCGACAATTTCGTCTTTGCATTTTTCCCGCTTCCAAACATGCCATTTCTTGAAAACCAGAAACGCGTCTTTGTGGTTTTCCGCTACTTTGTCAATTTGCTGCCAAAGGCTGGGGCAAAACTGTAAAGCAAAAAGCAGACCTTGAGGAGTTAAAGCATAAGTTGCGGTTTCCAAACCCGTCCGGAACTTTTCCGCCTTAACCTTTGCTGCGAACCCGCCCGCCAAAAGATTGCGTAGGGCTTTATGCGCTGTGGCGTGGCTTAAACCAGCCAGCTTCTCCAGCCTATACAGGTTTAAGGGTGGATTGACAGCCATTGTTTCCAACATCTTAACAGTAGCTTCTATTTTCTGCATATGTCACCTTCCCCTATGTCACTCTCACCCGATATATTAGTGACAAAACCTATATATTAGGCTTTTGATATGTTTCCTATTGGTGACATATATGCGCTGTCCGTATTGTGGACGTAAAATGCGGTACAATCTCGCAGGCCACTTCTACTATTGCTGTGGGTTCCAGGTGGTGGTTAAAAAATGAAGGAACTGAAGAATAATGGAATGGTGGCTATTTACATCCCGCCTGGACTTTTGGAGATGGTTGAATCTACAAGAAAGCAGTTGAAAATGAATCGTTCTCGGTTCATCCAATACTGTATAACAAAAACCCTGCAGGAGCTCAACGTCCTGTCCCAAACTGTTCACAAATCTTAACAAGGAGGGTTAAAGGTGGAGAAGGCTCAAAATAAAATTTGCAAGGACACATTCAAAAACGTTGAGGTTGAAACGCAGCCGCTTTATCTTAGCGGGATTTGCCGCTGTGGGAGGCGCTTTAACGTCTATGTTGAGTTGCCAAAAGCTTGTGAGGCTACAGACGAATTTGGAAACCATTTCAAGTTGAGCTTGGCTGAGCACATCATCGCGCTTTGTCCATTGTGCGGACGCCTGGTAAACATTGGCAACGGGACGAGGCGGAGCAGAACAGCAAGGAGGGCTCCGTATGTCCGTTGAGGGAAAATTCGAGGATTTTCTCAAGAGC
>Ga0209225_1002520_pt1 | contig 16369 bp, 23 predicted proteins | sample WasSprMetagenome_FD_184732 | JGI IMG/M metagenome (GOLD analysis project Ga0209225, IMG submission 184732) | Sulfidic aquatic microbial communities from Washburn Spring, Yellowstone National Park, USA - WS (SPAdes) (version 3) | ecosystem: Environmental > Aquatic > Thermal springs > Hot (42-90C)...
CCGTCGAGGAGGTTGGGCAGGAGCCTCGGAGTGAACAACGTGCCCTACAAGACCTGCTCGTACAGCTGCGTCTACTGCCAGCTCGGTAGAACCACCAACCTCACCGTCGAGAGAAAGTGCTTCTACGATTGGAAGAGCGTCGTCGGCAGCGTGGCTGAAGCCTTGAGCAGGCTGCAAGGCGGGGTCGACTACGTAACCTTCGTGCCCGACGGCGAGCCGACCCTCGACGCGTGCATCGGGAGGGAGATCGCGGAGATCAAGGATCGGCTGGGAGCGAGGGTCGCCGTCCTCACCAACGCCTCCCTACTCCAGCTGGAGGACGCGAGGAGCGAGCTAGCCCAAGCGGACTACGTCTCCGTGAAGGTCGACGCCGCCAGCGAGGAGGCGTGGAGGAGGGTCAACAGGCCCCACCCTTCGCTCAAGCTCGAGAAGGTGCTCGAAGGAGCGCTCGAGTTCGCGGAGAGCTTCAAGGGGACGCTGACGTCGGAGACGATGCTTGTCCGCGGCTTCAACACCGACCCGCGCGAGCTCGAGCGCGTCGCCGAGCTCCTAAAGGAGCTGAGGCCCGCTAAATCATACATCGCGGTGCCGGTGAGGCCGCCCGCCGAGCCCTACGCCGAACCACCCACCGAGAGGGAGCTCGTGGAAGCTTATACGATCCTCGCGAGAGCCTTCGATCCCGAGAGGGTTGAGCTGCTGAGCGCGCCGGAACCCCCTCGCTTCGAAGCCAGCGGGGACCCCGCAGAGTGGCTCCTCGCCGTCACTTCGGTCCACCCGCTCAGGTACGGGTACGCGGTCAAAGCGCTGGAGAAGCGCACCGAGGAACCGGTGAAGGTGGTAGAGGAGCTCGTGCGGAATGGGCTTCTCCTCAAAGTCCCCTACATGGGGGAAGTCTTCCTCGTCAGGAACTTCGGGAGAACGCAGCGGCGCGGCGCAAAGCATTAAACCGCCCTCCCGACAGCCGCGCCGGACCGGCGTGAGGGTAGCGGTTCCCGTCGTCAAGGCTAAAGGCGACTACTTCCTAGTCCCCCACTTCGGTAGGGCTCCTAGCTTCGCTATAGCCGAAGTGGAGGGCGGCAGCTACAGGGTGGTGGAGGTGTTCGACAACCCGTACGCAACCCGCGAGCACGGAAGGGTGAGGCTGATCGACGACCTGGTTGAAAAGGGCGTGGACGCGGTCTTGACGCTCGGGATCGGCCACGGCGCCTTCTACAGGCTGAAAGCGGCGGGCGTGAAGATCTACTACGCTTCCCCTCCGCCCGGGAAAGGAACGCTCACCCTAGCGGAAGCCGTCGAAACGCTCACTTCCGGGAAAGCCGAGGAGGCCGCTGAACCCAGGGAAGCCGACTAAGCGTAACGCGCCCCCGCGCGCTGCGCCTCCAACCGAGCTCGCAGGCTCAAACCCTCGGCTTCACAACATCGCCTGCCGCCTTCAGAACCCATACGCCCTCCCTCTCCGCCCTCTCAATCAAGTCGGGCATAGGCTGGCTCGCGTAAATGACTTTCAGCAACCTAGGCCTCAGCTTGTCGGGCGAGATACTCTTCAGCAGCTCGACCTTCTCGTTCAGCTCGTCCAACGCTCTTGAGGAAGCCCTCACCCTAGCCTCCCCTACAACGCACAAGTCGCCGGTAGCGCCGTACATGTCACCTCGACTTCCGGCAGTATCAGCGGAACCACTTTGAGCTCGTAGCCCATCTCCCTCAGTCTACGCTAAACCGCGATTCTCGCTTCTTCCTCCAAGTTTAGCGTTAGCTTTTCCAGCGTCCTCTCAACCCTCGCAACCCTCACGTTGAGGGCTCCCACCTCCTCCCACAGCCTGTCCTGCCCCTCTCTCAGGGCCTTAACCTCCAGCCACAGCTTCTCCTGACCCTTTCTAGGCAGCTTCACCTCCTCCCACAACTTGTTCGCGTTTTCCCAGAGCCTATTCTGGCTCTCCCATAGCTTCTTAATGCTCTCTTCGATGGAATCAAGCCTCCTCAGAACCTCTAACAGCCCCAAGTACCCCGCTACCGCGTAGCGGAACTCCATTTCTCCAGCAACTCCAGGATCTGCTTCTTCAAGCGCCCCGCGAAGGCCGATCACCGCGCAGATCCTCTCAAAGCGGCTATTTCAGGATTAGCTCGCGCCACGCCGCTTCCGCCTCCGGTGAAGGGTTGCAGCTTTCCCGTTGACTGCCGCCGCTCTGCCCTGGAAGGTGCGATACTGAGCGCTTTGACCAGCTCCGGCACGCGCGCTCGAGCAAAAGTTGCAAGAAATTGTCGGATTGAGAAACATCATCGTCCACATGTATGCCGACGTAAAAGCAGAAGCAATCTACGACAACTTAGGGGACATCATAGCGACACTTAAGGAAACAGCTAGGAAGCTGCTAGAATACAGCAAAGAGAAAAACGTAGATCCATGAGAGATCCCGCCGCTTTGAGAATCGATTAAACAGCGCGCGGAGTAAGCGTTAAACCGGGAAACTAGCGAGCCCAGGTTTTCGCATCGCGAGTATAGCGCGCGCCTGCATCGGCAAACCGGCAGTGCAGCCCAACCGCAAATCTAGTTCCAGAGCAAGTATCCCCCTCTCCGGACCACAACCCCCAGCCGCCCCGTCACGGGGTCAGGCTCCAACCCGCAAGCACCCAGCACCGGAGACGGGAGCCAAGGGCCAGTACGAGAGACTGCGCCGGTTAACACGTCTTCGCTGAAAATATCGCACTTTCACGAAGACTCATGCTACAGGCGATGCGTTTTTATGCGCTTCAACCACGCTCCATCCGCATGAGTCTCAAGGAGGAGTTCCTGAGACTTCTCGAGGAGGATAAAGAGTTCAGGTTGATGGTAGCCGAGAAGCTCGGCTACGGCGCTATACTGAAGAGGCTCGAAAAACATGATAGAAAGTTCAACAAGGTAATCAACGAGATAAAGCAGCTCAGGGAAGACTTCAACAGGGAGATGACCAGGTTAAGGGAGGACTTCAACAAGCTGAACATCAGAGTGGAAGTCACGATCGGGAGCATGGGGAGGAGGTGGGGGGAGGATCTCGAGAGGATGGTGCTCGAGATATTCAGGGAGGCGCTAGAGGAGCGGGGCATCGAGCCCGGCAAGGTCGAAAAGCTGAGGTTTACGGACACGGATGGGAGCATAACCGGGGTAAAGGGCAGAGTCGTCGACATAGACGTTTTCGTCAGGGACGGAGGGATCTACCTAGTCGAGGTGAAATCGAGGGCCGAGCTAGACCACGTCGAGGTCCTCTACGAGAAGGCTAGGGCCGTCGAGAGGTTCCTGAACAGGAGCGTAACCAAAGTGTTTCTAGTCGCCGTCAACGTAGACAAGGAGGCTTACGAGAGGGCTAGAGAGCTCGGAATAGAGGTTTTATGCGGGAAAGTAGTAGAGTGAACCTTACGGCGCGCCCAGCGGCTTCCAGCCTAAAGCGCCTCGCGATCCTCCCGCGCTACGATCGAACACAAAAGGGGGTTCGAACACAATCGAACACACCTCGGAAACCGCTGCCGGAGGGGATCGCGCGAGGTAGCTCCTTAAATACCTTAGGAACCCAGTATGGCGGGAGCGGCGTGATCGTACAGGAGCTGTCCGTCAGAGGCGATAAAGGGGGGAAGAAGCTCCCCGTTGTGTTCGACAGCAGCGCTTCCAGGTCTCTCGTGAGGAGCGAAAGTCGCCGCGGAGCTCTCCACCCCGAAAAGGCTGCCCATCCCGAGGGAGTTCGTGGTGGCCGAGGGGGACAAGGTTGGCAGCGAGTTTCTCTGCGACCTAGTAGTCGAGATCGGGGGAAGGAGATAGAGGCGTTCCCGGTCGACAGGCTGCCCGTCCCCCTGATCTTCGAGGCGCTGGACATGGAAGCCTACAGGATCAAGCTCGACCTCTCGGAGTTCACAGGGAGAATGCTAGCACTGTAGGTGAGAGAAAGCCCCACGATGTGCTCCGGGCAGCTCGCGTAAACCTCCACGCCCCCGCCCCAACTCTGCCGGAGAACAGGGTTTACCGCTTGCAGCTCGCCGCAAGCCCCCGAGACCGCCAGCGGGGTGAGGCGCCGAGTGCCGCACCGCTAGGCGCGCGGCAGTTTGCGCGCGAAACCGTTTTTACTGTCGCCTCACGCCATTCGAGCTGGGGCCGATGGGGGAGTGGGTTATCAAGGTGTACGTGGAGCCTCTGCAGCTGAGCGAGTTGAGCAGCGAGGAGCGGAGAAGCCTCTACGTGGCCGATGCCTTCCCCCAAGAAAAGCTCGAGGCCGCTGGATGCCCCCGCCTCGCCTTCCTCCTCGGCATGAGGGGGGCGGCGGACCCCCTCGAGGAGGAGATCGCGAGGTGGAGGCTGTGGCTCATACCGCCGGACGCGGTTCAGCGCGGCATGAGGCTGAAGAAACGCGGGTTGCCGAAGATCAGGAGGAGGGGCTACGCGAGCCTCGAGGAGCTCATGCGCGTAATCGACTCGTTATTCCTCCTGAAGTCGGTGGCGCTCTTCGTGCACACGCACCGCTTGTGGCCGCTGCAGAAGTACGAGGTAGACGATGAGGGGGAGAGCGAGAGGGAGAGGGAAGCTTACAGGAGGTACCTCGAAGCTAGGCGGGCGATCATCGCCGAGATCGAGCGGTTAAGTAAGCTGGTCGAGGCCGGCCCCCGAAGCCCCGAGATGGACAGGGCTCTCGAAAGGTACATCGAGAACGTGTACTCGAGGGTCACGGTGGAGTTCACGGTCGAATACGAGGAGGTGGCGAAAGAGCTCGCCAAGCGCGGAGCGGAGGTGTGGAAGAGCGGGGACGCATACACCGTTAGGGCGAGGTGTCCCGACCACCTGCCCGAAGAGTTCAGGGAGCGCAAGAGGGAGGAAGTGTACAGGGCGCTAAAGGAGCTTGCCGCGATGCTGACCCTGATCTACTCCAAGAGGTTGGAGGGCTTCGTCTGCGCGCAGCTCGTCTAGCACCTACAGCAGCGCAGCCAGCTCAGCCCGCGCCTTCAGCCAGCGCTGGATCGCGCACGCGTAGAGCTCGAAGGTGCTGCAGTTCCTCCCCACGGTAACCCTGCCCGTGAGGGGTCCAGCTTTATGTCGTAGAACCCCATCACCCCAACACCGCGCGCTTATCCTGGTGAATTTCACAGTATCGAACAATACTCCATGTATCATTCTATACAAGTTTTCTCAGCCAACTCTACCAGCCGCTTTATCAGGGGAATCCTCGCTTTGACATCCTCCACTTCGAGCTTCGCTTCGTGGAACCCCCACACATGCAGGTGGCTCGCCGCATCCCAGCCTAGCTGAACATCCGTGCCCAACTTGTCGGCCAGCTTCCTCACAGCTCTCTCAAGCAGAGCACCCGTCCACCTCCCCTTCCCCTCGGCCTCCTTCGCCTCGGGGAGATTCAAGCGCGCAGACAGCGCTTTAACGCACTCCTCAGCAGCCTTGTAAAGCTTCACGGAAGATTGGACGGCATCCCCCTTAGCCAGGTACTCCTCAGCCTCGGCTAGCAAACTCCTAACTAACTCAAACCTCCCAGCGGCAGCCACGCACCTGGCAGGACGATGTCATTTAAAACCTCTCCCCAGCATGCCACCGCCCTCCACCTTGACCCGCGCAGGTTCCGCGCAATCCTCCAGCTTCAGATCCGAAACCTGAAGCAGCTGGCGATGAACACCTTAAACCCCTCCAAGCTCTCAGGGGTCCCATTCCTTAACTAACTCTCGCCAATCCATTCTCTAGATGTTTTACAATACAATCGGCGTATCAGTCGCAGTCCCTTAACAGCCTTAGGAACTCCTCTTTCGTTAAGCCCGCTTGATGTATTATTGAGAGCAAAGTACCTCTCTTTATGGTATCATGCCTTGGAACCGTGATCTTATGCTTCCCATCCGTGAGATACAGGTGACTCCCCCTCTGGTGGACAACCCTAAAACCGACTTTCCCCAACGCTCTAACTACCTCGCGCCAAGAGAGGATGGGAAGCTTCTCAGACAACCGCCTCTACCGTCTCCTTCTCCTCCTCTTTCAGCTTCTCGATCTCCTCTGGAAAAGCCTCGAGGTAGCCCAAGATGGCTTCCTTGATGTTTTCAAGGGCCTCTTCCCACGTATCCCCCTCGCTAACGCATCCAGGCAGCTCTAGGCATTGGGCAGAATACCCTCCGTCCTCCTCCCTCCTCAGAACCACGGTAAGCTTCATCCTTTCCGGCATATCCTGCATTCCTATTTGCAAAGGCTTAAGAAGCTTGCGGCTCAACCAGCTAGACAGGGAGCTTTCGCCTAGCGCGCAGCTCCCCCCTCGTGACCGCGCCGAGCTCCTCGGAGCGGGTGCGCGCCACCTCGGAGAGCCACCCGAAAGCGGAGCGCGGCTCCGCCCACGCCACTATCTCGACGTGCTCCATGCCGAGCGCGCCCCTAGATCCGCAAGCTCCAAAGTCTCGTAGTCCGGTATAGGGCGCTTCACAGCCCTCCCCTTCAAGGGATCCGCGATCTCCACCTCGAAACGCTCCACACGCATAGCGCGCGGATCCCGCTCAAAAAGGCTGCGCGGTTAGAAGCCCGAAACTGAGCCGCACGCTACTTGCGCAAGCCACCGCGCGGCTCAAAGCCTTTTCCACGGGGGAAAATCGCCGGACCAGCCGAGCGGGGCTCGCCGAGCCGGCTCAAGCGCGCGCACCTTTAGCTTTTACTAAAGTTCAGTTTTCATAGGCCATACTTCACTTTAAGCTTTTCTCTAATCGTAGCCCAATCATTTAATTTCAGCTCCCCTTTTAAAACTTTTATTAAAATCTCGGTGTCTACGGCTAAGTATGCTTGCGACTCAACACCATGCTCTATCATCGATTTATCGTTCGTCCATATAGGCGCTTTTAACTTTAAGGCTAACGCGATGAAGGGCGTATCCTTTTCGTCGAACTCTTTGGATATCATATAAGCTTCTGAAATTTTATCGGCATACCTGGATTCTTCAACTATGTTCAACCTCGAGAGTATTAATTCCTCTAAGATGTAGTTGAAAAACTCGGTTTTTAAGCCTATGCGCCTACATATTTCTTCCCTGTGCCTCTCAATTTCCTCAATCATTACTTTAGGCGCATAAAAGTTTATCCCTGAAAACACAACGATCCTTCTCACGATCCCTCTACTTACTACAGCAGAAATTATTTTGTTACTATCAATTACAACCTCCATTTCCGCTTCAGTTCTTCCCAAATTTTTTCCTTCAACTCCTCATCTATTCTAGCTATCTCCTTTTCATCTACAACTCCAGTAACCTCTTCCGCTACAAAGTACTTCAACAAAAGTTTTCTGAACTCTTCGACAGCAATACGCTCCATCGCCTTCTTAAGCAACTCATCCTTCGAGATAAGAACCCAGATCTCTTCTGGAACATCGATGGAAACGCTCTTACTCACAGCGCCGAACAGCGAGCTTTCCACTTATATCCTTATCGCGCCCTTCCAAAAGCCACGCGGAACCCTGCCCAACCGCTCAACGCGCTCGCCGCTCGACGACTAACACAGCGCGGCCCAAAAGTGCTTCCGCGGAAAGAATCTCGCTGAGCCAGCTCAGCGGAGCCCGTTGAACCGGTTCAGCGAGCCCCGTTGAGCCAGCTCAACGAAACCCTTTGCCTGCAGACACGCGGAGCCGAACCCCACCGCTCCCGGCGCGGCGGGGAGAAGTCGGCGAGCCCGCACCGCTCCGAAGCGGAGAGCGGATCCAAGCCGGCGAGGGGGGAGCGCTCGCGATAAGATGGGACTGCGGCGGCAGCCTAAGACTTTCACCCCGCTCTCCGGGACAACTTTTTACGCGTGTGCAGCCGAGTAGTATCGGGCGCGGGGATCGCGGCAGCAGCCCTAGCCCTCATCCCGGTGATAGCTCCCACCGCCTACGCCGCGGCGACCGGCCAGCAGCCCTCACCCTACGCAGCGAAGGCGAGCGTGGGCGGCGTCGAGCTCACGTTCGCGCTCATCGAACCGCCCGAACCCTGGCTCCCCAGGAAGCTGGCGGTACCCCTCGCCGGCAAGCCGCTCCCCGCAGCCGAAGCCCAGCGCGCGCTCGACAAACCGTTCGGCAAACCTCTCTACAAGCTCCGCCCCCGCTTCCTCCCTAACCCCCAGATTCCTGAGGAAATCCCGCCGCGAGGAGACCTTCGAGGGATCATCGGCGTACCTAGGACACGCAAAGGTGCCACGCGCTCATTGGGCACACTGTCCACTGTTATGACTCGTAATCGTCGCAGCACGCGCTAGAAGAGCATGAGGAAAACCGAAGCCGGAACATACGCGGTGCCGCTTCTCCTATCAACGTCGAGCAGGTCCTTAGTTAAAACGATAGTTTTCGATATGGAAGCCTCCCTGAAAGCCCGTTCACGGTACTTTGACTCCACAAGGAACCTGTACTCTCTATCGCCCTTGCGGATGCAAAGCACGAAATCCACCTCGCGACCCCCTCCCTCCCTGGTACCGCGCATAAGCACCCTATCGTAGCTCACGTGCGCCACGTGCTCGAACAACTGCTGAGATAGAAGCAGGTGCGCAGCGACGACGCTCTCCACGAGGAGCCCCCGGAAATCAGGTCTTTCGATTAACGCCTTCGACGCCCCGAATGGGTCGGGAACGTTGTTCACGTAGGAGTAGAGAGCGTGGAAAATGAAGGGGTCGAGGACGTACAGCTTGAGGTGCTCCTCGTCGCTGTAGTTGGGCTCGCACGCCCTCCCCTTGCTCTCGCTATAGGAGAGGAAAAACGCCCACGTCGAAATCAGGTACTTCAGGTACTCCCACAGCTCGCGCCTGCCAACGCTCCTCAACCTCAAGCTAGCCAGGCTCAAAACCCCCGAGAGCCTTTCCGGTCTCACAAGCTCGGCCAAGAGAACTTTCAGCGTATCGGCGTCCAGCCCCGCAGCCCTCGAGTCACTGACCAGGAGCTGGGCGAGGTCGGCATAAAAGCTTTTGTCCACCCGACCCGCCTCGTAAAAATCCTTAACCGCCTTCGGGTAGCCCCCGTGGAGCAGGTAGTTCTCGAACATCTGGTTCAGCGTGGCGAAGTAGCTGTCGTACAGCTCCCTCAACCCCTCGCCGATCACCCCCTCGCTCAAACTCCTCAGCAACTCGAACCTCGCGTTGACCCTCCTGAACTTCCTAGCATCGAGGAAGCGCCTAACCTCCTCGCTCACGCTCTCGACAACCTCCGGAAACCTGAGCGGGGTGAAAAGCAGGTTCCCGCCCAGGTTAAACTCGCGCGCAAGATCCCCCTGCCTCCCCCTCAGCTTATCGGCGGCTTCCGCCAGATCCATCGAGTGGCTACCGGAAGCGATAATCTTCAGCTTGCCAGCCGACACAATGCCAGCGTCGAAAGCGCTTTTCAGCTCGAGAGCCCACTCCCTGCACATGGAAACCTCGTCGAGAAAAACGTACTTTTCACCACCCCCAGCGCCGGCGATAGAGAAAAGCGCGTCGAAAAGCCTGAGGCCCCTAAGCCCGCCGTAGTCCATGGGCAAGTAGAAGACCGCGGAGGGGTCAACGCCGAACTCCTCCAAGAGATCTCTGATCACCAGCTTGATCACCGTGGTCTTCCCAGACCTCCTAGGACCCCTCAGGGTGACGATCCCGTACTTCCCCGGCGCAGCGATCTTCCTCCTAATGTGGTAGTAGAGCCGGCTGACAACCCTGAAACTCCCCCGCTCGTACTCCAGAACCAGCGGATCCTTCTCAAACCACCTCCTATCGCTCCACCAGGGGTTAAAGGCCTCGAGTCCCTCCCTAAGCTCCTCCACGCCGCTCCCGCTCAAGCTTCTCAACCCTCTTCGCCAGAAGCGCTAATTCCACCCCCAGCCGCCCAACCTCCCTCGTCAGCTGGGCAACCCTCTCCTCCAGCCTCCCCACGACCTCCTCGAGCTCCCGCTCCTCCCCGCTCAAAGCCCTCAACACGAGGCTCCTCACGAGCGCCGGCACCGTGAGCCCACGCTCCTCCGCGAGCCTCCTCAACTGCTCGTAGCGCTCATCGTCGATGTAGAACTTCACCTGTCTCATGGTACCATACAGTACCATCTAGTACCACGAGTATTTAGCCTTAACTCCTGAGACGCCAAAGTAGCGAGCACTAGTACTATTTAGTACTATTCAGTACCAAAAGCTGGAGACGGGAGACCCTCTATAGTACTAAACAGTACTGTATAGCACCAGAACGCGCGGAACTCCAACTAGAGGAGAGGTCGCTTCGACACAGCCTCCTCCAGAGCCCTAGCGGCGACCCGCTCGAAGGCCGCAGCGGCCGAAGCCTCCACGCGGCACACGTGGAGCGGCAGTATATAAGCCCGCCGCGCCGGCTGCGAGCGAGTGAGCGGGGAGCTGTTAGAAGCCCGAAACCGAGCGGCGCGCTACTCGCACAGGCCACCGCGCGGTGAGCCTTGAAGCCCACTCCAGCTCTGCAGGGATGGAGAAAGGGTGCCGGGCGCTGCTTCACGCTCGCTTGAAGGATGCGTACACGTACACGCACGAGACGTCAGAGAAGCACTGGATGTTGGCCAACGCCAAAACGAGCTGGGAAGCGGAGGGGCGCCCGCTCACAGAGCAGCCGCGCTCCTCCAAGTGAGCGCGAACCGCTTCGTCGAGCTCGCGCACAAGGTTTTCTGCAGCCGCCTCATCCGGCGTAGGCGGCCTAACGGGGCCCAGCCCCCTAACGGCCGGTTTCCCCGCCTCCTCCAGCAGCCGATCCCAAGGCGGAGGGTGCTCTCCGAACCCCTTGCACGGGATACCCGCCTTCTCGGCGACCTCCCTGAGCGCCGCGGCCTCCCTCAAAGCCTCAGCTAGAGGCCCAGCTTTAACATAAACCTCGTCGCCAAACCGTCGCGGGAGGTAGGGGGCGTAGGGCCGCCAGCTCCGAGCCAGCGCCAGCGCCGCCAAGGGGGCAACCCTCTCCAGCACCTTCAGCTCCGCGTAGAGGCGGATGGTGCCGCGCGCGAAGGGATCCCTCTGCCTCTCCTCCTCAAGTAGGTCGCCGAACAGGTGATCGCTAGCGGGCAGAGCGTCGAAGAACACCACGCGCACCGGGCGCTCCCAGAAGGAAGGCCTGTACCCCCCGCGAGGGGACGGTACGTCGGCGACCACCGTGTCGTAGAGGGTCTCCTCCTCGCCGTCGATGGGGCGGGTGCCGAGCAGCAGGAAGGCGAGCTTCCGGCAGCCGAGCGCGTGCAGCAGCGCGTAGAGGTAGCGCGGGTCCACGGGCTCGGTAGAGAAGGGGGCGGTCGAAATCGCGCCTACCTCGCTGCCGGCGAGCGGGGCTAGCCGAGGGGGCTCCCCTGCTCGAATGAGCGCGCAGTTGGAAAGCCACGTGAAAAGGTAGTTCGGCGATGCACGCGCCGCAATCCTCACTTCCTCGGCCTCCACCGCGTCCCCCGGGTCCGCCAGCTCCAAAGTCTCGTGGTCGGGGATGGGACGCTTAACGCTCTTGTGAAGCAGCCAGTCGTAAACCTCGACCTCGAAAGGCTCCACGCCCCTAGCTCTTTCCACCATCTCAAAAGGAAAGCGTGGTTAGCAGACCGAAACTAAAGCGCCAAAGCCGGAACGAGAGCCGCGCCGAGAGCGGAACGAGGCTAGGGGTGCCCGGGGCAGGCTAAGCCCCAGGCCCGCGAGCGCCGCCGAGCTTACCCGTAAACTTTTCGATGAGCAAGACGACCTCTGTGTAGCCTGCCTCGAGAGCGTAGCTGTCGGGAGTCCTGCCGCTCACATCCCTCGCCTCGGGGTCAGCGCCCCTCTCGAGAAGCAGTCTGACGACATCGCTGTGCCCGCTCCCAGCCGCGCAGTGCAGCGGTGTCTCCCCCCGGCTGTTGCGCGCGTTCACGTCCGCCCCGTGCTCGAGGAGCAGCTGGACAACGCGCCTACCGCCGCCCCTAGCGGCGTAGTAGAGCGGGGTCTCGCCCCAGCCGTCCCTAGCGTTTACGTCAGCGCCCCGCTTCAGCAGGAGCTCGACGATCTCGGGCTGACGGGTTGCAGCAGCGTAGTGCAAGGGGGTGCAGCCGTAGCAGTTCCTCGCGTCCACGCAAGCGCCGCGCTCGACTAGCATCCTAGCGACCTTCGCTTTGCCTAGGTAAACCGCCACGTGCGCGCGCGCAGGTCGAGCGCTCTCCGCCGAGATAGCTAGCGACTTCAGCGCCGCCCCGGCGAGGGCGGGCAGCTCACGCAGCCTCAAGACGTCGAAGTGCGGCAGGAGAAGGTCGAAGAGCGCGAGCGGGGGCGAGGAGGGAGGGCCTAGCAGTGGGAAGGCGGCGGAGACCGGGAGCGGCGCGGGTGCGCCCACCGTCGAGAGGTTCTACAGGCGGGGAAGGGCCCTGCCTCCAGCACCGCCGCGATGCTCGCACCCCCAGCCCCCCTCAAAGGCGCGCCGGCCACGGCGCTCGGAATAGACGATGCGGGCTACCTGCGGTGCCCAGACCCAGGGCAGCCCTACACCCGCGGACGTGGTATTCGAGCTCAGAGGAGAGAAAGCGGGGAAGAGCAGCGGCACGGGCTAGCCGAGACCCAAGCTGGAAGACGCCCGCTCCGTACTCCCTCCGCATTCCCTCAGCCCCTCGGCGATGCGCCGAGCGCCCGCCCAGAAAGCTCTCAACGTAGCGCGAAGGTCTCCAGCCCAGCGCGGGCGCGCGACGTGACTCAAGGTTTTTATTCGGGGAGCCTCCGAAACTGGTAGGGCGAAAACATGGCTGTCAAGTCTAGTAGAAAATGTAGGAGCACTTCTCCCTCTAGAGAAGCTCGAGAAAGCGCCAAGAAAAACGCAGCGAGCGAGAAGAGCACGCCAGCACCACCGAAAACAGCAACCGGAAAATATCTAGAACTCTTCAGGAAATATCTAGCCGAAGCCGAAGAGCTGTACAGGAAGGGCGACCTCCCGCAGTCCGGAGAAAAGTACTGGGGGGCCGCGGCGGCCCTCCTCAACGCCATAGCGGAAGAGAGGGGGTGGCCGCACTACAGCCACAGGGACTACGCGGAGATCGTCGAGAAGCTCTCCGAGCAGCTAAAAGAGCCCCTCGGACCGCTCTTCGCGAACACAGAGCGCCTACACGCAAACTACTACCACAACTTCCTATCCCCACTCAACTTCGAAGCGCACAGAGAGCAAACCCTCAAACTCGTAGAAAAACTAAAAACACTACTAACACAGGAACAGGAAGCCCAACAGTAACCCAGCACGTTCCAGCCCGCAATAAGACTCGCGAAACCGTTCAAGCTACGCGCAAACCATCTAGAGTAGGCTCTCCAGCTATCCAGCCCCAGAGCAAGTACTAGGCTTCTCTCAACCTCCCCGTAACCGGTTCCACTTCAAGACACAGGGTCTCGCGCGCCGTCGCACCCGTCAGCATAACATCAACCTCGCTAGACACGAGAATGCGCGAGCGAGCTCAAGCGCGCACACCCTTAGCCCTGTTCTAGGTTTTTCGCGCGCCCGTTAAGCCGGCTCAACGGAGACCCCTCTGAAGGAAACGGGCCCAAAAGCTAGCGCGCGCTTCCCCACGACTACGGGTTCTCTGCACGCTACGCGCGGTCCCCGTGAGACCTCGAGAAGGTTTGGCCCCCACATACTCAAGAGCTTGCGCCCCGAGGTTAATCCGCGTGGACTGATGGAGGCGAGGCCCAAATAGCCCTGTAAACGGCTCCTCAGACCATTCATTGAGCGCTCGCGCCAAAAAGTAATTAAGGAGAAGGGCGAAATTGAGAGCTGGAGCGAATGGTTCGAGTCGAGAAGGAGATTCGGATCCATAAAGGTGGGAAGGTGGTAAGGGCGAGAGCGCTGTTCGACACAGGCTCAAGGGGCAGCTACTTCAGCGACAAGCTCGCTGAGAAGATAGGGTACGAGCCCTACGATGTGGCGAGGGAGGTAGGCTTAGCAGTTGAAGGGAAAACCGCCAGGGTGATAGGCAGGACAGCAGTCTTCATAGAGGTTGACGGCTACCTCCTACCCGAGGAGGAGACGATAGGCGTCGTCGAGGGCCTGCGGGTCGACGCGATCATCGGGCTGAACCTCATGGAGAAGTACGGCATCTACGTTGAGGGCGACGAGTTGAAGTTCAAAGAGATCCCACCATCCTCAGCAATAATCTGAGCACGCGCCTTATTGCAAAGACAGCCGGCTAACAAGCGCGCGCCTATCGAAGTCTACATAGAGAGGGTGTATTTCCCTTACACCCCGGCGCTACGCAACCACCGCGCTATCGCATCGCTCAACCCCGCTCTCTTCTCTTCCGTTAAGCGCGCGCCGCGAGCCAGCGGGTCCCTCCGCCTCTCCTCCTCTGTCAAACCGCCCAAGTGGTTCGGGGCCCGGCACGGCTTCGAGGAGCACCACGCGAACCGAGCGGTGCCGCACCCACGGCCTGTACTCCCTGCGCAGCAACGGCACGTCTATGACCGCCACGTCCCGCAGCGCCTCCTCCTCGTCCAGGGGGCGGGTGCCGAGCAGGAGGAAAGCCAGCTTCCGGCGGAGACCGAGCGCGTGCAGCAGCGCGTAGAGGTAGCGGGGATCCACGCTGCCCGTCTCGGAAGCTGCGGGGAGAGTACCCAGCTCCTTCCCCGTCAGGAAGCCCCCAGATACTCGGAGAAAGAGACGAGCTTCGCCGAAACGCGCGCGAGCTCGTACAAGCCCGTAATCCTGACCGCCTTCGCCTGTATAGCGTCCTTCGGGTCGGCGAGCTCCAGCGTCTCGTAGTCGGGGATAACGCGCTTCACGCTCCTGCGAAGCAGCCCGTCGTGAACCTCGACCTCGAAGCGCTCCACGCGCGCAAAACGCGGATCCAGCTCAAAAAGAACGCGCAGACAAAAGCCCGAAACTAAAGCGAAGCAACACCCGCACAAGCCACCCAGCGGCAGCCACAAAACAGTTTTCCACGGAAAGAATCCCGTTGAACCAGCTCAGCGGAGCCCGTTGAACCGGTTCAGCGAGCCGCCTCGCGTTGAGCTGGTTCAGCGAGCTCCGTTGAGCCGGCTCAACGGGGACCTTTCCGGGGAAAGGCCGGGAGGGGCGGATTGGAGGGGGAAAGCCGGTCCCAGCGAAGCTAGCCGGCCCCCGCACCACCCTGCGGGGCTTCGAGCGCGCGCCGAACAAGAGCGGTAGCTCGGCAATCCTCGAGAAAAGAGATCGGGCGGAACCACTAAACAACAGATTGAGCTGCGCTTCGCGCGCGGAACACGACACTTTCAGCGCTCTCTCACTTCGAGCCCTTTTAACCCCCAGCGCGCCGCTCTAGTTCCAGAGCTTTGGGCTTGCAGCAGGCCAAGAAAACTTTCCCAAACGGAGCACGTGGCAACAATCTTAATAGAAAAGCCAAGCTAATATTTTGGGGATCCTCGCAATAATTATTGGCACACGCTAAGTGCGCCCAGCAGAGTAAAACTAAAAGCCATAACCCCACACTAATGGCGGGGTAAACACGATGGCGCGCGCACGAGCTGACGTAAAACAACATATAGACCTTGCGTTAAGGTACTTTGAGGAGGGGAGGAGCTTAGCTGATAAAGATCCCGTACAAGCCAGCGAAAAACTGTACAAGGCCGCTGAGGAAGCCGTCAAAGCGCTCGCAATACGCTTCAACATGGAGGACATCCTCAAGATCGTCGATGAGAGGGGTAGATGGACTGTTACGGAACTTGAGAAGGCCGTTTCAAGAATATCTAAGGAGCTGGGTGAATGGTTCAGCGCGGCATGGGACAGGGCAAACTACCTACACGTCTGGGGTTTCCATGAGGCAAAACTAGACTCAAACGCCGTGAAGGGGAGAGTGCCAGACATAGAAAGGATGATCTCAGAAACAAGGAAAATCATCTACGGGAACAACGATTAAACACATCGAACCACTAAGCGCGCGCGCAGCAAGGCCGCTGGGGACCTGCTCTGCCAGGCCTACTGGAGGACCTACAGGCTCCCAGTCCGCGTAGTGAGGCCCTCGAACAACTACGGCCCCAGGCAGTTCCCCAAGAAGCTGATCCCCAAGACCATCCTCAGGGCGCTCAACAACCTGCCAGTGCCGGTGTACGGGGACGGCTCCCAGGTCAGGGACTGGCTCTACGTGGAGGACTTCGCCAGGGGGGTGGACACCGTCATCGAGAAGGGGAGCGACGGCGAGGTCTACAACCTCCCAGGCCTCAACCCGAAGACGAACCTGGAGGTCGTGAGGGACATCCTCGCGCTGCTCGGGAAGCCCCAGACCCTGATAACCTTCGTCCCCGACAGGCCGGGCCACGACAGGAGGTACGCGATGAGGGGGGACAAGGTGCTCAGCCTGGGCTGGAGGCCCAGGACCCCCTGGCTCGAGGGGCTCAGGAGGACGGTGGAGTGGTACGTGAGCAACGAGTGGTGGTGGCGCCCCCTGCTCAAGGACGAGTTCTTCGCCAAGGACACCCCGTGGGGCGGCACCGGGTGAAG
>Ga0209225_1002524_pt1 | contig 16346 bp, 16 predicted proteins | sample WasSprMetagenome_FD_184732 | JGI IMG/M metagenome (GOLD analysis project Ga0209225, IMG submission 184732) | Sulfidic aquatic microbial communities from Washburn Spring, Yellowstone National Park, USA - WS (SPAdes) (version 3) | ecosystem: Environmental > Aquatic > Thermal springs > Hot (42-90C)...
CTTAGCCATTTTCCTACTTTATCATACATATATCTTCCTTTTATCTTATCTTTTCCTTCTTTATAAACTTCTATAGTTATAGGATAATTTCCTATTTTGCCTTTATATTGAGAAGCTGTTGTTTGAGCAAATATAAGATTATCAAAATAATGAATAAGAAAAAGAGACAAGATGATTAGGGAAAGAATTATTGAGATTAGATATTTTTTATTCATTATTTGGTTTTGTTTAATTATGACCCATAAATATTATAACATTATCTTACTTCTGCGTTAAATTTGTTAATTAATCTTTTTGTTATTTTTTCCATTAAATTATTTACTTCTTCGCTACTTAATGTTTTTTTAGGGTCTCTAAATATCAAATGATAACTCAAACTTTTATAACCTTCTTTCACATCCATAAATATATCAAAAAGCTCAACATCCTCCAATAGATCTCCAACAGTATCAAACATTTCTTTTTCTACTTCGTCAGAATTAATATATTCTGGAACAATTATTGATAAGTCTCTTAAAACTGCAGGGAATTTGGGTATCGGCTGGTAAAATTTTTCTTCATTATATTCTTTTAACAATTCATTTAAATTAATTTCTAAAATTGCTACTGGCTGTTCAATATCATAAAAACTCAAAATCTTCTTTGATAACAAACCCAAAAATCCTATATTCACTCCAGACTCCAACTTTATATCATAAGCTAACTCAAATATTTCATCATTAATCTCTTTATATGGATAATAGAACCTGCAAAATCCTAAATTTTCAGCTAAGAAATTCAAAATTCCTTTTACTTTTAATAATAATTTTTTAGCATTTTCTTCTGTCAAAGCTATCCCTAAATTTAATTTTTCATCTACATTGTTTTTATTTATTCCAGCAACATCACCAATCTCAAAAATTCCTATATTATTTTTTCTCAACCAGTTATAATACCCAAGATTAGTTTTTATTCCCTTAATTAAGTTTATAAATACAAATGGTCTAAAGTATTTAAAGTTTAAACTAATCGGATTTATTACTTCTATCAGCTCTTTATAATAATTTTTTATCAAATCTTTAAAATTTTCTAAGTCATTATCGTCTATGAAACTATAGCTTAAAACCTCCGTAAGGCCTGTTTTTCTTATTGCTTTCCTAATAAAATCTTCAAACTCAAAAATTTCATTTTCCTTCCCTACCCTTTCTAATCTTGGAAGTTTTGTACCTATTTTATCATAACCATAAATTCTTAAAATTTCTTCTATCAAATCTTCTTCCATATTTAAATCATTTCTATAAGCTGGTGTTGCTACATAAATATAATCTTTTCCTGTTTTTAAAATTTTGCAATTTAATTTTTTCAGTATATTCACAACAATATTTTTATTAAAATCTATCCCAGAATACTCTTTTAATCTTTCTAATTTTAAAACTATATTTTGAGGCTTTTCAATATCTCCATATTTTATAACTCCTTTTAATACCCTACCCCCACAATATTTTTGAATCAAGAAAGTTAATCTTTCCAAACCATTTAATTGATTAAGTGCTAAAGCTTTTCTTTCAAATCTATAACTTGCATCTGTTTGTAGATTAATTTCTCTTGAAACTCTATAAATTATTTCTGAATCAAAAACTGCTGCTTCTATAAAGATATTTTTTGTATTAAGATCAACTTCTGCTGTTTTACTTCCTTGTATTCCTGCCAATGCTATTATCTTTTTCTCATCTTTTATTAATAATGCACCTTTTGGTAATCTATATTCTTCTCCTTTCAATGATATAAAAACCTCTTTTTCTTTTGCTTCTTTCACTATAATTTTTGCTAAATTTTTAGAATTTTTATGAATTTTATCTAAATCAAAAATATGAAGTGGTGCTCCATATTCAATCATTACAAAATTAGAAAGATCAACAAGAAAATTAATAGAATTTATCCCATAGCTTTTTAAAAATTCTTTTAGCCATTGTGGAGATTTTGAGTTTTTTACATTTAAAACAACCCTACCAAAATAATTTAAACATCTATTTGATTCAATTTTTAACGCAACATATCTTTCTGCCTTTTCTTTATCTTCTTTAATCTTAATTTTTTCTTCCTTTGCTTTTAAGTTTGTTAAAGATGCTATTTCTCTTGCTATCCCAATTAATGAAGCTGAATTAGAATATCTATTCGCTAAAATATCAATATCTAAAAATTTACCATCATAAATTGTCTCAAATGATTTATCATTCAATTCTTTTGCAATCTTCTTCCAATCTTTTTTCCCTATCAAATATTTTTCTAAATCCTTTATCCTAAACTTCATAATCTAAACTGATTAATAAATCTTAAATCTTGTGAATTGAATAATCTTATATCGTCAATTTTATATTTAAGCATAACAAGCCTCTCTATCCCCATTCCTGCTGCGTATCCATAATGCTCTTTTGGATCTAAGCCTGCTTCTTTTAAAACATTTGGATGGACCATCCCAGCACCACCAACTTCTAATAAACCAGAATTTTTACATAATTGACATCCTTTCCCATTGCATATAACACATTTAATATAAACTTCTAAACTTGGCTCTGTAAATGGAAAATATGAAGCTTTAAATGAAACATCTAATTTTTTATTGAAAAACTCGCTAAAAACTATTTCCAAAACACCTTTTAACTCTTGTAAATTTGCTCCTCCATCTATTCCTAAAATTTCTATTTGATGAAACTGAAATTCATGCCTAACATCTGTTGCCTCGTGTCTAAATGTTTTTCCTGGTATAGCAACCCTTAATGGAAGTTTTTTATTTTTAATTATTTCAACTTGATGTGCAGAAGTATGCGTTCTTAATAAATATCTATCTTTACCAATTTTATTTTTTATCCATAATGTATCAAACATTTCTCTTGCAGGATGGAATTTTGGCATATTCAATGAATCAAAGTTTTCATATTCAGTAACTATTTCCCTTCCCTTCTCAATATCAAACCCTAATTTTACAAATGTTTCTCTGATTTTTTTTATAGATTCTTTTAGAATATTTAGATAACCAATTTCAATTTTTTCTCCAGGATGTGCTATATCAAATTTAATTTTTTTAGGTTTTTCAAGTTTTATTTTTAGATCTTCATAAATTTTTTTAATCTCATTTTTTACATAATTAAAATATTCTCCAATTTTTGCTCTTTCCTCTCTCGGCAAATCTTTAAACTTTTCTACAAAATTATTTAATAACCCTTTTCTTCCCAAAAATTTAATTCTAAAATTTTCAAGATCTTCTAATGTTTTTATTTCAAACTCTAATTGATGTGCTTCTTTTAATATATTTTCTAACTCTTCTTTCATTTTATAAATCCAATGCTTCTTTTAATGTTTCTGGATCTATAAATTCTATTTCTCCTCCTGTTGGTATTCCTCTCTTTGGTGTTTTAATAATTATATTATATGATGATAAAATTTTCTCTAACTCTTTTCTTGTTGGTTCTGCTTCTTTTGTTAAAGGTAGCGCCAATATTACTTCTTTAATATTTTTATCTTTATCCAATCTTTCTTTTAATTTTTTTAATCTTTCTTCAATTATTTTTTTATCCTCAAATGGCAAAATCAAACCTCCTAAAACAAAATACACACCCCTATATCTTTTTAAATTTTCTATTGTTATTAAATCTGTTTCTCTTGAAACTACACAAATTTTGCTTCTATCTCTTCTTTTATCAGAACAAATCTCACATAAATCACTTTCTATTGTTGGAAAATAACATTCTTTGCAAAAATTTAAATCTTTTATCAGTACATCAAATGATTCTAAAAATTTTTCTTGAAATTTTTTATCTTGTTTTATAAACCAAAAAAATAGTCTCCATGCTTGCCTTGGTCCTATTTCTGGAAAAGAATCTAAAATCTGGATAATTTTTTTAAAAATTGGCGGAACCATTAATAAATTATAATCTATAATCTTGCTTGAAATTAAGGATAAAATTTTATAAAATTATTAAATAAATAAAAATTATTAAATATATGCCCGGGTGGCGGAATTGGCAGACGCGTTGGGCTTAAAACCCAATGGCCTGAATAGGCTGTGAGGGTTCGACTCCCTCCCCGGGCACAACCACGGATTAACGCGGATACAACGCAGATTAACGCGGATAGCCACAGATACATGCGGATATGAAACGGATCTACACGGATTGACGTGGATAAAATAGAAACTCAAAATTCAACCCCGTACCAGAGCAAAGCACGGTATGGGGTTGCCCTGAATCGTGTTCCACTCTGGTTCAGGGCAAAAGGCAAAAGTAAAAAGTATAACTTTTATGTCCGATCGGACAAGTTAGTTATAATTTTATATTCTCTCTCATCCCTCACTTCTCACCTTCCATTTCTTATCTCTATAACACAGATTAGACATATATTCTCATTGAAGACCTAATTTAAGATTTAATTTCTATATTTCTATAGAAATATAGAAAAGTACTTTAAAAAATACCAAACGATATTCTAACATTCTGCAGACTACAACCCGCCCACCACCTTCCCAGCATTCAGCTGGGCCCATGTTAGAATGTTTTGTATCTACTATTCGGTTTTTATTCGGGTAGGTTAATTCGGTCAATATTCGGGTATCTTATTCGGTCAATATTCGGGTAAATATTAGTGATTCATTCACGACATCAGGTGTCGTTATATTAATTTTAATTTCTCAATTTCTTAAGAAATTAAGAAAAGCATTATAATATTTCAAAACCTGAATTTAAAATAGCAAGTTTTAAATTTTCACTTCCCATCTCTCACTTCCTACTTCTCACTTCTATTTGTGTTATAATTATTTTATGGCGGATTTAGTTATTAATATAAATAAAAATAAAATTAAGATTGTTTTGGATAGAAAAAAGTGGGAAAGATTGGCTAATGATTTAGGTTTGTATAATGATGAGTTTATTAAAAGTGTGAGAAAGGGGTTAAGGGATTATAAAAAGAAAAAGATTTATAAGCTTAAAGACCTAAATGTTTGAAATAATTATTGCGGAAGAATTTAAAATAAGATTTGACGAACTTCCTAAACAAATCAAAAAGAAATTTTTTAGAAAAATTAAAATCTTTGCCCAAAACCCGTTTAACCCTGTTTTATCTACTGAAAAATTAGGACCTCCTTTTAAAGAAACCTGGAGTTTTAAAATCGATAAAAGCTATAGGGTCATTTTTAAATTTATTGAGAGAAACAAAATTCTTCTTATTACTTGCGGACATCACAATTGGATTTATCAAAAATAAAAACTCATACTTTAACGACATCAGATGTCGTTGAAGAAATCGAATTTATCGCGAATTAATTCGTTTTCATTCGCGACTAATTCGTGTATTATTATTCGGTCCTCATTCGGGTATAGTATTCGGTCTATATTCGGGTAATATTCGTGACTCATTCGTTCTAATTCGTGATAAATTCGTGTTAAATCCGCGTAAATCCGTTTATAACCAGCTTTTATCCGCAGGTTCTCCTATTTCTCACTACTTATTGCTTATTGCTTACTGCTTATTCCTATTTGTTATAATATTAATAGGCGCGGGTGGCGGAACTGGTAGACGCGCGGCCTTGAGGGGGCCGTGGGAGTTTTTCCCGTATGGGTTCAAATCCCATCCCGCGCACAAAATGTTTAAACTTATTTCTAATTTCAAACCAACAGGAGATCAACCACAGGCAATAAGAAAATTGGTTAATGGCCTGAAAAATGGCTATAGATTTCAAACTTTGCTTGGAATTACAGGAAGCGGTAAAACATATACAATGGCTAAAGTTATATCGCAAATACAAAGACCAGCATTAATTATATCTCCCAATAAAACATTAGCAGCTCAACTATATCATGAGTTTAAAACATTTTTTCCATTAAATGCTGTTCATTATTTTGTCTCTTACTATGACTATTATCAACCAGAGGCTTATATTCCAGAAACAGATACTTATATAGCAAAAGATGCAAGAATAAATGAATTTTTAGATCAATTAAGGCACGCAGCATTACAAAGTGCTTTAACAAGAAGAGATTTTATTATAATTTCATCAGTTTCTTGTATTTATGGAATTGGAGATCCAGAAGAATATGAAAAAATTGGTATGGAGTTAAGTGTTGGAGATATTGTTAATTTAAAAGATTTAAGAAATGGCTTAAAAATTTTGCAATATGAAAAACTTGGGAACGAAATAAGATCAGGAAGTTTTAGGGTTTTGGATAATATTATAGAAATAATTCTTCCTGATGGTAATGAGCTAATAGAAATAATTTTAGAGAAAAATATTATAAAAGAGATAAAAAGATTTCCTATATTAAAAAAATTTGAAGGAAAATTTAGTTTAGTGATAAAAAGAGACAATTTTACAAATTTAGAAAAGATTAAAATTTATCCAGCAAAGTTTTTTGTAACAGAAAGAGAAAAATTAGATTTAGCAATAGTTAATATAAAAAAAGAATTATCAAATAGATATTGGGAATTATTAAAAGAAGGAAAGGTAGTTGAAGCTGAAAGATTAAGGAGAAGAACGTTGTTTGATATCCATCTTTTAGAAACAAAAGGATATTGCCCTGGGATAGAAAATTATTCAAGACATCTATCATTTAGAAAAGAAGGAGAACCTCCATATACAATTTTAGATTATCTACCAGAAGATACAATTATTTTTATTGATGAGTCGCATCTTTCTATACCTCAATTAAAAGCAATGGCAAGAGGAGATAGAAGAAGAAAAATTTCTTTAATAGAATATGGTTGGAGATTGCCTTCTGCATTAGACAATAGACCATTAACATTAGAAGAGTTTTTAAATAAAAATTTTCAAATAATTTTTGTATCTGCAACACCAGGAAAATTTGAAAGAAAATTGTCATCACAAATTGTTGAACAATTAATAAGACCAACATTTATACCTGATCCAGAAATAGAAATAAGACCATCAGAGAATCAGATATTCGATCTTTTAAAAGAAATTAAAGAAAGAGTAAAAAGGAAAGAAAGAATTTTAATATTAACATTAACAAAAAGATCGGCAGAAAATTTAACTGAATTTTTATTAAACCAAGGATTTAATGTTGATTATTTGCATTCAGATATAAAAACTTTAAAAAGACCAGCGATAATAAGAAAGCTTAGAAAGGGTGAGATTGATATTTTGGTTGGAATAAATTTATTAAGGGAAGGATTAGATTTGCCAGAGGTTTCTTTAGTTTGTATATTGGATGCTGATAAAGAAGGATTTTTAAGAAATTCAACAACATTAATACAAGCAATAGGAAGAGCATCAAGAAACGTAAATGGTAAAGTTATTTTATATGCTGACAAAATTACAAAATCAATGGAAGAGGCAATAAATGAGACAAATAGAAGAAGAAAATATCAGTTAGAATATAACAAAAAATATAATGTAAAACCGAGACCAATAATAAAAGAGATGCCTAAAACAATTTTAGAAGAATTTGTAGAAAAAGAAGAGACAATAACAAAAGAGGAGCTTTTAATATTTTTAGAAACAGAGAAAAACAATTTATAATTTTATTATGAATCCAGTTTTAAGATATTTACTTACAAAAACATTGGTGCTTATAATTGCTTTTATTTTTATTTTGTTTGCCTTTTATATATTATTCAATAAAAATATAGAGATGGTCTCTAAATATTTAGAAGAAAGGATGAATTTATTAAAAGAAAAAGAGAGGGCAATGACACAGCTTGCTGAGTCAGTAAAACTAAAATCTGAAATAGAAAAGATAGAATCAACTTATGGTATAAAAATTTCTGATTTAAAAAATAAAGTTTTGAATGTAAAAAAATTAAGCAAAGGCGAGTTAATTGATCGTATTAAGAGTTTTTTATCTAACAGTAATATAAAAATTTTAGAAATAGAAGAAAGAGCGGGCCTTGAAGATTCTTTCTCTTTTAAAATAGAAAGCAGGTTAGAAGATATTGAAACTTTAGAAAAATTTATAAAGGATAGTAATTTAAATATTAAAATAGTTAATATTAATATACAACCATTAAAGGGCGGAGGTAATATAATTAAGATTGATTTTCAAATATTTTAGATGAAAAAAATAACAGCTATAGTAAGATTGATAAATGTGTTTATAGGGATAATAATTTTCATATTCTTTTTATATTTGGGAATTGCATCTTTTAACAAAATTTCTGAAAAACTAATAATAAAACAAGAGCCTACTTCATTAAAAGTAGATAAATCTTATTTAGAAGATTTTAAAAAGGCGCTTGAAGAATATTTAAGATAAAAAGTTAAAAATTTGCATTTTCAAAAATTTTTTTATAATTTTATTAGGGTCGAATAATTAAAACCATATTAAAAACCATTTATAATTATTAAACAATGAAGAAGGAAAATTTTATTTTATTATTGGGAATAGTGGTCATAGTATTTTTATTTTTAATTAGCTTTTATAATATCGGGTTTAAAAATCATGCGAATTTAAATCTTCAAGCAAAACCAGCTCCGGTTCAAGTAAAAGATGTAAATATTCAAACGAAAGAAATAAGCCCTGAAGAGATAGGGGGTAAAATAGATATTAAAAATTTAAAAAAAGAAAGTAATACAATTTCTACTACTACAAGTTCTCTTGATAATTTTGCAAAATGTTTAAGTGAAAAAGGAGTTGAATTATATGTTCTTAAAACTTGTCCACATTGCGCTCATCAAAAAGAAATGTTTGGTGAATCTTTGAAATATTTAAAATATATTGAATGTTCAGAAAATTATGATCTTTGTACTCAAAAAGGGATTGAAGCTGTACCAACATGGATTTTGCCAAATGGAGAAAGATTATTAGGAGTACAACCTCTTGAAGTTTTATCTCAAAAAACTGGATGTAAGCTAAAATAATGATTATTGTAACGAACTGGAAAATGAATCCTTTAACTTTAAAAGAATCTGAGAAATTATTAGATTTCTATAAAAAAGTTAAAAATGGTTTAAAAATTTTTGTTGCCCCTCCCTCTATTTTTTTGCTTTTTTTAATTAAAAAATATTCTAAATATTTTAAATTCGGTGCTCAAAATATATACTATGAAGAAAAAGGTGCCTTTACAGGAGAAATATCAGCAAGAATGGTAAAAATTATTGGTTGCGATTTTGTGATAATAAATCATTCTGAAAGAAGAAAGCTGGGAGAAAATTTAGAGATAGCAAATAAAAAAATAAAATCTGCATTAAAAAATAATCTGAATATTTTTCTTTGTTTTGGAGAGGAAGAATTCATAAAAGATAAAAATAAGCTAAGAAAAATTTGGGAAGAGCAAAGTAAAATTTTATTAAAGGATATTCCCCTTAAAACGAGCAAGATTTATTTTGTTTATGAACCAACATGGGCAATAAGTACGCAAAAGTTTGGTCCTGTCCCAAAAGATTTGGTTTTATATTTTTTAGATTGGTATAAGAAAAAATTTAATTTTAAAATTTTGTATGGAGGTTCAATATTTCCTGAAACAGTTAGAAATTATTTGGATTTAGGATTGGATGGTTTTTTAATAGGTTCTCAAAGTTTGAAGGTTAAAAATTTTAAAAAAATTATTGATATAATTAAATATAATGGCTGAGAAAAAAGGTGGAGGAGCAGCAAAAGCGCAAAGGGATTCAGAAAGTAAAAGGTTGGGTGTTAAAAGATTTGATGGTCAATTTGTAAAAGCTGGTGAAATTATAGTAAGGCAAAGAGGAACAAAGTTTTTGCCAGGGAAAAATGTTGCAATTGGTGATGATGATACTTTGTATAGCAAAATTGATGGCATTGTTAAATTTAAAACAAAAAGAGTTAAAAACTTTTATGGCAAAGGAAAATGGAAAAAAATTGTTAATGTTGTGCCAAAATAAATGATTACCCGAATGTTGACCGAATGTTTTACCCGAATTAGGACCGAATAATAATTATTTACCCGAATAACGACCGAATAAGATACCCAAATAATGGACCGAATAACCTACCCGAATAAAAACCGAATAATAGATACAAAACATTCTAACATTCTATAGACAACAACCCGCCCACCACCCTCCCAGCGTTCAGCCGGGCCCCATGTTAGAATATCGTTTGGTATTTTAAAAAAGTGCTTTTCTATATTTCTATAGAAATATAGAAATTAAAATCTTCTATTTTGAAGATATGTAATTTAATAGCTTTTTAAAGTCTGCGCCTTTTCTTAAAATTTTTATTCTTCCTTTTGTTATATCAATTAATGTTGATGGTTTACCTTTTATTCTTCCTTTATCATAATATAAAACCTTCTCACCAAAATATTTTTTAGCTTCATTAATTGTTTCTGCTGGTTTTTCTCCTTCAATGTTTGCACTTGGTGCTATTAAAGGTCCAGAAATTTTTAAAATTTTCAATAATTCTTTTGATTTTGGGATTCTAAATGCTAATGTTTTCTTACCTCTATGAAGATAATAAAAATTTTTATAAGGGCAAGGTAGTATAACACTGATTTTTGATGGCCATAATTTTTTTAAAAGTTCTAACTTTTTTTTATTTAATTTAACTTTAAAAAACTTCAAATCATCTAAAGAAGGTATCAAAATTATGCAAGGTTTATCTTTACTCCTTTTTCTTAATTTATAAATTTTTTCAACTGATTTTTTATTTAAAGCAGAGCAACATATTCCATAAATTGTATCTGTTGGCATAACGCAAATATTTCCTTCCTTTAAAAGCAATGCTAATTTTAACCATCCCAAACTTTTTTTTCCAAAATATCCTCCAATAGTATTATCAGCCCTTACAACCCTATGACAAGGCAAATTTTCGCTATTTTTTAATATATTTCCAACAACCCTATAAGCATTTTTATTTCCCGCCAATTTAGCAACATCTTTATAACTTAAAAATTTTCCATAAGGAATCTTTTTAACAATTTCTAAAATTTTTTCTTTAAACATTTTTTGCTATAATTAAACTATGAAGGGAATAAAAATTTTAATAATTCTTTTAATCTTGTTTTTTATAATTTTAATAGGATTTAGAAGTTTTAAAAAATATTCATTTTATCAAAAACCAGAATTTAAAAAAATAGCAACAGAAACCCCAATTATAACAGAAATACCATTAACAACTGAAATAAACATGAAAATAGAAAGTCCTGCATTCGAAAATAATCAACCTATTCCTTCAAAATATACCTGTGATGGCGAAGATGTAAATCCTCCTTTAAAAATTTCTGATGTTCCTGAAGATGCTAAAAGTTTAGTTTTAATAGTTGATGACCCTGATGCACCTCTTGGCACATTTACTCATTGGATAGTTTGGAATATTGATCCTAAAACAAGCTTTATTGAAGAAAACAGTATTCCGGATGGAGCAATTGTTGGTGTTAATGATTTTGGGAAGAATTCTTATGGTGGTCCTTGTCCTCCTTCAGGAACCCATCATTATCACTTTAAACTTTATGCATTAGATACAACACTAAATTTAGATAAAAACTCGAAAAAGAAAGATTTGGAAAAAGCAATAGAAAATCACATATTAGAAAAAGCAGAAATTATCGGTATTTATAAGAGGAAATAAAATTTGCATTTTCAAAATTTTTTTTTAATTTTATAAGGCCGAATTAATTAATAATTAAAAATGAAAAGCAAAATAATATTTATTTCTATCTTATCAGCACTAGTTATTTCTATTTTATTTTATTAATATTACCAAAGGAGCTGGCGGAACAAGGACATCTCTTGAAAATTTTCAAAAATATTGGATTATTAGAACTGTTGATTTGTTAAAACAAAATAAAACAGATTTTTATGTTACAAGGTATTTTCTTAATGATTTAATAAACGCCGTATAATTTGTTAAACCTTTCGAGGTTGCTTATCAGGATAAAGAATTAACTATATCATTCGATCCAACATATGTTGCAAAGTGGGATCAAATAAGTTCTTCGGAATACAGTAATTTACCCGAGCAAAAACACATCTGGGTGCAATTATGGAATTATGAGAAATTTGGTGAGACAGGGAAGGGGTGCGAAAATAATGTTCAGTTAAAAATTTATACTGATAAAGATTTATGGAACAGCGGGAAAGTAAAAATTAAAGATTTTCTAACTGATGATAGTGGGTGCCAAATTCCGACATCAACATTAGTGCAGATGAATTATATTGTAATTCGTTATACAACAAAAGAATGTGAAAAATGTATTTATCCTATTATCTCAGCACCATTTAAAATCATATCTGTTCCTAAGCCATATAAGCCATATATTAAAATAACATCTCCTCAACCAGGTTCAACATTAAAATCTGGCGATTTGGTTAATATAAAATGGGAAAGCAATTTACCAAAGGATTATCTTATTAATATTGAACTTGGCTCCCCAACATTTAAGGGAGGCTATCCTTTAATAAAAAATGCACCTAATACAGGATTATTTATATGGCATGTTCCGTCTTTATGGATTGCAGAAGATTCAGAGTTTTATCAATATTTTGAGTCTTTTCTTTATCCTACCTCTTTCTACCCTAATATATACAATGAAGAACTAGAGCTATCTCTTACTATTTCTAGAGCTACATCTTCAGAGATTATTGGCAATAAAGTAGGCGGAATAAAGGTTATAAGTTCTTATGACTCACCTTATATAAAAGTTTTGAGCACAAACGGTGGTGAAAAAATAGAAATTGGTAATACATATACTATAAAATGGGAAAAGAGAGGAAGTATTTTGCCATCCTACGGATTAAAAATATTCTTATTAAATCAAGATGATGGATGCTATGGAGAAATTGCAAACCTAGGTCGTTTTTATGATAAAAACCAATATGATTGGAAGGTTGATCTAAATAAAATCAATTGGGTATGCCCCCCTGCAAAAGGATATAAACAAAACAAAACCTTAGCATATCTTCAAGAGCTTGTTAATAAGAAACTATTACCAGCTTCTATATTAAAAGCATTTGCTGCAGGATTTACTCACAATGATACAGATAAATATCGTTTAGGAGTAGTAGTATATAAGCCAAGTTATAAAGCTGCGGGCTATCGTATATTAACTGGCGACATATCTGATTCTCCATTCAATATTGTTCAACCTGCTCCTAAACCAACAATACAGATATTAAGAAAAGAGGCAAATGCTCCTGAACCATTGTTATATGGAGGTACAACAACACAATTAGCAAGATTTGAGTTTGTTAATTCAGGATTTCAAGAAGATAATCCTATGAACTTTAGTTTGCAATTTGTCCAATATAACTATACTTATTACTATAATGAGAAATATCCAATAAAAAGCCAAATGTTAAAAGATGTAAAAGTTGTAGTTGATGGTGATATAAATGGTTATTCAACAACAAGTGATTGGTCAATAAATATTCCTATAACAATTCCTGCTGGAAGGATAAATGGAACCCATACTGTTGAATTTATAGCAACAACAAGAGATTACCAAGATGAGCTTTATCCATCTAACTATTATCATTTGATATTAGGATTCAATAATGTGGTTCCACAAATTAGTGATTATAAAAAATCAGGAAGCGATTCTAAAAGATTTAAGATTCATTTACCATATTATCCATCAACAAATTCATCAGCAAAAGTTGGAGCAGAAGAATATCCAGCAATTGTTCTATATCCAGATACTTCAACAAAACAAGTTAGCGTATTCTTTACATCATTTACAGGAAGATTTGACACAATCCATGTTGGCTTAGAAGGACCAAATGGAGAAAGAAAAGAAATAGTTAAAAATTGTGATGGTACTTGTCCAAGAGATATAAATGCTTTAATTGAAAAATTTGGTCATCCATCAGAATGGGGATTTTTGGTTCTTAAATGGGACTTCAATAAAACTATTCAATATACTGGAAAGTTAACAATGGATAGATGTGGGGGAACATTAAACTTTGATGCGAAAAATCTAAAACCAACAATTATGATATGTAGTAATAGAATGGCATTTGGAAATAATTATGGATGGGGAAGAAATATGAACTTAAGAATTTATTGGAATTATATTCCTTATTTCGCTCCAGGAAAAGAGGCACTAAATTATCTATTCATTCTTCCAAGAGATATTGATCAACATTTCCCACCCGCTCCAAGAAAAGCATATTAGTCAATCCCCAATTCTTTCATAACATTTGGATCTATATCTGTTGTAAAATAATTTTTTAGTTCATTAGGATAAACCCATTTTATTTCTTCTATTTCTTCATCTTCTTGAGGATTTTGTATTTGCTTTTCATTTTCTAATTCACATAAATAATAAACTATTATCTTCAAAAATTGAGGATGGACCCTCAATGATATTTGTCTTATTGGTTTAATCTTATATCCAGTTTCTTCTAATATTTCTCTTATCAATGCCTCTTCTCTTTTTTCTCCTGATTTTTGCCTTCCTCCAGGGAATACCCAAGTTAACAATGATCCATCGCTACCTTCTTCTATTTTTCTTCTTTTAACTATCAAAATTTTCCCTTCTTTATTTTTTACAACTCCTACTACTACAAAATTATCTTTCATTTTAAATTATCTTTCCAAATCCTATATCAAAATAATTTAATTCTTTATCTTTAATTTGATTTTTTAATTTATTGAAAACCCTTTTATCAAAAACGCTAGACCCTAAATATATAATTCTATCTTTTTGAGCAGAGGCTTCTAAAATTTCTTCTGGTATTTTAAGCTCTATACCATGCTTTTTTAAATTTAAGATTTTTATTCCAGATTTTTCAAATCTTTTTACTACTTCTTCAGATATAAAAGGAAAGTAATTTTTTTCTTTGCTTAAATACCTACTTGTTAATAGAATGACACTTACACCAGAATTAATTAATCTTTTTATCTTTAATAAATATCCTAATGGTATTTTCTTTTCTTTTAAATATTCTTCAAATTTCTTTTTGTTAAACAACATAAGATATATTCCTTTCAAAAAAGTTTTTAAACCCATTTTTAACAAAACTCCATCTATATCAATAATTAAAAGATCATTAAATTTTCCTTTTGTCTCAGGATATAAATAATTAATAGCAGTTTCAAAATCAGGAAATCTTGTAAACTCCTTTCTTATTTTTTCCATTTTCAAATTATATCATTATTTTGTAAAATTTATTAATGAATAATTGGCATAGTTTAAAAATAGAAGAAGTAGTAAAAATTCTTGATAGTGATTTAGAAAAAGGATTGAGTGAAAAAGAAGCTGAAAATAGATTGAAGAAGATTGGTTTAAATAAAATCCCAGAAGAAGAAAAATGGACAGCGATTAAAATTTTTCTAAATCAATTTAAAAGTCCTTTAATCTATATTCTTGTTGTAGCAGGTATAATAACAATATTTTTAAAAGATTATAATGATTCCATAATTATATTTCTTGCTGTTTTATTAAATTCAATGATAGGATTTCTGCAAGAATACAAGGCAGAAAAAACTCTTTCTATGTTGAAAAAGATTGTAAAAGAAGAGGCAAAAGTTTTAAGAGAAGGAAATTTAAAAGTAATTGATTCAATCAAATTAGTTCCGGGAGATATTATTTTTTTAGATTCTGGAGATATAGTGCCTGCTGATGGAAGAGTTATTAAATCTTTTAATTTAAAGGTAAATGAAAGTATTTTAACTGGTGAATCAGAATTATCTGAGAAAAAAATTGAACCTTTGCCAAAAGAAACCTTGCTTCCTGATAGAGAAAATATGGTTTATAAAGGAACAACTATTGAAGATGGAAATGGAATAGCAATTGTAACTGAGACAGGAATTAACACAGAGTTTGGGAAAATAGCAAAGATTTTAAAAGAAACAAAAAAAGAAAAAACTCCTTACCAAAAAACATTATCTGAACTTTCAAAAACTTTAGGAATAGCAATTTTATTTTTAACTATTTTAATTTTTGTCCTAGGAATTTTAGAAGGACAAAATATTTTTGAAATGTTTATAACATCTGTTGCAGTGGCTGTTGCTGGAATACCAGAAGGATTGCCAATTGCCATAACAGTTATTTTAGCATTAGGAATGAAAAGAATTTTGGATAAAAATGGGTTGGTTAAGAATTTGGCATCTGCAGAAACATTGGGCAATGCAACAGTTATTGCTACAGATAAAACAGGAACATTAACTGAAGGAAAAATGAAAGTTGTAAAAATTATTGGTGATGAAGATTTGGTTTTAAAAGCAGGAGTTTTGGTATCAAAAGCATTTGTAGAAAAGATAGATGATAAAAATTTTATTGTAAGAGGAAGTCCTTTAGATAAGGCAATATTAGAGAAAGGTTTGGAGAAGGGAATTAATAAAGAAGAATTTGAGAAGAATAAAATTTTTGAGATCCCATTTAATCCTGTAAAAAAATTTTCTGGTGCTATTTACAAAGAAGGAGATAAAAAAATATTATATTTGATTGGTGCTCCT
>Ga0209225_1002539_pt1 | contig 16229 bp, 14 predicted proteins | sample WasSprMetagenome_FD_184732 | JGI IMG/M metagenome (GOLD analysis project Ga0209225, IMG submission 184732) | Sulfidic aquatic microbial communities from Washburn Spring, Yellowstone National Park, USA - WS (SPAdes) (version 3) | ecosystem: Environmental > Aquatic > Thermal springs > Hot (42-90C)...
ACCCGGCCGTCGTGGGTTCGAATCCCACCACCCCCATTCTTATAAAATAGAGTTTGTTACAAAAATCTTGGTATATTATATGTTACTGTCATTTTTTAATCATTATAATATACTGTGATTCACAATTTATAATTGATGACAAAAATTCCAAAAATTCATTTTATGCTTTATTTTGAATGCAAAGATCATAAAGAATTTCTTCGGCGATATTTTATCTTTTAAAAATTTCAAAAATCAATTCTTTTAACTTTCTTATTTTCTTTTAAAAAATTTATTGCTTTCTTTTTATCTTCTACTTTCATTTCTTAGAATAACAAAAATTTTTTTCCATTAAATTATAAAAAATTAAGATATAAAATTTTAAAGTATAATTATTGAAAAATATTAAATTAATAAATTTAAATCCATAAAAAAGAGTTTAGGAAATGAATAAAGAAGAATTTATAGAAATATTAAAAGATTATGAAGAAAATATTTGAAAACTTTAAAATTGTGTTTTAGAAGAAGAAACATTTAGTGTTTTACTACTTATATTTTTTTCATTCTTTATCAAGTTTAAAATTAACGATAAATAAGTGATAATAAAAAATGTCTCTTGATAAATTACCCGAAGAATGGAAATATTTTATTTTTTAAAAATAAGGGAGTTTGAGGATTTTTCATAAAATTCATTGTGTTAATTAGTGCAAATCTACACTATAGATAAGCTTCATTCTTTATTTCGTTAAAGTAAATTCATTCACTTTTTAAGCTTCCTTTTCTTCTTAAAAAATAAAGAATAAGAATAGAGAAAGATAATATTATAAATATGCCTCTTATTCTACTATGAGCGTAATTAATACTTTCTTCAGCCAATATTGTTTTTCCCTCTTTAATATAATTTTTTGCTTCTTCCATAGCTAAATAATAATCTCTTATGTTAAGAAAGATTATGAAAAATAAAATTACTATATAGATTATTGTAATAATCTTAATGCTTTCTTTCTTTTTCATATTACTTTATTAAGCTCACTAATCTTACTAGATTTATAATTTTTCAAGATTTTCTAATAAAATATTAAACGATTTAACACCAAGATACCATGCACCTTGATTAAATTTAATAGCTGATACATGTAATTTATCGCATATCTCTACAATCTTTTCTCTTATCTTGAATTCATTAACATTTTTTAATTCTTTATTTGAAAGCTTTGGAGACTCGATTATTTCTAATTCATTTGCAATTTTTCGTACCCAAGTATCTATTGGTTGAAAATATATCATATCTTCTTTTTTAATGGAATCTTCAAGATTATTAATACATACTAAATCTCTTAAGTAAAGAGATGTTATTTTTGGTCCTACCGATTCTATACCGTTAGGTCTCTTTGATTTTTGTAATTCATAGAAGTGGTCTTTTATCTCTTTTCGTTTTATCTTATTAAGAGAATATGCTACAATATTTTTATGTTCAAGATTTGAAATAAAATTAAAATAAGAAATAATCATTTTAATATCTCTTTCTCTTCCTATTTTACCTTTACCAATGTTTTTACTTAATTCATTTTTAAGTTCTTTCCAATTAGTATCTTTTAAACGTTGGAATTCTTTATCTCTTTGATATTGATTATCAAAATATTTACTTAGAATTTCAATGGCTTTCTCTTCTACTTTTTTTGATATATCATCTCTTCTTCCTTGATAAAAAGCTCTATTAAAAAAGAATTTTGAAGCTTCCCACCAATCACTTTCTACTTTTTCTATGTCTATATTATGAGTTTTAAAGCATTCCTTACTAAGATATTCTTTAATAAACCTATCACCAAATTCAACTACCTTTTTTATTTTTTCATTTAACATAATTAAAACCTTTAGCTAAAATCTTATTATGCACCACAAATATTTAAATATTTTAAAAATAAAAGAAGAAATAATTAAGAATAAAATTATTCCAATTGATAGAGCAAGAAAATAAAAATTGAAGATCTAAAAGCATTAAGTAATATTGAAAATATTGAATAAAAGAAGTATTAATAAATTTCCTAGGAAGTAAAAGATGCTAAGATTTATTTAATCTTTCCTTTATCCTTCCTCCTTTTTCATAAAGTTAGGTCATATTATAGAATATAAAGCTATAAAGTTTCCCCTCAGTAAAGTACTCTTAATTCTTCTTGACAGGTTATGTGAAATAAATCATACATTCATATGTTGGTACTAACTATTATTTAATTCTTTAATTTATTCTATTTTAGACTATTATAAATTTCTTATGTGTTATTACTTGCTTATGTGTTATTTTTTGTATTAATTATTATTTTTTTTTGTAAGGAGGCTTCAACTTCGCTTTTTAATGGTTCAAGTTCTTTCTTAGCATCAGGATATTCTGGAAAACCAATTAATGAGAATTTCTTAGGAAATAACTTAAATGCAGCAACAGTAAGTTTATCAAATGTGGTTTCTATATTTTTTGAATTTAAATAATCAATAACAATTAAAATTAATCTATCTTTATCCAGTGATAAATAATCATCTTTAGATTCTGTAAATTCTCTAATTAAATCTTCATCACTTTTATGATCATCTTTTGCTTCCATTCATATCACTTTTTCAAATATGTATTACGCAAAATATATTTTTTATTCATAATATTATAAAAAAATTATGAGAATATAAATTTTATTTTAATTTTTTTGTTTATTTTAGTTTATTTTCGTTTATTTAACTTCATATTAGTTTATTATCTAAAATCTTATCTTCTATAAAGAAGTTAACTTACGGCTTAAAAGTTCTGCAATTCAGTTAAAGAAGTTCTTCTCAGGAAGATAAATAGAGAATAGGATTATAAAAGCATGTCAAGAAAGATCTTCATGGGATCAAATAAATCAGATAGTAAGAAAAACTTTTAAAACCCCTCCTTTAGTTCTTGATGTTGTTTTATAGCACATAGGATCTTATTATTGCAAGAGAAATAAATGTGACGAATGTCCTATAGGGTATTTATGTCCAAAATATTGTCTTTCTATTTAATGATATACAAATGAGTACAATCTTATTTTTACTTAACATTTTCAGAAAAAATTGGTCGAATTTTTTCTAAGAAAAATAAGATAGCCATTTTCATTGGATCATCTTCAACAGCTACCAATTTCCCCTTTAAAGTTTTTGATTTTTTACTAGAAACTTCATCATATGTTTTTATATAGAAATTTTTTTGTATTTCTTCTGGTACCTCTGCTAAATTTTCAATTCTTTTTAAGTGTAAACGATTATTTTTAAGATAAGCTATACTAAATGGATGATAAAATTTCTTACAATCTTTACACATGTTCCATACCATACTTTTTCTCTTAAGTTGATCATGAAGGAAAGTAGTTTGCTCACTTGTAGGAGCTATTACTATAGCTTTTTCCTCTTTTTCTGAAATTTTCACATTTAGAATCCATTCTCCACTTATTATATCATTTATTTTATAAACATAAATAGTTCCATGTACAACTCTTTTTAATCCACAATTATACCAGCTACCATCTTTTTTACATAAAAAAATTTATAGTATAATCCTTAAATTAATATTAAATTATTATATATAAAAATATTATTATAGTTAATTCTGTTTGTAGCTTTTATAATTAATTATTAAGACTTGAAACTAATCATATTCTCTAAAAATAAAGATTAGGGCTCGTACTTTTATTCTCCTTGTTTTTTTGGTTTGCTCTTATTTTTTAGAGGAAGAAAAGAAATGGAAAAATTTTCTAGAAAATCCAAAAGTTTTACTTTACCCAAAAATTAAATCAATACCTTTTAAACTTATGGATAAATGTATTAATGAGCCATATTTTTTAAAGTATAAGATTTAAGTTCAGCTTATAAGCCATAAAATTGAAACTAAATTTTTCCATTCTTCCATATTTAATTCTATAAGAGTTTCTCGTACGGTTGGAGGGCTAGTAAGTCTTCTATAGATATCATCAGGCAATTCGCTTAAATCTATAGGTGGATCAAACTTCTTATACCATTTTACATCTCTTCTATGATAATAAGGTTCTTCTTCAACATAATAATAATTACTAATCACTTTACCAATAACATCAATCTTGCTTTTAGCTACTGTAAATACAATGTCTCCTATATTCATATTATAACGAAAATTTTTTAAATATTCTGATCTTCCTCCTGGATAATATTTTCTGAACAAATCACTAAAATTTTTTTCGTCAACATTTGTAAGATCTCCAACTTTATTCCATCCAATAGCAATATATTCTTCACGAATAAATCTTCTTAGAAGATAATCTTTTACTTCTTCTTCTCCTGGAATAATCCTCCATATTCTCATAAGAATTGTATTGATAAAGGAAATTTAAAAATATTTATAAAGTTTTATTAATAATTTTATTTCTTATTTTCTTTTAATAAATAATGAAAAATTAGGAACTCATATAGAGGTTTTCAACAATCCAATATTTATTTTACCGTAGTCAATTTATGGCGAGTCAAAGAAAAGATCTCAGAAAATATTAAAAAAAAAGATTTTTAAAAATAGCAAATATTTTGAGAAAGTTTAAATTTAACAATAAAAAATCACATAAGGATGAAAGGAAAATATTATTTTGCATACGGATCAAATATGAGTTTAGAACAAATGAAGGAAAGATGCCCACATTCTACTTTCATTAAAATAGTTTATCTTGAAGGTTACAAGTTTGTTTATGATGGATACTCTAAGTATCGCCAAGGAGCAGTAGCTAATATAGTTGAGAGTAAAGGAGATATAGTATGGGGTGCTCTTTTTGATATAACTCCTGAGGATGAGGAAAATTTAGATAGATGTGAAGGTTATCCAACGGTATATAATAAAAAATATGTTACAGTAAAGGATACGGAAGGAAACGAATATATAGCTTTTACTTACTTTAGAAAAACTCATGAATTGGGAACACCATCTGCGAAATATAAAGAAATAATTTTAGAGTCGGCTAAAAAATTAGGTTTGCCTAAGGATTACATAGACAAATATTTAAAATAGAATGAAAATCTTAGGGTCGATTTTCTTAAAGAAGTAAAAATTTATAAAGAAAATCTGAAATCAATTAAGTATTTACAGCAAAATATACTAACAAATAGGATTATATCAAAAAATATTATTAAAGATATCGTTCTGTTGTTTTAATCTTTATCTGTAGGTACCTTTATTAAAAGTAACTTTAAAACTTCTATTATTTTTAAATGCGAAACAAGAGTATTAGAAAGATACAAGTAACCTCTCCCTTTACATTTGTTGCATATTTCTCCTCTTAATGTCTCTTGTATTGTACCATCAACCTTATCGTATACTCGATTATAAATTTCGCCTTCTCCATCACACTTATCACATTTAATTTTGGATTCTTTTGATATTTTTTCCACCTCTTTAATAATATTAGCAATTTCTTTAACTTGTGTTCTCATATCATTAATTGCTTCTTCAATATTTGATATAATTTCATTAGATGATGGTGTTGATAAAACTTTTATTTTAATTTCGGATGTAGGATTAATTAAAGCATTTAGTCGAATTAAAAATTGTTTAAGAGGGGTTAAAATGGAATCGATACTATTTTTATAATCTTCAAAAGATTTGATTAAAACTTCAAAATGTTTTACTACCTCTACATCTCCTAAATAATCATCAGAACTCATTGCTTTAAAGCCTCTTTCCTTTTTACAATTAATTGAATTTTTTTAGCCATTTGGTCTCTTATAATTTTAAATGTTGCCTCACTTGTCGCGCGAGCTATCGATGGACCGTGCGCTCTTGACCACCAATCTTCATTTATAGATCTTCTAAAATCAGGATCTAATTCTTTATCGTCTAATTCTTCTTGTAAATAACTTAGGAATTCTTTCATTGTTTCTTTATTAATACTGGACTTCCTTGCACAAAGACTATAAATTAATGGGAATAGATATGTAAAAGATGCTATTCCTGTATGTTTTAATAGAGTATAATTATCTTTTAGCTGTGGGTCGAAACAATTTGGATATAGTTCTTTTATTGCATTCCAATAATCGATCAATAAATTAGCTACTTCTTCAGGAAGCATTTGCCCAAAGGGTGCTTCACTAAGAAGTTTACTTATATATCTAATTAAAACAGAATCCTCGATTACCTTTCCTCTTTCAGGTTCTTCACCTAAGTATACGATTTTATTATAAAATGGGGATTCATCATTTTCATCTAAATAGTCAGTTATTTCAGCAGCTATACCTTGTCTTTCTTCTGAAGCACCAAGAATTACCTCCTTAACCCACTTATGTTTCTCTTCAATCTTAACTTTCTCGACCATTCTTTGTAAATGTCTATAAGCTACATCAGTAGGAATTTTTTTCTGTCGTGAATTAACAATATAAAATAATAGCATTTCTTCAAATCTGTCCGGATCTTTTAAATTAAGAATTGATACTGGAAGCGGATAATTCTCTAATTCTGGTCTTTCTCTAACCGTTCTTTTAAGAGCTTCTATTCTATGCTGTCCATCTATAATCCATAATTTTTCATTTTCAGGTAGCATTAATTTACCAAGGGAAATATTATCTGTTATTTTTTCATTTTCTACAAATTTTAATTCACCTCTTACATTAATAAGAACAGAAGTGGGAAAAACTCCAAGCTCATGAAGAATGTATTCTATTATGCTGCCTTTTCCTTTTCCAAAACGTCTTTCAAGTGGTGGTCTCTGGTATCCTCTCCTATTATCTCTACTCCATCTATCAATCTCCGCTTTTTCTAATATGCTTAAAGGAAGAGCTGTAATAAATAAATCTATTTTTTCTACCCCCTCTCCATACCCCCATTGAGAAATTTTAAATGCGGGAATTTCTTTACCCATATATTTCACCACCTCTTTCTATTAATATGATCTAATAACTTATATTTAAATTTTTATGATCATTTTTTTTAAAAAATAAATATTATGATCAAAATTAAACATCGGTAGTTAGTTTATTAAAAATGCGCAAATTATAGTTTTTTAAAAAAATTTTAGAAGCCTATTTTATTATTTAAATTTTTTTTATTAAATGTTTAAATTTTTGATATAGTATACTAAAATTTAAGGATAATCATAATAAAAAGGAGAAAAATTTGAAAATGAAGTAATAGTGTTTCTCAGAGAGGCTGGCTTTAAATGATCACTTTATGAAATATATTAAAACTAAGGTTTACTTTTCTGAAATAGCTATTATTGCTGGTAATACCCTAGGGTATGGGCAAAAAAGAGAGTTAAATGAAAAACTTCAAAAAAATTTTTAAGTTACAACCACGTTTGAATTGTAGAAAAGAAAATATTAAGCTTTATGATATGAATGATATTTTAAAACTTTAGAAAGTCGTCCTAACTCTATTAAAAATGTAATTAAACATATTATAGCTATTCGTCATGCTTAAACATTTTAATGGTTTATATTTTCATAAAATAAATTTGAATAAACCTTTTTTATAAAAAGTGAAGTATTTTATATCACTTTAATAATTACCAATACTTCTCTTAACCATAATTCTTCCTAATGTCTCATAAATATATCCTTATATAACTTCATGATTAAAAGTAAAAAATATATAGTAGATATAGCTTATTTTTAATGAGTTAGAAAGTTATAATTAAAAGAAAAACTAGAGTTGGTGATGTTTCATTTGGTTGATTTTGATACTGAACCTTGTCCTGAATGTAGAAATAGAATAAAACCAATAAAAAAAGGAATATTTAAGAAATGCCCAATATGTGGATTTACATGGTATGATGCTGGTTCAGGTGGAGGAGGAAAGAAAATAGAACCTATGCCTTACTAAATATATAGCATAAATGATTACCTTAATTTCCTTATTTTTTAAAAGCTTGGAAGAAATGGATTTAATTTTCTTTATTCATTTCCAGTATATTATAATTCTTCAGAATAAAGATTTATATTAGAAAATAATGCTATTTAAAAAGAAATGAGAAAATTAAAAATAGTAAGAAAGCAATTAAACATAAGATATGGTATAGAAAATGAAGGTATTTCCGGAGCTTTTGTTATTAGGTAGATAGGTGTTCTTTAGGTTGCGATATATGTTATGTTTCAAGTAAAGATTCTGATCCAGCAATATCTATTTATAAAGGTAGAGAATTAAAAGTTGTTAATCAATTAAAAAATTTTTAAACGAAAATCCTGCAATAAATGTTAGAACTAATAATAAAGATTACATTTGATGAATACATATTTAAGGTAGCGAATCATTTCTATATAGTATGAATTCTTTTATAAAGATTAAGTATTAGACCTACCCTAAAACTTTAGCTTTATCCCTTTTTTAAACTCTTTCTCTTTAGCATGATTCCCAAAAAAATGCCTATAATAAATGTTACTATAGAACTGATTAAAATGAATACGATATTCATTTCATTTTTAGTCCTTATGACCTCTTTAATAAGTGTTTGTGTATAGTATTCTTTTATCGTATTCATTACTGTTTTTTCTTTTGTGGAAATAGAAGTATATACGAGTTTAGTTGTTTTATATAAGGTTGTAGTTTTTGTTATTATGTTTTCTTTTAGAGTAATTATTACTGGTGTGCTAGTGAAAAAGTTGATGTTGCTCACATTTATCGATGGTATTTTCATTACCTCAATAGTCCATTTTTCATTATAATTCTTTGAATTAAACGTTATATTTAATACAGCTTTGCCCATGTCATCACTTACTACACTATTTATCAATCTTCCACTATTATCAATTAAACTTATTATAGCACCTGGAATAGGAGTTCCCTTTTCGTCTATCACTATTATTGGATATTCTCTCTTAATATTTCCATAAGACCAAGTTAAAACTTTTTTAATATGCTCGGACAATCTTACCTCACCCTTTACCTCAGAGTACGCGGTTGCTACCTCTATCCTATCCAAATTCTCTATTGTTGTATTCTTAAATTCTAAGCGATGAATGTCTCCTCCAAAATCAGCTAAACGTGATCCATTTATTATTATAATGTTACCACTAATTACTCTAGAATTATATATTTTTAATGAATCGTTCCTTCCTCTTAGTAGTATGCCAGCGCTTATCACAGAATTATTGACAAATACTTCTGCATTACCCCAAGTAGAGACTTGGATAAATCGCAGATTATTAAACTCAGCCTTACCAAGCACTTGAAGTTTTATAAACTCTACTATAGTAGTATTAATTAATGTTAAATCATATTCTATGTTTCTGAGAATTGCATTTTCTCTCAAGTTCCAATATTTGTAATTTCCTATTCTCCAATTTTCTAACTTAACATAACTTTCAGGTCTAAACCATAGCCAAAGGCATACAATCGAATCTTCTAAAATAACATGCTTCTCATTAAATTTATTTACATCATAATAGAAATCCATGTCTACAACCCAACCTTCTATAGTACTATTATTAATCTCTAGATGAGATCCCTCAAGAGTATTGATGACCAGATTTTTGATATAACCTGGTTTCATGCCATTTATCTTTAGTTCCTCCTTTTTACCAGCTAATTTAACTACTATCCATTTTATATAGGAATTAAAGACTCTTACATAAGTTTTTGATTGACCAAAAAAGAATATTCCATTCGCTCCTAAAATTGATGAATTAATAACATCAAGTTTTCCTCTCCCAGGCAAAATATCCCAAGTACTTCTAGAATTTTTCAGAACAACCAATGCATTATCATGCAACCACATGTTAGCATTTATTGGTATTCCTCTTTCTAATGTTGAATTTTCAATAAGAACCATACCATTATCATATACACGTGCAACATAACTTACGAAGTGAGTAAGCTCCCAAATAATTATTGAGTTCCTAATAATCAGCTGAGCATTATCTTTAATAATTATATCCCCTTTAAGATGTAAAATTTTATTTTCTATAATAGCCACCTCATTCCCTTTTAGAAAGATCCCCCCTTCATAAGATGGCGCATTAAAAGCTAGTATCCATTTATTCGAATAAATATCCTGCAGAACAAATTGGGCTTCAACCGAGGGGAAAAATATTGAGATAATAAAGATTGTAAGAAGTAAGACATAAATTTTAATATAAGAGACTTTTAGATTTGATGATAGTAATATCACTTTACTTCAATAGAGCAACATTGTTAACTTTTATTTAAGTTTTTTTAGATAAGATCATTGGCCTAAGTTTTGTTTAGTAAGTTTATAATGTATTAATTATACTTTCAATATACACTCTATATAACCGGTATTATTAATAAGAACTGATCTAAATATTAAAGAAATAAAAATAGAAATTCAACATTGATAATATTAAATTTTTAATTAAGTATTTTGAAGTGTTTTTCATGGTAAGATTTTGCCCAAAATGTGGCAAATGGCTTCGACCTGATTCTAAAATTTGTCCAAAGTGTGGTTTTATATTACTTGAAGATAAAAATATGTTTCTAGATTTTATGGAAAATTTAATTTTAAAAGAAAGATTGAATGAAAAAAGGAAAGTTATTAAAGATAAAGTTCCTGGTGAAATTATAAGCATAAATGAAGATATAATTACAATAGAATGTAAATTTGCAAAATTTGAAGAAGGGGATATAATTGGTTATGTAACTCCTGAAAATCTTATAGAACCTATAGGAATAGTAATTGGAGGAGGAAAAACATTAACTGTTAGTTTATATAAACCATTAGAACTTCAAGAGGGTAAAATATTAGATCTTTGTGAGACAGAAATTTTAGTAGGTTATGATCTTCAATTAGAACTTATAGAAAGAATAAAGAATGGAATATTAAATGAATTTGAAAAAGCTGCAATTTCATGTATATTTGAAGAAAATAATTTAAAAGCAAAATACTTGGAAAGAAATAAATTACAAGATAAAAAAGATATAAAAGATGGTTTTTCACTTGATGATTCTCAAATTGAAGCTATTGAGGCTATTCTAGGACTTAAAGATAAAGAAATTATGCTTATAATAGGTCCTCCAGGAACTGGAAAAACTCGTGTGATAGCAAAAGCAGCTTTTGAACTCACAAAAAAAGGAGAAAGAGTTTTAATAACATCTCATACAAATATAGCAGTAGATAATGCTATAGAAATTTTACCAGTAGATATAGCATTAAGAGTTGGAAGACCAGAAAAAATCTTACCATCTATAAGAAAATATTTACTTAGTTATAAAGCTAGAACTTCATTAGGTAAAGAATTAGAAAATATAGAAAATGAAATTTCTAAAAAAAGAAAAGAAATTCGAGATCTTAATTATATAAGAGATGAATATGCAAAATTAAAAAATTGGGAAAAAATAATGAATATTAAGAAAGAAATAAGTAATGCTCAAAATAGATTAAGAGAATTGTGTGAAGAAAGAAACATAATGTTAATAAATGAAAGTAAAAAACTTATAAAAGAAGCTACTATTATAGGTTCAACATTAATAAAATCTCAGCTTCCACCATTAAAAGATGAATTTTTTGATACTGTTCTTATAGATGAATGTAGTCAAGCATCAATAACTTTAGCATTACTTGGAATGATTAAAGCGAAAAAGTGGGTTTTAGTTGGTGATCATAAACAACTTTTACCAATATTTCAAACAATAGATATTGAAGATAAAAGAATTTTGGAAAATTTAAGTATATTTTGTTACATGCTTAAAAAATATAAAAATAGATCATTATGGTTAAAATGGCATTATCGAAGTAATGATCAAATCATAGGTTTCTCTCAAAAATATATTTATAATGGAAACATTACTCCTATCGAGGCATGTAAAAATATTAAGCTAAATTTTAAAAATTATCCAAAAAATATGGCTTTTTTAGATCCAGAAAAACCTGTGATATTTTTACATGTAAATGGAACAGAAATTATTGAAAAAGATGGTTCAAGATTTAATGAAAAAGAAGTTGAAACTATTGAGAATATAGTTTATGCATTAAAAAATTTAGGTATAAAAAGTAATGAAATAGGTATTATAACACCTTTTAGAGCTCAAAGAAATAAAATAAAAGAAATTTTAAAAGATGAAGAAATTGAAGTAAGTACTGTGGATGCTTTTCAAGGAAGAGAGAAAGATGTAATAATTTTTAGTATTACAAGTACTATAAATATGGATTTTGTTGAAGATGAAAATAGATTAAATGTTGCTTTCACAAGAGCTAGGAAAAACTTATAGTTATTGGAAATGCTAAATCTGTAAAGCAAACTAATTATTTATATAAATTTTTAAATTATGCTAAAGAAAGAAATGGATATTTTAATGTTTAACTATTATGAAAATAATGTTAGAAAATTCTTTAAAATTTATATCTAATTTTAAATTAAATAAATATATAGCAAATAAATATACATTAACATTGGAGTTTAGTGTGAGAAAATGAGAGTATTTCTTGCACCCGGCTTTTTTAAAAATATTAAAAGGAGTATTGAAAATGGAGTAAAATTAATGAATTAGATATTAGAGATTCTTTACTAAAAGAAGAAATTCTTAAACATTATCATAATGGTATAGTTAAGCTATGGGCATTAAAAGAAACGCTTTATTCTCGTTGGCTTTCTATAAGTAAAGGAGATTATGTATTATTTTATCATGCTGGAAAATTCATTTATGTTGGTAAAGTAATTTTTAAATATCCATTTGAAAATAAACCTGAACAAGTTGAAGTTGGTAGTTATTTAGCTGAAAGTGTTTGGGGTAAAGATATTGATGGTAAAACATAGCCATATCTCTTTTTCTTAGAAGATGTAAGAGAAATAGATCTTCCTTTATCTATGTTTAATGAATTAACAGGATATAATTTAAATGCTGTAGGTGGATTCATGAAAGTAAAAGAAGAAAAAGCATCAAAAGTTATAGAATATTTACAACAAATTTACCTTAAACCTCTTACTAAAATTCCATCTAAATCTTTAGAATTGCTTCAACATGATGAAATAGTTGATATAATCTACGCACTTGGTGAAATTATAGGATATAAGCCTGATAAGAAATGGAGACATGAAAAATATGAATTTGATGTTGTATGGCATAAGCCTCCTAGAATTGGCCCAAAATATGTTTTCGAGGTTCATTTAAAGGGAAGTTTAGAAGCAGCTTTATTAAGACTTAAGCATGCTTATGATTTATGGGAATCTCAAATATTTCTAGTTTCAACAGAAGATCAGCTTAAGGAAGCTCAATCAAAATTTCTTGGTGAACTTCATGAACTTAAAGATAAAGTAATTCTTTTAGATATTAAAAATATTAAAGATTTTTATGAATTTAAAGGAAAGTTTGAATGGCTTGAAAGAAAGTTTGGATTAAGACCAACTTAGAATAAATTGAAATTAAAATAAATGTTAATAATTTTTGTATTTTTAAAAAATAAAAAAGGAAGTAAATTTTCTTTATAACTTATTATTAAGGAACAGCTGCAACAGCTTCAATAGCTCTATCTGCTTGTATTAGACCAGCACCTGTAGCCTCTGGTCCACCCCATGATATTTCAACCCATCTCCAACCAGCTGGATCAAATATTTTCATGGAGCTATAATAAGGTATAGATAGTGCTGTTGATTTTATTATGTCTTCTACTTCTTTTTGATTAAGTAATGGATTTTTCTGCAACATTAAAGCTATAACCGCAGAAACATGTGGTGTTGCCATACTTGTTCCACCTACATAATAGAAATTAATAAGATTTGGAGGAGCAACAATCCATCCTCTTCCTGGGGCCCACCATGGAAGATGATTATATCCTGGATAGCCAGGGAATGGCCCTCTAACCCAACTACCAGGAGCAACTACATCAAGTTCTTGATCATATCCAGGAACTCTACTATCATTTTCTCTACTACTCCAATCAGTTATATAAACATCTTCTGCTGGAGTTGTTTCTTCAATATCTTTATATCCATATGTATTATCTTGAAGCCACCATAATCGATAGGAAGGTCCATCGGTTGGTTTATACCATTCATACTTCCATCCGCATGCTCCTACTGATATTACTTCTGGATAAGCTCCTGGCCAATCCATGCCTTCTAATCCGCTATTTCCAGCTGCTGCTACAACAATCACACCATTGTCTATTGCATAATCTATTGCTTCTTTAATAATATCTGAAGGTTCAGGACCACCAATGCTCATAGATATAATCATTGGACTATAACCTTTAATCTTTAATTCAGTTGCATAACGAATACCAGCTGCTACAGCTAAATCTGTTCCAAAAACTACTCCTTCTGGTCCAGTATATGGTGGCAAATTATAAGTAGTTAATACTTTAATAGGAATTATTGTTACATCAGGAGCAATACCTTCTATGTATAATGGTGGAAGTGGATATCCTGCAGCTGCATCTGTTGGGGCATAATAGTTATAGCCTATTATTGTGCTTACTACATGTGTTCCATGCGATCCACCTTCTCCAATTGATCCAATCCAAGAAGTTTCTTTAACAAAACCTGCATAAACAAGTTCACCTGTTTTTGGATTAACATGAATTGGCTCCCAAAATCCTTTAGCTAAATGCGTTGCTATTCTATCTTCAGGAAAATAATCTCTCCAATTTGGAACAAGCCCAGTATCTAAAACTGCAATGTACACTCCTTTTCCAGTATAACCTTTAGAGAAAACTGCTTCAACATTTATCATATCCGAGTCCCATGTGCTTCTATGAGGAAGCACTTTTATTGGTTTAGCGACACTTGGTACAATTAATATCGCTACAAATATTATCAGTAAGGAAAGAATAATTCTTTTCATTATTTCTCACTTTTGATATTCATTATATCTTAAACTATATTTAAACTTTTTTTTATTTAAAATTTTTAAATATTAAAAAATAAAGTTGAGTTTTTATACCATTTTTCAGCATTTTTTAACTTAAAAAATATTTTATTATTCGCTAATCCAAATAATATAACCACTTAAATTTTATTTTATTCTGAATATAAAATAAAGAATTTCTTCAGCAAATATTTTAAAAAAAGGGAAAATTATAAAAGCAATAATTTAACAATCAAATTTTAATAAAAGTAAAATATGGAGATTTCCCTCTCCTTATTAAATAATAAAATCAAAGAAAATTCAATATTACCATTCTTCTTCATTTTTTACAATTTCCCAAAAATTTTTACTCATATTTTTTATTTTCTCTCTTACTTTTTCTTTATTCATTGTAGAAACAATTATATTTGAATTATTATATTCTATACATAAAATATTATTTTCTATTTTGAAAAAATAGCATTTTGAATTTCCTTTTCTTAAAATTGTGATAGCATCCTTTTCATTTAAAAATATTTCTTTCATTCCATTAGAATTTGATTTATAAAATATTATATTGAGACTTTTATACTTAAATATTCCTAAAATATTCTTTAAGTATTATTTTTGTAAATACTACTCTCTAATTTCTTTATCAAAATATGAATAATTTATTTAAAAAATACTTGTATTTTTTAAAATTAATAAATTTATAGTTTTTAATAATAAAGAAAAAATAAGAATAACAATTTAAATGGAAAATTCATTTTAAAATTCCAAAAAGTAAAATTGAAGATAATCTATCAGAAATAGTTATGGAATTAAATCTAACAGATGAATTTGGAATCCTACTAAAAATATTAAGAAACTAAGAAACTTAGAAGAATTAAAAATTTAAATTCTTGAAGAAATAAATTAAATATATCTGGAAAAGGAGGCAAAAATATTATGGATATTTTATTTTTTATATTATGGTTTCTTCTCATATATCAAAATGAGAAATCAAAGAAAGAAAAGGATGATTGCTAATACTTTTTATTATTAAAATAAAAAACAAAACAATTAAAAATTTAATACTATTATCCTAATATATAATTAATCTTAATAACTACTTAAATTTTTGGAAGAATTTTTGAATATTTCTCCATTCTCATAATTTTTCCTTCAGTTTGAATAAGCCATGTCATCCAGCAAAGTTCAATTGGTCTATATCCACATGCTAAAGCAATTTCTTCAGCTTTTTTAATAAATTCTATATCATCATTTATAGGTTTTAATCCAGCTTTTTCTAAAATCTCATTTATTACTCTTTTAACAATTTTATCTGGCATAATTGTATCGATACCACCCATCATTCTTAAATATTGAAATGTAATTAATCCAACACCTTTTATTCTTCCAATAGGATCTTCTTTCCAATTTTCAATTTTAGCATTTTTTGCCCATGCTCTTAAAGCTTCTTTATCATTATTGCTTAATTTTGAAAGATAAGAAGCAATTT
>Ga0209225_1002542_pt1 | contig 16213 bp, 16 predicted proteins | sample WasSprMetagenome_FD_184732 | JGI IMG/M metagenome (GOLD analysis project Ga0209225, IMG submission 184732) | Sulfidic aquatic microbial communities from Washburn Spring, Yellowstone National Park, USA - WS (SPAdes) (version 3) | ecosystem: Environmental > Aquatic > Thermal springs > Hot (42-90C)...
TCGTAATCATAATCGTCAAGGAAGTCTAGGCTAAGCAGGAGTTCACCACGCCTAATAAGCCTCTCATCAACAGCACTCCAATCCATAAAAGAAAGCTAAGCAAAGAAATTAATTAAGCCACAAAGTATTTTCTTTACATTGTCAATATAATCTTCGATGATTTTCTTTGGTATTGTTTTGCTATTTGATGTGCTTGCTTTGAAGATTGACAAAATAGTTGCAGGTATATTATATATAGAATATTTCTCATAAAAAGGTGTAATAAAATTTTCCACTTTACTCTGACTCTTTATCTCCCTCTCAACTTCTTCAGCCAAAGACAATTTAATTCACTAACGGTTTTTAGAGTTTGATTAAGCACTTCTTTAACTTTTTTACTTATTCTGATGTAAAGTAGATAACTATCTTATCATCAAACTTTGAATCTATACGACCAAAGCCTATTCTTTCTAACTGGACTAAAGAATTTAAAGGCTCGTCTGCAAGACTCTTCTCAGCCAAACCTTCAACTCTTTTTCCTGTAAACATGACTAAGATTATCCTAATAATGTCTTGGGTAGGAAGCCAGTGAATAAGAGGTGCTTCGGTAGCCTTCGCCTCATGAAAAGACGATCCTTTGAAACTTGCCTCAATATAATTATTCTTTAGCTTAGCATCGCCAATGTTCACAAGTCCTATGAGCCTTATAATAGGCTTTGATAGTAATAGTTCTATATCTGACTTCGAAATGAAGACCTTTGCAATACCGTTTTCTTGATGAACTTTAAGCTCTCTGTTTCCTCTTGCTTTGTCATCAGGATGCTTAGGCAAGACTGCCTTTAAATCCTCCTTAATTCCATTGATTCGAAGCTCGATTCCATCCATTATGGCAAAGTATCTAGATGCAATCTTATCGATGATTTGTCTATTATAAGAGTAAAGATTTTGCCAACTTAAGGTTACATCTACTGGCTTAATTCCAACATCGTATATCAACTTGCGAATAGCATCTGGCTGAAAACCTCTTCGCCTTAAAGCCAAAAAGGTTGCAAGTCTAGGGTCGTCAAAACCTTCATACAACCCATCTTTTATGCCTTGGATTATCTTAGATTTGCTCAATACCGCTCCTTCTATCTTTAACCTTCCATAATGAATGGCAACTGGATATTCCCAATTCAAATGCTTATACAAATACATCTGCCTTACGGTGTTTGTTAAGTGCTCCTTTCCTCTTATGATATGAGTTATGCCCATTAAGTGATCGTCAACACCTGCTGCAAAGTTATACAACGGCCAGACATGATACTTCGAGCCAACCCTTGGGTGTGGATGCTTTATGGTGTCAACAATGCGAAGAGCAGGCCAGTCTCTCACAGCAGGATTAGGATGATTAAGATCAGTTTTAACTCTGACAATTGCTTGCCCCTCTTTATACTTTCCATCTTGCATATCTTCCCATCTACTCATCTGATCCTCCAAAGCTAAATTTCTGCACGGACAAGATTTATTTGAGGTTATATAGCCACGGAAAGTTGCTGGTTCACAGGTACAAACATAAGCTCCATTTGCCTTTATCAAATCTTCTACGATTTTATAATATATGCTGAGCCTATCACTTTGGATGAACTCCTCATCCCATTTACACCCTAACCACTTAAGGTCTTCTCTGATCAAATCGTAAAACATCAAAGATGCCTTTTTTAGCCTTGGATCTGTATCCTCAAACCTAAGGATAAACTTCCCATTGTATTGCCTAGCATAATCATGAGAGAGGATTATGGCACGGGCTGATCCTAAATGAAGAGCGCAGTCTGGGTTTGGAGAGAATCTAGTGACTATCTTATCGTATTTATCAGCATCTGGGAGAGGAGGAAGTTTCTTCTCCTTAGCTTTGACCTTCGGAGTTTCTATAATAGCATCTGGAAAACTTGCTTTAAGAATAGATAGCTGCTCATCGAATCTAAGTTGATTAACCTCATCTACTATTTGTTTTAAGGAAGGGTATAATTCTCTTACACGATTTTTTAGATCTGGTCTTTCAGCTAGAACTTTCCCTAAGACTGCACTTGCTTCACATCTTCCGCTATGCTTATAAGCATTCAATAAAGCATGCTTACGGATTATTAGCAAAACATCAGGCTGAATCTCTGCCAATTGTATTCAATTTAATTAGTGATTTTATGTTAAATATTTCTCTTTCCTACAAATTTCTAGCCACTATAAAATTGGTTAATTCTAATAAACTCCTCTTTGCAGGAGAATCGGGGTATCTTTTAAGGATTGAAAGAGCCTTATCGGCATAGAATCTAGCTTCGTCCCTTACCTTATCAGCCACTTTTGTTTTAGATATAATTGCTAACGCTTCATTCATTTCCTCTTGAGTAACCTTTCTTTTTCCAAAGACTTTTTGGACCTTAATTCTATCTTCATCTTTTGCAAGCTCTAAGGCTAAAGACAAGGCTAGAGTCTTCTTTCCTTCCCTTAAGTCACTTCCCACAGGCTTCCCCGTTAGTTTAGAGTCTCCTGTAATACCGAGCAAATCATCCACCAGCTGAAAGGCTATGCCAAGGTATCTTCCAAAACTAGCCATGAATTTCTCATCTCTTTCCCCAGCATCACCAACTATGCTACCAATCTTGCATGCAGCCTCAAAAAGGGCTGCTGTTTTACTTTCAATCGTATCAAAGTAAGTTTCTTTTGAGTAAAAACGTTTGCTTGAGGACATTCTTAAATCCTTAGCTTGTCCTTCACAAATCCTTATAGAAGCTTTGATGGCCAATTCTAAAACTCTGATTATGACATTCTCTTTTATGTTCGCCTTTTTCATCCCTAAGACTATGGACTCAAAAGCTTTAGCGAAAAGTATATCGCCAGAGATTATTGCAAGAGGTACACCGTATCTCACATGAACCGTAGGAGCATTATGGCGCACTAAATCATGATCCATTATGTCATCATGCACTAAAGTGAAATTATGAATTAGTTCAAGACCTGCAGCAGCAGGTATGGCTTTTCTTGTATCTTTATCAAAAAGTTCAAAGGATTTTACTACAAGGAAGGGTCTTAATCTCTTACCTCCTGTTCTTATCAAATGCGATGAAGCATCATACAAGATCTTAGGCTTACCTCTCAATAATGAGTAGATATAATCGTTTACTTGTGATGCCAATGCTTCTAATTGCTCTGCTAAGCTCATCATTTTAGCCACTCCGCCAATTCACCTGTGATAACGTATCTTGCCTCCCTCATGCTTTTTATATTATTACAACCAATTGCAAACATAGTTATTTTAAGTTCGTGGATAATCTTTTGGAGAAAAGAAAGTAAAGATTCCTTAGAGATCGCTGCATGCTTTAACAAGGGCAAGGCCATGCCCGTCAAATTGGCTCCTAAAACCAAGCTCTTTGCTATTTCTAAGCCTGTTCTTATGCCACCTGATGCTATTATAGGTATCTTCACAGCTTTTCTAGTTTCTATCAAGCTTACAGCCGTTGGTATTCCCCAATCCCAGAAGATTTGACTGATCTCTGACTTTTCTTTATTACCTAAAGCTAAAGATCTATAATACTCTACTACAGACCAGCTGGTCCCACCTGATCCTGAAACATTTATGGCTGAAACTCCTGCCAATTCTAACTTTGTTGCTACTTCCTTTGATATACCAAACCCTACTTCTTTGACAATTACAGGTACACTCAATTGTGTTATCAATTCACGAATCTTATTCATTACTCCCTCGTACTGGGGCTCTCCTCTTACTTGGAGGGCTTCTTGTAATGGGTTCAAATGGATAACAAAGGCGTTTGCCCCTATCATGTCTATGCATTTCTTTGCTTCTTCTTTCCCAAATCCTTTCAATAGTTGTGCAGCCCCTATATTCGAAGCTAAAAAGGCATTTGGTGCTTTTTTTCTTACTATAGAGTAGGTTTCAGCCAAAGATGGGGAAGATAGTCCCGCTCTTTGGCTACCTACTACCATTCCTATGCCAAGCTCTTCAGCAGCTAAAGCTAGGTTTTCGTTTATCTTTATAGATTCAGGGGATCCTCCTACCATAGAATCAATTAATAATGGTGCCGAAAACTTATGATTTAAGAATAAAGTTGATGTATCTATAGAATCTAAATTCGATTCCGGTAAAGCGTTATGAATCAAATGGACACATTCAAAAAGAGTAGACTTTTTTGACTCTACGTCTTTTTCTAGACAGATGCTTATATGATCTGATTTTCTTCCTATTAAATCCTCACTCATTTTTTATCCCTTTTATCAACGTTCCTATTGAAAACTCACCCTTCAAAGCCCTACAAATTCTTTCCTTATCCGTACCGTTTATGAACATCACCTCTATGCCATTTTTCGCTATTCTTATGGCTTCCTTTAGCTTAAGTGCCATGCCTCCGGTAACATCCATGCCTATATTTTTGAATTGTATTCTTGCTAAATCTTCTGGCTTTAACTCTTTAATAAGAGAATTTGGTTGATTTAAATTCTTAAATATACCGTCTATACTCAAAAGAAATATTACCCTTGCAGGTCTTAGAGCTTCTGATAGCATCCTTGTGATCTCGTCACCTGATAGCACATAGAAACCTTTTGGTTCCATAAGGACATCTCCATAAGTGACAGGAGTTAAGCCATAATCTATAAGAGATAAAAATAGTTTCCTTTTCGCTTTGATTGACAATTCTACAAAGTTAGATGGGGGTAAGGGATAAGGATTAATCCCATGTTTATTCAAGCAATCCAAAACCTTAAGGTTAAGCTCTAACATAGATTCTCTAATCTTCGATACCCCTTCAGCAGAAACTTTTGAAGGCTTAGTCGTTAAGCCATACCTATCAGCAAAGTAATGCCCAAAAGAACCACCACCATGCACTAATATGAGAGGATTATCTGATTTTGATAAAGCGTTGCTAATAACATCTATTGCTTGTAAATTTATAGTTAAAGGCTTATCTTTATATGTGATAAGAGAACCGCCAAGCTTTACTATCGTTAACTCTTTTCTTGCCAAACCCTTACGCCTTCAAGAGGTAATTTAACAATAGATACATCGATACCTTTTCTCTTTAGTATATTAGCCACATTACTAGATTCGCCAGATTTTGGCAAAGCTATAATGCAACCCCCTCCGCCAGCGCCAGTAAGTTTCGCTCCAATACAACCAGCTTCAAGGGCTTTTTCTACAATTTGGTCTAACTTTATTGTTGACATCCCAAGATGGCTCAAAGTCATATGGAAGAAGTTCATTATGGCACCTAAAGTTGTAAGATCTTTGTTGATTAACGCATAGGTTGCCATCTTTGTGAAGAGACTAGAGGATGAAACCAAAGATGCAAAAAGATTAGGGTATGTTTTCTTCATTTCCGAAAATTTTGAAACCATCTCAGATGTTCTGCGCTCGATCCCACTGTGGCATATAAGAAACTCAATTTCTTTATCCAATTTTACATGTTTAGGTTTTTCCCCCATCTTGAATAGAATTACCCCACCATAAACTGCAACATTAACATCTATGCCTGATGGCTTGCCATGAGTTATTCTCTCAGATACCATAGAGAGATTTACTATTTCTTCCGGCGACAATTCATGATTAAGGGCTGATGCTGTAGCTGCAACTGTTGCTACGGCAACTGCACTAGATGAGCCAAGGCCTGAAGAAACAGGTAGATCTGAATCTATTATTACTTTAATCCCTTTTTTCTCTCCTATGAATTCTAGAGTAGCCTTTATGACTTCTAAAGTAGGTTTAAGAGGTGGAGGAACTTCCCCTTTTTTTGAAGAAAAAGAGCCTAAGTTCTTGGATATAATTTCAATACCTTCAAAAGCTTCAGCCTCTACCAATGCTCCTTTATCAATAGCTGCAGCAAGGGCCAAAGAGCCATGAACTACAAAATGCTCTCCAGTAATTATTATCTTGCCCGGAGCCTTAGCAAAAAACTTCAAAGATAACTTCACTGGAATAGGATAGATGCATATCCTACTACACTGCTATAGTCTCCAGTTATATCCCCACTAGTCGCATACTTGAGCAGTTTTCCATTTGTTATGCTAAGCTCTTTAGCCGCTGTAATCATAGCTGCTACAGGCCCGTATCCACACATAGTTATATTCAAATTTTCAATAACATCGTATAGTTTAGATACATCCATCTGTAGTATCGCTTTAATCGCCTCTGAATCTTTCCTTGAAGCAACTTCTTGTGGCTCATAATGAGTGAAGTCTGAAGAAGCTATGAGCAAGAATTTTTTGTCTTTTACACAATCCGCTATGGCTTTGCCAACATCAATAGCTGTGTTCATATCTTGAAGCATCATACTTATTGGTAGTATCTTGATTTTATCATGGAATATGTATTGGAGAAATGGGATTTGAACCTCTATAGAATGTTCCTTAATATGGGCTGAATCATCAAAGTCGATAATGCCAGATAGATCTACCAAGCGCCTCGCTGAATCGCCATCGATTTCAACCCTTCCCAAAGGCGTCTCCCAAACTCCTTCTCTAACAGTCGCTACACCACTCCCAATACCATAATGGTTAGGCCCTGCTATAACCACTAATTCTATACGTCTCAAATAAGAGCAAGCATAGTATCCGTAGGCAGCTACAGGACCTGAGTACATGTATCCCGCATGTGGTGAGACGAGGACAACTTTCTCACCGATTGCCTCATTTGATGGTGGCTTCTTTCCTGGTCCTAATTTATGAAGAAAAGAATCTTCAATGCTTGCCTTTAATTCATCAAAATTGGAGGGATAGAAGATGCCTGCTACAGCCGGACGTCTTAACCTCACTTTATACTCTCCTCCACAACCTTTGTCTCAAAATCTTCTATCGAATACTTTAGTTGCTGATCGGGGGTTAGAGCTCCTGAGTGAATTAGGACAGCTCTCGCTAATAGCCAGAAGATAGTAGCTAAAGCCCTTCTACCTCTGTTATTACCTGGGATTACCAAATCTATGTTAGAAGTAACATTATCAGTATCACATATAGCAATTACAGGAACCCCTACCTTCGATGCTTCATCTATGGCTCTAGCGTCTATTACTGGATCTGCGACTATTACGAGCTCTGGGTCTATATGCTCAGGGTAGAGAGGGTTTGTAAAAGTGCCTGGCATGAACCTGCCTGTTATAGGTTTTGCTCCTGTCAATGAGCAGAACATCTCGACAGGAGTCTTACCATACTCCTTTGCAGAGCATACAACAATTCTTTTTATATCCAACCTTGCTATAGCTTTTGCAGCAATATCTATTCTTGATAGGATTTTATCAAGGTCTATTATACGTAGGCCGTCTGGTCTAGTTCTAGTGACGAACTTTTCCATGTCCTTAGTCTTAATCAAAGTGCCAACTCTTATGCCTGTAGCCAGTAGAGTCTTCTCTGAAAGTTGAGCAACTATAAGCTTCTCGGATGAGCCACTCTCATCCCTTTCTTCGTCAACTTTTTTACGTGACAAATTTACACCTCCAGTTTAGTCATATTACATCCACCCAACTCTTCATCTATCCTTAAGAGCTCATTAAGCTTTGATAAACGTTCCCCTCCTACTACTCCAGACTTTATCATCTTGGATTTAGTGGCTATGGCTATATGAGCGATATGAGAATCGGAAGTATCGCCTGATCTGTGGGAAGTTATCAAAGCGTAGTTATGCTTTCTTGCATTTTCAGCGAATTCTAAAGCATCACCTAAAGTCCCTGCTTGATTTACTTTTAATATTGCAGCATTTCCTGCTTTCATCTTTACACCCTTTAATAGGCGGGATGTATTGGTTACAAAGATATCGTCGCCTACGATGTATACTTTGCTTAACTTCTTCGTTAGCTCAGAGAATTCATCATAGGCTTCTTCATGAAAAGGATCTTCTAAATATACAAGATGATATTTCTTGACCAATTCTACAACAAAGTCTAGTTGTTCTCCTGACGATCTTTTTACTCCTGATCTACCATAAATGTAAGTTTTTGCATTATTATCCCAAAGCGAAGAAGAAGCAAAATCAACTCCTAATCTTATATCAATACCAAAAGTATCAGAAACTATCTCCGATGCTGATAATACTAATTCAAAAGCTTCTTCATCTTTTACATGCGGTACCCAACCTCCTTCGTCTCCCTTTCCTCCTGTAAAGTAAGGATCTTTTTTCTCAATCTGCTTCCTTAGTTCTTTATGCACTGCTATGTTAGCTCTTAAGCCTTCTTTGATATCCTTTGCACCTAAAGGACATATTAGGAACTCTTGGATATCAGGAGCACCATGACCAGAGTGTTTTCCTCCACATAAAACATTGCCTAAAGGGTAAGGCATGAGATATGGTCCTTCAGGTAGAAGCATTTTGTAGAGGGGTACACCTTTGGCTTTTGCAAAAGCCTCAGCCGTTGCCATACTTATAGCATAGGCAGCTGATCCACCTATTCTACTAAAGTTCTCTGTACCATCTATCTCTCTCAGCAATTGGCTTAAAGAATAAGGATCAGAAGCATCAAACCCTATAAGCTTTGATGAATAGTCAGCGATTAGCCTTAAAGTAGCTTCAACACCTTTGGGATTAAAACTAACAACCTCGTACTTACCAGTACTAGCCCCCCTTGGTGCGCAAGCCCTGCCAATAAAGCCATCGACCTTTACATCAACTTCTATAGATTCATCGCCTCTACTATCATAGCATATTCTTGCCTTGATGGCTTCAATTAAAACTCTTCCCAATTTTTGCACCTCATAGTTGTTCTGACTCAAATTCAGCATGTCTCTCTGCAAGAACTTCGAAGTAAGGTAGAGTACTTTCTATTACATCCACATTAGATAGGAAAATCCTTCTACAACAGTACCTTTTTATCCCCATTTTATCCAGAACTTTCCCAGGATTTTCTCCTTCTTTTACCTTCTTGATGAATTCTTCATATTTGTCTGCTATCAATGCACCACATGTGAAGCATCTAACAGGTATTATCATAGAAATAGCCTCTTTAATCCACCTTAAAACGGTTTTTGTTCGTTAATAAGAATAACTTTGCTATATTTAGGTCTTATCCATTAGCATCATTCTTAAGCACGATTAGAATGAAGTGTATTTACTAACTGTTAAACCTTTGAACACAAGATACACAGCATAAAGGACTATAAAAAATAATGTTTTTTATGAACAAAGTATGGATTAGAAGTAACAGAGCTATATAGTATCAGCGAAACATTTATTTAACATAGGTGTAAAGGCTCTTTTGATCACTATGGCTTCAGAAGATAAATATGAGGTTGTTTTCTTTCCTCATGGAAGGCGGGACTTGTTTCCACCAGGGACAACATTAATGCAGGCTGCAGAGAAATTAGGAGTGGACATATCTACAGTGTGTGGAGGAAAGGGGACTTGTGGCAAGTGCAAGGTTAGAATAGATGAGGGTTATGAATCACTGGGTCCCATCAAACCTGGCGAAACAAAACATCTGACAAAGGACATGATAGATCAACATTACAGATTAGCATGCTTGGTAAAGGTAAAGAATGCACCATTAAAGGTCTATGTTCCTGAGATAAGTAGAGTGGGTAAACAGAGACTTCAGACAGAAGGACTCGAAGTACCTGTAACACCCAAACCTATGGTCAGAAAGTACTTTTTGAAGTTGCCTGTACCAACTCTACACGATATGAGAGCTGACGAAGAAAGGCTCTTAGATGCTTTGGCTGATCAATACGGACTTGATAAGAACAAATTGAGAGTAGATTACGATGTTATAGTAAAGGACTATCTGCCCATAAAGCTAAGAGAAGCCAACTGGGAAGTAACTGCGGTGGTATGGGATGATAGAGTAATGGCAGTAGAGCCTGGAAATACAACTGATAGGTGCTTTGGTTTTGCTTGTGACATAGGCAGCACAAAATTGGCTGGATTCTTGATGGATCTGAACCAAGGCAAGGTAGTTGCAGTAGGTTCAAGGATGAATCCTCAGATCCCAATGGGTGAAGATGTCTTATCAAGAATATCCTATGTTTTGTTCCATGGAGAAGAAGCTCAAGACAAGCTCCAAAAAGCTGTGGTTGGAGGAATTAATGAAATTATAGATGAATGCTGTGAGAAAGCTGGAGTAAGGACCAATGAGATATATGAGATGACCTTTGTGGGCAATGTTGCCATGCAGATGTTCTTCCTCAAATACTGGCCAAAGTATGTAGCTTACTCTCCTTATCCACCAGTAGTAAGACGTGGGGTTTATGTGCCAACAGCGAAGTTAGGTCTGAAAGGCCATCCTTACTCACAGGCTTACTTTTTACCAGTATTCGGAGGCTTCGTAGGTGCGGATCAGCTAGCTGTCATAATGGCAACTAAGATGTTGGAAAGAGATGAAATCACCATGGACCTTGACATAGGAACAAACACTGAAATCGCTGTTGGTAACAGAGAGTTAGTGACATGTGACTCTTGTGCTTCTGGTCCGGCCTTTGAAGGGATGGAGATAAAGTATGGTATGAGGGCCTCAACAGGTGCCATAGAAAAGGTGACTATAGATCCATCGAGCCTGGAGCTTCATTATAGAACGATAGAGGATGCGCCCCCAGTAGGAATATGTGGATCCGCGCTAATAGATATACCCGCTGAGCTCTTAAAGGCTGGGTTAATAGATAACAAGGGCAAATTTGTAGAGAAGATGGCAAAAGAGACCAACAGATTAAGGAAAAGTAAAGAGGGAATGTGGGAGTACGTGATAGCTTGGGCAGAAGAAAGTGGCGGTGGTATTGATATAGTTATCACACAAGGGGACTTAAGAGAGCTACAGAAGGCAAAGGCCGCTATGCATACAGGTGCCGAACTTATGCTGAGGTACAGGGGGTTGACTGAAAAGGATATAGATAAATTCTGGTTAGCTGGTGCGTTCGGGAATTATATAGACCCTGAGAATGCTAGGACTATAGGTATGTATCCAGAATTACCAACGGAAAAGTATGTATTCGTAGGCAATGCAGCAGGAACAGGTGCTAGGACGGCTCTAGTATCTACAGACATGAGAGAATACGCGGAAGAGATTTCTAGGAAAGTTATATATTACGAATTGGCAGTAGATAAAGATTTTCAGAATGAGTACGCTAGGTCCCAATACCTGCCATATCAAGACTTGAACAAATATCCTTTGACAAGAGAACTACTCTACAGACTTGGCCGCATAGACGAAAATAATAAGTGGATCTATCCAGAGTAGACAACAATAATATTATTAAAAATCATAAAATGTATACCCTAGGAATTAGGGTATACATTTACTATATTAGCTAACTTAATGGCCATTTTAGCAACTTCTACACTATTTTTCCCAAGTAAAGTGATCATAGGCTCCTTGCCCCAATCTCCCTTATGATATATCACATCCGGCACCTTGCCTACTTTCTTTATAGCTTGGTCAGTCCCCCAGCTTACGCTCATCCCTTCAGTCCTTTTGACTTTATTAGGTTCTTTTCTTCTATCATAAGAAGAAACTATCCATCCCAAATTCTTGCAGGCTTCTATGATCTTCTCTGAATACTTTATGTTCAGACCCGCCCTTATAGAATCATCATATTTTTTAGCTGTTAGTATAGTTTTAGCCACATGTGAAGATGCTCCAAATTCTGGGTAGGAAAAAGCTTTGACGCCTTTTCCTATCTTGACTATGCGGCCTGGTATAGCCGCTACATCTATGGTACTATCAGCAAAAGGTAAAGCCATAGCAATGTTGGCTTGAGTTTCAGGGATTAACGCTGAGAATTCTTTATGGGCTTCTAGTATTGCTATTGCTTCCTTCAAATTTTCTATTACTTGATATCTTTCTGCTTCATTGTAAAGATAAGCCATAGGATTTACAGGCCCAAAACCATGACCTATATCGAATCCAAATCTTATGGCTTTTGTTATGAAATCCTTAGCATTACTTACCGCTTTTTCTATGTCTCTTCCTTTTGCCAACTCCGCTGCTATGGCTGAAGAAAAGCTACAACCTACTCCATGCGTTGTCTTCGTCTTCATTCTCTTTGCTTTAAGAACCTTAAACTCGCCATCGAGATAGAGAAGATCCAATGATTCTTTATCAGAAAATGCATGCCCACCCTTTATTAAGACAGCTTCGCTCCCATATTCAGCTATTTTCTTTGCAGCATCTTTTGCATCTTCTACGGTCTTTATCTTCATTCCTGATATCATCTCTGCTTCGAAAGAATTCGGAGTCACTATCTTTGCTATTGGAAAAAGAAATTTTGTAAGAGCGCTCTTTGCATCTTCTTCAATAAGGGCTGATCCACTCTTTGTAGTCATTACAGGGTCCACTACCAATGGAAACTTTTGTCTTCCTATCTCTTCCGCTACAACTTCTATTATCTCCTTTGTGTGAAGCATACCTGTCTTAACAGTATTTATGGTTATGTCACTGACTAAAGCCTCTATTTGGGCTCTTATCACATTTACTGGTATATCGTAGATTTTTTTGAGTTCTATGGTATTTTGTGCAGTTACCGATGTTATTACCGTCATGCCATATACTCCTAAAGCTGAGAAAGTCTTAAGATCTGCTTGTATTCCAGCCCCTCCATCAGGGTCTGAGCCCGCTATGCTCAAAACTATTGGTATCATACAAATCATCCAATCATTACTCAGCAATAAATAAAATGTTTTAAATTAATTATAAAAAATCTTGTCGTAAAATAAATCCTGTAAAGAAAACCATCTTGTAGTTTTCACTCATATGACCGAAATATTTTTTAACATAATGTTTTTTATGGGAAATATGCAAACATATGACAAATATAAAACCAGACCTGAAGATTCTATGTCTCCTTATGAGAGGCTAATAACCATCCTTGATTGGCATAAAGAAAAGATCGATCGTCTACCAGCTACGAACGTAATCACTACATATACAATAGATGGCATGGAAATATTTGATGCTTATTGGCCTGAAGCGCATAGAGACCCAGAAAAGATGGCTAAATTAGGTGCAGCTCTTCATGAGCTTGCTGGTTTAGAGAATGTTGAAGTTCCTTTTGAACTAACTCTTGAGGCAGAAGCCTTAGGCATTACACTCGAATTCTTTGAGGGAAAGATAAAATGGCCTTCGGTTAAAGAGTACTGGGTCAAAAAGGTAGATCAACTCGATATCCCAAGAAAAGCTGAAGAGATGAGAAAAAGAGGTAGAGTTCCTGTTGTTTGTAAGGCTCTCCAAATACTAAAGGAAAGATATTATGGAAAAGTTCCAATAATCGCCAATATAGATTACCCATTCCAAGCTATTGGTGGCTATATAGTTGATACTTCCACATGGTACAAGTATATGAGGAGTGAGCAAGAGGAAGCTCATAGATTTATGGCAACGCTTGCACCGCTTTTTGATGAAATTGCCTGTGCATACCTAGATTCAGGTGCCGATGTGGTTACCATAAGAGAAGAAGCATCTTCACTCGCTAACATTCACCCTAAAACTTTCCGTGAATTTGTTATGCCTTATCTTAAGAAATCAATAGAAAAAATCAAGACTCATGGGCGCGTGATTCTTCATACCTGCGGTGAATGCTGGTCTCCAAACGTAGAGAATGTAAGCAATCTTATTGCATGTGGTGCTGATGCTTTCACAGTAGAGGAGGCCACACCTATGATTGAAGTAAGGAGAATCGCCAATAAGGTAATGGGACCATGGTACCCCATAGGTGGGAACTTGAGTGCTTTCAAGGTCTTGCATGAGGGACCCATCGAAAAAATAAGGGATAGAGTAAAGAAAGTTATAGATGCAGGTTGTGATATGCCCATGGCTGGTTGTGATATTTGGTTAGAAACTCCAACTAGACATATAAAGGCTTTCGTAGATGCTGTAATCGAATTTGGAACTCCGCCACCATGGCATGAGGAAGGAGTTGAGAAATGGCTCCCGAAAGAGCTGAGGGAGGCCTAAAGGAGGTGTATTAAATGGGCATACCAATACGTATGAAGGAATATGAGCTCAAAAGTAAGGTAGGAGATAGCTTAAAAGTCAGAATCGAAAAATTAGGTGCAGGATGGGATAGAGAAAAAATACATCTCATCTACAGGATAATTCGTGGTTCAGATAGAAGGTTACATCCTCCAGATAGCGTTCCACTTTACATAGAAGAGTTGGAGCAAATCGTTCAATGTCTAATGAATGAGGAATTCCTTAAAAAGGAATTCCCAGAGTAGGACTTAACAGCACCCGCTGTCAATATCTACCCTCTTTTCAATACTGTTTTAACCTTTTAATAAAATATGTTTTAAATTGAAGAGTTGCATTCGTCCCTACTTTACTTATTTGCTACAGTTTTGGGGTTTAAGTAGTTTGAGTAATTCCTCATCCTCCTTCCTTTTTTCCTTTTTCTGGCGAGTCCGTTCAATCTCTATATCCAACTTCTTGATGATTTCAGCCTCTTTCTGTGACAAAACAGCCCAGGGCTTCTCGATTCGCCATGTGATCTTAAAACACAAAGCTTCTTCAGGAAACGCACCTAGATCATAAAGAGTCCAACGCATGAATTGTTTTGGTTCTTCCTGATAGCAACACCTTACAGCCTCTTTTATCACTTCTGGTCTTCTTGCCAATGTGACGTCTTCAAACAAGGCAAGATTTACCAGAGTTATCTGCTTTCTAAAGCGCTTTATAGCCTCTAGAGGTATATTATATAGGTATGGTGTAGGCGCTTCAGCTCCTATAATCCTGCGTTTTTCATCAACACCATTATCCACTAGAGCCTGTAGAGTCTGTCCAGGTTGATGCCCAAAAGACTCTACTCCGCAAACAATTAGGTAACGAATGTTCGGATTTGCTACAATATTGCATATGATCTTCTCAATTCCTATATTTTCGGTCTGAAGGTATCCTGCTAGAGCAGCACCAGATTCTATGCTTGTCTTCACCAACTCTTTAAGATATGGTGGAATCTTATCATAGAAAGTATGAAGAAGAACACAGACGGCAACTGGAGAAAGATCGTTTCCTCTAAGGTAACTGCCATCTTCAGGAGGGTATTCGGGAGGAGGCTTCACCTTCAAGATTTTTCTATCTGTCTCAGGCAAACCTCTTCATACCTCATAATGAGCCAGATACCAGTCCATAGGCTAGCCCAAATAATACACTAAAGAACCATGCTATAAGGGCGTAGTTCAAAACAACTTTCCACTTTACGACCCCTGAGGTTGCAATCATATTCGGAATATCATAAGGCTGACCCATAAGCCAAGACAGCAAAGCCGCACTAGACATTCCTAAATTCATTAGCCCTCTACCCAATACCATCCCAACCAATGTCGGAGTATATAGAGGCCCTCCAATTACCGATGCGAGAAGAACTCCACCTACGCCTGTTAAATACGTAGCAACTATCTCTTCAGGAAGGAAGGCTTCTAAATAGCTCACAACTATAAGTCCTAAGAAGAAGAATGGAAGTATCTGCTTGCTCAAGAATCCACTGAATTTTAGAGCACTTGTCAGTCTTTCATCGAGAGGAAGTTTGACAATCCCTAAGTTAGTAGTGGTAGTTCCAGGGTTTATTCGATGCTCAGCCTCAACCCTCTTCCCCCAAGGTGTCTTGGATATGATAAACCCTGCGGTAACAGCAGTAACGAAAGAAGCAACAACGCGGATACCTGCAATCTCCCAAGAGAGAATTTCACCTGTAAGCAAGATCGTAAGGATATTGGCAGCTGGAGCCATTAGAAGAAAAGAGATGGCAGGACCTATACCTGCGCCAGTATAAAGAATTCCAGTGAACAAAGGGACCATAGTACAGGAGCAGACAGTAAAAAATGGGGCAAACCCTGCCGCTAAAGCGTATCCCTGAACCTTTCCGCTACCCATGTGTTTTGTAATAAAGGACTTTGGCATGAACTCGAGACCAAGCCTGCAGCGACAAAGGCGAAGAGAAGGCATATCCATCCATGGCTTAGATAGTCCCAGATGTAAGCAAGTGGAATCATCCACAATGGAAGGCCTTGAAGATGTGTTGGCTGAATGGTAGGGGCTAGTGAGTATGCCATAATACGTGAGTAAATGAGACCTGCTATAACCAAGGCTACGAAGGTGAGCGTCAGTGCGATTCGCAGCCTTCTTATGTGCTCTCGCATTACACATCCGTCCTACTTTGTTGTAGTCTCTTCTTCACATATCCAATTCTATCAATATTGTCTGAAACTGTCTTTAGCATTTCACCTGGGATTCCAATGATAACACCTTCATCCATATACTCTGTTTCAAGAGTTTTAGCAGCCATT
>Ga0209225_1002544_pt1 | contig 16206 bp, 18 predicted proteins | sample WasSprMetagenome_FD_184732 | JGI IMG/M metagenome (GOLD analysis project Ga0209225, IMG submission 184732) | Sulfidic aquatic microbial communities from Washburn Spring, Yellowstone National Park, USA - WS (SPAdes) (version 3) | ecosystem: Environmental > Aquatic > Thermal springs > Hot (42-90C)...
TAAAATTTAGATATGATTGATTAAATTTAAATTTATTATATGGCGTTAATTAATTTTTTAATTGTAATTTTTGGCTTAGCTCTTTTTGAGATTATTAGTAGTATAGATAATGCTGTTATTAATGCTCATATTTTAAAAACTATGCCTGAGAAGTATAGAAAAATATTTTTATTTTGGGGATTACTTTTTGCTGTTTTTTTGATAAGAGGAGTTTTGCCATTCATTATTGTAAAAATTGCAAATCCTTCATTAAGCTTTATACAGGTTCTTACTGCTACTTTTTCTTCAGATAAAAAAATTTTGGAATATGTTGAAGAGTCTAAATCTATGCTCCTTCTTGCTGGTGGTGTATATCTATTTTTAGTATTTTTGAGCTGGCTATTTTTAGAAGAGAAAAATTATGCTTTTTTAGTTGAACATTTTATTCATAAAAGAGGTTTTTGGTTTTATGCTATTTCATCAATATTTTTAACAATATTGATTTATTTTGCTATTAAGATTAACCCAATATTAGCTTTATCTGCTTCAATCGGAGCAACAGGATTTTTTATTGCAGATGGGTTCAAGAAAAATGCTGAAGAAAAAGAGAAACAATTATTAGATCCTCGTTTAAGTGCTTGGAGTAAGATCCTTTATTTGGAAATTTTGGATGCTTCTTTTTCTATTGATGGAGTTATAGGGGCTTTTGCTTTTACAATCTCTGTTCCTTTGATTATTTTAGGGAATGGCATAGGTGCATTTGTTGTAAGAGAATTTACTGTACGAGGTATAGATTTAATATCTAAAATTGTCTATTTAAAAAATGGTGCTATGTATTCAATAGGAGGATTAGGTATGTTAATGATCTTAGAAAGCTTTGGGAAAGAATTTCCATTCTGGCTAGCTCCTTTAAATACTTTCTTTTTGCTTTCTCTATTTTTGTATCTTTCTTATAGGCAACTTAAATATTTAGAATCTAATAAAAATCAAAAAATTGCACATTAACGACATCAGATGTCGTTAAGGGGATTCCGAAAACATTAAATTTTTCAAAAACATCGAAAAATAAATGATTTTTAATAAAAATTAATATTAACGACATCGGATGTCGTTAAAGGGATAATTCGCCTAATATATTTCTACCCGGATGAGGAGCAGATAGTATTTACCCGGATACAAACCAGATATCCGGTCTCCATCTGGGCAATCTATCCGGTACTCATCCGGGTGAATTATCTATTCTTTATCCGGGTATCTTATAATAAAAAAATGATTTTTGATACACATTGTCATTTAAATTTTTCTGCTTTTAAGAATGATTATGATGAGATTATTAAAAAATGTTTAGATGAAAATATTTTTCTTGTAATTGTTGGCTCAAATTATAAAACATCGAAAAGGGCTGTTGAGATTTCTGAAAATTATGAAAATGGAGTTTATGCTTCTATAGGGCTCCATCCTATCCATTTATTAGAAAGAGAAGTTGAAGAAGATGAATTTAATTTTAAAAGCTCTGGAGAAAGTTTTGATTATGAAAAATATAAAGATTTGGCGAAAAGTAAAAAAGTTGTGGCAATTGGAGAGATAGGGTTTGATTATTATTGGAAACCAAAATCAGAGATAGAATTTGAAAATTATAAAAGGAAACAGGAGGAGGAATTTTTAAAACAAATAGATTTTGCAAAAGAGCTAAATTTACCAGTTATTTTGCATTGTAGATCGGCATTTAAAGATCTTTTAAAAAATTTAAGCCCTGACATAAAAGGAGTTATTCATTGTTTTACAGGAAACATTGATGAGTTGAAAAGATTTTTGGATTTAGGGTTTTATATTGGGTTTAATGGAATAATTTTTAAAGATATTAAAGTAGATTTTGAAGAGATTATAAGATTTACACCATTGGATAGGATTTTACTTGAAACTGATTCTCCATATTTAACACCTCCAAATTTTTATGAAAAAAGAAACAATCCATTAGCAGTAAAAATAATAGGAGGAAAAATTGCAGAAATCAAAAAAATAGATAAAGAAAAAATTTTTGAACAAACAACAAAAAATGCTAAAGAATTATTTAAGATTAAGGTTTAAATCCATATTCCAACCAGCACAACATGCCCAATCATAAGGAGGAACATTTAAGTTAATTGTTAGATTTTTAATATTTTCAGGGATTTTAAGTTTTAAAGTAATTTCATGCGAACATAAATTATTTCCACAATCAAATTTATCCTTTAAATCGTATATTAAATCTTGTCCATCTCCTTTTACTGATTGGTTCAACTTGAATCTGCCATAGAATTTTGTGCCACAATATATTCCACCACCCCTACCCTAGCTTATAAATTTCGTTTTTATAGCAAAATCCTCATTCCAATTTATTGGAAAATAAAATTCTTCTTCATATGGAGGTTTATTGTTGTAATAATTACTTAAATCAAGTTTATAATTAGAGGTTTCATCTTCGAGAATTAAATAATCTGTTTGAACACTGCAAAATGCCCAAACATATTCACGAGGTTTAGGTGTTGCTCTATCTGCAAAATCTATTTTAATTTTTGCATTTTTACATACTATATCTTGATCTATTTCTGTTGATGTTGAGTTTAATAATTGTCCATCTTTTATTATTCCTATTAATATTTTGTCTCCTTTTTTGATTTCATTTTTGCAAAGATCTATTTCTATCTTTGTTTCTTCTCCATATGGTTTTACTTCTGGAAGTTGAGTATCAGCTATTTTAGCATTATTCCAATCATCTCCAACTCTTATTTCATATTTTGCATTTTCTAATTTTTGATATGGCGAAATAAAATCTAATGTTAAGATATTATTGTTAATATTTTTTGTTAATTTTGTTATATAGTCTGGTGGGATTTCTGGGCTAGAAGAAGAATTTTGTGGTTCAGGATCCATTAAAATAAAATCTATTTTGTTATTATCTGTATCATAAGAATTACCATAATCTTTTTCATCATTTTTCATTGATGCTTCTGTTGAGCTTGTTCCTGCTTTTCTTACTAATGCTTTATTTTCTGGATTTTCAGGATAACATTCACCTTCACATTCTTTTGCATTTCCCCAACCTATAAGATCAACAATCTCCCCTTTATCATTTATTAACCTTATAGAATTATTTTTTGCTAAACTATAAGATTTTGCCCATTTTAAGTCTGGCTGAATGTTTAAATTAGAATCTTCTTTTGCTATTAAAAGATAGGAAAATGGAGCGATTTTGACACTTTCATCAAATTTTGATTCTCTTGTACTAGAGCTTACTAGCGCCCTACCGTTTCCGTTTTTATCAAGTTTTTCTAATACCCAATCCTTTAGATTTATCTCTTTATTATTAGGGTTATAAAGCTCTATATATTGAGTCTCTTTACCTTTCTCTTTTATAATACCAACTTCTGAAATTAAAATTTTTTCTTTAGCTATTCCTGATGGAGGTTGTTGGAGTTGTTCTTGAAGGCAAAAATTTCCTAAATCTACAGATGTTGCAAATATTTTTGTTTTATTTTCTGGAATTAGATTGTCAAATAGATATAATCCAAAATACCAGTTTGATTTTTGTAATGGGCATTTCGTTGGTTTATTTTCATAATTATATTTTTCTTTTTTGAATTTTGGTTTTGGTAACTCATCTTCTATTCCAAAATCTTTTAATTTATATGTTGAAAATTCTGAAGAGGTTGAGATTAAAATATCATAAGAATAGTTTGTTGTTGCTATATTTAAATCTGGTTCAGTAAAGTTTATTGTTAGTGTTGAGTTTTCTAAATCAAAATTTACAGAAAAATCATCAATTGATATATCTCTTAAATCTGCAAAGTCTTCTCTTGTTGTTTTTGGGGTTGGTTGATATAGGAAGAAGTCTTTTGAATTATCATCTGTATCTTTTAGGCTTAATCTTTGTATAGATGCTATTGCAAAATTTGATGCTATAAATGGCTCCTTTTCATATTGAGAGATTTTGCTTTTATCATCTCCAAACCCTACTAAATCTGAAATATCTCCATTTGGTTTTCTTAAAATTATTGAATTATTCTTTGCTATTGAATAACTTGGAGCATATGTTAAATCTGCTATATTTGCAACTGTTGAACTTGGATGTGCTATTAGAAGAAAACTTTTAGGCTGAATTTTTGCTTTGAATTTTGATGCTGGTAATAATGTTGATTCATTTCCTTGGCTTGAAACCTTTGTAATATACCAACATGTTAAATCTATTTCATTATCATTTGGATTATAAAGCTCAATATATTCATCTTTGGAATTATCAACGCTTCCTACTTTTATTTCTGAAATTAATACATTTGGATAACTTTTGTTTTTATAATCAGCGCAAGGATCTTTGGGGGTTTCTGTTTTATAAGTTCCACTATAAGTTGGAGGTGGTGTATGATGCTCTGTTATGATTGTTTGAGTTTGTTGAGTTTGTTGAGTTTGTTGAGTTTGTTGAGTTTGCTGAGTTTGCTGAGTTTGCTGAGTTGTTGTAGTTGAAGTTGTTGTTGGTTGTGTTATTGGCTGTTGGCTGTTAGCTGATTGAGTTGTTGAAGGTGCTTTTGCAATTTTTCTTTCTTCATATTTTGTTTTTTCTTCATATTTTGTTTCTGTTGTTTTAGTTTTTTCTTCATAAGTAACTTCTTCTGTTTTTTCAGGTTTCCAATAATCTTTGCTTGGCTCTGTTTTATAAATTGACGATAAGGAGCTAACTAATGATACTGATTTTTTATATACTGACTCACCCAATCTCCAGGCTTCTGCTTTTGCATAGGATGGTAAATATAACCAGAAGTTAAAGAACTTTGTAAAATTTAATCTTCTTCCTATATCTTCTTCATAAAACTTTAGTGCCTCTTCTTTTTCCATCTCTTTTATTTCAGAAAAATATAAATTTAAAAGATTTGCTCCATGCTTTATTACCTCAGGAACAACAGCATTAAACCATTGATAGTGGATGCGGTCGTCTGCGGTGGTTTGAATATAGATAGTGTTATTATTTTTATATACAGATCTAATTTTAATAAATATCGGAAAGCCTCGATCGTTATAATAGATTGTCTTATCGTCTTTAACCTCTTTCCTTGCCACAATTGGTGCTCCATATTTCCCTATTGTATCTTCTGAAAACCAATTTGTTGCAGTAAATCTTGCTAATGAATCAAATATAGAATTTAAATCTTTGTAATTATATGGCTGAATTTTATTCTCAATTAAATATCTTGCAAAAGTTAAATTATAATTATCAGTTATCTTTTTAGCATATTCTTCATAATTAGATTTTGGATCACCAAACATTCCAGCGTGAGAATCTCCACGAGCATGATCAGGAACACCCATATCAGCTAAAAGATGCAAAAGGTGTCCTAATGATAAAAAAGCTAAATCTTTATTATTAAAATATTCTCTTTTTGCTAATTGGTATGTTCTATCTGCTAAATATTTTGTTTGTGATATTTCATCTTGTGCCCATTCAGGTGTTTTTAAAGGAGGTGCTGGCAATGTTTTCAAAAACATATTAAATAAAGCTTTATCTCCTCTAAATGTTTCAATAGCTAATCCTCTATTATTAATAACATCATAAAAATGATTAATCCATCTTGGAGAATTATCTTCTAATGTGCTTCCTTTTTTTAAAAGCTCTAATTCGTGAGCATTAATTTTTCTTTCAGCAAAACTATTGTAATATTTAACTATTTCTTCTGTTAAGGCTGGGTGTGTACTTTCTGCATCAAAAGCAAAAGAAATATTAACAAACCCAAAAATGATAATTAATAAAGATATTTTTACTATTTTATTAACCATCTTTTTGTATATGGGTTGTATTTGAAAATAACTTCTTGTGTATATGTCGCGATATTTGATTTTTTATCGGCCCACCATTCGTCTAAAAATTCTTTATCTTTTTCTGAAGCATTAAAGTAATCTAATTCCTTATAAGCTGTGCTTATATAACTATACATTACTTCGTCATTTTCCAGCATCCTAGTGGGGTGTTCTACTTTTTTAATGTTTTTATTATATGTAGAAACAAAAAGTGGTAATTTGCCATTTTCTTTTAATAGAAGCAAATATTTTTTAACATTTTCTCTATTTTCTGGCCAAATATATTGTACTGCTTCTTCTATGTCTCCTTTTTCTAAGGCATTTAAATATCCTATCCAGGTTTCTTCAGGTGTTTTTCCTCCTCCTTTTGCTTCTCTTAAGGGTCTTTCAATGTATGTGTATTCTAAGATTTCTTTTTGCACAAAATAAAACCACATCATTCTAAAAACAGCACCAAGTATTAAAAACAAAATAAAAATTCCTATTCCTCCCAAAATTATTCTTGCTTTCATTTATTTGCAAATAAAATCATATAAAATCCTGGTGACATTGGTTCAAAAAGATTTAATGAATTCAAAAATGTTATATGCCTTTCTTTTTCAGTTTTTAGATCTATTGAAGAAACACCTCCAGAAATATAAACAACCCAACTTGCGAAAATATAACCCAGAAAAAATCCAATCAGGGCTATAATTACCTTCTTTTTCATCTTTATTCTTGGCCAGGTATTATAGGATTAATTTCAGAAGATGTTGTTTCTGTTGAAGTTGATGATGTTGGTGTTAAAGTTGTGATTCCAATTGTTTCTAATGGGTTTGCTTTAACATTTGATTCTGTAGGAGATACAGCTTTTGGTGTTGGCCTTGTAAAAGAAACTGGTAATAAAACAAAATAGGCAACAGTACTTAATGCTACTATCCAAACTATCACTTTTGTCGCACTTTTATAATTATTCATTTTTAAAAATTATATCACAAAAATTTTCTTGTCAAATTTTTTTACAAATTTTCATCATTTAACTTTATCAAATATTGCTAATGTTACTTTTGATAAATATTCAAGCATTGCGCCGCCTCCTGTTGAAACAAAATCAAATTTTTTCCCCAATTTTAATTTATTTACTACCTTTATTGTATCCCCTCCTCCGACAATTTTCTTTGCTTTTAATTTCACTAATTCTTTTAAAAATTTTTCTGTTCCCTTAGAATATCTTTTATCTTCAACCCTTCCGAATGGCCCATTCCAAACAATTGTTTTTACTTTTCTTAATTCTTCTATAAAAATTTTTACACTTTCTTCTCCTATATCAAAAATAACATCATCTTTAGAAATCTCTCCTAAAAATCTATATCCATTATTTGTCAAAAAATCAAATGGTGTCAAAATCTTCGAGCTATAAATTTTTCTTAATTCATTCAAATAATCCTCATCATAAACTGATTTCCCAATTTCAAATCCCTTTGCTTTCAAAAAAGTATTTGCTATCCCTCCTCCTAAAATAATTAAACTTGCCTTATTTAAAAAATTTTTTATAACTCCAATTTTTGTTTCTGTTTTTATTCCTCCTATAACTATTCCTAAGCTTTTTGCTTTAAACACATTATTTAAATTATTTATCTCATTTTCAAAATTCAAACCATAAAAATAAGGTAAAAACTTTTTTATTCCATAAACAGAAGCATGTTTTCTATGTGAGACAGAAAAACCATCATTAACAAATATATCGCCAAGCTTACTTAATTCTTTTGAAAAATTTTCATCATTTTCCTCCTCTTCTTTAAAAAATCTTATATTTTCCAATAAAACAACCTTTTCTTTTCTATTAATCTTTAATCCAGGCTTCCATTCAAAAAACCCTATATCTTTTATCCTTTTCTTCAAATATAGGTAAATTTTCCTTAAAGAATATTTTTTATCAAACCCCTTTGGCCTTCCTAAATGAGAAATTAAGATTATTTTTTCCGCATTTGCTTTTTTCAAAAAATTTATTGTTTCAAAGCTCCTTGAAATTCTATAATCATCAACAATTTTACCTTTTTCAATATCAACATTATAATCAACCCTCACCAAAACCCTTTTCCCTTTAACTTTTTCTTTATTAAATCTTAAAATCTCTTTTTTTCTCAATTTAATCATTATTAAATTTTATTAAATTTTTGTTAAAATAATAATAGTAGCCCCTTCCCAAAGCCCGATCACCCCGTTACTGACGCACCCCCTCTGCCATTTTGGCAGAGGGGGTCATTTTTTATTTTATAGATTTTATAGTATAATATTAGTAGCTCGGGTAATCCTCGGCGAGGCATCCCCAGGGAGGATTCCCTCCCTGGGGATTTTTATTCTTCTTTTATCCTATATTGAATTGCTTCTCCTATATCTTCTGCTTTTATAATATCTCTTTTTTCTAAATCGCTAATTGTTTTTGCTATTTTTATAATTTTATGCACTGCTCTTATTGAAATTTTCAATCTATCAATTGATTTTTTAAGAAGCTCTTCCGCTTTTTCATCCATTTTGCAATATTTTTTAATCTCTTTTGGCTCAATCTCGCTATTATATTTTCCTTGTCTTCTTATCTGTATCTCTTTCATCTCTTTAATTTTTTCAACAATATCTTTATAATCTCTCAAATCCTCTTTTAAAACATCTTCTCCTTTCATTCTTGGAACATTAATAAGCATATCAATTCTATCTAAAATTGGACCAGAAATCTTTTTCCTATATCTTCTTATATCAGCTGGAGAACAGGTGCATTCTTTTTCAGGATCTCCATAATAACCACATGGGCAAGGATTATATGCTCCTATAAATAAAAATTTTGCTGGATATTTAATAGTTTTTTTAGCCCTTGCAACAGTAATCTCGCCACTTTCTAATGGCTCTCTTAATCCTTCTAAAATATCTCTTCTAAATTCAGGCAACTCATCCAAGAATAAAACCCCTCTATGTGCTAAACTAATTTCACCTGGCTTAGGATTTTGCCCTCCTCCCAAAATAGAAACAGGAGAAGCAGAATGGTGCGGTGATCTAAATGGTGGTCTATAAATAAAATCATTCAATGTTTCTCCTCCAGCACTATATATTGATGTAACCTCTAAAGATTCTTCATAATTTAAACTTGGCAAAAGATTTACTAAATTTTTAGCAATCAATGTTTTACCTGTTCCAGGTGGTCCATATAATAACAAATTGTGTCTTCCACTTGCAGAGATTAATAATGCTCTTAAAATATAATCAGAAATTTTTATAAAAGATATATCTTCTAATTTTTCCTCATAAGAAAACTCTTGAGGCACAAATCTTTCTTTAATATTTCTTCTCTCGAGATGATCAATAACTTCTCTTAAATTTTTAAATAGAAATAATTTTTCAGTTTTTAAATATTTAACCTCATTTAAATTTTCTTCTGGCAAATAAATCTCATCAAAATATTTTTCCAGGCTTAATATTATAGGCAAGGCTCCTTTAATTTTTCTCAAATTTCCATCCAAAGACAATTCTCCTAAAAACAAAATTTTTTTATCCAAATTTATATTAATCTGCTTTGATGCTGCTAAAAAACTTATTGCTATCCCCAAGTCCAAATATGATCCTTCTTTTTTTATATCAGCAGGAGCAAGATTAACAACTGTTTTTCTATTAAACTTTAAAGGAGGCTTTGAGCCTATTGATTTTAATGCTAATGTTATTCTTTCTTTTGACTCTTGTATAGCTTTATCAGTTAATCCTACAATTGAAAAAGATGTTATTCCAGAAAGTAAGCCTGTTTCAACCTCAATAATTTCTCCTTCTAAACCATCTAAAATTGCTGAAAATACCCTTGCAAACATTAAAAAATTTTAAACTAAAAACTTGATTTTTTAAAAATATTTTTATAAAATTATTATAACAAGGTCGGCATTAAAATTAAATTAAAATGAAAAAGATATTACCAATCATAACAATATTCATTCTATTAACACCAATATATTTAGGGTTAGCACAAGGAGAAGTGCAACCTCCTATAACAAATCCAGAAGAACATACACAATCAGGATTAGTTGAAGAAAGCCCAGAACAGACAATTGCAAAGATTTTTGATATAGTATTTAGAATTTCATTGATATTGGCCTCTGTATTTACAGTAGTAATGTTTATTTTGGCTGGAATAGGATATATAATGGGCAAGGGTGAGGCATGGAAAGCAAAAGATAAGTTAATTTGGGGAGCAGTTGGTTTAGTTATAGCATTGGTATCTTATGCAGTGGTAGTATTAATAGCTCGATTTGCACAAACAGGGCAAACAAGATAATATTTTTATTTTTTAATGTTATTGCAAAATGTAAATTATCCATTTGGCCAAAATTTTGGTATAAGCCCAATTGCTCAACAACCTGCTCCTATTGTTTGTAAAGGATTTTTTAATTGTTTGATGGTATTTTTTAGTTTTTTCTTTAAATTTTTAATTATGTTATCTGGTGCCTTTGCTGTAATAATGTTTATTTGGGCAGGAATAACTTTTATAATATATGGGCAGGATGAAAAAAAGAGAGTAGAGGCTAAAAATAGGTTAATTTGGTGTGCCATAGGGTTAATTGTAGCTTTATTATCTTATAGCTTAGTAGTTTTAATCAAAAATACATTAACTAAAAAAGTTGGTTTGATAAATATAGCTTATGCTCAAGCTGCTGGTAATATCCAGGGCCTTAAACCAGGACCAATAGGATGTTCAAATTTAACTGTTTTAGATTTAATACAAGGGAAAGAGGTTCCTAAATTTTTATTATCTAAATGTATTGCCTGGTTTGTTTATAAAATTTTTGGCTATTTTTATCTTATTTCAGGTCTTTGTACTGTTGCTATTTTAATTTATGCAGGATTTAGATATATTACAGGATCTGAAAAGGCAGGAGATATTCACAAAATGATAGTTTATGCTATTGTTGGATTTATTGTTACAATATTATCATATAGCATAGTAAAGGCAATAGAATATACATTAACAAAATGAAAAGATTAATTTTAATAGGAATATTGCTTTTATTAGGAAGCTTTTGCTTTGCTCAAATTCAATCTCCATTTAGATATGGGTATGTTGAAGATATAGAAATAGAGGTAAATCAAATTTTGAGAGATGAGGCACATAGCCTTTCTCCTGCAGGAACTCCTGTAAATCAAATATGGAAAAATTGGCTTGAGCATAAAAAAAATCAAGGTGTTTATCCTAAAAATTTTATTCTCAAAAAAGTAGAAACAGAAGGTGGTCAAACAAAAAAGATTATTATTGGCCCTCCAACTTTTTCAATGCCATTACCCATTATATCTCCATGTGATAAAGGAATAGGGCCTTGCTTATTATTCTTGTTTGATAAATTTTTAAGATTTTTGTATACGGTCTCTTTGGCTATTGGTGTTATTGTTTTAATAATAGCTGGTATATCTTATATGGTAAAGACAGAAGATGTTAAAAAGGTTCATGATAAGGTAAAATATGGAATATTAGGAGTTGTGGTGGCAATATTGGCTTATACAATTGTTATAGCAATTGAAAGAGGGTTTACAGAAGAATTAGCAACTGGCCCAGTATTACCTGGAGGAGCACAAACTGGTGGACAGGTTGGTGGGGCTGGAAGTGGTGGCCAAGGTGGAGGGCAAGTTGGTGGAGGAGGAACTGGAGGTGGAGGAAGTACTGTTGGTGGTGGAAGAACTGGTGGGATGCAAATCATTACTCCAAAAGTAACTATTTCTGATATAAGAATAAGCAAAGAAGGGAAGATTATCTTTACATATAAAAGTAACATAGCAATTTGTGAAATTAATTATTCTATTTTGGATTTGGAAACAGGAGAAAGTATAGAAACAGGGAGATTATCTGCAGCTACACAAATGGGGATTTATTCTAAAGATATTAATGAAAAATTAAGTGGTCATAGCTTAAAGATAGTATTTTCTCCTGTGAACCCAGGAAGTTGTGATATTTCTCCAGAATATGTGAATTTAACTGTCCCAATAATAGCAAGGGCTCCGACAAGTGGTGGTACATCTCCTCTTCAATTTTCTATTCCAAAGGTTACTATAAATAATCCAATGATAACTAATGATGGTGATCTTACTTTTACATATTGGACTGATAAAGGGAATTGTAAGTTTAATGTTAATATTTATGATATAAATAAAGGGATTTTTCTTATAAAAGATAAAGTTTTAATAGGAGATGAAAATGTAAATATTTATTCTTATAAAATAGACATTAGTCAATATGGTGACGATAATATAATGATAACCTTTGCTCCTATAACTTCTTGTAACATTGCCCCAAAATATATAAGCTTAAAAGTTCCAAGGCAACCAATTGTGGTCCAAAATCCTAAAATTTCAATAAATAATATGAAGATTGATGGGCAACAATATATAAGAATAAAACTTCCTGAAGATATAACTCTTAGAACAGTTTTTCAAACATTTTTAAAGGCAGGTGCTCAATATTTTCTTTATAAACCTCCATTTTATGGAAGAATTTACTTTTCTACAAATGAACCAGCACAAAAAGATGGTAAATGTCATCTTGGAGTTATTATAGAAGGTGTTAGTGTGCCATATGTCAATGTATATGATTTGTCCTCAGCAACTATTAAAAGCTTTAGAAAATATATAGAGATACCATTGCATTACTATAAAGGTAGAAAAAGCTTTGTAGAAAAAGTTTCATTAGATTTAGATTATAATATTGTTAAAGGGGTTATTGTTCATATATATGGTTATAGAGGAGATTGTATAATTGAAAATATGCCGATAGAATTAGGATTTATAAATATAAATGAGTAATATTTATTTTCTCCAAAATGACTACAGGTATTGATTATTTTTTTCAATTATCTAAAAACTTGATAAATATTTTTTATGGTTTAGGAATTTTAGGAGGTATTTTTTGCCTATTGTATGCAGGATTTAAATATATAACCTCTTTAGGGCAAAAGACAAGTGAAGTTCATAAGGAAATAATTTTTGCTATTATCGGCTTAATATTAATAATAATCTCTTTTGTGCTTCCTGTTATTATTTATTCATTTTTGAAATGAGCATTCCATTTTCTGACTCTATATTGAGATTTTTAGAAAATTTAATAGCCTTTCTTATAAAATTTTCTATTTTAATTTCAGCACTTTTTATAATATATCTCGGAATAAGGTTTTTTACAGAAAAGAAATCAGAAGAAGGGATTAAAAAATTGCGTATAGCTTTTATTTTTCTTCTTTTAGGTTTAGCAATTATTATAATAATTTCTATAAATCCTGATATAATTAAAGATACAATTAAGCTTTTCTCACCAATAAAAAATGAATGATTTTCAGCAGGTTCAAAATACTTTACTTAATATAGCAAAATTTATTCAAATATTTTTAGTTTTAGGCTCTTCTTTTATCTTTATATATTTTGGGTTTTTATTCTTTACAAAAAAATATGATAAAGTGAAAGAAAGTATTTTATGGGTTTTATTAGGAATCGTTCTTTTATTTACAGCCTATATTATTCCAGTTTTGATCCTTTCATTTTTACAAGTTAAGTCCATCCCAAAGCCTTGATTTTCAAAAATAAATATATTATAATAGTAGTAGATCTGAGGTCAGCAGGCCCGGCAGGGAAAATTCACGCCTCATGCCTTGGTGCTGTGTTAAGAGCCACCCTGCCGGGTCTTTTATATTTTTAATAAAGGATCAATATCTAAGTCTTTATAATCAATTGCCTTATCAATAAAGAAATATCCTGTAAATGCTATCTTTATTCCATTATCAGTTGCTAATGATTTTTCAGGATAAATTATCTTTTTACTTCCAAAAACTTTTTTAAAAAGCTTTATTAATGTTCTATTTGCTGAAACGCCTCCTGCTAAAATTATATTTTTAACTTTAAATCTTTGATATGCTTTTTTTGTTTTAATCAATAATGTTTCAAATGCTGCTTTTTGATATGATGCTGCTAAATCTTTTTTTGTCTCTTCATTAAACTTATTGTATTTTTTAATCTCTGTAACTAATTCTAATAATGCTGTCTTTAATCCTGAAAAACTAAAGTTATAATTTCCATATCCTGACATTGGTCTTGGCAAATTAAATATTGGTCTTCCGTTTTTTGCTAATTTTTCTAATTTTGGTCCTCCTGGATAATCTAATCCTAATAATCTTCCTGCCTTATCTAAACTTTCACCAATAGCATCATCCAATGTTTCTCCTAATTTTTTAATCTTTTTAAAATCTTCAATATAAGCTAAAATTGTGTGCCCTCCTGATATCAAAAGCCCTAATGATGGAAATTCTATTTTTCTAATTTTTTGCCTTATATTTTTTTTATTTTTAGGAATTAAAACAGAGTAAAAATGTGCAATTAAATGATTTACAGGTATTATTTTTTTATTTAATTCTTTTGCTATTTTAACTACAAAATTTTTCCCCTCTACAAGTGCTGGAGGAAGGCCAGGACCATTTGAGAAAGCAATATAATCTATATCTTTTGGGCTAATTTTTGCCTCTTTAAAAACTTCTTTATATAATATTGGCAAATTTTTTTTATGCTCCCTTGCTGCTAAAATAGGAACAATTCCTCCATATTTTTTATGAATGTTAAATTGTGATCTTAATTTATCTCCTAAAATCCTAAAATATTCTCCATCAAATTCTAAAATAGAAATTCCTGTCTCATCACAAGTTGTCTCAATCCCCAAAATTTTTAACATATATAGATTATAAGCTTATTCTCGTATCTGAGCTTTACAATTAGAATCATAAGATGGATCTCTCTTACAACTTGGGTTAGGTGGATTTACTCCTTGCGGACATTTATATCCAAAGCCCATATAACATTTTTGTACATATTGAAGTACATTAACTGTAATTTGATTTGAAACAGCTGTTCCTCTAGATACCAAATAATAATTTCCACTTCCTGGAATTGATACATTTGGTATTGCCACCCAACCGGATTGAATCGTAGATGGGGTTATTATAATGTCTGAAATGTTTTTAGAAGATTGCGTTAATCCCGGAGGGTTAGGGTTCGCTGCTGCCCCTAGGAATTTTAATATTCTTTGGAATGGGCTTGTTGGTCCCGAGGATGATCCCTTCATTTCGGCTTTTGGTAAGCATGACGGCCCTACGCATTCGTTTGGATCAGGACAAGATGATGGACAAGATTCTGATGGGCAGTATCCTTTATCAAAATATACATAAAGAGTTGTTGTGCTATTTGGTAATATTGTTAGTGTTGTTGTGCATGAAGATTCATCATCAGGATCTTGCAACGCACAAATATAATAAGGGTATAGCGATGGTGATACTATAAAGAATTGGATTGATGCAGAATTATTATCTTGAGCCACAGATATTGTGCAAGATGCTGGGCTTGAAAATGTGCCATAAATAGGATTAATAGAACCACTAAGTTGTATTGTTCTAATATTTCCATCGCAGTTTGCTGTAAGGGTATAATTTTTATTACTATTTAATCCATCTATGTATAATTCAAAATCTGCTCCTTTTAAATCACCAGCTTTCCCACCTCTTACAACAGAAATTGTAGGAATAGCATGCTCTATTGGGATTTTCATCTTTTTCTTCCCACCTCTCGATCTTTGGCCACTCATTCCTCTCATAGGCTCAGCAGGTGAATTAGTAAAATCTGCATTATAAACCTGCACTTTTTCCAGGGTTTTAAAATTTGTCGTATAAAGCCTTAATCTTAAAGCATGAGCATTTGAGGAAATTAAAAATAGCAAGGAAAATATTGAAATTATGGCAATTTTCAAATTTCTTTTCATATTAAAATATTATATTTAAAAATTTTTGAAAAATCAAGTTTTTGGAAATTAAAAGATTGTTTTAAAATTATATGTGGTTGTTACCTCCTCCCCTTCACCAGGTTAGGAACCCAGTCCTTTTTTAGGACTGGGTTCCTAAATTTAATTTAGTTTATAATAATATAATGGTAATAAAAAAATCGGCAAAAAAGGAGTTAAGGAAAAATTTGAAAAGAAGATTATTGAATTTAGATAGAAAGAAAAAAATTAAAATTTCGATTAAAAATTTCTTGAAAGCATTGAAAGAAAAAAATAAAGAAAAGGCAGAAGAATATTTAAAATTGGCTTTTAAAAATTTAGATAAGGCTGCAAAAAGATTTTATAAAAAGAATAAAGCAAATAGGATAAAATCAAGACTTTCTAAAAAATTTAATTTAGTTTTTGCCAATCAATAAATTTTATATCTATTCACAATTAATCCATTTGAATCATAAACTTCTAATAGATCAAATCTTGTAAAATGAAGTGGGTTTAATGGTTTTCTATTATCAATATCATATTGGTCTCTTGTATCTAAATAAACTCTCCATTCATTTCCTAAAAAATCTTTATCATTTTTATGTCTTTCATAG
>Ga0209225_1002545_pt1 | contig 16200 bp, 20 predicted proteins | sample WasSprMetagenome_FD_184732 | JGI IMG/M metagenome (GOLD analysis project Ga0209225, IMG submission 184732) | Sulfidic aquatic microbial communities from Washburn Spring, Yellowstone National Park, USA - WS (SPAdes) (version 3) | ecosystem: Environmental > Aquatic > Thermal springs > Hot (42-90C)...
AGCTCAACAAGAGCACTTGACATCCAGCTCCACTTCCAAATTCTCGGACTTGGCGATAGGTTGGTTGATGGCGTCAACACCACGGCGACCCTATCAATGACCTTGTATGCCGTCCGAGAGCTCCCGCTGGGTCTCGCGGCGATGGCCTTGTAGCCGCCGTATCTAGCTAAGGCTTTTGCGGACCTGAAGTGCCAGCCTAAGTTGTCTTCCTCAGCCAGCCTGCCGAGCCCGACTGGAAGTATCGGATGGTGAAGGATGCTCACAATCCTAGGCATTTTAAACCCTCATGAAGGGTTACAAATCTAGTGCTGAAGGCTCTTAAGTACTCGATTATCAATCTGACAAGCCATGCTGGCTCGTCATGAAAAACCACGGTAACCAACCTTAAGCCTTTAAAGGCCTTAGCAGGTAGCTTTATTAAATGCCTGGCGCCCATGCCGCCCAGTGCATACTTAATGGCTTTTTCATTCCACCTATTGAAGCTGCCCATCACTCTACCGTATATGAAGTACTTCTTCGCCGCCTTTATCACGTCCTCGTTGAACGAGCCGTACGGGTAAGCAATTCCAATATTGCTATCACAAATTAACCCCTCAATGACATCCCTACTAAGCCTAAACTCCTCCTCGACTTCATTAACACTGAGTTTTGTTAAGTCCCTGTGAGTATGGGAATGTGAGCCAACCTCATGACCCATATCAAGGAGTTCCCTGACCAAGCCCCTATTGTTGACCATTAATTCCCTTCCCATGTACTCTTTAAATCCGGTAATTAAGTAGAACGTGCCTGGAACATCCATCCTATACAGCAAATGCGCATACTTAATTTGCTCCGCGTAACCATCATCAAACGTTAATGCTGCGCAGAACATGTTCGAAGGTCCTAGCGAATCTCATTGGTGAGAGTTTGCTATCGAAGAACTGCTTGGTCCTGTTGCCAATTCCTCCAAGTAGAGGTGGATATCTATGTACATTATGGGAGGCACATCAGCTTATTGGACAGCATCCTACATGCAATTGAGCATCTTTCGTCCAAGCAAAACACATAATTAATGGCTTGGCAACGCTGGTTATCTCCCAAGGGATTTGATAATGCCCTAGCCCTCGATCGCACGCCTATACGCCTCCATGTAGCCTCTGACCATTGTATCAATATTTAGCTTATTTTCAACAAATGATGATGCATTTTTGGATAACTTTCTGTAAAGATCTCCGTCGGTCAGCAACGTTATCAGCGCATTTGCATACTCCTCCTCATTCAGCACATCCACTGTCAACCCTGCCCCTGGCTCCTCAACAAGTTCCCTTGCATAACCAGCCCTGTGAGTGACAACAGGCTTGCCCATTGCATATGCCTCTGCAATGGCCATGCAAAAGGACTCATAAAGGCTTGGATGGGTCAAAAGGGCTGATCTTGCTAGGATCCTCATCGCCTCAACTCTGGACAGTGATCCATGCATTATTACATTCTTTTCAATTTCTAATTTCCTAATTAGCTCCTGCAGATCCCTGTATATGGGTCCGTCGCCAACTATGTGCAGTTTGGCCTCATGAACCACGTTAACCACACGCTTAAATGCCCTTAAGAGGAATTTTACGCCCTTATACTCCATCAACCTTCCTATGAAGGCCAGGGAAAGCCCATCAAGCCCCTCATCCTTGAGCACCTCATCCCTTATCCTCCTCAGTGCATCGACATCGACGCCATTATAGACAACCATCGATCTCTCCATCAGCTTCCTTCTCAGTGCTTCATCCCTTATCCTTCCTATCGAGTCAATCATTGCGAACCTCGATACATAGACATAAATCCTGATATCTGGTCTTTTGAGCAGGCCAACGAGCATGGGCTGCAACCTGTGGGTTATGTTGAAGAGGATGTTTCTCAAGTTGTCCTCAAGGCCGGACATCCTCCTGATCATATCGATCTGCGGTGAGCCCTGTACTGAGCGCACAGTTGGTGCTAAGCCAGTTATCCATGGCTGAGATGAGGAGAACATGGTAAGGTCGTGTATCACATCAAATTTTTCTTGAAAAGCTATGTTCCTGACATCCCTCATCCTCACCACATAGTACAGGACATCCTTGCCTGGAACTTCTGGGGAGAAGAGGTAATGAACCCTGTTGCCTCTTTTGCTGGGTCTTGAGGACCTAGTGACAACTACAACATCATTGCCCGCTTTTATCAGCCCTTTTGACAGCTCATAAGCTAAGGAGCCGATTCCTCCACCGGAATACGGCGGGTATTCTGTTGTTAAGATCAGGATTTTCATGTATGCCGTTGACCGAAATGCACTATCTCTCACACTTGATATGCAAGAATGCTAATCTTTGTGTAGATACACCCGCTCATCTCCGGTATTGAAGATAAGTGGAAGATTCCTGTTTGCCTTATCAGGTGTTAATACAGCGGTAATAGGGCTATTTGCTTTGTTTATAAAAGAGAACAGTCCGATGGCTGCCTCAAGCTTACATGTATAGGAAGGAAGCCAAACACCCACTACTGTAGCATTTCCCACCCACTTATAGGTCCCTGTCCTATATAGGCGGGAGGCTACAAGATCCAGCTTTATAGCTCCGTATAGATGTCCGATGATAGCTTCCGCCTTCAACATATCGCTTGGTGATAGAGAAATAGGATCAGAATTGCGCGCTCTTGCATATTGTATAGGTGATATGTTCGGATCTTGTGCTGCTATTGGTGCTGTTGCTACGAATAACAGTAATCCTAGCAGAGCTATAATAGAATACAGCTCTGCAGTTATATGTATTAAACCTCTAAATAGCCTAATTAAGGCTTTTGCCGCCAATGGATATACTAGGGGTATAAATACAACTGTTCTATTCAGCCAATAAAATTCCTTTGATTTCAACAATCCATATCCTATAAATGTTATTGAGATAAAGAGTGCACAGGTAGTGTATAGTGTAAATTCCAATAGATTTGTTTTACTTTCGATCAGAGAGTATAGCATATAGGCAGTTGCTATCGATAATGCATAGCTCCACACATATGTCTGAATCCATGTAATGCCGGCTCTCTCATAGAGAGGTATATGTATGGCTCTACTAGTCTCTTCTGATGGCGCGAAGAATTCTCTAATCAAATTAACTAAACCTCGAAATATACCTTCTAATGCTGGATACGTGTATCCTAAATATCCATAAGTATATACTGATCTCACTACTAATATTATCAAGAGTACGCTTAGAATGCGTATTAACCAGCGCGTATCAAATAAAACTAGAAGCTCTCTCTTATGAAGTAAGTGTTTAGGAACAGCTCTTATGAATAATAAGACCAATAATAGGAATATATATGATAAGCCTGTTGCATGTGCAAATATTGCACCTGTGAATAGAAGTATAATTGTTATAAAATTAATATTAGACCTCTCTCCTTTAATAATATTAATTAATAGTGATGTAGCAATTAGTACGAGAGCATTTCCACTCCACTGATATGGATGTTGGTGTATTGGTGTTTCAGGTGTTATGGCAACAAGCGATATTGACATTAAAGCAGCTTTGCTATCTTTAGTTATTGTATATGTAAGTATATAGATAGCAAGATCATACACAATTAGTATTGCTAGAAATGCAATTTGTACTAGACTATAGCTGTACCAGTTCATAGTAGTTATTCTGGACAACGTTCCCTCCAAAAATGCTATTGTAGGTAAAGGATTGTAGGAGGGGTTGTGAGCCCACTGAAATTGCCAGTGATCGTTTAATCTCATTTCTCTAACCATCTCTGAACCCTCACCAACACCTATATCGATAGCTGGAACTTTATCTAAATACATCATTAAATGCCATAGTATAAATGAACCAAGCATAAAACCTGAGGGTTTTCCTAAGATAATGTAAAGAGCATTCATGAAAAGAATTAGCGAAAGTATTAAAAAGTATAGCATAGTTTCTCTACCTGTTAATAATGTGAGAAATAGTCCTATCGCTGATAGCATGAAAGAGATCTTATCTATAAAACTTACTGGGGTGCTAAGACTCCTATATTTAGAAAAGCTTTCAGTTAGAATATTGCTTCTTTTATCCGCAATTATCAACATTAAGAAGTATAGCAGTATCTGTATGATAGTGAACATTAAGAGTGCTTGTGTAAATGAAATGTTCATAAAATTATACAGCCAGTATCATAACATAATACATCATGTACATTTCATATCTTTCCTGCGCACATGGTATAATAAAAATTGAATCGTGTCATAAAATGCTATATTCTTTGTATAAGGTTACCAATTTTTCAGCCACCTCACTCCATGCGTATAGCTTCGATAGAACCTGAAATGATCTTGAATTAGATAGAACATACTTAATGCCTCTTGATAGGCTGCTAACATCCGCGTTTACAACCATTCCCTCAACAAAGTTTACAACCATATTGGGTAAAGCACCATAATTGGTTACTACTAGAGGCTTTCCACGTGCTTTTACCTCATCGATAATAAGGGGATAGCTTTCTCCTGCATGCCTTGATGGAAGTATAACAAACTCCGAAGAGTCAATTAGCCCTATTTTATCCTTCTCAGATAGGTATCCTAAATATCTAACTTTATCTTCCATGCTGAATTTCTTCGCCAAGTTTATGCACTTCTCGAGATATCTCATATCTCCTTTACCCGCTATAAGGAGGATCACATCCGGCTCTGTTCTAGAAACCTCTATAAATGCTCTGACTAGTAAATCTAGCCCCTTAGTTGGATGTATCCTACCTATATAAGCGATTATTCTCCCATCAACCTTGTACTTCTCTCTAAAAGATTTTGCTAAATTAGGTGTTTTGAAGTACAGTGCATCCACACCATGAGGAAGAACTATTGATTTTATGCTATATTTTTTCTCAAGGATATCTCTTTCGTATTCATTTGTTACTAGTGCCAGATCGGATACCTTAACCGTTCTCCTAGTGATACTTTCTTGATATTTGAAACCAAAGGATCTTATTAGAGGGTTGTAGTGTTGTTTCAAGTAATCTACTCCTATAAAATAAGTTGCTGTGAATTTACCAAGCTTTTTTGCTTTTGCAAGCATTCTGTAAGCGAAGTAGTAGGTGTGTCCCCACCCATGAACAACATCAGCTTCCTTCAACAGGGTATTTACCTCCTCAATAGGGACTATTAGGAATGGGTAGTGCAATTTAAGCGAACTAATTCTGTGTACCTCTACGCCATTGAGTTGCTCGACTCTCTGTCCATCTGCAAAATACTGGTCGCTTGTCAGGACATAGACGTTATGACCTAAAATTGCCTGATTCTCAGCGACTTTTTGAACAGCTACTTCCAAACCTCCTAGGAAGGGATGATAAAGAGCTGAAACATGAACAATATTCATCTTCTCGTATTATCTCCTAGTTTTCAATAAAATGATATTTTTATATTCCTCTGCACTAGCACTCCACGTTTGCTTCCTCAGATATGCTTCAACATTATTCCAGTTGCAATTTCTTGCATTCTTTTCTCTTTTGATCTTATTCAGTGTAGCTATATATTCATACTCACTTACAGCTATGTTTAGTAGGCTACGGTACACAAGTGCTTCAGGTATGGGTGTTGAAACCACGCTTACTCCCTGTGATAGGTATTCCCATAGTTTATTTGGAGCTGCATAGTAAGCTGTAGGATTACTCACATCGAAGGGTATTGTGCCCACATCCATTGCTGCAACATACTCAGGAACCTTTTCATGCTCCACGAAGCCAACCCAATCGGTTATATGATCTATTCCCTCATGCCTTATCCGTTTCATAATGTTCTCAGCGTAGGTTGTCTGCAATCTTCCGCCCACTAGCATAAACCTAACCCTAAGCCCATCTCGATAAGCCTTGGATAAAGCTCTAATCAGGGTTTTCATGTCAAGCCAGAACTCTATGCTGCCAACATAGCCCACAACCAAGTCTTCTTCGTCATATCCGAATTTTTTCCTTATATGGCGACCATCATGCGGCTTAAGAAAGTGCTCTGAAATCCCATTTGGAACCACATAAACCTGTCCTGAACCTGCCCTCCCTCGTACGTTACGTGCATACATGGCAAGTGCAAAACCGGGCACAGTCACAGCATCAGCCATCCTGATCAATGCTTGAGTCATGCCTTCGAAGAATCCCCTTACAACTGTTCCGGGTAAGCTGTGAATGTTGCATATGTAGCCCGCTGCCGATGTCGGATAGTAATCTTGCAAATCAAATATGAAGGGCAATCTTAAATGTGAAATCCTCTTATAGAGTTCAAGCAGGAAGGGAGGGAGGAGATTCCCAGCAACAACCACATCAATGGCCTCGTGCTTAATGATCCTCAGAATCTCCTGAATATGGTTCACAGCATTCAGCAGATAGTATGCTGATGCTCTACTCGTATTAAATTCTAGGGGAAAATCGTGGATAATACATTTGCTAGATAGCTTGGCTTTCCTGAACATGTTAAATCTGACAACGTGAACCTCAAAATCCTTGCCATCATGAATCCTTTCAAATATCTGGTTATGTCTCTGCGGAAAGGGGTGACCCAGATAATCGCTACTCGGAATTAAGAGAATTCTTATCATAGCTGGTTCTGATTCTAGCAAGCAGCATCTGATAACCCTCTGACAAGCTACATGGTTCACCTTTCCTGTCGAAGCCTATCACTGCCTCAAATATTGCGTTCGGATCCATTCCGTTTTCAAGTAGGGTATATGTAACCACAGGTGTTTCTCTCAGATCCGGCTCCTCCAGTACAATTCCCTTCTCAGAGAACTCCTTCAATATTTTGGCTATCCTTTCCCCTGCATGTCCGTCTCCTAATAGATCTCCAGTATTCAACGACTTTATCTTCTCTGCACATTTTATTTGATTGAGAGTGTGCTTTACAATCAATTCTGTGTCGGCTCCTGCAAGTTTGTTTAGTCCATGAATTGTCGTTTCCGGCCTCTCAGTATTATACCTTAGGGTCACTGTTGGAACCTTTAGTATAAAGGCTTCCTCTTGGACACCGCCGCTGTCTGTCAGGACCACGCTGCAGTTTGCCAGAAGTGAAAGAAATTCTAGATAGCCTAAAGGCTCTACAGTCCTTATCTTTTGAAGATACTTTGTTAGCCCCAGCTTTATCACTTTATTTTTTGTACGTGGATGCATTGGGAATATTACTTCATACTGCTGCGAAAGTTCTGCCAGTGCCTTTAAGATATTCCCAAGCCTTCGAAAGGAGTCCGTGTTTTCAGCCCTGTGCAATGTTACTAAAATATAATCGTTTTTGTTAAGCCCATATTCTGAAAGAAACGTTTCACTTTTTTCCATTATTAGGCTTTTATACTTATTTACCATGTCAACAATGGTGTTTCCAGTTAGATAGATGTTTTTCTGCGATGCTCCCTCGAGAAGGAGGTTGATCACAGCAAGCCTTGTCGGTGCAAAATGTATTGTTGCTATGGCATCTGCAACTTTCCTGTTTACTTCCTCCGGCATGGTAATGTTCCAGCTTCTGAGCCCGGCCTCGACATGAGAAAAAGGCTTTTGGCATTTTAGTGAGGCTAAAGATGAGGCTACTACGGTGTTCGTGTCGCCCTCTGCAACTATTATTGATGGTTTAATTTTTTTAATCTGCTTTTCAAGGCTTATCATCATTTTTGCTGTCTGCTCCGCATGACTCCCGCTGCCTATGTTCAGATTCACATGAGGATCTGGAATTTCAAATTCCTCGAAAAATATTTTGCTTAATTTATAGTCGTAATGTTGCCCGCTCCATATAAATACATACTCAACACCAAATCTATCCAGCCACTCTATTACGGGAGTTAGTTTAATTATTTCTGGCCTTGTTCCCACAACAATTAGCAATGGTGCTTGCATTTCAGACGTATTTTACCTCTCTCCTTTCAGCTTAAGTATTACAGTAAGAAGAGCTTCTAAGCGTTCAACATTAAGGGCTTTGATCCCTGCAAAAGTAGATGGACTAGATTCATCCATTCAGCAGACTCCTGACAGCAGTCCTGACAGCCTCCCTGGAGCTTAGCTTTGGCCTCCATCCAATATTTTTAATTCTGGATATATCAAGGAGCATCATCTTCACATCTCCAGGCCACCCTCTCCCATCCATAAAGGGCCTGTAAACATACTCGACATTTTTTAGGCCCATCTCCTCAACCACAATATCAGCAATTTCTTTCACGCTTATCCAATCATCTGAACCTATATTATAAACATTAAATTTATCCATATTCCTGAATGCAGCTAGAGTGGCCTCGACTGCATCATCCACGTAAACATAAGACTTCCTCTGGGATCCATCACCCAGTATCTCCAGTTTTCCTCTGTTTTCCCTCAGCTTTCTTATGAAATCAACTATAACCCCATGCCTCATCCTCGGCCCTACGACATTTGCATACCTCAATATCAAAGCTCTTATCCCATATAGCCTTGAATATGTCCCTATTATGGTCTCGCAGGCCAGTTTAACGGCCCCATATACAGAAATGGGATTGAGCTCATGATCCTCAGGGGTTGGAACTCTTGCATCCCCATAAACGGTGCTTGTCGAGGCAAAAACAATGAAGGGAATATCGAGGTTTCTGCATGCCTCCAGAACGTTGAATGTTGTTACCAGATTCTCGTCAAAGTGTACCCTTGGGTTTACCGTGCTCACCCTCACCTCGGGGTTTGCAGCATAGTGAAATACAACATCAGCCTTTATGTCCTTTGCCCAATCCGGATCCTTTAGATCCCTTTTTAGAAACCTGAATCCTTTGCTGCCAGTCCATTTTATGTTTTCCATGCTTCCGGAGCTCAGGTTGTCCACTACCACTACTTCATTCCCCTCCGGCATTAACCTATCAACAAGGTGGCTTCCCATGAAGCCAGCTCCTCCTGTGACAACAGCTCTCATGTTAAAACGAGAAGGGATAAGGTTGTCATAGTGCTAACTCTGAAGCATTCTTGCTTTCTAAAGCAACGTATTCCTTTGCCTCACTGTATATCAACTTAAATTTTCTCATCAGGTCTCTGCCCAACAATGAAGGTATAGCAAGCACTCTCTTAACTTTTTCGCCAGATAATCTGCTAAAATCATGTTTTAAGACGAGCACATCCAGTATTTCCGTACACCATTCAGAGTTTTTAAAAATATTTTAGTATCCCTAGCCACATAAGTGTCAACCAGCCCTCCTATTCCGCCAATTCTGGTGGGCGCTTTCTCAAGCCCATCAATCCCTATGCCTAACAGCTCTCTGTCATAGCGGTAGCAGAGGCTCCAGCGTCGAGAAGAAACTTGATCCCTTGATCTTCAACTTCTCAATCGATATGAATGCTTTAACCGCAGGAGCTGGAGGGCTGAAGGAGCTGTCCAGAAACCCATAATCATAGTATGAATTCCAATGGCTTTTTCGAGACGTATTCAACCATAACAGTCATGGGGTTAAGGCCTCTTGCCAGTATTTTTCCCCTGAGTTTACCGGGATCCTCATCAAATGCGATAATTTCTTGTTTATGGATCGCTACGAACATGCCATCGTACTTTTCAACGAGGTGCTGATAGTTCTTTTTAAACCATTCACTGTTGCGCTCATGCTCCTCAAATAAGGTTTCAGACAATTTTTATCTCAGCTTATGAGAATTGACAGGTTCTTTATAAATGCGCGCACACTACTTCTCGAACTTGTAGGCTTTCGATAACTTTGCATTTATCTCTTCCTTAAGCTTGTTACCTATTTCCCTATCTCCCCCAGTATTAGGTCTTTCGATATGGTGGCAACTTTGTCAAGCTTTATCACCGACGCGACTTTAAGTCCTGTTAATTCAAACTCAGGATGCTCCCTGTCAACTATGATATCTGTTGGCATAGGACTTTGAGGTACTCTTGAAGAGATGAATGCTACCACAACATCCCTTTCTCCTTCAAACAAAACCAGAGCAGGCCTTAATTTCGCTGTAGTCAAGTCCGTAAATGGAAACGGAACGAGAACTATCTTTCCCTTCACTGGTATCTAACCTTAATATCATCAATCGAGTAGATGTCAGGTTCCTTCTCCAGGAACTCCCTGAGGGATCTCTCAGCAAGCATCATCAGCGATAAGGTCTCCCTATTTTCAATCAGCATGTCTATCTTGCTGTTCAATGCAGAGAGGATCTCCTTAATCTCCCTTATATCGACTTCAACGGTCATATGTATCCCACATCAATATTAATTAATCCTCTATTTAAAACCTATCTAGTTTACTAAGGCTCCAGAAGGAGAGTTGCCTTTCGGACAGTTATCTCCACCAGTCCTCCTGTGACAACAGCTCTCATACTTCTGGATCTGTGCGAAGTTTAGCGCGTTTTGAGTTCTCCACTGTCTTGACGAGTTTTGCAAGAAACTCCATGGCATCAAGCACCTCTATCTCGATGGGTTCACCGCGCTCGTTGAAGTGAATTATCACTTGGTCCGTCAGCTCCTCTCCATAGGAGGGTTTGTCGTCCCCCGCCTTGATCACTAGAACGTCGGCTTCAGAGTCGTACACCACCTTCAACTCCTTACTCATACCTCTAGATCTTGCAAAGGTTTCATTATCATATTTGCATGTAATTTAGCTGACAGATCCAGTTCATCATGATCGAAGCTCATTCCTCCTCAAGGAGCCTCTTCACATCTTCCACGTATTTTCTGGCCTTACTGAGCTCCTCAGCTACCTCATCCTCTCTCAATGAGCCCTCATGATAGCCAAGGATGTGGAGGTAGTAACCCCTTGCCCCTAGCCTGTCCCTGAGGCCGAGCTTCTCAGTCCTTGGCACCTTCCTCTCGAGCTCCCTGAGAAGCACCCTCCTTTCAGCATAGCTTTCCGGTTTTCCGAGGCCGAGCTCTGCAAGAAGAGCATCAGTTGCTAGGAGCACAGCAAGCCATCCCTTCTCGCATGCATCCCTAAGCCTCAAAGCATCTCTTTCCCTGCAAAACTCCTCCAGCTCCCTGTCAGCAAGCTCTAGAGCTCTCTTGGCCTCCTCCAGCACAGTACGCCCACTGGATCGCGGATCTTTGCCCGCACCCATATAAGCATGAAGCCCTCCCTGCACGATTTTACTTCTCCCTTCCTTAAATCTCCATTGTAGGTGCATCTATAATTAGATCCAGCAGCTTATAAGCTTAACCATAAGGGTTTGCAGGCAGTTCGGGATCATCAAGGCCTGTCCTTCCTGCCAGGGCTCAGCGCACAAGTAACCGAGAGATCCTCTCACCCCCCTTATGCGCCCCCTGACAGAAAAGAACAGGCCCCTCTCCCCGGAGTTCGATGTGCGGTGTTCAGCGTGCAAAGCTGAAAAGAGGAGCCCGCATAGGGCCCCATCATTCACCCCTCCATCCAGAATGTCCTGGCTCCTCGAGGAGCTTCTGAGAAGCTCGGAGGAGGCAGGACACCCGGCCTTGAGAGGGGTCATTTTACCACCATTGATGTTGGTGCTATAGTTGCATTGCAGCTGTTTAGCAGAAGGGGGAGATAATAAAAAGTTTTCTATGATTAATGATAATCTGTTCAAGCAGGGAAACTGCTATGAAGTTTTTTTCATCTGCTCGTTTTATGAGTCTTCAAAATTAAAAAGTGCTCTCAAACCCTTTCTATTTTCTGCTGAATTATTGCTATGAAAGTGGCAATAGTCATGAGAAGTGCGCCTATCCCCGATATAATGACATGTATTGGTTGTCTTTCAATGGTCTCCATGTAAACTGCCGAGATAGTTAGGGCAAAACCCGCTCCAAACATGAGGATCATGATAAGAGCAGAAGCCATTTTAATCTTTTGAGAGACCACTTGGTTCATTTCCCTCTATGGAAAGGAGAAAAGAACCTTTTTAAATTTTCTTTCATTATCTCCTAAGAAAAAGGATATCTTCTTATTTTTTTAATACCTCTACTATATAATTAGAGTATCTGGATTCTATACCTCCAGAAAAATGATAGCAGACTTCCAATGGACGCTTGTTAATGTGACCAAGTCAGGTATTAGCTAGAAGGTTCAAAACAGCTCTTATCGATAAAAATAACAAAAATGGGTTTTGTTGGGTTGCAGTGTGTCATTTAGCACGTGGATCTTCTTGTGAATGCATAAGCTTTTCAACCTTAAGGCTTGCTCATAATTTGGGTTTATGCTTAATGCTTTAAGGGTGCATTCGCGGGCTTCTTCGCTTCTACCCAAAATATAAAAGTGCTTTATTGTACCAAGCCTTTTCATCATCGGGATTCAAGCTTCTCATTGAACGACTCCAAAGCTTCGGTGTATTTACCTAACCCTGCTAATGCTATGCCCTTATTTATCAAGGCGGGAGCATATTTAGGATCCAGCTCAAGGGCTCTCTCTAGGTATTTAAGTGCCTCATCTGCTCTTCCAGCTTCTGTTAAAAGCTTCCCAATATTGTTATATGCCTCTTTTAAGTCGGGCTTGATCTCAATAGCTTTTCTATAATAACCGAGTGCCAAGCTGTAGTAACCTCTTTTTGCCATTTCAATTCCCATATTCACTAGAGCTTTGGGAGAAGCTTCCTTAGGCATTGGGATAATATTCATCAATATTGTCCAGCCTGGAGCTATGTAAGAGCTTATGGTCTTAGACTCTAAGGCTACAGCACAAGGAATCCCGAAAGGATCCAAGTAAAGCCTCGGCTCCGTCATGACTACAGCGTCGATTGTGACATGATTTTCCAACCAAGATCTCACAAAGGCTTCAAGTTTGCTGTACATTACTGTATTTAAGCTAATGAGCTCGGGTATCTGAAGAGTAGGTCTTCCGATAACTTCAGATGCATCGATATAGATTACCTTACGTCCCCTCACGGTCTTAAGTTGATCATCAGCCTTTTCCAATGCATCCTTTAATCGTCTACTGACTTCTTCGTACTTGTTCGGATTTCTAAGAATAATCAGCTTTGGCTCTTTAACCTCTGGTCCTTTCGCCGAAAATCTAATGTAAGAAGAGCTAAGTATGAATTCCACATTTTCTGGATTTGAGATGGACATTTGGAATGGTTTACATAGGTATTCGGGCAACTCTGTAAATGACACCTTAATATCTCCCTCTTTACATGCCTCACCCTTTTCAAGAACCTTCTTTACAAGGTCGCTGACTTTCTTCACATCCTCCTTTTTAGGTGTCCTAGGCAATGTGATGTCCAACAAAACATTAACCTTCTTCTCGTTAAGCCATGAACCTATCTCAACGGCAATATCAACGTATTTCTCGTTTTTCTTAAGCGTTTTACACTCGACATAAACTTTTATCTCTCCCCTCTCAGCGTAGATATCTACTCGCTCTCCAAAGAGTTCTGGGAACTTGACGTGGAACTTATTTGAAGCGTAATTGGACGCTATCATAGTTTCATACATTAGCGACTCAAATCTACCCCTATCTCTTAGTGCTCCTACAATCTCTTTTCTCTGCAGAGGAAGCGTATTACTTCGTATCAGCAAGTCAAGGCCATGTGCAAACAGTAAAAGTCTCATAAACTCCTCAACATCTGTGGAGAATCTTAGGTCAAAGGAGTACTCCTGCTCCTTGATGGTCTCTAATAGCCTATACCACTTTCCAGCTCTGTGAACATTTGGAGCGATCAGGTAACGTAGCTCCTCCGGCTTGCCTCTTGGCGCATAAGTTTTTAGCTTATTATACTCACTTTCAATAAACTCTTTTCCGAATATTTTTACAAGAAAACGCTCTAAGGAATCCACAAGCAACTTTGCATTTCTATCTTCCATTGTATCCATTATTAGCTCCACGAATAAAAATGTTAAGTGCTGCGCACTTCACACAACCTGTCAGAACAAGCGATAAATAGGAATTAAAGTCATTGCATGGATTTGACCTTTCAAAAGGACTATTCCACTCTTAATTGCCGATTTTGCGTGCTCTATCTCAACAACTATTACCAGCATATGAGATATACATGTTGCTCGCAGAGCTAATCTCCTCAGATTCTCAAATTATAAATGTTAAAAGTGCTAATTAACCTGTCTTCAGCTTCTCCCCCATTAATGCTATTACATCTGACTTTATCGATGATACCTCCTGGTGAAGAGATTTAAGATCCTCCTTGATATCATCTATCCTTTTGTTTGTCTCATCTATCCTCTTATTTGTCTCATCTATCCTCTTGTTAAGGGAAGCGCTCAGGTCATCTATTCTCTTATTGAGAGAGGTATTTAGATCATCTATTCTTTTGTTGAGGGAGCTGTTTAGATCATCTATTCTTTTGTTAAGTGAGGTGTTTGTCTCATCTATCCTCTTGTTCAAGGATTCATTCATTGCCTCCATCCTCCTGTTCATCTGGTCAAGGAGAAGTATTATCACATCGGTGCTTGTGAGCCTCTTTCCCTCAGTTATCTTCTTAGCAATTCTCTCCGAGGCCTGCCTCAGTGCCTCCTCCAAAACGGATGTCACAACAGCCTCAGCCATAAGAAGCGATGCAGTAAAAAGTATATAAAGTTGACATTCTTCACAGAATTCCTGCTTGCGCGCATTTAAGCTGTAGTGGGGAGGCAGGATAACGGCACCAGATTGCAGGGAAACATAAAGGGCACAAGAATAATTTGAATTTATTTGCTTGCCAACGGATAGTTGTAAAATGACTATCCGACAACGGTTTAACTGGTGAGCGAAGAAAAGGTAGCAGAAGTTCTCAATTTCTGAGAGAAAAGTTATTGAAACAGCTTATTGATGCTTTTCAGTATAGATGGGAGAAGCAGGATTATGGATATTATCAAGCCATCTCCCGTGAAAAGAGGGGCATCAAACTCCTGGAAATGCTGGAACACAGTAGGCTCGCTTAAAAGCTCAAAAGATGGGATTAGCTTTACAGAGCTCCCCACATGAAAGCCAAGCTCTGTTTTAATCCAGAGAGAATCGCAAAGGGGCCAGAGTATGGGCGTATATCCTGAGAATAAATCAAGAACCGGATGGGATAAGAGGGCCAAAAAAGCCATCAATGAGAATCTGGAATGCCCAAGTTTAATGGCTATCACCATGAAGGGAAGAGCTGCACACATTATGACAAAAAGAGAGTGAGAAAAAGACCTGTGAACGAGGAAAAGGGCATCAAAATCGGGAAGAAGGGAGAAAAGCGATGCGAAGAATGCCTTTTTAGGCTTCACCCCTGCTGATACAAGGGCTGAAAAGGGGACAGCAAAGTGCACAATGGGCTCCATAATCCTCCTCCCTTAGGCAGTGCAGATGGAAAGATCGATTTCACTTCTCTGTTTCCTTGGTGCCTTCCTTCTTCTCCTCTATCTTCTTTGTCTCCTCCTCTATCTCCTTCTCTATTTCCTCTATCGGCTTTGGTGGAGGAGTTGTCGCTAAAGTATAGCCAATCCATCCCAGTATCCCAAACACACCAACAACAGCAACAGCACCAGTTATCTTCAGGAGAAGTACCGAGAACTCCGTTAGAAACACGAGATACAGGTATGCTATTATTATCACAGCGGATATGAGGAGAATTCCGGCCCCTACAACCTGATCCCTGCTCATTTTTGATCCCATTGCAGACGAGAAGTGTGTATTAAAAATCTTTCTGTTGATGAAATTTATACAAAACAAAGATCTTCAGGATCTTCTCTGGAAAAACCATGCGAGAACTGAGATTATCCCGGCTAAAAGCGCTATCCAGTAATCTGAAGTGAGCATTGCAACAGAAGGAGTTTCCGTGATAATGCCCTGTCCTATGGGGATCTCATACCTCAGAACGAACTCGCCCATCAGGGGGACTGCTATGCCCATGTTTTTCACAAATTCCAGAGAAATTATCAGCCCAACTAAGAACAGAATGGGAAGCATTAAGCCCTTGAATCCTATCATCGGTCTTGACCACTCCTTTTCAGCCAGAAATGAACCGAGGAGCATGGTTGAGGCAGCAAGCAGCATGCTAAGTGTTGCAGCTAGGTTGAGGTAAAAAATTATGGGCACAATAACGGGCTTTCCCAGGATCTCTATTTTTATGTTGAATGGAGAGACAGCGGCATAAAATATGCCCTCACCTCCTCTGAGAATCCACCATGGTTTATTCGATAAAACGATGTAGAAGAGGAGAAGGGAAGCAATTATTCCAAAGAAGTTTATTTTGATGCCAATCACCCCCTTATCTCAACCGGAACCCTAACAAGAGAGCCCATAACCCTGATAAAGGCCTCTCCTTTTGCCTCTATTTTGGATGGGATCCCATGAAAGGAAGCGATGCTTATTTTCAGCTCTTCAGTTGAGT
>Ga0209225_1002551_pt1 | contig 16189 bp, 18 predicted proteins | sample WasSprMetagenome_FD_184732 | JGI IMG/M metagenome (GOLD analysis project Ga0209225, IMG submission 184732) | Sulfidic aquatic microbial communities from Washburn Spring, Yellowstone National Park, USA - WS (SPAdes) (version 3) | ecosystem: Environmental > Aquatic > Thermal springs > Hot (42-90C)...
CTGAAAGTAGGATTATTCATAAACCATTCCACGAAGGAATCGGGTAATGTGGCGGACATAATTAGAAACGGCAACCCTAACTTTGCTGTCCTCTCTAAAAGAATAAGCATACTTTGGAGACCCAACTCATGATCATAAACATGTGCTTCATCAAAGCATAGGAAAGACGAAACTGCCGCTCCTGCTGGTATATTTCCAAAGTGCACTGGTATGCTTAATGGCGTGCAACAATAGGCTCCAATAGTCTGGTCAATCGTTGCTACTATAATGTCGCTACTGAAGAATGGATCTTTCGAATTTGCGCCATGTTGAGGCGAAACAGTGTAGCCCAACCCCATCTTAGCTACGCCTTTCATTATACGCTCAGTAACATCCTCAACCAAAGCGCGGGTAGGCAAAGAATAAATCAATCTGCCCGGCAAAGTGTCCATACCAAAAAGTATTGGTGCATATGACACTTCGGTCTTTCCAGATCCGCATGGAGCCCTTAAAATAACTGACTTGCCATCAATTAAATTTTGAGCAGCCTTCATTTGATGAGGATATGGCTCTTTTCCATCGAGAATTCTTATAAAAACTTCTTTTAACGTGTTTGCCACATCAAATCACCTAGTGATCGCTTTTGTTACTCCGTATCCTGCTGTTTTGTTTCCTCCTATGTTTGAGTATTCTGCGTATTTCGCCAGCATAACCGTTGCCTTGTTCCATTCGCTTTCTAAATCCTTCATTTCGTAGGCGCACCAGCCCATAAACCCCACAGCTTTCTTTTCCCGCATAACAGCCAACCTTGTTTTAAGCTTGTAACCGCAAACCCCAACATTCTTACCCAGCCACTCCTTATAAGCCAAAAACTCCTCTTTACCAAAGCGTCTACCATCGCTAAACTTGTTCCAAACACGCATCAACCCACAAAAAATCCTCACGGGGTCGGGAAACATCCAACGATAACTGCTGCCCAAACACGGCAAGTAGGTAGGCGTCTCAAAAACAAGCTTGAACCGCTCAGCCGCATTGGCTTCACGCTCCAAATCCGTGTAGCTTTTACTTTTAATGCTTAAAGAGGCTATGCGAAAAACCGTGTCAAAAATCATAACCTCATTCTGCCGCTCAAAAAACCTTAACATGCAACCAGCCAAATCATCCCGCAAAAACCTAAAACCCACATGACAAGGAGAAGTGGAATCCAGAACAAAGCCATTCTCAACCCTTAAAACACTCCTAAAACGCAAAGGCGTAACACTGTAAGGCTTAGAAACATTCAACTCATGCAAAACACCCGCCGCAGAGGGATCCACCAACCTAACAATATGCAGCAACAACCCCCTAGCCACATGCCCAGTAAAAAACGGCAAAACAACCCCTTTCTCACCATACAACTCTAAACCAACCTCAACAGGCAAATCTACTCAACTCCCTACAATGGGATTCATACATCATCATATCAGACAGCTAAGTATAAAATAGGAATTAAACTTAAGAATTTTATGTATTCTGTTAGTTGCTGCTAAATGACGCTGTTCTTGTATTGTGGTGGTGTTAGGTGTGGTTCTGCTTGTTCTTTGTATGTTTGGCGCCAGCTTTCTCTGCTTTTGTTTATGTATGCGCTTAGTTGTTCTGGGATTTTGTGTCCCATCCAATATTCAATGTAGAGGGGATCCACTTTATGGTCGCTTAGGAATGTGCGGAAAGCGGCTCTTAGCGAGTGGGGGCTGTATGGGTTTCTTCCTTTAAACGCACCTGCGAATTTCTGGGCTGCTTGGCGGAAGTAGGCGTGCACATTCCGCGCTGACATGTTGTAGATGGGCGTTTCATCCTCCATTTTCCGGTTGGCCAAATGCTCTTTGAGCAATTTCACACTCCAGTTGCCCAGAAACGTTATGAAGGGTACGCCTGTTTTCCTTCGTGTCAGATCCAAGCATAATGGTGTTATGCCTTTCTCAAATTCTTCTTTAATGTCAGCATAGGTTAGGGCTAGCGCGTCTGATATGCTTAGGCCGCTTTGGAAGATTGAGGCGGCTATGCTTCGGCACATGGGCTTGTCCATGGCGGCTACAAACTCTCCCACCTCAGCCACGGTCCATGGATGCTTCCTGTTAACTGGTGTTGCTGTTGGGAGATTCACATACCGTAGGTTTATGGGTATGTCGTAGTATTTGGCTAGGCTTTGAACCGCCCCAACATAGACCCTAACGGTTTTCGGGGCATAGCCGCGATTCTGAAGCCAAGCCGCAAAACCGTTAAGGGTTTCAGCGGCTATGCGCCTCTTCGCATGCCTAGGCAAAAACCATTCACGCTCCACACAGTTCAAGAAGTCCCCTATTGAACCTTTGCTGGAATAGTATTGACGGAAAAGCTTCAGCCCAGCAGCATATACGCCGCGAGTCCCAGCCTTCAAAACAGAAAGAAACTCCGCCACCTCATCAGAACCAGCCAAACTCTCCAACCCAAAGCCCCTAACGAATGAAAAACTGAAAACTTTAAAACAACAAGCATGGTAGCGCAGCCTTAGCATGAACAGCCACTAACAAAAGAAAACTTTAACTCAAACCACAGCCATAATATCAAACGGTGTCCTCACATGAAAAACAAACCTGAAAAACACAGTGAGGGCACCAGAACTAGAGGTTCAAGGCCCGCCCGAGGCTCCATTAGTTTTCATTGGAAGGCTTAAATTTTGTGAAATTGCTGACTAGTTGGACACGCCAGCATCATCCGATTGATCAGGTCAGAAGACCTCTGAAAAGTGAAGTTCAACCCTTTTAGGCTGAAAAGCTTACAGTTTTTATCTTGAACAGAAATCAACATTTTGATGCAACTTTATAAAAACTTAAAAATATTGAGTCTCAGCTGAGACTTTGAAAAACTTTTATATTAGTAGGAGTTTAATTTGAAGTTTGTGATTTAAGGTGTCAGCAAAAAATATAGATGCAAATAAAATGTTTGGGCTTCATGATGACATAAGACACGTAATTGTTGCCGACTCCATGGGGGATGTAATAAACATTTTTTCAAAGACTAAAAAAACGTGGCCTCTTGATGTTCAAAGGCAATTCTCAGGCATAATGGCTGCGGTAGTTTTCGGTATAAGTGAAAAAGTGCGTGACATTGCAGGTAATGTAGAGTACATAGTTGTACACTACGAAAAGCTTAAAATAATAATTACTAAATCAGCAAACAATATTTACATCGTTTCAACTAGGAAGTCATTACCCGATGAAGTCATAGACAAGTTGGTTGCATTAATAAAAAGTGAAAAATAAAGATACCGCAAATCTTTTGCGGTCTGCTAATCCATGAATGGGTTGCCTTTGAGAAACGTTTTCTATGAGACTTTGTATAGGAATATGAGTTAAAGGCGCCTTAGGGCCCTTTCTGTATTTTTGTTTTGCATGTGGACAGAAATACTTATTAAATATTAATATTAACGACATATTTGTAAGCAACATTGTGGGATGAAACATGCACTTCCCTCATCATGAGGAAAAACTTAAATGTCCATACAGGGGCTGCGGGAAAACATTCGGCAAACCAGCAGTATTAACAGACACATCAACAATACCAAGGCAAACATATTATGCGTGCCCCTACTGCATGTCGAAAATAGACATAATAGTGGATAAAACGAAAATTGTGGAAGTTAAGCCTACAGAGTACCCGAAAGTATTCGACTCTCCAGCGAAATGCGCTCACTATTTTGGTTTCTTAAACTCTATACCAAAAGAAACCCCAATCCCAGACGAATGCTTAGTATGCCCCAAAGTGCTTCAATGCACCGTTAAAAAACGCTAAAAAATACATGTTGCCACCTTTTCTATAGAAACATTTTAAATCAACCATTCAAAATTTCTATTTCAAATGGTAGGGGCTGTCGGCTAGCTTGGTCTAGGCTTGGAGACTTGGGCTCTCTAGACCCCGGTTCAAATCCGGGCAGCCCCATAATATTTTAGGGCATGAGAAATTGCGGGATTATGCTCTTGAACTTTAGTTGTGAAACTTTCGAAGTTCTTTTCATTGTTTATTGCAAGGTTTTATTTAGACTGGTGGCGGAGGCCTTTCGCCCAAAATTATAGAGGCTTCTCTTTCATTCCATGAATTGCCTGTTTTTCGCCAAATGGTTATTTTAAGGGTGTTTCCTGGAAGGGTTTTCTCTTCAAGATAGCTCGCTAAGTCATCTCCGTTTCTTATGCGTGTACCATTTAGGGCTACTATGACATCGTTGGCAAGCAGTCTTCCATATGAAGGGCCGTCTACTCTAACATTGACTATCAGCCAGCCATATGTTACTTTAAGGCCTAATTCTTGAGCAGTTTCATAGTCCATGTCTCTTCCTTCGATGCCCATGTAAGAATGCCCTGTGTAGTTTCCATAAAAAACTAGAGAATATATCTCCCTAAGCAAAGTGCTTGAGGGAATCGCGAAGCCTAACCCTTGAGAGTCTCTAACTATGGCGGTCGTTATCCCAACAACACCACCATAGTAATTCAATAGGGGGCCGCCGGAGTTTCCAGGGTTTATGGGCGCGCTTGTCTGAATTATGTTGGCTATTGCAAAACCTCCAGCATACTCTTCAGTTATAGTTCTTCCAAGGGCGCTCACAATACCCGTGGTCATTGATCCAACTAACCCGTATGGGTTTCCTATGGCTATGACTGGGTCACCAACCTTCAATGTTGATGAACTCACAACAGTAAGCGGCTTAAACTTCGCTTTTGGAACATTCACCACTGAAAGTACCGCTAAGTCCGCATAGGGGTCTTTTCCTAAAACTTTGGCGCTGTATCCTTCCCCATCTGAGAACGTCACGCTTATATTTATTGCGTTATGGATAACATGGTAATTGGTTATTACGACCATGGTGCCTGTGAAGTTGTAAATGAAGCCTGAACCTTGAACTGTCGCGTTCTCTGTCTGAACACGGATTAAAACCACAGAGTCCTTCACTTTAGCATATATATCCGCCAGAGAAGTACCGTTTTGGTAAACTGTAACATTTTGATAAATTACATTCTGGGAACCCCAAAGCTTTGAAACTTGATTTTTTAGGTTTGAAACTTCGCTTTCCAAGCTGCTTATTTGCTGAATGGTTATGTAGGAGCTGATTAATCCCCCAACCACTAACCCGGCTATAAATAGCAGTGTGAGGAAGCTCCAAGAAGATTTAGTATGAGCTTCACCCATGTTCGTTCACCTACCGAACAAAATCACTCATTTTGGTTAAATAAGAGTTCCGATGTTAAACTGTTATGGCTGTTACACCTCAAGCACTTTGTGAGATGCCATTAAAGCCAATAAAAATGACGCAGCTATAGCAAAGATAAAAGGATAATATGGTGAAACATTATAAAGAACTCCGCCAACGTATGGGGCTAAAAATGAACTAAACATTGTTACAGTTTGTGGAATAGATATCCAACGGGCCCTCATAGATTCTGGGGCTAAAGGCCCTATTATAGCGCTCATAAGGGACCACGTTATATATGAAGCTCCCGTTAGGAAAAATGCTACTACTAGGATGTAGAAATTGCCAGAAATCAAAATAAGTATTAGCGAGAGGCTGCAGATGATCATTGAAGCAGCAAGAGCGTATGCCTTTTTCCACTTGTCTCCAAGTCTGCCGAGAAGGATGCCTAAAACTGCTGAGCCGAAAAAGGAAATAGATCCCAATAAGCCTATTTCAAAATCTCCATAATGGTAAGTGTCTGCGAGGAATTGGGGGATGAATGGACGAAACATCATTAGAACAAACATTATAGAAGCGAAGAAAATTGATAAAACGGCTAGTTTCCTTGTTTTCAGAAGTTTTAGGAATAAGAGACGTTTCTCTGATGGTATTTGTTTTGGGCTTATTCCATGTTGGCTGCTTATAAGGAGAAGGATTAGACTGGCTGAGGCGTAGAAGATGAAAGCCAAATAGAAAACTTTTTGCATGCCCACTGTTCCAGCGAGATAGCCGCCTAAAGCTGGAGAGAAAATATAGCCAAAGGACCATGATGAGGAAAGCACGGTGAAAGTTAGAGTCAGTTTGCTTTCATCCGCGGAAGTAACAATATAAGCTGTGGTTGTGGGTCCGCCGAGCCAGAAACCCCATAAAATCATTCCAGGCAACATTTGAACCCAGTTTTGTGCAAGCGAGAAAATGAGGGGTGCAGGCACCCACGCAATCCAGCCGGCAATCATGATCTTTTTCCTGTCATATTTATCTGCAAACATCCCAGCAAAAAATAAGGTGACAGCAGCCATTAGGCTTGTTACGGCGTAAAGTATTCCAACCTCAACAGGGCTGGCTTTAAGGGTTTCCTTCACATAGTACGGCAAAAGATAAGCGAAAAGGCCGTCTCCAAAGGCGCCGATAAGGTTTGAAGCGAAAATCAGCTTTAAGTCTCTGCTTAAAACTTCAAAGGGAAAGCTTAACCGTAAGATTTTTCTGCAGATGGACGTGGACAAGCATGGCCCTCGCGAGTGGTCTATTTTATGCCGCATTTGCTGTCATTATTCTTTTGTTAACTAATAAAATATACCGCCATGCTATAATTGGTTATTTAGAGAGCAGGAGCAGTTTTATGGCCGTCGATCAATGATGTCTAAAGCCTCTGGCCCAGTCCCTATGAGCACAACTGGCACGCCTATCTGCCTTTCAATTTCTTTCACAAATTCCTTAGCTTCCAAAGGAAGATCATCGTATGTTCTGGCACCTTTGCATCTCGGGTATATGACATCCAGTTTTGTAAGGGCGGCTTGGGTTGCCCCATTTATCATCACAGCTTTTTTAGCTATCTCAAAGTTGAATGGAGCTGAGCGTCTTTCGCGTCCTGTTCCAGCTGCAATTTCAAACCATCCAAGTTTGACAGCCTCCTCTTTTGTAAGCTCTCCGGGCAAAGGGCCTGCGCCGACCCTTGTCATGAAAGATTTAAACACTAATAGGACATCGTCAACTTTTGTTGGGCCAACACCAGCCTCTGAGCATATGGCCGAAGCACTTGTGTCTCTTCCAGTTACATATGGGTATGTTCCATAAAAGAGCGAAAGCATAAAGCCTTGAGTCCCTTCCAGCAAAACCTTTTTGCCAGCATCTATTGCAGTGTTCGCTTCTGTCGCCACATCTGTTAAATATGGCTGCAGTTCGGGAATGTCCTTCGCAATTTTTGCTGTTCTGCGCACTCGTTCTTCGAGGGCTGGCCCCACACCCCATCCCGTTGTGCCCAAGCCTTTTAAATGCGCACTGGTTTTGTCCTGTAAAGAATGTTTTTCCTCAATTATGGATGCTTGATAGTCTACCCCAATACGGTTTTTCACGTTTGTAGCCTCTACTTCTTCGAGAAATTTTGCAACGTGAACATTTACACCTGCGCCTATTAGGAGGCGGCATCCCTCATAAACAAAGGTTGCGGGAACCATATGCAACGCATAACGTTTTCCTTCAATCCAAACAGTGTGAGCTGCGTTTACTGAGCCTGTTCTCACGCACAAATCTATCTTATCTTTCAGAGCCAAATACGAAATTATCTTTCCTTTGCCTTCATCTCCCCAGAAGGCTCCAGCTATAACTGTGCATGGCATTTTATTCACCATTCAGAAAATTTGCTGGAAGGTATTTAAGATTGTTTGAACCATTTATGTAAAATATTCATTCCAAGCTCGGCTAGCTGCCTTGCTCGCCTCGAACATGAACCATGTTCAAGTCCAAGAGTTTTACCCAAGCAATACTTTTAAGAGGTATTTTAAACGTGTCTTCACTCCCATAGGGAACATATTTAATGAAAGCCTCTCTTTTTGACAGATCTTTTTGAATTTCAGCCAACTGAACGTTCACTATGACTGAACCGTCCTTCAAGTGGAGGTTAACGTTCTTTCCCAGGAAAGATTTTGCAATGTTTAAAGTGAATCTTTCCATCCTTTACCACTCTAGGTCTTTTTCAGCTATTTTGCTCCAGCAACTTCTACAGATGGGTAGCTTATCGCCTCTGAAAAGGATGTACACCTCAATGTCCTCGTTTCGGCACTCCCTGTTCCACGGATTTTTGCAGCGTTCCATAAACGTTCACCCTCACCGCGAAACCAGTGAAAAGTTTTGCATTTTACCTTTTTAAGGTTCGCTGTAGAACGACGTTTTTGAAGAGGGGAGAGATGAGTTAAAATGAAGCTCAAATTTGGATGATTTCAGGAAATACTTTTTCCCTAGTTATCTTTAGCAGCGCCACTGTGGGCTTGGATATAAATGGCGGAAGAGGATTCGTTGGACTTCCAGGATTTATAAACAAAGATTTTCCCTCCCATTTTATGTTTGGATGATGCGTATGCCCATAAACAAGCACATTAAAACTGTTCTGTTTGGCTATTTCTCTCATTTTCCCCGCGCCGAACATTGTTCCAGGATCATGCATGACGCCAATCTTCCAGTCTAAAACCTTAACAGAGGCTATTTTTGGAAGTTTTCCACGGATTTCAGGGCCATCCATGTTTCCGTAAACAGCCAAAACCGGGGCAAGCTGTTCCAGTTTGTCTATGACTGATAAATCCACCAAATCGCCTGCGTGCACTATAAAATCAACTTTTTCGAAAATTTCAAAGACCCGTTTTGGAATTTCTCTGGCTCGGACGGGTATGTGGGTATCTGAAATCAGCCCAAGACTTTTCATTAGAACAGATTCCCTTACTTGACGGAGCGCCGCTTCTTGGCTTAGCATTTGAAAAGCTCCTCTATAACATTTAGGGGGCTATTTCGTAAATAAATGTTAACAAAGGGCTTCTGTAAAAGAGAGTCTTATCAATGAAGACTTAACCTTTCGTTTTTGAAACAAACTTATTTCCCTTTATATAAAACCTAAGTTCTTGTGGAAGGTCAAATTTAACTCCTATTCTATGAGAAGAAACAACTTCAAAGCTTTCCAAATTCGCTTCTGCGACCGTTAACTCGCTGTCTTCCTTTGTAACGTCTAAACCGTTCAGCTTTTTCGTTATGGCTAATGCCTTGGTAAGCTTTCCTGGACCACTAGTTAAGGCGGATAAGTCTCTTACTCCCCTGTTTTTCATCATTATCTCTACGCCTTGAAGCGGTTCTATGGCTCTTAACAGAATGGCGCCCACATCGCCCTTTGAGTGGGCAACTATGTTCAGAAGCCAGTTTCCATGAACCATGTAGATGAAGGCTTTTCCAACATCCATAAACATTAATTCATTAAACATTTTTCTTCCCTTGTATGCTTTAGAAGCAGGATCGTTTTCCCCATAATAGGCTTCAGTTTCAACAATTTTTCCACATAAAATTTGAGAGTTAAGCCTTCTCACCAACATTTTTCCAAGAAGCCCTCTTGCAACCAAAGCCGGATCTCTCTCGTAAAAGTTCCTTGCAAGCACCCTTGTAACCATCATATTTCTCCAACACCCTAACAGCTATGAATTGAAATCCATAGTAATTTTGCATTAGAATTTAAATTCTTAAAATCCCTAAAGAAAATTTTGGAGAGAAGGCTTGATAGACTCTTATGATTTTGGCGTAATCGTCGTGAGGGGAAAGAGATACACAAGCGATGTAATAGTCTTTCCAGAAAAGGTTATTGACAATTGGTGGAGGAAGGAAGGTCATAGAATTTATGTTGAGGATTTAAAGGAAATCTTCAGCCACTCGCCTCCTCCTGAAGTGCTTGTGATTGGAACAGGCTACTATGGCCTTGTTAAAGTTATGCTAGAAGTTGAAAAGGCCTTAGAAACGCGAGGAATAGAGCTGATTATTCAGCCGACAAGAGAAGCCTATAAAACGTTTAACAAGTTCTTGAAGTCTGATAGGCTTGTTGCTGGCGCTTTCCACCTTACATGCTAAAGGCGTTTGGCTGGCAACAAAATCTTAAGGGACAGCAGCCTTAATACTTTAAGGGCTGAATGGTGAGTTTGATGAGTGCTATGTTGTTTAAAGAAGTTGAAGAGGAAGTTACAACTCTTCTGAGTGATTTAATCCGCATAAACACAACTAACCCTCCTGGAAACGAAACTTGGGCGGCAAAATTTTTGGCTGAAACCTTAGAGAAAGAAGATTTCAGATGTGAGGTTTTGGAGTCCGCGCCTGGAAGGGGAAACATAATTACGCGTATTAAAGGAACTGGCGAAAAACCAAGCCTACTTTTGCTTTCGCATTTGGACGTTGTGGCTGCAAACCCGAAAGAGTGGAGTGTAGACCCTTTCTCAGGCTTGGTTAAGGATGGTTTCGTCTGGGGAAGAGGCGCCATGGACATGAAGTCCATGACAGCCATGGAAGTCATGGTTATGAAGCTTCTTAAGCGGAACAACGTGAAGTTAAAGGGCGACTTAATATTGGCTGCAACAGCTGATGAAGAAAAAGGCGGAGAGGCGGGGGCAGGCTGGCTTGTTCGTAATTATCCAGAAAAGGTCAAGGCAGACTACGTTATAAACGAGGGAGGTGGCCAAGCAATTCCAATAGATGGCAAAAACATTTTCACGATTCAGACAGCTGAAAAGGGCATTTTATGGTTTAAGGTCAAAGCAAAGGGCACGCCTGGACATGGCTCAGTGCCAGGAGTAGCTGACAACGCCATACTCCGCATTAACAAAGTTGTTGAAAAGCTGGGAAATTACCGTGCAAAAAGTGTGCTAGTGCCAACGGTTAAGCAGTTCTTAAGCATTATGGCCGAAGAAAATGAACTGGTGAAACAAGCACTAACGCTTTTGCTTCAAAACCCGGCTGTTGGCGACCAAATCTTGGACAGGCTTGCCGAGAAGGACAAAGCCATGGCTGAGGAGCTCCGCGCAATGCTTAGAATGACCGTAGCCCCGACAATGATAAGGGGCGGCGTTAAAGAGAACATAATACCGTCAGAATGCGAGGCAGTATTTGACTGTAGAATCCTTCCTGGGCAGAGCACAGCTGAAACCCTAAACGAAATAAAAGGTTTAGTGAAGGACGCTGACTTGGAGAAGCTTGAATTTGAGATAATACAGGCCAATGAACCCTCTGAATCTCCAATAGATACGCCGTTGTATAGGCTTATCATTGAGGTTTTGAAAGAATTTGAACCAGAATCTTCAGTTGCTCCAATACTACTGACTGGCGGAACTGATTCCCGTTTCTTCAGAAAAATAGGAGCCGCATGCTATGGCTTCCAACCAACCCTTTCAGATTTACCATATGAGGAAATCTTAAAAATGATTCACGGCATAAACGAACGCATATCCATACAAAATCTAGTATTCGGAACAAGCGTCCTATATAATGTAATAGAAAGATTCCTAATCTGAAGGCTTAAAATGGAAAAATGGATGGAGTTAGTAATAGTAGATGACCATTATCGATGTGGTAACAGGAGAAACAGTGTCCGTATTACCGACATTGATTTTCACTAAGGCAGGTAAAACTGGAAAAGCTGCTGTTCCATTGGTTCCAACGGTCACACTATTTTGGTAATCAACTTCACGATAGGAATATGATAGCGTGACATATGTTGTATTACTTGACGATTGAACATAAACAGTGACATATCCGGCGAATTGCAACATATAGTTCCATACGGTTGTGCTGGAATTTGCTTCTTGATCCACACTCGTATACACAAGCAGCGCAGAGACGTTTAAATAGAGATAATCGTATAAAGAGAGGATTGTTGAGTTCAACGATTTTATCTGGGAATCTTTTGATGCAAGAGTGTTTTGAAGAGTTGAAATTTGCGAATTTAACGAAGAAATAATATCATCCTTTTCCGTTAACTGAGAATTCAGCGAAGAAATTGTCTCATCCTTTTCTGCTATTTGAAAATTCAAACTGTTTACCGTTGGAATGTAGAATGCAAGTGTGCCAACTAAACCGGCTAGAAGCACCACACAGATTACCACCAGCGCAACAACAACCTTTTTACTAAAAACTTTCTTTTTACTTGTGTTTTCCATATGGATTTCACCATGCAGCATCTTCAATCCTCTAGGAATAAAAACCTTTTTCAGAATTCATTCAGACTTCAGAAAAGATTTATGTACCTATAATGATTGGCGCTATCAAAGGATATTCGTCTTTGTTGTTGTCATCAATTATGTAGGGTGTGTCGACTATGCCATTCTTATCGTTGTCAACTCTGGAGTAGTTGCTCCAATAGTTGCCACTAGATTGAATATTCCAAATATTTACCGAGTTCGCAGTTTGGACTTGTTGTGCATTGTTTACAAAATTGTTATTGTAAATCGTGTTGTCTGAAGACTTATCAAAGCCCATGCCAATACTGTTGTTTTCTAAATTATTTCTATAAATAGTGTTTTTCGAAGACAATAGAAGACTGATACCATTCCCATTGTTTTCTATGGAATTTGCATAAACGGTGTTATTATATGAGGAATAGAGATAAACGCTAATAGTGTTGTTTTTCAGGTGGTTTGCAAAAATGGCAGTGTTATTTGAAAGTCCGAGGTAGATGCCGTAGCCCTTATGATACATAATTTTATTTTCTGATATGATGTTGTTAGAGGAATACTTTAACCCGACGCCGTTGCCTTCGCTGTCTGTTATTGTGTTTGAAATAATAGTGTTGTTTAAGGAATAATCAAGCCAGATGCCATTGTAATTATTTTTTAAATCGTTCCCAGAAATAACGTTACAGAATGCCGCGTAGAGGTATATGCCATAGTCGAAGTTTTGGATTTTCACATTTTTCACTGTCACGTTATATCTTCCAGTAAGATCTATACCTACCGTTCCATTAACCAATCCTTGAATGGTATAGCCCGCCCCATCAATTATTATGTTGTCTCTTTCAACAACAATTGAAGTATCAATGTCTTCCTTAAACGTGTAATAGGTGTTTCTTTTGTTCGCGATGGGCGCTGTGGAAGGATAAACTGTTCCGTTAGCCAGGATGTAAATAGTTTCAGTTGTGGGAGACGTTTGCGGCGGCGTCTGTTGTGACGGTGGTGTTGTTTCTTCTGAACTTGGTTGAGTATTCATGTATTGCCACGCTGCATAACTCCCAAAAATAAGGAGGAGTAAGCAAATTGCCATAAGTATTTTGCCTTTAGGCCATTTCCGAGGCTTTCTTTCAGCTTCTCTTTCTATTTGCACTCGATAGGCTTCTAGGGCTTTCTGATGTCTTATCTGTCTCTCACGAAGCCTTTCCTTCCAGCTCTTCTTCTTTTTCGACATTTTCTCACTTGCACTTTTAAGCGGCTTTTTCACTTCATATTGGAGACTCCTTTTAGGTATTAAAGAGTTTTTCAAAATCGTAAAATTTGGAGGGAACTTGGGAAAAGCAGAATGTTAATGGTATTCTCTTCGGTTTCTGCATCAACCACCGCTTTTTTAACAAGAAAAGTTCTCCAAGCAGTCTCGTATCTGAATTTTCGTAAGACAAGTAGGTTAATAGATATATAGTTGAATGTTTTATGCTTCTCGGAAGGAGTGCGTGCCACTATGCCAGCGATAGAAGTTGGCAGAATCTGCGTGAAAATTTCCGGCAGAGAAGCGGGAAAGAAATGTGTAATAGTGGATGTGATAGACAAGAATTTTGTGCTTGTAACTGGGCCGAAAAAAGTGACTGGGATTAAGAGGCGGAGAGCCAACGTTAACCATTTGGAACCCCTCTCTGAAAGGGTTGAAATTAAAAGGGGAGCTTCAGACGATGAGGTTTTTGAAGCTTTGAAGGAGAAGGGCTTGCTGGAGGCTATGGCTCGACCAGTTAAACCTGTTTTAACTACAGCCTAACAATTGTTATTAGTTTCTAAGCTTTCTTTATCAATAGAGGTGCCTCATGTAAATGCCTAGAAGTGTTGCTCCGTGGGAAGTGGAACGCAAACTCATTGTTAAGACTGAAGAAGAAACTGACCCCCGCTATGGATGCAACCCAGAAGAACGCCCAGCCCAAGAATACATAAAGTTTGGCGTCATCAACCTGGATAAGCCGGCTGGACCCACAAGTCACGAAGTGGCTGCATGGGTTAAGCGAATACTGAATATTCAGAACGTCGGCCACGGCGGGACTCTAGAGGCTTAAAAGCCAGAGAAATCCCAATGTGACCGGCGTCTTGCCAATAACCCTAGAGGAGTCTAGAAAAATTGTTCAGGCGCTGCTTCTAAGCGGTAAGGAATATGTCTGCATCATGAAACTTCACGGCGATACGCCAGAAGAACGTGTAAGGGCTGTCCTAAAAGAGTTTGAAGACATCATTTACCAGAGACCCCCATTAAGGGCTTCTGTTAAACGTCAGCTTCGAACAAGGCGAATCTACTACATCGATTTCATCGAAATGGATGGACGAAATGTTCTTTTTAAGGTGGGATGTGAGGGAGGCACATATATACGCATGCTTTGCCACCACATTGGCGAGGTTCTTGGATGCGGGGCACACATGCAGGAACTTCGTAGAACGAGGGCGGGACCATTCGTTGAAGAGGAAGGCATTGTAACGTTACATGATGTGGCTTACTGGTTTATGGAGTGGCAAAAAGACAAGGACAACACTGTTTTAAAGAGGTTTATTCAGCCCATGGAGAAGGCTTTAGCGTTAGTTCCAAAAATCTACATTAGAGACTCTGCCGCGGACGCCGTTTGTCACGGTGCAAAATTAACTGCCCCTGGAGTTGTTTCTCTTGAAACTGGAATAAGCAGCGGTTCCATGGTAGCTATCTTCACCCTAAAACGTGAAGCAGTGGCTTTGGCAAGGGCTGAGGCTTCAACAGAGGAAATCCTTAATATGGAACATGGTGTAGTTGCAAGAACTAAAAGGGTTTTAATGCCTAAGGGGACATACCCAAAGGGTTGGAGAAGCGGCGAAGTATAATGCCCAACAAGGCTAAAAAGGCAGATCACTATTTTGTTCCACACCCGAAATCAAAGCCTAAATTTGGGGTTCTCAGCACACATCTTCGAGGGAGACCGTTTAAATTTTTAACATCTTCAAGCGTCTTCTCCAAGAGGCGCATTGATCTGGGCACAAGACTTCTTATAGAGTCCATGATTCTGCCTAACAACGGCTACGTTTTAGATGTGGGATGCGGCTATGGGGCGGTTGGAATAGCAGCTGCATCCTTCAACCCTAAACTATACGTTGTTATGGTAGACGTGAACGAGCGTGCGGTTAGGCTTGCAAAGAAAAACATTGAAATAAACCGTGTGGACAATGCAGAAGTGAGGCGCGGCCACTTATACGAACCAGTTGAAGGCACAGCTTTTAACTGCATTCTCTCAAATCCGCCAGTAAGCGCTGGACTAGCTACGGTGAAAGCCCTAATAACCGAAGCTCCAAGACACATGACGGAAAAAGCCACGTTCCAAATGGTTGTAAAATCAAAAATTGGAGGAAAAAGGCTTCAGCTTATTTTTGAGGAAGCCTTTGGAAACTTCGCCGTTCTTGCAAGGGAAAGCGGCTACCGCGTGTTAATCGCAGAAAAAAGTAGACGCTTTTAACTAGTAAGTTTACCAACAATTTTCTTAACTAACGGGATTATCGACAGAGATGTTTGGAAAACTCACGACAAAACCTATCAAAAACCCCCAAAGCCACCTCTAAAAACTCTGGAACAAAACCCAAATTAATCAAAGTCAGAACTAAGGACATTGCAAAAGACATGCCTAAGGACGTAAAAGCACCAAATAAAACAGTTGAATATCTCTCGCTTAACTTCATGAAACAGCCTAAAAAAGGATAATTATAAAGCAGATAAATAACCATTAATCATTAGCAAACAGTGCCGGGGTCTCCTAGTCAGGTAGGGAGCAGGCCTGGAGACAAACGTTCAAAAGCCTAAAAGCCTGTGGCCCATTTGGGCTGCGTGGGTTCAAATCCCACCCCCGGCGCTTAAGTTAAGATTATTCCTTTATCCGCTTTGAAGTTGACAAAACTGTGCATATAACAAGAGTATTATTAATATTAGCACAACCACAAATTTTCGCAATGTAGGCGTGCATAGTGAACGTATCTTCATTTCAGCGTCATCAGTTGCTATCACTTGATGATGTACGTGATTTTTGTAATGTTACCAAAATGGCTATAATCTTGCTGTCTCTTTTGCTACGTTTGGGGAATCTGTTTCTCACGCGTTGTTCACGTTTTGGAAAATGCTGTGAAAAAACTGAGATGGAACTTTCAAGCGAGGACATTGAAAGGTTAGAGGGAGCAGGTTATCGCCTAGAAGAATTTGCAGTTATAGATGGCGGCGTGGCTCGTCTCAGAAATGTTAATGGATGGTGCTATTTCTACAGTT
>Ga0209225_1002555_pt1 | contig 16177 bp, 12 predicted proteins | sample WasSprMetagenome_FD_184732 | JGI IMG/M metagenome (GOLD analysis project Ga0209225, IMG submission 184732) | Sulfidic aquatic microbial communities from Washburn Spring, Yellowstone National Park, USA - WS (SPAdes) (version 3) | ecosystem: Environmental > Aquatic > Thermal springs > Hot (42-90C)...
CCGACGGGATCATCCCGCTCTCCATCCCAGTGGGAGCAGCCGGCGGGCCCCTTCCCCCCGGTTAAAAAAACGGGAACTCACCTAATTCGAGGAAAACCCCGTTCCGGCACCGTATATATCGTTGATACCCTCCCCTCCCCGCCCCCCTTCAGCAACCTTTTTAAGGGGGTTCCCTCGAGGAGTTAAGATGCCAGTTCAGTGGGTGGTGGAGGACCCCAAGGAGAAGAACGTGTGGTGGCCCTCCGAGGAGATGAAGAAGAGGGCCTGGGTCAGCGATCCCAAGATCTACGAGGAGGCGGCCAGGGACAGGGTGGCCTTCTGGGAGAAGCTGGCCGGGGAGGGGCTGGAGTGGTTCAAGAGGTGGGAGAAGGCCTACGAGTGGAATCCCCCCTACGTGAAGTGGTTCATCGGGGGCAAGCTCAACGCCAGCTACAACGCGGTGGACAGGCACGTGAAGGCGGGGAAGGGGAACAAGAGGGCGGTGATCTGGGTCCCCGAGCCCCCGCAGGAGGAGCCCAGGGTCCTCACCTACAACGAGCTCTTCCTCCAGGTGAACAAGTTCGCCAACGTCCTGAAGAGCCTGGGGGTGAAGAGGGGGGACAGGGTGGGGATCTACCTCCCCATGATCCCCGAGCTCTATCCCGCCATCCTGGCCTGCTCCCGCATAGGGGCCCCCCACACCGTGGTCTTCTCGGCCTTCGCCCCCGACGCCCTCAGGGTGAGGCTGGAGGACTCGGAGGCCAAGGTGCTCATCACCTGCGACGGGTACTACAGGAGGGGGAAGCTCACGGACCTGAAGTCCAACGCCGATGAGGCCATCAAGGGCACGAAGGTGGAGAAGATGGTGGTGGTGAGGAGGGCGGGGAACGAGGTGAGGATGGAGAGGGGGAGGGACTTCTGGTGGCACGAGCTCATGGAGAAGGCCGATCCCTGGTGCCCCCCCGAGCACATGGACAGCGAGGACATGCTCTTCCTGCTGTACACCAGCGGGACCACGGGAAGGCCCAAGGGGGTGATCCACACCACGGGAGGGTACCTGACCCAGGCCTACTGGACGGCCAGGTGGGTCTTCGACCTCCACGACGACGACCTCTTCTGGTGCACCTCGGACATAGGGTGGGTGACGGGCCACACCTACGCCTGCTACGGTCCCCTCCTGAACGGGGCCACCCTCCTGGTCTACGAGGGGGCCCCCGACTATCCCGCCCCCGACCGCTTCTGGGAGATCATAGAGAAGTTCAGGGTGACCATCTTCTACACCGCCCCCACGGCCATAAGGATGTTCGTGAAGTGGGGGGAGGAGTGGGTGAAGAAGCACGACCTGAGCTCCCTGAGGCTGCTGGGGACGGTGGGGGAGCCCATAGACCGGGAGACCTGGCTCTGGTACTTCAAGAACATAGGGGGAGGGAGGTGCCCCATCACCGACACCTGGTGGCAGACGGAGACCGGCGGGACCCTCATCATGTCCCTGCCTGGGATAGGGCCCTTCATCCCGACGGTGGCGGGGAGGCCCTTCCCCGGGGCCCAGATGGAGATCGTGGACGAGGAGGGTAACCCCACGGACTCCGGGTACCTGGTCCAGGTTCCCCCCATCGTTCCGGGGATGCTCAGGGGGCTCTACAAGGCGGATGAGAAGTACAGGGAGACCTACTGGCTGAGGTACAACTACCGGTACTACTTCCCCTCCGACGGGGCCATCAGGACCCTGTACGGATGCATAAGGGTGACGGGCAGGGTGGACGACGTGATGAAGGTGGCCGGGCACCGCCTCTCCACGGCCGAGGTGGAGGACGCCCTCAACACCCATCCCTTCGTGACGGAGAGCGCCGTGGTCCCCAGGCCCCACGACCTGAAGGGTGAGGTTCCCGTGGCCTACGTGGTCCTGAAGGAGGGGAGGACCCCCTCGAAGGAGCTGGAGGCGGAGCTCAAGGCGCTGGTGAGGGAGAGGATAGGGCCCATAGCCGTCCCCGAGGAGATCCTCTTCGTCCCCGACCTCCCGAAGACCAGGAGCGGGAAGATCATGAGGAGGATCCTGAAGGCCCTGCTCATCAACGCGCCCGTGGGTGACACCACCACCCTCCTGAACCCGGAGGCCGTGGAGGCCCTAAAGCAGGTCCTCGCCTCCAGGAAGGCCCAGGGCTGAGCTTTTTTAGCCGGATTTCCGAGAGGGGATGGCCAGGGTGGTGTAGCGGCAGCATCCGGGACTGTGGATCCCGTGACCCGGGTTCAAATCCCGGCCCTGGCCCTCAGGTGTAAACCTCCAGCACCTGAAGGCCGCAGGCCCTGTCGTAGTACCTCAGGTTCTTGCCCGTCCGGTCTAGGTAGGAGTAGGAGTACTTGATCCCCGAGCGGGTGAGGGGCATGGAGCTGTCGGTCCCCCTGCCCCGGAAGGCGAAACCCACGGGGTCGTAGAGCTCCACGTAAATGTTCTCCCCCTTCACCGTCGGCTTCCTGAACCTTATGCTTACCTGTTTGGTTCTCCCCTTGTCGTTCAGGAAGTGGCTGGCGTAGAGAAGTCCCCCGTTGTCCCCTACCACCCTCACGGAGTGGTAGGAGGGGGAGGAGGAAGAGAAAAGGAGCTCAAGCTTCATTCCCGCGGTGTTTTCAGGGAGGTTCTCCACCCTCACTCCATGCCACCCGGAGAGGGAGCCCAGCCCCAGGTCCCCACTGTATTTCATCGCGTTGTCGGTCTTGAAACGGAAGGTGCGGAAGTTCTCTCCAATGAAGTAGTTATCACCGATTTTCAACCTCCACTCGTAAAGGTTGTCGGGAGAAAGGCCCAAGATGAGATTCTCCCAGAGGGTGGACCTGTATCCCGAGACCACGAACGAACTCCATGTGGCATCGGAAGACTTACGGTACTCGAACTGCAGCGTCACGTTGTCGTTGTCAGCGTAGTAGATCCTGGCGCTGAGCAGGGCCGACCCGTTGTCCACCAGCGTGACCCTCAGGGGGGTGGCCACGGGTTTGGAGGGGAGGGTCCTGAACTTCCTGTTCTCCCCGCTGTACACCTGGTTCTCGTAATTCTCCTGCGCTCGGAACACATAAGGGGTGTTTTCCTGCAGACCCGTTATTAGCAAACAGAAAAAAAACTTGTTATCCGAGGTTGTCCAGAAAGACTTGTTATCCGGGGTTGTCCAGGGGGTGCTGACTTCCCAGTCCGTTGCGGTTTCTTTTTTGTACTGGAACCTCACCAGCGTCTGCGGACCCCAATAGAGGATCCGGGCGGTGAGGAGGGCGCTATTCCAGCCCACGTTCTCGGCCTGCTGGGTATAGACGGCCGCCCCCGCCGGCCTCCCCTGCCACAGGAGGAGGGAGGAGAGAAGGAAAAGGGAGAGGACTAGGGCCAGGGCACGGGCTTTTCTCCCCCCTTCTTTCCTCACACCCACATTTTAATTTAGGCTTTTCCTTAAAATTAAGCTTGGCAGTAACGGCCTTCCGGGCTCGGTTTAAAAGGGCCCCTTCCGGCCTTTAAAAAGGTTCCAACCCCTATTCTTACTCTTCGGCCGGCAGAGAAACCCCTCAGCAAGCCTTAAGTAGGCCCTTCCCTCTATATCTAATTGGCTCCACACCCTCGAAAAAGGCGTCGGCCAGGAGTGGGCTTTGGCCAGCGATGAGGGGTCGTGTTCCGGGTGTGGAATCAGCATGTGGGCCCGAAAAACCCAGGCCACTGGAGAGTTCGGGTCCGAGAGAGGTCCGAGGCCTCCGCCAAGGCACTTGCGGCCACCCTAACTCCGGTTGATCCTGCCGGAGGCCACTGCTATGGGGGTTCGGCTAAGCCATGCAAGTGGAGGGCGCGGTCTTCCGACCGTGGCCCCGCGCAAGGCTCAGTAACACGTAGTCAACCTACCCTCGGGTGGGGGATAACCTCGGGAAACTGAGGATAATACCCCATAGGTGAGGGAGGCTGGAAGGCGCCCTCACCGAAAGCCACGGCGCCCGAGGATGGGACTGCGGCCTATCAGGTAGTTGGTGGTGTAACGGACCACCAAGCCTACGACGGGTACGGGCGATGGGAGTCGGAGCCCGGAGATGGGGACTGAGACAAGGCCCCAGGCCCTACGGGGCGCAGCAGGCGCGAAAACTCCGCAATGCGCGAAAGCGTGACGGGGGAACCCCCAGTGCCGCTGGTCTCACGATCGGCGGCTTTTCCGGAGTGTAAGGAGCTCCGGGAATAAGGGCTGGGCAAGGCTGGTGCCAGCCGCCGCGGTAATACCAGCAGCCCAAGTGGTGGTCGCGATTATTGGGCCTAAAGCGCTCGTAGCCGGGTCGGCAAGTCCCCCGTGAAATCGGACCGCCCAACGGTTCGGCTTGCGGGGGAAACTACCGGCCTAGGGGCCGGGAGACGTCCGGGGTACTCCGGGGGTAGCGGTGAAATGCGTTGATCCTCGGAGGACCACCCGTAGCGAAGGCGCCGGACGAGAACGGTCCCGACGGTGAGGGGCGAAGGCTGGGGGAGCGAACGGGATTAGATACCGTGAGGTGTCTCCCCTGCCGGCGACGGCAGGGTGTAAGTGGCGGGGCCAGCCCTAGGTTCCGCCACGACCCAGCTGTATCGGCGAAGCCCCACGGGGGTAACGCCGAGGGAAGTCGGAGGTAAATAACTCCGACCCCGTAGAGACTAGTGATGGAGGCGGGACAGAAGGGGCCATCCGCCCCTTTGTCGGAGGAGGCCAGGCAGGTGATCCTGGGAACCCTTCTGGGGGACGGCTCCCTCAGGAGGTACGAGGGCTACGCCCATCCCAGGCTGGTGATCAGGCACAGCGCCAAGCAGAGGGAGTACCTGGAGTGGAAGGTAGGCTTCCTCCAGCGGGAACTCGGAGGGAGAATCACGGAGGTGCGGGATCCCACTTCCAGGGATCAGGAGAAGGCGGTGTACGTGAGTTCGGCGAGCCCCAAGCTCCAGGAGATCTTCCAGCTCACCTCCAAGGGGGTGCGGAGGAAGTGGCTGAACCAGCTCCGCCCCCTTGGTCTGTGCGTCTGGTGGCTGGACGACGGCAGTCTGGTGAGGAACAGGACCCAGGCGGTGCTCTGCACGGACAGCTTCACCCTCAAGGAGGTGAAGGTGGCGAGGAGGTACTTCCAGAAGGTCTGGGGTCTGCCCTTCAGGGTGGCCCCGGCCGAGAGGGGAACCCAGAGGTACAGGCTCTGGCTTCGCTCCACCTCCGAGACCAAGAGGTTCCTGAAGCTCATAGCACCCTTCGTGCCGGAGTGCATGAAGCAAAAGGTCCTCCTCTACCGAAAGCCTTCATCACGGAAACGCTGGGCATCTGAGATAGCGGGGCTCGTGAGGTTTGCTATCTCAGATGAAGACATAGTCCAGGCCTCGCGGCAACGTGAGGGTCCCTGACCCCGGTAGTCCCAGCAGTAAAGGATGCGGGCCAGATGTTGGGAGTCCCTCGAGGGCTCCCAGTGTCGGAGGGAAGCCGTTAAGCCCGCCGCCTGGGGAGTACGGCCGCAAGGCTGAAACTTAAAGGAATTGGCGGGGGAGCACCACAAGGGGTGGGACCTGCGGTTCAATTGGATTCAACGCCGGACAACTCACCAGGGGAGACAGCGGGATGAAGGCCAGGCTGAAGACCTTGCTCGACTAGCTGAGAGGTGGTGCATGGCCGTCGTCAGCTCGTACCGTGAGGCGTCCTCTTAAGTGAGGCAACGAGCGAGACCCTCGCCCCTAGTTGCCCTCGGTGGGAGAGCCGGGCACTCTAGGGGGACCGCTGGCGCTAAGCCAGAGGAAGGAGAGGGCGACGGTAGGTCCGTATGCCCCGAAACTCCTGGGCTACACGCGGGTCACAATGCGCGGGACAATGGGATGCCACCCCGTAAGGGGGAGCCAATCCCCTAAACCCGCGCCTAGTTCGGATCGAGGGCTGAAACTCGCCCTCGTGAAGGTGGAATCCCTAGTAATCGCGGGCCACTATCCCGCGGTGAATACGTCCCTGCTCCTTGCACACACCGCCCGTCAAGCCACGGAAGTTCGCTCCGCCATAGGCGTCTCCAAGTTGGGGACGTCGTTGGCGGGGTGGACGACTGGGGCTAAGTCGTAACAAGGTAGCCGTAGGGGAACCTGCGGCTCGATCACCTCCTAAGTTATATATCTGGCGGAGGCCCGGACTTCTCTTGGGCCCGTAGCTCAGAGGTAGAGCGTCGGCTTTGCAAGCCGAAGGTCCCGGGTTCGAGTCCCGGCGGGTCCACCAGGATGCAGCGCGGGGAGAGGGGAGCGCTTCCCGCGCGAAGGGCTCAGGCTCAAAGCCTATGAGGCCAGGCACAGGTCCGGAAGCCGTCGAGCGGGGAACCAAGCCACCTGGGGGATGGCTCGGCTCGAGCGCCGAGGAAGGTCGTGGCCAGCTGCGAAAAGCCCGGGCGAGGCGCAGGCAGCCGTAGAACCCGGGATGACCGAATGGGAATCCTGCAGGGGTAAAACCCCTGCGTTCGCGGCCCTCCGGGGCTGCGAACGGGAACCCCGGGAAGTGAAACATCTCAGTACCGGGAGGAAGAGAAAGCAAAAGCGATGCCCTCAGTAACGGCGAGTGAAGAGGGCACAGGGCAAACCGAACCCTGGGGCGAAAGCCTCGGGGGATGTGGGGTTGCAGGACCTCCCCCAATTCCTCGCACGGGAACCCGAAGTCGCCTGGAAAGGCGCGCCACAGAGGGTGAAAGCCCCGTAGGGGTAACTGTGCAGGATACGAGGGGAGGGATCCTGAGTAGGGCGCCTCGGGATTGGCGTCCGAAGCCGGGAGGCACCAACTCCCAACCCTAAATACGTCTCGAGACCGATAGCGGACGCAGTACCGCGAGGGAAAGCTGAAAAGCACCCCGGAAGGGGGGTGAAAAGAGCCTGAAACCAGGTGGTGACAGTAAGGTACGGCCCGAAAGAGCTGATCCCTCCCGAAGGAAGCCGTCGTGAGGCGGTGGTACGAGGGAGGGGGATCGGGGTCGTACCGTCCGTCTTGAATCACGGGCCAGGGAGTTCACCGTCGTGGCGAGGTTAAGGGGTTGGAACCCCGGAGCCGGAGCGAAAGCGACGGTCCGCAGCCCGAAAGGGCGAGGGACGGGGTGTTAACAGCGCCCGGAGTCACGGCGGTGAGACCCGAAACCGGGCGATCTAGTCCAGGGCAGGCTGAAGCCCCTCATGGGGTGGAGGGCCGAACCGGTCTTGATGTGCAATTCGGTCGGATGACCCTGGGCTAGTGGCGAAAGACCCATCAAGCCCGGTGACAGCTGGTTCCCCCCGAAGCTGGCCGCAGTCAGGCCCGGCGCGAGGTGGCCGGCCGTGTAGAGCACCGATTGCGGGGTGACAGGGGGAAACCCTTGCCCTCGCTGTCGAACTCCGAAGCGGCTGGCGCCGTAGACCGCCGGAGACGGGGTGCGGGGGGTAAGCTCCCGCTCCGAGAGGGGAACAACCCAGACCGGGGTTAAGGCCCCCAAATGCTGGCTAAGTGCAGAAATCCAAAGGGCGTCTCCACCCTGAGACAGCGGGGAGGTAGGCTCAGAAGCAGCCATCCTTTAAACAACGCGTAAAAGCGGACCCGTCGAGGGTGGGGGCACCGAAGATGGACGGGGCTTAAGCCAGCTGCCGAGACCCCGGGGCAGGCGAAGCTCAGTAGCCTGATCCGGTAGGGGGGCGTCCCGCGTGGGGAGAAGCCCGGCCGTGAGGTCGGGTGGACCGCGTGGGAATGAGGATCCTGGTGGTAGTAACAGCCTAGTGGGGTGAGAATCCCCACCGCCGAAGGGGCCCGGGTTCCTCGGCAATGGTCGTCAGCCGAGGGTTAGTCGGTCCTGAGGCGGCCCTCAACCAGAGGCCGTCGAAAGGGAATCCGGTTAATATTCCGGAACCACCCAGGTACCCGCGGCAACGCAAGCCGGTTTCCCGACGCCTCGGGGCAGACCGAGTGGGGCCGTCGCCCCATCCAACCGCCGAAGTCCGGGGAGTTCCGCAATGGAGAGAACCGGAGGAGGGCGGGATGGGCCTGCCGTTAGGCGGGTTCGGTTCATCTCCGGGGCCCGTGAAAAGGGGAACCGGAAATGGGACCCTGGGTGACCGTACCTAGATCCGACACAGGTGCCCCTAGGTGAGAAGCCTAAGGTGTGACGGGAGACACCAGGTCAGGGAATTCGGCAAGTTGGCCCCGTAACTTCGGGAGAAGGGGTGCCTGCCCTGCGGAGGGCAGGTCGCAGTGACCAGGGGGGGCCGACTGTTTAATAAAAACGTAGGTTCCCGCTAGCCCGAAAGGGTGAGTACGGGAGCTGAATTCTGCCTACAGGCGGTACGTGAAAGCCGGGTACAACCGGCCGAAGCGCCGCCAATGGGCGGGGGTAACTATAACCCTCGAGTGAGGGGGTTGTAAAACCTGGCTGTATGCGGGGAAGACCGGAGACGCGGGCTACCCGCGAGGGTAACAAAGCCCGCGCCGGTGAGGTCGACCCGCAGGAAACCCCCGAGGGCCGGAGGTAGCTATAAACAGGGACTCCCAGAAGGCGATGGATCGGATTGGTTTCGCTGGCATACGTGGTCGGAGTGATGCTGGGTAGCGGAGGCGTCTACGGGAGGTCGTACACGGTCTTCTGCAGGGACAGGAACAGGAGCTTCGTGGAGGCGGTGGCCGAGATGGCGGGGAAGATCTTCGGAGTGGAGCCGCGCGTCCGCCGCGCGTCACCTAACTGCTGGATGGCGAGCACCAACCAAAAGGAGGTGCACGGGGTTCTGGTCAAGCTCGGGTACCCCAGGGGGAGGAAGCTGACCAGCCTCAGCATTCCCCCGGGGTTCGTCGGGGACCCCGAGGACAGGATGGAGGTCCTGAAGGGGCTCTTCGACGCGGAGGGGTACTGCGGGCTGGACGTTCAGAGGCACGGAGAAGAAATCCGCGAGCATCCCTACGTCGGAGTCGACACGATCGCGCGGCCGCTCCTGAAGCAGGTCCGGAGGATGCTGGAGGACCTGGGAATCGAAAGCTCGGTCTCGGTGAAAAGACCCAGGGCCAGAGGGAGAAACCCCCAGCTCTCCCTGCTGATAAGGGGGAGGGAGGGGGTAAGGAGGTTCGCCGACCTGATAGGGTTCAGGCATCCGGAGAAGTCGGAGGAGCTGAGAAGGCTCGTTGAGGGGGGATCCTCAGAGACCATACGCCAGGCGCCCCGAGAAGCGGGGTGATGATATGGTCCACCCCTTTCGCTCTGGAAGGGGAGCTTAAGGTAGCGGAGCTGCCTTAGTAAAATCCGGCTATATGCTGGGAAGCCTGGTGGATCCTGCACTACCCACCGTTTTCGGTTTATGAAGGTCCTTCACCGAAAGCGGGGGTGAAAAAGTGTCAGGTGCAGGTGACCAGCAGGAAAGGCTAAACGCCGACTGGATAGTAGGGTTCGCCGACGGTGAGGGGTATGAACCGTCGGCGAAGGTTGAGATGGGGCGTTTAGAATCCTCAGAGACCATACGCCGGACGGAGGTGCCCTACAGCCTCCGAAGATATGGCCCGACCCCCATGGCGACATGGGGAGGTCACCGGCAACGGTGGCCCGCCGTCCCGAACGGGACGGTCACCAAAGTAACAGAGGTGAGCGTAATACCTTGCCGCTTAATTGGCGGCTTGCATGAAGGAATCAACGAGCCCCCCACTGTCCCGACCTGGAACCCGGTGAACCCGCTTGCCGGCGAACATGCCGGGGTCCCCCGAAGGGAAACGAAGACCCCGTGGACCTTTACTGCAGCCTGTCGCTGGAACGCGGTTGCGGGTGCAGAGGGTAGGCGGGAGCCTTGGAAGCCGGATCTTCGGGTCCGGTGGAGGCGCCGATGTAACACCGCCCATCCATAACCGCGCTCCTAACCCCGCCAGGGGAACAACGGCAGGTGGGCAGTTTCGCTGGGGCGGCAGCCCCTCGAAAAGATATCGAGGGGGTCCAAAGATCGGCTTAGGCGGGTCAGAACTCCGCCGCCAAGGACAAGGCCAAAAGCCGGTCTGACTGCGCGCTCACTACCAAGGCGCGCAGGGGCGAAAGCCGGGCCTAGCGAACCCGGATGTCCCTCTTGGTGAGGGCTCCGGATGACAGAAAAGGTACCCCGGGGATAACAGAGTGGTCGCGGGCGAGAGTCCATATCGACCCCGCGGTTTGCTACCTCAAGTCTGGGGTATGGCGGCAGCAATGCCGCTCTGGCACCGGCTGATATCGGAGAAGCCCCAAGCATAAATGGGGTGACTCCGAGGGAAGTGGGAAGATGGAAGGGGGACTGACGGAGAAGCAGAGGGAGCTGCTGGTGGGATCACTGCTGGGCGACGGTCACCTGCGCCCCCACGGTGGGGGCGTGGTGTTCGAGTTCCTCCAGAGCGCGAAGCGCAGGTTCTATGTGGAGTGGAAGCACAGAATGCTGGGAGATCTCGCCTGTCCGCAGATCTACCATCAGAGCGGGGAACGGGAGTACTGTAAACTGGTGACCAGGACCCACCCGGAGCTGGAGGAGCTCTACCACCTCTTCTACAGGGAGGGCAGGAAGACCGTACCTGAAGGGATCTCGAAGATGCTGACACCCTTTGCCCTCGCCGTCTGGTTCATGGACAACGGCAGCAAGAGCAGAAACGCGGTGTACTTCAACACGCAGGCCTTCAACGTGCAGGAGCAGTTCAGGCTCATCAAGGCCCTGAAGCGCTTCTACCTGATAGCCAACCTGAACAGGGACGGAGAATACTACCGTCTCAGGCTGCTGAAGCGCTGCAACCGCAGGTTCCTGGAGCTGGTGCGTCCCCACCTCCTGAAGGAGTTCGAGTACAAGCTTCCCACCCCGTAGAGACTGATGCCCCTAAGGGCAGATGAGTCGGGTCACGAGTGTGATCCGACATACGCCGGCCCCCGCCGAAAGCGGGGTGAAGAAATAGTCCAAAGCGAAAAGCTTTGCGATGTCGGCTCTTCCTATCCTGGCCGTGCATAAGCGGCCAAGGGTGGGGTTGTTCGCCCATCAAAAGGGAACGTGAGCTGGGTAAGGCTCGCGCTCAAGCCCAGCAATGACAAAAACCCGGCTGATAACGGTGGAGCCCCGGAGCGCAAAGCTCCGGGGTGATACCGTGGGAACCCCGCCGGAGGCGGGGGTCCCGTAGAGACTCGGGCCCAAGGCCCGGGTGGCGTGGGAGTCCACGCCACAACACGCCGGCAGGCCTCTTCAGGGGCCTGAAGATATAGTCCATGCCAAAAGGGCATGTTAGACCGTCGCGAGACAGGTCGGATGCTATCTTTCGGGGGTGCCCGGTGCCTGAGGGGAAGGTGTCCCTAGTACGAGAGGAACGGGACGCCGGCGCCTCTAGTGTACCGGTTGTCCGACAGGGCATCGCCGGGTAGCCACGCGCCAGCCGATAAGGCCTGAAAGCATCTAAGGCCGAAGCGGCCCCCGAAAATAGGCACCGTGTCCTTCCGCTCCGAAAGGGGCGGGAGGCGAAGGGCTGGGGCTAGAAGACCCCGTTGATAGACCGGGGGTGTACGCATCGAGCCCGAAAGGGCGAGATGTTCAGCCCACCGGCACTAATCGCCCGAACCCTTCTCGACCCTCCGGACCTGTGCCTCACGCTCCTTTTTCTTCCCCGTGAGGTAAACATTTAAATGCAAACGTAAACAAACAGGCGTGATAGGATATGGTGTCCAAACCTCTCGGCGCCCGAGTTCCGGAAGAGGTGGAGCGATACCTCAAAGAGTTCATGAAAACGGAGGGTGTCGACAAATCGACCGCGGTCAGAAAAATTCTCGAGCGGGGCATCTCGGAGTGGAGGAAGGAGAGGGCGCTGGAGCTCCTCGGCAGGGGGAAAATAACTTTCGCGCGGGCGGCCGAGATGGCGGGCGTTTCCCTCTGGGAGATGCTTGAGCTGGTGAGGGACCGAAAAATTGAGTGGGTGCACCTGTCTCCTGAGGAGATAGAGCGCGAATTCAGGCTGGCGAAAAAAATATCGCGATGAGGGTCGCATGCGGCTTGTCTTCAACTCGACCCCGCTGATATATCTGGCCAAGGCAGGCCTCCTCCCCCTCTTGAAGGATGTCCCGGGTGAGAAGCTGATCCCCGAGAGCGTCAAAGGAGAGGTCGTGGACAAGGGGAAGGAAAAAGCTGCGAAGGATGCCCTGATAGTCGAGAGAGCTATCCAGGACGGCACGTTTAAAATTGGGAGGCTCCAAAAGGAGGAGCTCTTTCGCCTGCTCTCCGAGATCCCTGAGCTCCACCCCGCGGACGCGGAGGTTCTGGCTTTGGCAAAGGAAGTTGGAGGAATAGCGGTGGTGGATGACAGGGTTGCTCGGGACGCGGCGAAGGTTTATGGGATCGAGCATGGGGGCACGGCCTTCATCCTCGTCATCCTGATTACCCACGGGTTGATCACGAAGGAAAAGGCGAAGTCGGCACTGGAGGATATGATAAGCTCCGGCTGGAGGTGTTCGGCGGAACAGTATTCTAAAATAATCAGAATGATCGAGGGAGTTTGACGCTCCAACCTTGCCCTTTCTGTACGTGATCTTCTCCCCTCGTTCCGGTCTTTGGGGTTCATCCTTTGCAAGTGGCTCTCCCCATTCTCACCCTGAAAAAAGCCCAAGGTGCACTTCGCCACTTGAGCACGAGCCCAAAACCCCTCACGGCAACGAGGATAACAGCGACCGCAACGGGGATCCAGAGCATCGGCTGCGAGGGTGGCAGTGAGATGCTGAAAAACTTTCGCGATCCCCCTTCTTCCGTTGAAGGGAGCGCAGGAGGTCTCAGTCCACCTTCTGCCTCAGGAGGGAGGTGAGGTACCCCGCTATCTTGTTCTTCAGGGGCTTGCTCTCCACCTCCAGCAGCTCGTCCAGGATCTTCCTGTTCTGGGAGAAGTCCGTGGTGAACCTGTCGGGGTAGAGCTCCAGGAGCTGCCTGGCGGCCCTCTTCACGCTCACCGTTCTCACCCTTCCCGTTCTCCCACCTCCTTCAGGATCCTCAGGGCCAGCTCCGCCACCTCGGTGGGCGTCCTTCCCAGCAGCCTCACCATGGCCTCCTTTCCCCTTCCTCCCCTGTCCACGATCACGCTGGGCACCCTCCCCTTTTTCTTCACCAGATATTTAACTGCCCATTCCATGGTCTTCGCCCCCTCCGGCTCCTCCTCCCTCCTGAACTCCCCCACCTCCAGCCCCAGCCTCCTGCAGGCCCTCACCACGGAGGGGGAGAAGCGGAGGTTCAGGCCCGCCCGCAGGGAGGGATCGAAGGAGTGGGCGGTGAGGACCAGCCTGGCCACGTGCTCCGATCCCCCGGGCCTGGGGAAGCCCGTGAGGTGGGGCCTGCCCTCCACCTTCACGATCCTCCCTGAGAGCCCCACCACCTGGGAGAGCTCCCTGGCCCCGGGAGGAACCATCACCACGTTGGTCCCCACCTCGGGCAGGAGGGAGGCGAAGCCGGGCTCGGAGCAGAGGAGCTGCGCCGCCCTCCAGACCTCCTCCACCGCCCTCCCCCTCCCGGCCTCCTCCCTGAGGGGAAGGAGGGGATCCAGCACGGGAAGCCCCCTCCCCACCCTCTGCGCCTTCCCCAGCAGGGACCGGAGGAAGCCCACGGCCCCCTCCACCGCCTCCCCCATCTCCCTCCCCTTGGCCAGCTCCGCGGTGAGGGCGGCGGAGAGGATGCAGCCCGTGCCGTGGAAGGAGGAGGGAAGGCGGGGGGCCTCGAAGACCCTGATCTCCCCCCTCCTGTAGAACACGTCGAAGACCTTCGGACCCCCCAGGTGCCCCCCCTTCAGGAGGACGGCCCCGGCCCCCTTCTCCGCGATCCTCCTCGCCGCCTCCTTCATCTCCTCCAGGGAGCGTATCCTGAGGCCCGAGAGCTCCTCCGCCTCCGGCAGGTTGGGGGTTACCACCTCCGCCGCCGCCACCAGCTCCTCCATCCCCCCCCTGGCCAGCTCCGCCCCGGTGGAGGCCCTCCTCACCGGATCCACCACCAGCCTCAGCCCGTGCTTCCTGGCCTCCCTCACCACCACCTCCCTCACCCCCTCCGTGGGGAGCATCCCGGTCTTCGCCCACTCCACCTCCAGGTCCCCCATCACGGCCTCCAGCTGCTCCCTCACGAACTCCGGCGGGACCTCCAGGATCCCCCTCACCCCCCTGGTGTTCTGGGCGGTGAGGGCGGTGAGGACGCAGGCCCCGTGAACCCCCAGGGCCCTGAAGGTGGCCAGATCCGCCTGGATCCCCGCCCCTCCCCCCGAGTCCGAGCCCGCTATGGTCAGGGCGCAGGGGGGTCGCTCCATCATCCCTTCACCTCCTCCGCCACTAAATAGGTGGGTCTGGCCCCCTTCACCCTGATCCTCACGAACTCCCCGGGCCTCCCCTCCTCCAGGATGGCCAGCTTGTAGTTGGGCAGCCTGGCCACCCATCCCCCCTTCCATCCCCCCTCCGTGATGAGGGCCTCCCCCTCCCACCCAAGGTACCTCCGGTTGGCCTCCAGGGAGAGGGAGGAGCAGAGGGAGCTCAGGACCCTGGATCGCCTGGCCACCTCCCTCCCCGGGAGGGGGGGGAGGCGGGAGGCGGGGGTTCCCGGCATGGGGGAGAAGCGGGAGAGGTTGACCCTGTCGGGCCTCAGCTCCCTCAGGACCTCCACCGTCCTCTCGAAGCCCTCCTCCGTCTCGGTGGGGAAGCCGGCTATCACGTCCGTGACCAGGCAGAGGTCGGGGAACTCCCTCCTGAAGGCCCCCACCACCTCCAGGAACTGCTCCACCGTGTACCTCCTCCCCATGGCCCTCAGCACCCCGTCGTCCCCCGACTGGAGGGGGAGGTGGAGGAAGCGGTATACCTTCTCGCTGCGGTAGGCCTCCAGCAGGTCGGGAAGGAGGGGGAGGACGTTCTCGGGGTTCATCATCCCCACCCTAACCCTGAACCTCCCCTCCACCTCCACCACCCTCCTCAGGAGGGAGGGGAGGTCCCAGCCCCTCTCCCTCCCGTAGGCGGCGTTGTCCTGGGAGGTGAGGAGGATCTCCCTGCACCCCTCCCCCACCGCCCTCCTCACCTCCTCCACCACCCCCTCCGGGGAGAAGCTCCTCAGCCTCCCCCTGGCCAGCCTGACGGAGCAGAAGGTGCAGGAGGAGAGGCAGCCCTCCGCTATCTGAACGATGGCGCTCACGGGGCTGGAGCGCAGCCTGGGGAGGCAGGTCTTCTCCGGGGCCCTCCCGTCCAGCAGGAGGATCCCCCTCTCCCCCCTTCCCACCCTCTCCACCGCCTCCGCCACGGAGAGGAGGGAGCGGCAGGAGAGGACCGCCGCCGGCTCCCTCTCCCTGACGGAGGGGAGGTCCACCAGGGGGAGGCAGCCCGCCACCACCAGGGGCTTTCCCGTGCGGGCCAGCTCCTCCATCCTCCGGAGCATCCTCTTCCTGGTCTCCCCCTTCACCACGCAGGTGTTGAGGAGGAGGATCTCGGCTTCCTCGGGCTTCCGGACCACCAGGTGTCCCTCCCTGGAGAGGAGGCCGGCCAGGATCTCCCCGTCCCCCTTGTTGGCCGTGCAGCCGTGGGTCTCCAGGTAGACCCTCATCAAGAAGAAAAAGGGGAGGGGGGATATAGCGCAGCCGGTCTCGGGTCCCCGCTCGTTGGCCCCTCCCGTCGCACGGTGAGGGGGTTGAACCAGGGTCCGAAGCCCCCTTCAGCGGCCGGGACGGCCCCGAAACCCTCCGGCGAAACGTAAAAAAAGCCCTGGAAAGAGTAGAAGGATGCTCCAGCTAACCCTGATCCAGCTGGACAACTACGGCCCTTGGACGGTCACCCCCAGGCCCCACCCGGAGGCGGAGCTGCAGATCCTTCAGGCGGAGCTCTTCTCCTCCCTGGAGAGGGAGTTCAGGAGGAGGAAGGGGCTGGTCTTCCAGGCCAGGCAGGACAACCTGCTGGCCCTCTCCAACGGGATCTCCCTGCCCGAGCACCGCAGGATAGCGGAGAGGATCAACCGCAGGTTCCCCGTGACGGTGAGCATGGGGGTGGGGGTGGCCAGGACCCCCTACGAGGCCCAGCGCAGGGCCTCCCGCTTCCTTCAGGGGCTGGGGAGCAGCCGCTCGGGGGAGAGGAAGGGGAGGGTGGCCGGTGAGGCCCTCTCCTCCCCGGAGGAGGGGGTGGTGCAGATCGCCCACCTGGACCTCAACCACTCCACCCGCCTCACCGACACCCGACCCATCTACGACACCCACCTCCTCATCCAGAGGACCCACCTGGCCCTCATGGAGCTCCT
>Ga0209225_1002558_pt1 | contig 16170 bp, 12 predicted proteins | sample WasSprMetagenome_FD_184732 | JGI IMG/M metagenome (GOLD analysis project Ga0209225, IMG submission 184732) | Sulfidic aquatic microbial communities from Washburn Spring, Yellowstone National Park, USA - WS (SPAdes) (version 3) | ecosystem: Environmental > Aquatic > Thermal springs > Hot (42-90C)...
CACCATGTGTGGTATCGCCGGCATTGCCCTGAACCCAAACCGAGCACTCCCAGACCTCCAAAAACGCCTGCTGGCTATGCGGGAGGCCATGACCCATCGCGGCCCAGATGACGCGGGGCTGTACATCTCCCCTGATGGCCGTATGGGACTGGCCAATCGCCGCCTGGCGATACGAGATCTAACTCCTGCTGGCCACATGCCCATGTCTAACGCCGATGGCACAGTTTGGATCACCTACAACGGCGAAATCTATAACACCGAAGAAATACGCCCAGAAGTAGAGCGAGTAGGCTTTGCTTTCCGCTCCCGCAGCGATACAGAAGTTATCCTGCATGGTTATGAGGCCTGGGGTGCAGAGGTGGTGCAGCGGCTGCGGGGAATGTTCGCCTTCGCCATCTTGGATTTGCGCGGTGGAAAGCCCTCGCTCTTTCTGGCCCGCGATCGCCTCGGCATAAAGCCGCTATATTATGCCCAAGTGGATGGGATGTTCTTGTTCGCCTCGGAATTGAAAGCGTTGCAGGCATCGGGGCTGCTCAGCCGGGAGATTAGCCCGGCGGGGTTGGTGGGCTATCTGATGTTTGGCTCGGTGCCGAACCCGTGGACGATCTATGAGGGCATCTGGGCCCTGCCACCAGCCTCCACGCTGACCTGGCAAGATGGGCACGTGGAGATTCAGTCCTACTGGAAGTTGCCAGCCGAGACAGTAGAACCCCGCAGTTACAAGGAGGCGGTTGAGCAAGTTCGGTTCCATTTGCAGGATGCGGTGCGCTCGCACCTGGTGAGTGATGTACCATTGGGGGCATTCCTGAGCGGTGGGCTGGACTCCAGCACGGTGGTAGCGCTGATGCGGCGGGCAACGAGTGGGCCCATCCGCACTTGCTCAATGATTTTCGAGGAGAAGGAGTATAGTGAGGCGCCCTATGCCAGGGCGATGGCGGAAGCAGTGGGGGCGGAGCATTACGAGAGGGTAATTACGGCGCAGGACGTTTTGAACGAACTGGACAACATCCTCCGCGCTATGGATCAGCCTACCGTGGACGGTGTCAACACGTATTTCGTTTCCAAGACGGCCCGCGAAGCGGGGTTAACGGTAGCCCTATCCGGCCTGGGAGGGGACGAGTTATTTGGCGGGTATCCGAACACGTTTCGGGGTGTGCCTCAGATGGTAAAGGCATTGCGCCTCGCACAGCGTGTGCCGGCAGCCTCCTTCCTGGCCCAGAAGGCCATAGAGTGGTTTGGCCTGGGTGAGCGCTGGAGCAAAGTGGCCGATGCGCTGGATCGCCCGGTCTCTCCGGCCAGCGCGTATCTTGTGCGGCGCGGGCTCTTCTCCCCCAGTGAGGTTCGCGCTCTGGTCACACCCGAGGTTTGGCAGGCTGCCTCGCAGGCCTTTGACCCTGTAGCATATGTAGCGGAACGAACGGATGGCCATGCAGATTTGTTTCAATGGATAAGTCAAGCCGAATTGGGAACATACACGCACAATCAATTGCTGCGCGATACCGACGTAATGAGCATGGCGCACTCGCTGGAAGTGCGGGTGCCCCTGCTGGACCATCGGCTTGTGGAGGCCGTGCTGCGGCTACCGGAGTGGGTGCAACGCAATGGCCAGAGCCCAAAGGCATTGCTGGTTGACGCATTATGGCCGGATTTGCCTCCGATGATACGAGAGCGCCGGGATAAGAAAGGCTTTTCATTTCCCTTTGATCTCTGGCTACGCCGTGAGCTGCGGTTGTCTCCGTTTATGTTTTCCGAAGCTCTATCTATAATGAAAGGCACAGTTCTTAATCAAGTGGCTCGTAATGTGCTGCAATCCTATCAGAAGGGTAGGATGCACTGGGCTCGCCCATGGAACCTATGGGTGTTAGCCGGATGGGCTGCTGCTAACGCGCTTAGTTTCTGATCTTCCCTCTCAAAAACAGACGCCAATGATCAAGCCGCTTGTTGTCGGGGTTGCCGGTGGGACATGTTCCGGTAAAACTACGGTGGTGCGAAAGATTGTGGAGGGACTGCGGTCATGCGAAGTCATAGTAATACAGCACGACTCGTATTATCGGGACCGTAGTCACTTACCCCCTGAAGAACGAACTCATATCAATTACGATCACCCCGATGCTCTCGACACTGACTTATGTGTGAATCACCTAGAGCAGCTTATCGCCGGCATTCCTGTCAGGATTCCCGTCTATGATTTTACTACCCATACTCGTTTACCAGAGACGATCTTTGTCGAGCCAGCCAGCGTTATCATCGTTGAGGGGATCTTGATTTTTGTTGATCCCAAGTTGCGACGGTTGATGGACATTAAGGTGTTTGTGGATACAGATGCCGATACCCGCTTCGTACGTCGTCTCCAACGAGACATCACAGAACGTGGACGAACTCTGGAATCAGTGATTCGTCAATATATGAGCACGGTGAAGCCAATGCACCTTGAGTTTGTTGAACCCAGCAAGCGGTACGCGGATATCATAATTCCAGAGGGTGGCTATAACGAAGTAGCGGTTGATATGTTGCTGACGAAGATTAGGTCTGTTATCGGCAGAGAGGTGTAGGGTGAGAGAAGTGCAGTCTCCGACGTTGCCCTTACGTGGGTGGGGGATGATTGGTGCACTGTTACTGGTAATAGCAATAGCCGGCTTCCGAAACATAGGGGCGTTTTATGCTAATCTCTCTATGGTTCGGGTGATTCATATCGCAGGCAAAGACAACGCGTCGGTACGAGACATGCTCAGCGGCACAATTCCTTCTAAAGCGCAGATGGTAGACGGCATTGCTCTTGCGGAGCGTGCAATCGCCCTGGGGAGTTCCAATCCCCAGATCTATAGTACTCTGGGATTGATCTATGGTTTGAACGGTAGTTACGCTGAAGCTATCACGGCTCTGGAGAAGAGCGTTGAGCTTGCGCCCAATGCGATGTGGGCACATTTTTGGCTTGGGTTCATGTATTATTACACTGGCAAGGCCGACATAGCTGTTGAAGAATGGAAACGCGCGGGAGCATCTCCTTACTTTGTCTCACTGGGGCAATACTATTCTCAGAGGGGTAATCGCGATAGAGCCATACAAGCATTTCAGATAGCTGTAGCCATTGATCCGCGCAGCGTTAATGGACATTACTTTTTGGGGAGAGAGTATCTGTACCAGGAATATTGGGAAGAGGCCATGCATGAATTTTATCTCGCCTCCGCACTCGCGCCGGAATTCAGCAGGGCATACTATTTCTGGGCTGTAGCTTTGTATCAGGGAGAGAAGAACGTGGAAGGGGCAATAGATCTAGCCAAGAAAGCCATTGCAGTAGACCCCCTAGATATGTTGCCGTATTTGTTCCTGGGGGACATAGCTCGTGAGATGAGGAGTTATGGTGAAGCCTCAGAATGGTATCAACGAGCAACAGGCATTGCCCCAACGAAGGCAGAGCCTCTACTGGGGCTTGGCCATGTGAGGCGCGACCTGGGAGATGTGGATGGCGCCATACAGTTTTATCAGAAGGCCATAATGGTAGATCCGCAGAATTCCGACGGTTATGCCTTTCTCGGGGACGCCTATCATCGTCAAGGGAGACTCACGGAAGCGATAACGCAACTTCAGAAGGCTATTTCTATCAATGACAGAGTGTCTTGGTATCACCTGCTTTTGGCGAGAGCATATCGCGATGCCCGCATGACCGAAAATGCGATAGAGGAGTACCGTATTTGTCTGGCCATGGAATCTCCATGCACCTGGGCCAGAGGCGAACTGGAAGATCTCCTTACGATGCAATAGGTGAGAACGCCTTATGCTGACTAGCGATGTTCTAATGGGATCGGACTCTCTGAGTAGCCAAGTGGATGCGGAATTACAAGGTTATAAGCAAAAGATGGACAGCGACCTGACTATAATTAAAAGGGAAATTCTCAAATACTTTGGTGAGGACACGGTTGTAGCTATCGCTTTAGTGGGGGGATGGGGAAGGAATGAGAAGACTGTCGTGGCTGTCCAAGACTACGGGGCTCGGGTTCTAAGCGATTACGATGTTCTGGTCCTTCTCTCGCAAAATGTGCCGGATACAAGATGTATGAGTTTGCGGCACCGCCTCTCGGCTGAGGTAGGCGTGAGCGTTGAGATTGGAGCGTATACTTGCCAATCAATCTCCCGATTTCCTCCATCAGTGTTTGCCTATGAACTAAGCCAGCACAAGATACTATGGGGCAGGAGTGACGCCCTACAAGGGTGTCTCCCTCCTGTAAGAGCGGCTGAAATTCCATTGCTGGAAGGTAGCCGTCTTCTGTTCAACCGGGGGAGCGCGCTTTTGTTAAGCCTTCAGCACTTTCTGCAAAATCCGGATTCAATGCAAGCCCGAATAGATGTTCTTCTTAGCCTTGCAAAAATGGCTTTAGCATTGGGTGATGCTTGGTTGATTGCCGAAGGCAAATATCACTGGTCAGGGCAGAAACGATTTGAGGCAGTCCAAAATAGCACAATGTCCGAGGACTTAAAGGAGTGGTATGGGAAAGCGTGGAAGGTCAAGCAAGGATTAGAGGATGTAAACGTGAATGGTGACATAGGGAATTTCTGCATAAAATTTTTACACATCTGCTCCGACCATCATCTATCATTCGAACGGAAGCGAATGAAAGAAGAGGGGCTCTCATGGTGTCAATATGCGCTAAGAGAGCTAACAATAGAACTGCGGAAGCCCCACAATTATATCAGGCTTGCCAGAATGAATCTGGGCCTTTTCGGACGCCCAAGAGGCTTTGGCTATCCTCCTTTGCGAAGCTATGTTGTCAGTTTAGAAAGAAGGTTACGGGGTGTTTTGCCGCTGCTTCTTTATGCTCGTACTAATAGTGCACAGGTTAAACAAAGACTAGACTTGGCTTATCGATTGCTCAATCTTCCACCTGAGCTGCGTGCCGTGAGTATTGAACAACAAATCGCTGCTGGTTCTGAAAGATTTGGATATATCTGGCGCACATTCTTCAGTTGACGGCGAGGGCTATGGTGGACAATATAGCGGCAATTTTCATTCTTATAGACGGATTAGGGTGGGAATATGTCAAAGATCGTGCCTTCTTAGAGGACATCACCGTTTTGAAGGGCCCATGTCGCACGGTATTGGGGTATAGTTCATCAGCCATTCCGACCATTTTGTCCGGGAAGTATCCTTCTGAAACAGGTCACGGTAATTACTATTACTATAGCCCTGAGACATCCCTATGGAAATGGACAAAGTGGTTCTCTTGGCTGCCTCTCGATCGAATTCCGAAGATAAGGGGCTGGATGGCCAGGTATTTGTCGGAGAAATCCTGGCAGTGGAGCGGATACACTGGCTATTTTCAGCATTGTGCAATTCCCCTGAAATATCGCTGGCTCTTTGATTATAACGAAAAGAAAAGCGTTTTTAATGATGGTCTTATTAACGGGGAAACGATCTTCTCTCAACTTCGAAAAATGGGGATACGGTTTTTCCTTCGTACATTTCCGGCTCCAGACCGGGAGATCCTTGCAGCAGCAACCGAGTCTATAAAGCAGCGCAACTGTCGCTTCTATTTTCTCTATCTTTCTGAAATGGACGGAGTTTTGCATGAATTTTGCAAAGAGCCACATGTTATAGATGAAAAACTTATGTGGTATGATCAACAAATCCGCCGGCTATTTGAGACTTCCTGCCGTTCGTTCGATCAAGTGCATTTGTATGTATTTTCTGACCACGGGATGACGCCCGTCATCGCTACTTTTGATCTAATCAGGGAGGTCGGAAAATTACGCTTGAAAATACCGGGCGACTATGTCGCTTTCTATGATTCAACAATGGCCAGATTCTGGTTCTTCAAAGAAGAAGCTAGGCAGAAAATCACAGATTTGCTGACTAAATTAGACGTTGGTCACATCTTGTCAAAAGATGAATTAACCAGATGGGGCGTGTATTTTCCAGATGGAAAATTTGGTCATATGGTGTTTCTGATGAATCCTGGATATGTCATTTGCCCGAGTTACATCAGCAATTCTGCACCCAATGGAATGCACGGGTTCACCCCTGAGGATAAATGGTCAGACGCCATGTTCATGAGTAGCATTCGCCTCGAGAACCAACCAAGGAGCATCTTGGATTTCTATTCCATTATGCTCCAAGAGGCCCATCACATTGCAAAGTAGGCTGCCCAAGCAGGATTGGCTTATATGCAAGAACAGATAGTCGTAAAGATCGATTCCCACAGGTCTCCCGTCCAGACCAGGGTGTTATTAGGTGCCACTATCAAAGATGGTTTGGTGTACCTGCCATCCCAAGCGCTTCCAAGCCTTTTAGGGTTAATCAGCGTGCCCATTTTCACCCGCATCTTCACCCCAGATCAATACGGTCAGTTGGCTATCGTGGGCTCCACCGTTTCTTTTATGTTGATCGGGACAGCATGGGGGCATGAATCCGCCATGCGGTTCTATGCAGCAGCGGAAAGAGATAATAACCTGCCCGCCTTTTTTGGAGCGGCTATTCTGTCCTTATTGACTACCCTGGTGCTGATAGGTGTCGTTGGCGGTCTGATCCTTTCTCACCTGCCTGCGATCCTCCCCAGAGAATACCTGGGATTTGCCATTGTCATCTTTGTTGCAGAAGCGCTCTTCAAACAGGGCCTGCAACTGCTGCGCGTGGCCCAAAAGTCGGTTGCTTACACAACGCTCACAGTCAGTTTCTCGGTTGCGAAGTTGGCCTTATCGCTTCTCCTGGTGTTTTTCTGGCGTAGGGAAATCGCAAGTCTGTTGTGGGCGTGGGCGTTGACCGACCTGGTCCTGGTTCCTTTCATAGCTGGAAGACTTTCTTTGCCGAACCATGTGCGTCACGCAAAGTGGTCTTCGGTGAAATCTTATTTCGAGGAGTTTATTGCGTATGGGACGCCGTTCGTTATTAGTTCTGGAGCCTGGGCCACTCTGAGCATTGTTGACCGCTTCGTTATCCAGCACTTTCGGGGAAGTGCTGAAGTTGGCCTCTATTATGTAGGTTCGGTGCCAAACCTTGGTTTTTCATTTATCTTCACTTTGCTGGCTTTTGCTTCCTATCCCATTATTGTGGATACGTGGGAAAAGGCAGGGTCTGAACCAACCCAGGAATTGATAAAGGGTTTATTACGCCTCTACTTTATGCTGAGCGTACCTTTGGTGGTAGGAGTTTCAATCCTATCAAAGGAGATAATTGGGGTTCTAGCGGCGCCGCAATACCTTTCCGCCTATAAAGTAGTGCCTTTGGTTGCCCTGGGAGGGTTTTTTCAAGGGCTGTTGCCTTTTACTACTAAGAGTTTTGTTTTGCTGAAGAAGCCGGCCTTGAACATGGCTATAGGCCTCGTCGGAGCGATGTCAACGCTTCTGCTTAATATCTTGTTCATACCGTCCCTCGGTTTCTTGGGTGCTGGCTTGGCGATGTCGATCTCATATCTGCTAGTTGTTGCATTAAGCATAGTGATTTCAAAAAAAGTGCTACACTTCAGTTATCACATTTCATTGGCTTCACTAGGCAGAATATGCTTGGGCTCTGTCATCATAATACCAGGCGTAGCAGGTCTTAGCCAATGGTGTCCCCACTTAAATGATCTTTTTGGACTAGTAGTTAAGTCGATAGGTGGCGCTTCCATATACTTCATAGCCTTGCTGGCCATGCGGGAGGCCAGCCTCGAGGATCTATTGGCTTTGTCTCGTCTTTTGATTAGCAGGAGGTAAAGCAATGAGTGTTATTTTCCCTTGGAGCGCTGATCAGATACAGAGGGCATTAGCCAGCTGTGAAACGGATCCAGTGACTCCATTAATATTCAAGTATTTTCATGACGAAAGCAGAATACTCGAGGATGGTTGTGGTACAGGTAGGTACGTAAAATATCTTAAGAATCATGGGTACAACGTGTTGGGGCTAGAGATTTCGTCAGAAACAGTCAGCATGATTCATCGAATGTGGCCGGAATTGCAAGTAGTTGTAGGAGATGCAGCGAATTTGCCGTTCAGAGACGCAAGTTTTGATGGAGTAATTTCATTGGGGACTGTTGAGCACTTTAGAGAAGGGCCGGCAAAGCCGTTGAGGGAGATATTTAGAGTGCTTAAAGAGGGTGGTGTAGCACTGATAACGGTTCCGTGCTTGAATTTGGTCCGACGTTTCAAGAGACTGCTTTGGTGGAAAGAGTTAATGGCCGTGCCGCGGGCCTTTCTCTCCGTAGCTATGAGGCAAAGACCCATTAGCAGGCTTAGGATCAACAGATTACGGGCACCATACAAGTATGCGGTTTCTCCACCGCTTGGAGACTTTTTCGAATATCATTTGACTCCTGTTCAATTCCTTCGAGAGCTTCGGGAGGCAGGGTTTGAAATAATCGAGCACTTGCCAATAGGTAACGTAGATGGCTTGCTGTTCGAGCTGAATCCACTTCAATTTGTGGTTAAGAAGAATGATCATGGACATAATCAGCTAACGCGCTTCGGTCAACTTTTAGATCGGGTATTTTCCAAAATCTCTTTCTTTCATTGCCATATGCAGCTAGCTATAGTTAAGAAGCCCCTGTGAATCTGGGGAAGGACCAGGTCATAGGATGAGGCCATGAATGCATTGAAAGTGTATCATTACTATGGCAGGACTACACTCTCCATGGGTTTGCCTGAGTCAGAATTCGTAGAGGTCAATTCTCGCTCTTCCCATAGTTGGAATGAATGCCTTAAACGCTTGCATGAGGAACACGGGATGGATTGCCGGATCTATCTCCACACCCTGCAAGCCAATACGAAGCGCGTCAATCAAAGAGGCATTGAGTGGGTGTTTGTACCCGTTAGCTTACGGGCGTTATATAGATCCAAGGCCTTTATCAAGATAGCAAATCATCCAGATTTATGGTGTTCTTTTCCCTTACTGCAGGAATTACGGCAGTATCCTCCAGACCTGTTCGTCTTTTACGGATGCCTTCCGAATCTTTTCACACTGGTGCTTGCTACACATCTGAAGCAACGCGGGATACCATTTGTGACAATTGTGCATGCGGAAGTTAGCAATTTACTCCGAAGGAGTTGGAAGCATTCTCCATTCCAAGATTTCTTGTCTTTTATACTTAGTCGGTTTAGGAGACAGGTGTACTACCGGCTCTTCAAGGCCGCAGCAGCGGTAGTTGTCCTGACTGAGGAAGATTCCAAGGCGATGGCACGTACGTTTTCTGTAGAACAGCAGAAAGTAAGGGTTATCCCCTCAGGTGTTAATGATGCATACTTTTACCCCGCAATGGAAAAGCCCTCGCTATCTGAGCCTTCCCTTTGCTTCGTTGGCCGCTTAGAGGAGGCTAAGGGTTTTTTGGAAGCCCTAAAGGTTTTTCACCTCATCAAGAAGCGCTTTCCAAGAGCGATACTTCATGTGGCAGGAGTTTATACATCTTCTGAATACAAAGCAAAGGCGGAAGCATTTATAGAGACTAATGAACTTACCGGGTCCATCATCTTCCATGGATATATTGGGCCAGAAGAATTAGGTGAATTATATCGGGGCTGCCATCTCTTGCTATTCCCTTCAAGGCAGGAAGGGCTGCCGCGCGCGGTGCTTGAATCCATGGCATGTGGAACGCCAGCCATCGTGCTGAGCGGGACAGGAGGGCACAGTAGACTCATTTCAAATGGAATAAACGGGATAGTGACAGATAGACAAAAGATGGCAGACGAGGCCATTCGCTTATTAGAGGATGAACATCAACTTCGCCGGCTCTCACTGAACGCGGCTAGACTAATTCAAGCGGAATTCTCTTTTGCTACAATGTATGAGCGCGTGAAGCGACTGTATGGAGAGCTTTTGCGTTCTTCCTGAGCGGTAGGCTTATCCTGATACTCTGGGGGCTTGGGATTGGCAGTTGTTATCGGCATCGCGGCCTACGCTGGTGTGCTGCTATCTTTGAAGGAAATCAGCGTTAGAGAAGTAGTCGAACTGCTTCGGACATTTGTGGCAGGAAGATGAGGTTGTAAGCTTCCAATTGCGGATTGCAGGGCGAAAACCCTCGCAGAAGTGGAAGAGCTGTCGATGGTACGTCGAATAGGTGACATTGTTGAATCCAGAGCTTGGAAAGCTGGTCTAGTCTTGGTGACTTTTCTTTCAGCCATTTGGATTGGCTGGGCGACCGTTCAGTTCATCCCATGGGATAAGTCACTTAGAGGTCTTGCCATTGGGGGAGCGCTTTTGCTTCTTGCGCCCATATGGGCTTTGGCGTATGGATTTAGAGAACGGGGTTTGCTGTTATTAGGAATCGTTCTTCTCTCATTTGATGGGAGTATACTTCGTATTCCCGATGTCATTGGTGTGTATGGACACGATTTATTGTTTATTGCTATTCTCGTTCTATATTGGCTAAATCTGTGGGGCGAGCGCTATAACCGGGCGTCGAAGCCTATCAATGAGTGGCGGGGCGTTTTTGCATCGCTTGGCTTATTCCTTATGTGGGTTACCTTCCGGTGGATGCAAAACCGCGATGGGGTGGCCAACCTGGGTGAAGTGACACGCCTATGGGTTGCACTTGGTTATTTTTATTTATGGTCGAAGCAGAAAATTAGCGATGCGAAACCCTTGCTTTTCGCTATCATGTTGACCACTGGTATTATTAGTATTTCCGGTAATCTCGCGCACGTTATTTCAGGTGAAGAACTTGCTGTTGCCAGATTGAGCGAAGGGTTTCTCGATAATCCTAATACTTTCAGTCAATACTTGCTTTTGTTCGGCCCAACAGTTCTTCTCCTAGCGTTTACGTCCAGGTATCCTGCTCTTCGGCTGACAGCCATCGTTGTATCAATCTCTTATCTTGGCAGTCTGCTCTTCGCTCAATCCCGGGGTGCCTGGTTTGCAATGCTTGTACAACTTGGTCTGTTAGTACTCCTAGGGAGGGGGACAAATAGGTTCAAATATGTCCTTTGGATAGTTTTTATTGCGGTCGTCGCATTGCTGGTGGTTGGCACCGTATTACCGGTGGATCCGTTTGTAATTGTATCTAGTAGACTTTTTGCTAGTGAAGAGGGGTTTGGTATCCTTGGGTATAGGCCGTTCGTCTGGGGTGCTTCCCTCAGACTAATCGCGGAGAATCCCCTTACGGGAATCAGTGTCGCTGTACCGTTTGGCTTGAAGCTCTTAGAGGCTGGCGGTTTGACCGTATCGATGCCAGGAATAAGGGCACATGCGCATAACCTTTATCTGACCTTGATAGCTGTGCATGGAATCGTAGGCTTCTTGCTTATCATGTATCCGCTCTTGCAAGTGTTGAGGAGGGCGATATACCTCGGGGCTGCAATGGTGCGCGAGAAGAGAAATGATGCGCAGGGACCGAACCTAATCGGGCTTTTGTTTCTCGGACTTGGATTAGGGCTGGTAGGCGATCTTGTATATGGTTTCTTTGAATACACCTTTTTCGCCCGCCAAGTGGAAACAGCATTCTGGATCGTCTGCGGCATCCTCGCTTCATTGACTCTTGAGCTAGAAACGCGCCTAAAAGAGCCGTGTCCCGAAACCTTGTGATGCACTTCAAGCAATATAAGAAAATGCGCATTTGTCTTTACAGCGACGCAGCTCTCTACGGAGGAGCTGAGCATTACTTATCTTTGCTGGCTGAAGGGTTGCAGCAAAGGGGTCATTCGGTAACTGTTCTGATGCGTGAGCATGATTCGCTGGATAGATGGGCGGAAGCGTTAAGAAGAAAGGATGTCGGCGTTATCAGAAGGGTGAGCGGTTATGGGCTTGTGCGGTGGTTGCATAAGGCTCGACCCGATGTTATGCATATTAACCTCCCTGGACCTTACAATGCTGGCTGCGGTTCTATCGCAGCCCTTGCCAAGATTATAGGTGTGCCTGTAGTCGTAACGACGGAGCACTTGCCTGGTAGCATCGGATCAGCAAGGTTCAGACTGGCAAAGCGTCTTTATAGCGCATGGATTGATGCTGTTATTACAGAAACCCGGACCAATGTCCGATACCTGACAGAACTTCACGGTGTAAAACCTCATAAAATTGCCTGTATATATCATGGTATAGATGCAAGACAATATGAGTGCAAGGTTGGAAGAAGAACGAATTTGCGAAAGTCACTGGGCCTGGGCCCAGATGACACTGTGATTGCTTTGATCGGTCGACTTCACCCACAAAAGGGACATGACTATCTTCTTCAAGCAGCTTCACGCTTGAAAGATAGTTACCCGCTTTGTAAATACCTTTTCATCGGTGAAGGAGAATGGCGGAGGGAATTGGAATCTTTAGTGCGACAATTGTCTCTCCAGGATAAAGTGATTTTCCTGGGATTTAGAGAAGATATTCCTGAGCTTCTTCAAACTGTGGATATCCTTGCCATGCCGTCCCGGATGGAAGGATTGCCCTTTGTGTTGTTGGAAGCTATGGCAACAGGATTACCGGTTGTGGCGTCAGATTTGGAATGTCTGAGGGAGATCATCTCTCATGGGGAAAACGGTTTCCTGGTCCCGGTTGGGGATAGTGTAGCCCTGGCAAATTTGCTTAAATATCTTATTGAGAATAGGTACCTTTGGGGGAAAGTTGGCCAAAAGGCAAGAGAGACGGTTATGGATAAATTCAGCCTAACCTCCATGATTGATCAGACCGAGGGAATCTATCGTGATTTGCTGAAAAAGAATAGTGGACCAAGAGGAAAACTTTTATGATGGGCATGCAACAAAAGGGAAAGGGTGCTCTCAAGATTAACGTCGGCTGTGGTTTGACGGCTCCTGAGGGATGGTGAATATTGACAGTTCGTTGAATGCGTGGCTGGCACAACATCCAAGACTGAGATGGCTTGCTTATCGGCTGGGATTGCTTCCTGAAGCCCAATACAGGATTGTGTGGCCACGAAACATTGTGATCCATGATGTACGCAGAGGCTTGCCGTTCGCAGACGAAAGCGCGCAGTACATATACGCCTCTCATTTCCTGGAGCACTTGTATTATCAGGAAGCAATCATTTTTCTGAAGGAGTGCTACAGAGTCCTCGCAAATGGTGGAGTGCTCCGCATAGTCGTCCCAGATCTGCAATCCATGGTGGAGTCTTATCTCAAAGAGAGGCAGCAAGTTCCAGACTCTCCTGAACCTGCTGAAAGGCTATTAGATGGTCTTGGGTTTATCCCGCAACGTCCGGCTCGCGGGGTGATAGGCTTCATAGCATTCCTCCAGGATAAGAACAGGCATAAGTGGATGTATGATTGGCCATCGCTGACTGCGCTGATACGTGGTGCCGGTTTCAATAAGTTCCGTAGATGTCGCTACTTGGAAAGTGTTATTGAGGACATAGCCGCTGTTGAGAAAGAGGACCGACTCATAGACGCGCTCTGCCTCGAATGCATAAAGTGATGAGAAATAATGCGTATAGCACTGTTAACCACATGCCATCTTGAGTACGTTGCTCAACTGGCCAATTCACTTGCCTCTTGTGATGAGGTCAGTGTTCACATATTAGATGGGATCAATTATTTGGTGCCGCAAAGAGGTCGGTTTCCAAATAGAGAACAGATACAGCTATTCCGCAAGGAGTATGAAACATATCTGAATGGAATGGTTAGGTTGGGTTACATAAATCCATGGCCCTACAAATGGGACCCGAGGGGATTATTTGGAATTTGGCATTTGGTACGCGCCGTTGTCAAAGACCGACCAGATGTGCTTCACGTGCAGGAGGCGTTAGATTTTCGCATTTTTCTGGTGGCAATGGCATTGCGAGATATCCCCTTGGTCCTCACAGTTCATGACCCAAGGGTACGATGGGGGGACAAGCCACGATTCTACTCAAAAGTGGAGCTAGGGTTACGGGCAATTATACGGAAGCGGGCAAAGCGCATTATAGTGCACAGCCAAAAACTCAAAGAAATGTTGCTGGGAGATTTAGAGTTATCTCGAAAACGTGTAGCGGTGATTCCGCACGGGGCCTACAATATCTACTGGCGGTGGTATAACCCAGATATTGGCGAAGACGAGGGTTCTGTTCTCTTCTTTGGCCGGCTTGTACCATCGAAAGGTTTAGATTGCTTGATCCAAGCAGAACCTTTAATAACAGCTAAATGTCCGTTTGCCAAATTCGTTATCGCTGGCGAAGGAGATGAGTGGGAAAGGTGCAAGCGATTCGTGGTCCACCCCGAAAAGTTCGTTGTTCAAAACCATTATGTTCCGAACCACAATGTTGCTGCATTATTTCAACAGGCAAGTATCATAGTGCTGCCATACAAAGACGCTTCACAAAGCGGAGTAGCTGTTTTGGCATTCGCCTTTGGTAAGCCCGTGGTGGCTACCAGAGTGGGCGGGATAGAGGAATTGGTGGATGATGGGATCACTGGGATTCTCGTTCCTCCGAATGATCCTGAGGCTTTAGCTGATGCACTCACCAGACTGCTTACCGACACAGAACTTAGAAGAAAAATGGGACACAATGCGCTATCCAAGGCGCAAAGAGAATTGTCTTGGGATCGTGTGGCTGAAATGACCCGTCATGTATATGAGGAAGCCATCTCTTATCCATGAGCGGCAAGGATCGAGTACAAAGAGATGCGGCCAACATATTTTGGGAACACAAATCCTTATTTGGTTTTGATTGGCTTCGAGGCCATTATTTCTTGCCTCTCCTTACCCATTGGGCAAAGAAAGCGTGTGGCGTTATTGTTGATGTGGGGTGTGGCTCGAAGCCCTATTTCCAGCTATTTTGCAAATCTGCGTCTTTATATATAGGTGTGGATCTACCTGGTAAAAATTTGGCAGCGGATGTTTATGCCAACGCACTCAACTTGCCCATCCGAAGTGCATCCGTGGATTTATGCTTCAACGCTTGGTTGCTAGATGATTTAAGCGATCCTGCTCGGTATTTCCGAGAAGTTTCCCGAATACTAAAGGATGATGGCAGGGCGATTATGATTGAAAACCAGAGCTTCCCGGAACACGATGCTCCGCATGATTACTTTCGTTTCACGCGCCATGGTCTTGCATATTTAGCCGCTGAAGCAGGTTTAATCGTGGAAGAAATGATACCTTTGGGTGGGTTCTGGGCCCAAATTGGACTACAGTTGCTGGCCTTCTTTATGAGGGGCGTTTCGGGATACTTGGGTGGATGGGTAAGACTTTTCAACCCTTTGCTAAACATATGCTTCTATATCCTGGATCGCACCTGCTACTTGCCCCGGGGTACTTCGGGATGGTTCCTCGTTCTTAGAAAACCCAATACGGGCAAATAAGAAGACAACCCATGATATAGCGGGAATAACAAAGTCAAGTGCCTAATCCTAAAAAAATTGCGATTGTCACTCACAGCATCTCCCATTTCGAAGCCCCTCTATACAGGGTGATCTCCTCATGTTCCGAACTGGAGCTAAAAGTCTTTTACACGGATGAGACTGGCATCCGCGAGAAGTTCGATCCCCTGTATAACCGGCCTATCCAGTGGGGTACACCGCTACTGGAAGGTTACTCCAGCCAATTGCTGAAAAGTCCCATTGAAATCATAAAAGTGCTAAGAAAGGAGAAATTCGATGCCATTATAGTTTATGGATATGCGGATTGGTTGAAAATGCTCGCTATATTAAGTTGCTGCCTTTCCGGCATCCCCCTCATTTTCAGGGGCACAGCTACATTGCTCGAGCAAAGAAACCCTCTCAAACAAGTCGTAAAGAAGATTGGGTTGAATATCCTTTTCAGGTTGTTTAGTGCCTTTTTAGTCGGGGGAAGTTACAACAGGGATTACTTCCGCTGTTTTGGGGTCAAGGATGAGGCGATGTTCTTTGTGCCCTTTTCAGTTGATGTCCAGTGGTTCGCAACGGAGGCAGAAAAGTTATCCGGCCAGAAGCAAGTTCTTAAAGGAAGATATGGCATTGACGCTGAAGTGGTTATTCTCTTTGTGGGAAATCTTACGCCAAAAAAGGGGCCACATATTCTTTTGCCCGCTTTTCGAATATTGGCCAAGGAGGTAGAGGGTGTCATGCTTGTCATAGCGGGCGATGGTCCAATGATGCAGGAACTAAAGCGATATGTGAAAGAAGCGGGTCTCGATAAGAAGGTAGTATTTTTAGGCTTCATAAGCCAGAAAGAGCTACCCAATTTATATGTAATTTCGGATGTAGTTGTGTTCCCCTCGCTTTATGATGAAACCTGGGCAAGGGCGGTAAACGAGGCAATGGCATGCAAGCTTCCGATCATCGCTTCCAGAAAGGTGGGGGCGACTGGCGATA